>Ga0182024_10000096_pt1 | contig 174509 bp, 172 predicted proteins | sample P32metaG_FD_120480 | JGI IMG/M metagenome (GOLD analysis project Ga0182024, IMG submission 120480) | Permafrost microbial communities from Stordalen Mire, Sweden - P3-2 metaG (Illumina Assembly) | ecosystem: Environmental > Terrestrial > Soil > Wetlands > Permafrost | place: Sweden: Stordalen... | reverse complement strand
TCAAGAACATGATCACCGGAGCGGCCCAGATGGACGGGGCAATCCTGGTGGTGGCGGCGACCGACGGACCGATGCCGCAAACGCGCGAGCACGTGCTGCTGGCCCGGCAGGTGGGCGTGCCGTGCATCGTGGTGGCGTTGAACAAAGTGGATATGGTGGACGATCCGGAGCTGCTCGAGCTGGTGGAGCTGGAAGTCCGCGAACTGCTGTCGAAGTACCAGTTTCCGGGCGACGATCTGCCGGTGGTGCGGGTGAGCGCGCTGGGAGCGTTGAACGGGGAAGAGAAGTGGGAAAAGACGGTGGAAGAGCTGATGGCCAAGGTGGACGAATATGTTCCGCTGCCGGCGCGCGACATCGACAAGCCGTTCCTGATGCCGATCGAAGATATTTTCTCGATCCAAGGGCGCGGGACGGTGGTGACGGGCCGGATCGAGAAGGGGATCTGCAAGGTCGGCGAGGAAATGGAGATCGTGGGTTTCCGCGATACGCGCAAGACGGTGGTGACGGGCGTGGAAATGTTCAAGAAGCTGCTGGATGAAGGGCGGGCGGGCGACAACGTCGGGCTGCTGCTGCGCGGCATTGAAAAGGATGACGTGGAGCGCGGGCAGGTGATCGCCAAGCCGGGATCGATCACGCCGCACAAGAAGTTCAAGGGCGAGATATACGTATTGAGCAAGGATGAAGGCGGGCGGCACACGCCGTTCTTTAAGGGATACCGGCCGCAGTTTTATTTCCGGACCACGGACGTGACGGGCGTGACGGAGCTGCCGGCTGGGACCGAAATGGTGATGCCGGGCGACAACGTCGGCCTGGTGGTGGAGCTGATTACGCCGGTGGCCATGGACAAGGGATTGCGGTTTGCGATCCGCGAAGGCGGCCGGACGGTGGGCGCGGGTACCGTGACTGAGATTTTGGAATAGGATCATGAGCCTCCGCGAACGCATCCGTATCCGCCTTAAGGCGTACGATCACCGCATTCTGGACCAATCGACGACGGAGATCGTCGATACGGCTAAGAGGACAGGTGCACAGGTGGCTGGGCCGATTCCACTGCCGACCATCAAGAATCGCTATACCGTGCTGCGGTCTCCGCATGTCGACAAGAAGTCGCGCGAGCAGTTCGAGATTCGGACGCACAAGCGGCTGCTCGACATTCTCGAGCCCACCCAGGACACGGTGGACGCGCTAATGAAGCTGGATCTTCCCGCGGGTGTGGATGTGGAGATCAAGGCGTTTGGAAAAGGAAAATGAGAATTCAGGAGTCAGGAGTCAGGAGCCAGGAGAAACCCGCAGTCCGGGCCTTCTGCATTCTGAATTCTGACTCCTGGCTTCCCCAGAGGTATCTATGGGCCCAGGCATTTTAGGAAAAAAGATCGGGATGAGCCAGGTATTCCGGCCGGACGGGCAGGCTGTGCCTGTCACGCTGCTGAAGGCGGGACCCTGCGTGGTCGTCCAGCGCAAGACTCCCACCACGGATGGCTACAATGCCATTCAACTAGGGTTGGTGGAATTTGCCAAAGCGTCCCGGACAACCAAGCCGGCCGCCGGACATCTGAAGAAGGCCAGCGCCGACGGCGTGAAATTTTTGCGCGAATTGCGCATGCGGCCCGGCGACGACGATCTGAAGCAGGGCGATCGCGTCTTGGTCGATCAATTCAAGCCCGCCGACAAAGTGGACGTGATCGGCGTCAGCAAAGGCCGCGGTTTCGCGAGCATCATCAAGCGGCATCATTTTAAGGGCGGTCCGGGATCGCACGGTTCGATGTTTCATCGCGCCCCAGGTTCCATCGGAGCGTCCAGCTTTCCTTCGCGCGTCTTCCCCGGCACCCGCATGGGCGGCCACATGGGTACCCAGCAGGTGACGGTGCGGAATCTCGAGGTAGTGGACGTGGTGGCCGAGGACAACGTGCTGGTGGTGAAGGGCGCGGTCCCGGGTCCCAACGGGGGCTATGTGCTGGTGCGAAGGGCCAAGAGGTAAGCAAGCATGGCGAGTGTGGATATTGTCGACTTAAATAACGCGGTGGTCGGCTCACTGGAGCTGGCTGACGAAGTGTTCAATGCGCCGTTGAATGAGGCGCTGTTGTATGAAGCGGTGCGTCATTCCCAAGCCGGCGCGCGAGGCGGAAATGCCAAGACCAAGACGCGCCACGAAGTATCGGGATCGGGAAAAAAACTGTGGCGCCAGAAAGGCACCGGGCGCGCGCGCATGGGCTCCATCCGGTCGCCGCTCTGGAGGCATGGCGGGACCACGCATGGGCCGCAGCCTCGCGATTATAGCTACAAGCTGCCGCGCAAAATGCTGGTGGGAGCGCTGCGGTCGGCGCTGTCGGCCAAGCTTCGCGACGGCGAAATGAAGGTGGTGCAGACCTTCACGCTTTCCGATCACAAAACCAAAGCGATGCGGGCGGTTTTGAACGTGTTGGGCGCTCCTAAGACGGTGCTGCTGGTGGATAACGAAGAGAATAACAACCTGGCGCTCAGTTCGCGCAATCTGCCGGGCGTGAAACTGGTGTCCACCAAAGAAGTCAGCGTCTACGATTTGTTGGGCCACGCCGGTCTGTTGATGTCGGAGAACGCCGCCAGGAAACTTTCGGAGGCGCTCGCAAAATGACCATCTACGAAGTAATCAAGCGCCCCATCGTGACCGAGAAGGGCGTAGCCAAGAAAGAAGCCGAGCGCACTTTGTGTTTTGAAGTGGCGCGCGATGCCAACAAGGTGCAGGTCAAGGCGGCCGTCGAGCAGTTGTTCAAAGTGAAGGTGGCTGGAGTTCGCACTTCGAATGGAGTGGGCAAGCTGCGCCGGCGCGGCCGTTTTTCCGGCTACCGGTCGGATTGGAAGAAAGCCTACGTGACTTTGAAGGTCGGAGAGAAGATGCCCGAGTACGCCGAGATTTAACGGAGAACATACCCTATGCCGATGAAATCTTACAATCCGACGACGCCCTCCCGCCGCTTCATCACGGTTGTTTCGCGCCAAGAGATCACCAAGCAACATCCCGAGAAATCGTTGGTGGAAGGGAAAAAGCGAACCGGTGGACGCAATAGCGAAGGATTGATCTCGTCGCGGTTTCGCGGCGGCGGAGCGAAGAAAGCCTACCGGGTAATCGACTTCAAGCGCGACAAGACCGGCATCCCCGCCAAGGTTGCGTCCATCGAGTACGATCCCAATCGCACGGCGCGCATCGCGTTGCTCAATTACGCCGATGGCGAGAAGCGCTATATCATCGCTCCGGTCGGTCTCACGGTCGGGCGCACGGTCAGTTCCGGACCGGAGGCCGACATTCTGATCGGCAACGCGCTGCCGATCAAGAATATACCCGCCGGCACTGTGATCCACAACGTCGAGCTGCGTCCCGGCAAAGGCGCGCAAATGGCCCGTTCGGCGGGCGCGCAGGTACAACTGGTTTCGCGCGAGGGCGGCATCGCTCTCCTGAAATTGCCGTCCGGCGAAATCCGAAAAGTACAGGTGGAATGCATGGCCACTATCGGACAGGTCGGCAACGTGGAGCACGAAAACGAGTCGCACGGCAAGGCCGGCAAGACCCGCTGGCTCGGTAAGCGGCCGCATAACCGCGGCGTTTCGATGAATCCGGTGGATCATCCGCACGGCGGCGGCGAAGGCAAGACGTCCGGCGGCCGGCATCCGGTGACACCCTGGGGCCAGCCCACGCGCGGCTTCAAGACCCGCAACAATAAGCGCACCGACAAGTGGATCGTGAGCCGGAAGACGAAGAAATAAGGATCAGGACATGAGCAGATCGCTAAAAAAAGGGCCGTTCACCGACGATCATCTGATGAACAAAGTGGCCGCGATGAACCAGAGCAACGAGAAGAAGGTGGTGCGGACCTGGTCGCGGCGTTCGACCATACGGCCCGAATTCATCGGGCACACGCTGGCGGTCCATAACGGCAAGAAATTCATTCCGGTCTACATCACCGAAAATATGGTGGGGCGCAAGCTGGGCGAGTTTTCGCCGACCCGCCAGTTCCGGGGACATTCGGTGAAGGCCGCGGCAGCGCCCACTACCGGCGGGGCCGGGGCAACCGAGAAGACGGCCAAGCCGTCCTAGCAGGCATTTTAGGAGCAAAAGCATGCAAGCCAGAGCAGAAGCCAGATACGTTCGAATATCGCCCCAGAAAGCGCGGCTGGTGGTGGATATGATCCGCGGCCAGAAGGCCGGCACGGCCATCAACATCCTGCGCTCCACCAACAAGCGCATTGCTCCCATGGTGGAAAAGGTTCTGCGCTCGGCCATCGCCAATGCCGAGAACCGCAACAACGACGTGGATGTCGACCAATTGGTGATCACCGAGGCTTACGTGAACGAAGGGCCGCGCATGAAGCGCATTCGTCCGGCGCCCATGGGCCGGGCCTATCGCTATCAACGGCGCATGGCGCACATCTGCGTCATGGTGGGCGACAAGCAGACTGAGGAGAAGGCATAGTGGGACAAAAAGTACATCCCTACGGATTCCGGCTGGGTGTCACCAAAACTTGGCGCTCGCGCTGGTTCGCTAAGGCGGATTATGCGAAGCTCCTGCGCGAAGACCTGGACTTGAAGGATTCGCTGCGCGAAAGGCTGAAGGCAGCGGGCGTAAGCTCCATCGAAGTGGATCGTCCCGGCAACAAGCTGCGCGTGACCATTCGCACGTCCCGGCCCGGTATCATCATCGGGCGCAAGGGCGCCGAGATCGAGAAGTTGAAAACCGATCTGGCTAAAAAGACCAAGCGCGAAGTCTTCATCGACATTCAGGAAGTGCACAAGCCCGAGCTGGATGCCCAACTGGTGGCCGAATCCATCGCGCTGCAGTTGGAAAAGCGCGTGGCCTTCCGCAGGGCCATGCGAAAGGCGGTCGATTCGGCGCTGCGCTTCGGATGTAAAGGCATTAAGGTCCGCGTCTCCGGCCGGCTGAACGGAGCGGAAATCGCACGCAGTGAATGGTACCTGCAGGGCCAGTTGCCGCTGCATACGTTGCGCGCCGATCTTGACTACGGTTTTGCCCAGGCCTACACCACGTACGGCGTAATCGGAATCAAATGCTGGACGTACAAGGGCGAAATTTTAGACGGCGGTCCCCGGCGGGATTCGCTGCGTAACGATCCGTAGCCGCGCCGTCCACCATTGCGGGATCGGCGCGAGCGCCGTCCACCTGTGCCGGCGCCAGTCGCGCCGGTCGAGTCCAGTGGTCCGGCTACGCAATCGGCTCCCCCGGAATTAGGTTCGACCTCTAAACCCGCGCCCATCCTGCCTCCGTTGGCGCCGCCACAGCCGAGCTGGAAGCAGGAGCTGAAGCACGATAGCTCCGCGCCTTCGGATACCGGAACGCCGCCCGAGCCGCCGCGGGAGAAGCCGGAATAATCGAAATATTGGAGACTGACTCTCATGTTGATGCCCAAAAAGGTGAAATACAGAAAACAGCAGCGCGGGCGCATGACCGGGAAAGCCTGGCGGGGCTCGACGCTCGCTTTCGGCGATTACGGTCTCAAAGCCATGCGCTGCGGTTGGATCACCGATCGGCAGATTGAAGCTGCGCGCGTCGCGATGACGCGTTTCATCAAGCGTGGCGGCAAGGTCTGGATCCGCCTGTTCCCCGATAAGCCGATCACCAAGAAGCCGGCTGAAACCCGCATGGGAAAAGGCAAAGGCGCTCCCGAGCAGTGGGTATGCGTAATTCGTCCGGGCAAGATTCTGTTTGAGATGGAAGGCGTGCCCAAAGCAACCGCCGAAGAAGCCTTCCGGTTAGCGGCGGGAAAATTGCCGCTGCCCACCAAGCTGGTGAGCCGCATAAACACCGGAGAATAACGATGCGAGCCGACAAAGTAAGAGAACTGGACAGCAACGAACTTCGCAAACAAACCGGAGATATGCGCGAGCAGGCCTTCCGCATCCGATTTCAGATGGCGATGGGGCAGACCGACGGATTGAAGAAACTGCGGGGCCTCAGGAAGGATCGCGCGCGAATGCTCACCATCCTGCGCGACCGCGAGCTGCATCCCGATACCGCGCCAGAACCGGTGGCAAAAAAGAAAAAGAAGAAAGGTAAGTGAGACATGGCCACGGCGGAAACAGCAGAGCGGAAACCGATCGGCAATAAGAACGAAAAGGTCGGGCAGGTGGTCTCGTCCAAGATGCAGAAGACCATCGTGGTGGAAGTCACCCGGCGGGTTCAGCATCCGGTCTACAAGCGGATCATCAACAAGCGCAAGAAATTCTACGCTCACGACGAGCAGCAGACCGCGCAGGTGGGCGATGTGGTGCGCATCATCGAATGCCGCCCCATCAGCAAGCTGAAGAGATGGCGGCTGGGCGAGGTGCTGCGAAAAGCCGTGCAGGTAGCGGTTGAGCCCACCGCGGTGGATCTGGATTTGATGCAGCCGACGGCCGGGTCGAAATCGCCGACTGCCAAAGGAACCAAGAGGAAATCGTCATGATTGGGATGCGGACCCTGCTCGAAGTCGCCGATAACAGCGGCGCGCGCAAGTTGCAATGCATTTTGCCCCGCGGAGGCGATCTGGGATTGCGGGCCGGCCTGGGCGACGTGATTACCGCCAGCGTTAAGGAAGCGACGCCCGAGTCTCCCATCAAGAAGGGCAAAGTAGTGCGCTGCGTCATCGTCCGGATGCGCAAGGAATCGCGCCGTAAAGACGGCACCTACATTCGCTTCGATTCCAACGCCGCGGTCCTGATCAACGAGGTGGGCGAGCCGGTGGGCACGCGCGTCTTCGGGCCAGTGGCGAGGGAGTTGCGCGACAAAAAATTCATGAAGATCGTTTCGCTGGCCCCGGAGGTTATCTGATGCCGCGCCCCAAGGACAACAGCCGCCGGTTTATCAAAGTCCGCATTAAGAAGGATGACCAGGTGAAGGTCATCGCCGGGCGAGACAGGGGCAAGACCGGGCGTGTTATTTCCGTGGATCGCGCGGTAGGGAAGGTTCTGGTGGAAGGCGTTTCGATGATTAAACGGCACACCCGGCCCAATCCGTCCAAACAGATCAAAGGCGGAATTGCCGAGCGCGAGAGCTCGATCGCGATTTCGAATGTAATGGTTCTGACGTCGGGCGGCGTGCCGTCGCGCGTCGGGTACAAAATGGAGGGCTCCGGCACATCGGAGCGGCGCGTGCGCATCGCCAAGAAGAGCGGTGAGCCAATCGACAAGCGCGCTTAGAAAAGCAGGGAACAATGGCCAAGGAAAAGAAACCAGACGAAGGTTCTAAATCACAGCAGGGCTCGAAAAAGGAGCCCAAGGCTCAGCAAGCTGCTAAGCCGCAGGGTTCTAAGAAGGAAGCGGCCGCCAAGACACCCGAAGGCTCAAAAGGCGAAGGCGAACCGAAGGCCCCCAAACCATCCAAGAAAGCCGACGCCCGGCTGCGGCATCATTATAAGGATCGAGTCGTTCCGGCCCTGGTGAAGGAGTTCGGCTACAAGAACGTCATGGCCGTGCCGAGAATCGAGAAGGTCTCCGTGAATATCGGCTTGGGCGAGGCCACCCAGAATGCCAAGCTAATGGATGGCGCGGTGCACGAGCTGGGGCAGATCGCCGGGCAAAAACCGGTGGTCACCAAGGCGAAGAAATCGATCGCGGCTTTCAAGCTGCGCGAAGGCATGTCGATTGGCGCCATGGTCACGCTGCGCGGCGACCGGATGTTCGAGTTTCTGGATCGCCTGATGAACGTGGCGCTGCCGCGTGTCCGGGACTTCCGCGGAGTCTCCAGCAAATCGTTCGATGGGCGCGGCAACTACACGCTCGGAATTAAAGATCAGTTGATTTTTCCCGAAATCGACTACAACAAGGTCGAGAAGGTCAAGGGAATGAATATTTCGATCACCACCACGGCGAAAACGGATGCCGAAGGGCTGGCGCTTTTGAAACAGATGGGAATGCCGTTCAGACAGTAGGATTCGAGGGATAAAGCTTACATGGCAACTACAGCCAAGATCGCGAAAGAAGAGAAGACCAAGATCAAGATGTTGTCCAAGGATTGCCCGCCCCGGGTAAAAATCCGGCTGCGGAACCGTTGCTTCCGTTGCGGCCGGCCGCGCGGTTATATCCGCAAGTTTAACTTGTGCCGGATCTGTTTCCGGAATCTCGCCCTGGCAGGCGAAATCCCCGGCGTGATCAAGGCCAGCTGGTAAGCGAAGGATTACGGGGGACAAGAAACTATGGCCACATCCGATCCAATCGCCGACATGCTGACGCGCATCCGCAATGCGCAAATGGCGCATCACCCCAAGGTGGACGTGCCCTCCTCAAAGCTGAAGATGGAGATCGCCCGCATTCTCAAAGAAGAGGGCTTCATCATGAACTTCAAGCTGGCCGAGGAAGGCGCCAAGAGAAGCATTCGCATTTACCTGAAATATACGCCCGGCAATGTGCCCGTAATTTCGCGCATTGAACGCGTTTCGCGGCCTGGATGCCGAGTTTACGTGGGCAGCCGGGAAGTTCCTAAAGTTCTGGGCGGCTTGGGCATCAACATCCTGACCACGCCGCGCGGCGTTATGACCGGCAGCACGGCACGGAAAGAACACCTCGGCGGGGAGGTCCTCTGCCAGCTGTGGTAATGAGGTAACTATATGTCGAGAGTCGGAAATAAACCAATTCCGTTGCCGAAAGGCGTCAAGATCACGATTGGCGACGAACTGCTGGTGGAAGGGCCGAAGGGCAAGCTCACAGTGCCGGTTCCGAAAGGCATCGAGCCTCGCCAGGCCGATGGACACCTGGAGTTCGCGCGGGCCTCGGATCAATATGCGCCGCTGCATGGGTTGACGCGCGCATTGGCCGCTTCGGCGGTGCAGGGCGTCTCCACCGGGTTTACGCGCGAGTTGGATATCACGGGCGTCGGTTATCGCGCCGACGTGAAGGGCAATATCGCGACTTTCACGCTTGGATATTCGCATCCCATCGAGGTTTTGCTTCCTTCTGGAGTCGAGCTCAAGATCGACAAGCAGACTCATCTGGTGCTTACCGGATATGACAAGCAGATGGTCGGCCAGGTGGCCGCCAATATCCGCGCCTTGCGGCCGCCCGATCCGTACAAGAATAAAGGCATTCGGTATACGGGCGAGCTGCTGCGCAAGAAAGTCGGCAAGACCGGAGCCGGAGGAGCGGCAGGAGCGAAGTAAGATGGCGAAATCTTCCAAGAACGACGTTCGTATCCGCATTCATTCGCGGATCCGCTTAAGGGTCCGGGGCAGCGAGGAACGGCCGCGCCTGGCCGTGTTCCGCAGTTTGAAGCATATTTACGCGCAGGTGATCGACGACCGCAAAGGGCACACGGTCGCTTCCGCATCGTCGGGAGGGAAGAAGCCGGGCGCGGGCAACGGTGGAAACCTGGCGGGGGCAAAAGAGGTCGGCAAACTGATCGCCGAGCGCGCCCAGGCCAAAGGCGTCAAGAAAGTTGTATTCGATCGCGGCGGCTATCTGTATCATGGCCGGATTAAAGCCTTGGCCGACGCCGCTCGACAAGCAGGATTGGAGTTCTAAACGAATGGCTGCTACACCCTCAGCAAAACGGATCGAGGCTGGTTCTTTGAATCTGAAGGAACAGGTGGTTTCGATCAACCGCGTCACCAAAGTGGTGAAGGGCGGCAAGAATTTGAGCTTTTCGGCGCTTGTGGTGGTCGGCGATCCGGGCGCTAAAATCGTCGGCTTCGGCACCGGTAAGGCCAAGGAAGTCCCGGCCGCCATCAAGAAGGGCATCGAGGCGGCGAAAAAGAATCTGCGGAAGATCAACGTTCTCGAGACCACTATCCTGCACGCCGTCCTGGGACGTTTCGGCAGCGGTCTGGTGCTGCTGAAGCTCGCTCCGGCAGGCACGGGCGTAATCGCGGGTGGTCCGGTTCGAGCCGTGATTCAGGCGGTTGGAATAACCAACGTGCTGACCAAATCCATCGGCTCCCACAATCCGCACAACGTGGTGAAGGCTACCATCAATGCACTTGAGCAGTTGCGCGATAAGGCGCAAGTGGCGGAGATGCGAGGATTGAGTCTGGAGAAAGTAGTTTAGGATGACTAAGGACAAGTCGAACTGGATCAAGATCAAGCTGATCGGCAGCCCCATCTGCTGTCCTGAAAAACACAAATCCATCGTGCGATCGCTGGGGCTCAAGACCATGAACCGCGTGGTGCTGCGGCCGGATACGCCCGCGTTCCGCGGCATGGTCGCGAAAGTTCCGCATTTGCTTGCCATAGTGAAGGACTAATATGAACCTCAGCAAACTCAAACCGCCGCGCGGGCAAAAGCACAAGAAGCAGCGCATTGGCCAGGGCATGGGCAGCGGACGCGGCAAGTATTCAGGCCGCGGCGCCAAGGGCGCCAGATCGATCTCCGGCTACAGCATCATGCGAGGCTTCGAAGGCGGTCAGATGCCGCTGCACCGCCGCTTGCCCAAGCGCGGATTCACCAATATATTTAGAAAAGAATACGCGATCGTCAACATCGGGCGGTTGGAACAGCTCGAAGGTGAGGCGTTCGACCCGGGCCGCTTGCTCGAGCTTGGCGCAATCAAGAAGTTGGGCGCCGGCCTCAAGGTGCTCGGCTCGGGCGAGCTGACCCGAAAGCTTACAGTAAAGGCGCATGTTTTCTCGAAATCGGCTCTGGATAAGATCCAGAAGGCCGGCGGCAGTGGCGAAGTGATCGGGAGCGAGTCTTAGGTGTCAATGTGGCGCAGGTCTCTGACCTGCGAGAGGTTTTTCCGTCGAGGTAGGCAAAGATGAAATTTTTCGAAGCCTTCGCAAATATCTTCCGGATCCCGGACCTTCGTAGACGCATCTTGTTTACGCTCGGTCTGCTGGCTATCTACCGGCTGGGCGGGCACATTCCCACGCCCGGCATCGACGCCAACCGCCTGCAGGAATTCTTCAACCAGAATTCGGGCGGCATCTTCGGATTCGTGGATCTGTTTAGCGGTGGCATGCTGCGTAGGCTGACCATCTTCGCCCTCGGCATCATGCCGTACATTACGGCTTCGATCATCCTGCAACTGCTGACGGTAGTGGTGCCGACCCTCGAAAAACTGCAGAAGGAAGGCGAACTCGGTCGCCGCAAAATCACGCAGTGGACGCGCTACCTGACCGTTATTCTGGCCTTGATGCAGTCCTTCGGAATCGCCTTGACGCTGGAAAAATCGGAAGGCGGATTCGTTTTGAATCCCGGCATTGGCTTCATGCTCATGACCATTCTCAGCCTGACCACCGGAACCGCGTTCATCATGTGGCTGGGCGAGCAGATCACCGAGCGCGGCATCGGAAACGGCATGTCGCTGATCATTTTTACGGGCATCGTGGTCGGGTTGCCGCGGGCCATCCAGAACATTTACGAGCACGTGTTTGTGACTAAAGAATGGACGCCTATCCATCTGATTGTGATCCTGGCGATGATGGTCGCCGTGGTCGGGTTCATCGTGCTGGTGGAGCGCGGCGAGCGCAGAATTCCAGTGCAATACGCCAAGCGCGTAGTCGGGCGCCGCATGATGGGCGGCCAATCCACGCACCTGCCGCTCAAAGTGAATGCCGGAGGCGTTATCCCGGTGATCTTCGCTTCTTCCTTGCTCGCTTTTCCGCAGACGTTGATGAGCGTCCAGTTGGTGAAAAACAGCGCCTTCCTGAGCGGAATGCTGAATTCCATCGGCGGTAATCAGCCGCTTTACTACCTGTTGTTCTGCGTTCTCATCATCTTCTTCTGCTTCTTCTACGTGTCCATCATCTTCAACCCCAATGAAGCGGCGGACAACATGCGCAAATACGGGGGGTTTATTCCCGGCATCCGGCCCGGTAAGAATACGGCCGATTACATGAACAAGATCCTCACCAAGATCACCGTGGTGGGCGGGCTCTATCTATCGGTGTTGTCTTTGATCCCGCAGATCATGATCGCCGGTATCAAGTTGCAGCGCTTGCCCTTAATCGGCAACTGGATCGACACGTATTTCCCTCGCTGGCTGCTGGATGGCCTGAACGTCAACTTCTACTTCGGCGGGACTTCCCTGCTGATTGTGGTCGGTGTCGCGATGGATACCGTGAACCAGATCGAGGCGCAGCTCATCATGCGCCACTACGAAGGATTCACTCCGCGCGCGGGCCGGATCCGGGGCCGGCGGAGCAGTTTCTAATGGGCCATAAAATGGTCTACAATGAAAGTACCGATCCCCTCCTCTCGCCCTGGAGGCGTTCTACGCTCGGACGGAGATGATTATCCGCAAGAACAAAAAGGAACTGGAACAGATGCGCCGCAGCGGTCTGCTGGTTTGGCAGATCCTGCAGGAGCTGGGGAAGATGGTCGAAGAAGGCGTTACCACCCAGGATTTGGAAGCGGCGGCCGAGAAGATGATGAAGGATGCTGGAGCTAAGCCGGCTTTCAAGGGCTATTACACGCCCACCGCCGGCAGCAAGTATCCGTATGTGCTGTGCACGTCGGTGAATGAGCAGATCGTTCACGGAATGCCCTCGGCCAAGAGAAAGCTGAAGAAGGGCGACATCGTTTCCATCGATACCGGGGTGCAGTTGGACGGCTATTTTGGCGACTCGGCCATCACGGTTCCGGTCGGCGAAATCAGCGATTCCACGAAACGCCTGCTCCAGGTTACGAAGGAATCGCTCGAAATGGCGATCGACAAAGCCAGGGCCGGTAACCGGCTGTTTGATATTTGCGGGACCGTGGAACAGCACGTCGTCGAGAACGGATTCTCCGTGGTTCGGGAAATGGTGGGCCATGGAATCGGAACCAAGTTGCACGAAGAACCCCAGATTCCGAACTATGTGGATCGCAGAAACGAGAATCCACGGCTGAAAGAAGGGATGGTTCTCGCCATCGAGCCTATGGTGAATGCCGGGGGCCCCGAGATGCGCGTACTATCCGACAAATGGACCGCTGTCACCAAGGATGGCTCGGTCTCGGCGCATTTCGAGCATTGCGTCGCGGTAACGGAGAACGGACCATGGGTGCTGACACGGCCGTGAAGCCGATTGAGGCCGTGGTAGTGGAATTGATGCCGAACGCTGTGGTTCGCTTGAAGCTGGAGAATCAGGATCTGGTTCTCGCGCATGCCACCTCGGCGACGAAAACGAATTTTGTGAGAGTGCGGCCGGGAGATCGGGTGGAGGTGGAATTATCGCCCCACGATCCGGGCCGTGGAAGAATTGTTCGGTTGCTGAAGTGAATTTGTAGCGCACGCACTCATGCGTGCCGCGTTGGCACTCGTGCCGACGCCAGGGAGTGAATATGAAAGTTCGAGCTTCTGTCAAAAAGATGTGCGATAAATGCAAGGTGATCAACCGCGAGGGCGTGGTGCGGGTCATCTGCTCCAACCCGAAGCATAAGCAGCGGCAGGGATAAAGGAATCATATGGCGCGTATTGCAGGTGTCGACTTACCAGCCAAGAAGCGGGCCGAAATCGGCCTCACTTATATCTACGGCATCGGACGGTCTCGTTCGCTTTCGTTGTTGCACCGGGCCGGCGTGGACGCCAATAAGAAAGTGGCTGATATGACCGAGGACGAGGTCAACAAGATCCGTACCTTGATCGAAAACGAGGGTGCCGTCGAAGGCGACCTCCGCAAAGAAGTATCGATGAACATCAAGCGGCTCATCGAAATGGGCGCCTATCGCGGTCTGCGCCATCGCCGTGGTCTGCCGGTCCGCGGCCAGCGGACCCACACCAACGCTCGCACCCGTAAGGGACCGCGCCGCGGCACCGTCGCCAACAAGAAGAAAGCAACCGGCAAGACCTAAGGACCAATACATGGCAAAAGCCCCAGCAAAGACCGGCAAAAAAAAGAGCTTCAAGAAAAAAGAGAAGAAGGTTGTCACCAACGGCGTCATGCACATCCAGGCGTCGTTCAACAACACTATCGTTACGTTCACCGATCAGGTGGGCAATGTTCTGGCCTGGTCTAGCTCAGGCTCGCTGGGATTTCGTGGTTCGAGAAAGGGAACTCCTTTCGCCGCGCAGCAAGCCTCGCTGACGGCCGCCAACAAGGCCAAGGAATACGGCCTGCGGACCGTGGAAGTGCGGGTAAGCGGTCCGGGCGCCGGGCGCGAGTCAGCGGTTCGCGCTCTGGCTACGGCAGGAATTGAAGTGAGGGCGATTAAAGATCGAACGCCGATCCCGCACAACGGGTGCCGGCCGCCCAAAAAACGTCGAGTGTAGCGCACGCACTCGTGCGTGCCGCGTTCACACTCGTGTGAACGCCGTTGTTGTAGTGAAGCAGGAAGAAGGCCCGGCCAGGGTTGTAAACTGCACCTTTTTGGAGTTGTAAACTGCACCTTTTTGGAGTTGTAAACTGCACCTTTTGGAAAGGTAGAGAGAGAACGAATGGCTAGATACATCGGCCCGGTGTGCCGGCTTTGCCGGCGCGAGGGCATGAAGTTGTTCCTGAAAGGCGAGCGCTGCCATACCGAAAAGTGCGCCATCGAGAAACGCAATTTCGCTCCCGGCCAGCACGGCAAGGATCGTAAGCCGAAACTGGTTGGCTACGGCCTCCAGTTGCGCGAAAAGCAGAAGGCACGCCGTTATTACGGATTGCTGGAAGGCCAGTTCCGCAATCTGTTTGAGAAAGCCGCCGGCCAGAAGGGCATCACCGGCGAAACGCTGTTGAGCTCGCTCGAGCGGCGTCTGGATAGCGTGGTATATCGCATGGGAATGGGCACCAGCCGCAACCAGGCCCGGCAGCTGGTGCGTCACGGCCATATTATGGTGAATGGCCGCAAGGTCAACATCCCGTCGTTCGATGTCAGGACTAACGACGTCGTGGAAGTCCGCGAAAAGAGCAAGAATAATCCGACCATCCTGGCCGCCCGCGACGCCACCGCGCATGCGCCCTCGCCTAACTGGCTCGAGGTCGATCGCGATAACTTGAAAGGCCGCGTGCTGGCCCACCCGAAACGTGAAGAACTCGTCCAGATTCAGCTCAACGAACAATTGATCGTCGAGCTGTATTCGAAATAAATAGGAATTAACAAATTATGTTCAAAGGCTTCCAGAAACCCAAGAGACTAGTTGCCAATACCGAGACGCTCACCGAGCGCTATGGCATGTTCAACGCCCAACCCTTCGAGCGCGGATTCGGATCCACCGTCGGGACCGGCCTGCGCCGCGTATTGCTTAGTTCCATTGAAGGCGCGGCCATCACCTCGGTCCGCATCGATGGCGTAGCGCACGAATTTAGCCCTATTCCCGGTGTGGTCGAAGATGCCACCGATATCATCCTCAACCTGAAACAGGTGCCGTTCAAGATGATCGGCGAGGGTACCCGCATCGCGCGCCTCAAAGTGGATAAGGCCGGCCAGGTGCTGAGCGGCCAGATCGAAACCGATCAGGACGTCGAAGTGCTCGACCGCAATATGCCGATCGCCACCATCGGTGAGGGCGGAAAGCTCAATATCGAAATGCGTCTGAAGACCGGCCGCGGATACGTCTCGGCCGATCGCAACTATGACGAAGATCTGCCGCTCGGCTATATTCCGATCGACTCGGTCCACTCGCCGGTGCGTAAAGTCAACTTCACCGTCGAAGCCGCCCGCCTCGGTCAGATGACCGATTATGACAAGCTGACCATCGAGGTCTGGACCAACGGCGCCATTTCTCCTCAGGACGCCATCGGCCAAGCTGGCAAGCTGCTCAAGGATCACATGGCCATCTTCATCAACTTCGAAGAGGTGCCGGAAACCGCCGAAGAGCCGGCCGAGCGCGCCATGAATCAAATGAACGAAGTGCTCAACCGCTCCGTGGAAGAGCTCGAGTTGAGCGTCCGTTCCTACAATTGCCTGAAGAACGCCAATATTCAGACCATCGGCGACCTGGTGCAGAGAACCGAAGCCGAAATGCTGCGCACCAAGAATTTCGGGCGCAAGTCGCTGAACGAGATCAAAGAGATCCTCTCTAACCTGGGGTTGGGCTTTGGCATGAAATTTGACGCGCAAGGACGTCTGGTCCCAGCGCCCGGCTCGCTTCCCCATTTCACCCCGGGACCTGAAGATGATGATGAGCAGGGCCTCGATGAGGCGCCTGAATAGCCATGCGACACGGACGAGGTGGATACAAACTGAAGCGCAATGTCGCCGCGCGCGACTCTTTGCTGCGCGGATTGGTGACCAGTGTCATCGAGCAGGAGCGTATAATTACCACCGTTCCTAAGGCCAAAGCCGCCAAACCTCTGGTGGAGAAGATGATCACTCTGGCGAAGGAGGATACCCTCCACGCGCGTCGGAAAGCCGCGGCCTTCCTGCGTACCCCCGCGTCGGTGAAGAAGCTTTTCGACAAGTTGGGCACTCGTTTTGGACAACGCAACGGCGGTTATACCCGGGTCGTGCGCCTCGGTCCCCGCAAGGGCGATGGCGCTGAGCAGGCCATGCTCGAACTGGTCGGCTCCGAGCTCGTGAAGCGCGCCGCCGAGCGCGCCAGGCGCCGCGAAGAGCGTCTCAAGGCCATTAAGGAAGGCCGCGAGCACGACGAGGGCGACGAAGAACAAACGGAAGAATCATAAGAGCCGCGATTATACCGATACCCAGGCCCGCCAGGGCGTCCGCGGCGTAGTGATAGCGTCCGTAAATCGTCGCCACGGCTACGCTTACCGCGTAAGCCAGCATCGCCCAGCCATATCTTTTTTTTTCAGGCAGCAGCCATAACAGCGCCCATGCCGCCGAAAATGCCGAAGATACGTGCGCGCTCGGAAAGACGCTGGAGTGGATTCCGTAACCGCGAACAATCCAGAGATTGAGTGTGCGGATGGGCGTGATCACATTGGGCAGGTCGGTTCCGGCAAACAGCGTACGAGGCGGATCGGACGGAAAGTACGGCAACAGCGCGTAGACGAGCAGCGTTCCGGCCAGATATACCAACAGGAACCGGTTCACCAATTCGCGCCGCCGTTGACCGTATAATATCGCCACCGAGATCGGGCCCACTGCGTAGACGAGTAGATAGCAGCACTCCAGATACGCCGGGAGCAACGCGCCCAGCCACTCGATGGCGCGCTGCCAGCCAGCGCCATATAGCAGGCTGCGATCCCAGTCTACCCACCGCAGTTCCATAGCGTGGTTCCGCATTAGGGGCGAGAACCAATCCATCTCCCGATAAGCTACCAGGGTCACAGCGAATGGAACCCAGTCGCGCGCGACGCTGAAAATTTCCCGGCTGCCATACGATTCAGCAGCCGCCAGCATGGCCAGCAGGGCTGCCACCAGTACGAATACTGCGAGCGCCAGCCATTTCACCTGCGGGCTGAGCGGGAATAGTGGAGTGATCAAAGCCACGTAGCCGAAGTAGCCGATCAGAAGCCACTCCGATGAGCGCAGCGCCGCGAGTGGTTTGGTTGCGGCGGGCATTGAAAGGATGACTAGCGGCCAGCCTCCGCGCCCAGCCGGATCAGATGCTCGGCGTGCTTCAACGCTTCGGCCGTCACCCGCTGGCCCGACAACATCCGTCCGATCTCGCGTGTACGCGCCTGGCCCTCCAGTTCGTCGATCTCGGCGATGGTTCGGCCCTTCACCTCGCGCTTCTCGACGAAATAGTGATGATCGGCGAATCCGGCCACCTGCGCCAAATGCGTAACGCACAGCACCTGGCTCGCTCCCGATAGCTTCTTCAGCCGCCGGCCGACCGCCTCGGCGACACCGCCTCCGATGCCGCTGTCGATCTCATCGAACACCAGCGTGCGCTGCGTCCGGCTTTTCCGTTCAACTTTGCCCACTGAAGTCTTGAGCGCCAGCGCGATGCGCGACAACTCGCCTCCCGAGGCCACTCTATCGAGCGGGCGCGGCTCTTCGCCCACGTTGGCCGAGATCAAAAACTCCACGCGGTCGGCGCCGCGTTCAGACCAGCTTGCGGGCTGGATCTCGATCCGGAAAACAGCGCTCTCCAGCGCCAGCGAGCCCAGCTCGGCTTCCACTTTCTTGGCGAGTTTCTGAGCCGCCGCCGCTCGCGACTTGCTTAGCGAACTTGCCAGGTCGCGATACGCTTCGCTCGAACGTGCCAGATCCTGCTCCAGCTTGGCCTTGCGTTCGCCGGCGGTCTCGATGGCCTCCATCTGCGCGCCCACGTTTTCGAGGAATGCCAGCACTTCGTCCAGAGTGGCGCCATATTTGCGCTTCAGCCGGTCGATCAGCGCCAGCCTCGACTCGATATGTTCCAGCCGGTCCGGATCGGCTTCCAACCGGTCGACGTAATCTCGCACCGCATGCGACGCTTCGCCGACCCCGATCTCAGCCGATCGCAGCGTGTCCAACGTTGCTTGCAAGCTGCCATCGATGCGGCACAAATCTTCCAGCTTCTTGATAGCCACTCGAATTTGCGATGAGGCGCTTTCCGGTGCGTCATACAGCGCCGAGTACGCGGCGTTGGCGCTCTCCTGCAGCTTAGCGACATTCTTCAGCACCAGGCGCTCACTGTCGAGCTCGGAATCTTCGCCCGCTTTCAATCCGGCGGTTTCAATCTCCTTCCTCTGAAAGCTCCACAGATCCGCCAGCCGCAGTTTCTCCTGCTCCGACTTTTCCAGGTCGTTCAGCTCAACCTGGATTTTTTTCCACTCACGAAACAAAACGGCGGCGCGGTCAGCCGCTTCTTCGAGTCCCCCGAATTCATCTAGCAGTTCAAGCTGCGCCTCGGCCGAGAAAAGCTGCTGCTGATCGTGTTGGCCATGGATATCGCCGAGATACGGTGCGAGCGTTCGAAGCAAGGCTGCCGTTACCGGACGGTTGCCTAAAAACGCGCGCGACTTACCGCCCGCCAAAACCTCCCGCTCGATTAACAATTCTCCATCCTCCACGGGAACTCCGGCTTCCTCGAGCAACGCCCTGCAGGCCGGGTCCCGGGGCGCCTCGAAAATGCCCGAAATCCGGGCTCTAGCAGCGTCCGAGCGCACCATGTCCGCGGACGCTCGGCCTCCGAACAGCAGCCCAAGTGCATCCACCACAATGGATTTGCCGCTGCCGGTCTCACCGGTGAGCAGGTTCAGACCGCCGTGGAATCGAACGCGAACCCTTTCCACCACCGCGTAGTTTTCCACAACCAGTTCCAGCAACACTCGATGAAATTATACGAGGTTTCGCTCCGTCTAAACGGTTAGATCGCCGTCTTTTCGGCCGCGGTTTGCGTCATACTGTAAAACAGAGCGGCAGTGTTCTGTTTTTTAGATCGTTGACGACCCGCGGCACGCTATCATTGAAGCGAAAGGAGCCCGGTTGATACTTTCCCAACTTGGCGGGCTGTTCCTGCAATTGCAGCTTTGGGATCTCGTTCAAAGCTCCGGCCCGCTCCCCAAGGCCGTCATGGTGCTGCTGTTGATCTTCTCGGTGCTTTCCTGGGCGGTGATCTTTTCCAAGTGGGCCGTGTTCCGCCGCGCCAGGTCCGCCAATCGAGCCTTTCTGCGGGCCTTTCGCAAGGCCCCGGGCCTTGAAGCGGTGGCGGTGGCAAGCGAACAGTTTCGCCAGTCGCCCCTGATCGGAGTTTTCGATTTCGGCTACAGCGAGGTCGCGCGCCAGATGAAGTCTCGCGGCGCCGTCACCAATCCCGTGGCACTGGAGCGCAGTCTGCAGTTGGGAATGAGCGAGGAGATTACCCGCCTGGAGCGCAACATGAGCCTGCTGGCCACTACCGCGACCGTATCGCCCTTCATCGGACTGTTCGGAACGGTATGGGGCATTATCGATGCGTTTCAACAGCTCGCCACCGCCGGCGCTGCCAGCCTGCGCGCGGTCGCTCCCGGAATTTCCGAGGCTCTGATTACGACCGCGATGGGCTTGGCGGCGGCTATTCCGGCGGCGATATTCTACAATCTTTTTGGGAACACTATCAAGGAATTGGGCGCGCGCATGGAAGACTTCATGCTCGAGTTCCTGAACCTCACCGAAAGAAGCATGGAGTAACATGGCCTTTTCGCTCGGAAACTCATCGGGTGGAATCAGGCGGGGCCGTTTCCGCGGGACCACCACTTCGCTGGCGGAGATCAACATCGTGCCGCTGGTGGACGTCGTCCTGGTGCTGCTCATCATCTTCATGCTCACCGCGCATGTAATGGAGTTCGGCCTCGAGATCGAAGTTCCGAAGGTGAAGCCGGTCAAGGAAAATGTCCAGGACCTGCCGGTCATCTCCATCGACCGCTCGGGCAACTCATTTTTGAACGACAAGCCCGTGAACATCAACTTGATGGCTGATGAAATCCGTAAGCGATTCAAGAACGCGTCTTCTGTGTACGTCCGCGCCGACAGTAGAACTCCCTGGGACCCCATCGCTCAGATAGTGGCGACCTTAGGCGAAGCTAAACTCGCGGTCAACATGGTTACGCAGCCTGAGGACCAGGCCGGAAGGCGGCGCTAGCGTGGCGCCTCGCGTGGATATTCTCGATGAACGGGATTCCCTGCGCGCGCCTTTTCTGGGATCCGTAGCCTTCCATGCGGGCGTATTTGGATTACTTGTGGCCGGCGGCATCAGTTATCAGCACTCGCGCGAGATTTGGGGATCGGCCACGACGCAAGCCGGCAACGCGGTGGCGGTAAATTCCGTGAAAGTGATTCCTCTGCCGTCTCGCACTGGACCCGTAAATCCGGTAGCCAATGACACCGAGTCGCAGGTTCAACAACCACCCAAGCCGGAACCCAAGAAACAGGTGAAGGCGCCCGAGCCCAAGGCCATCCCGATGAAGAGCCGCGTCGCGGAGAAACAGCCCCGGCAGCAGGCGCCGCAGCGCTACCGCCCCTATCCTCCGGCGCCGAATCAGGTCTTTTCGAGTGAAGCGCCGGCCGCTCGATCCGATATGTTCCAGAAGCCCGGCTCCGGCGGAGTGGGCATTGGACCTAACAGTGTTTTCGGCAATCGCTTTGGCGCTTATGCGGACCTGGTAGTGAAGCGAGTGACCGAAAAATGGCAGACCAGCGGAATGGCCGGAATGCACTCCGCTCCAGTGGTGATCGTTACTTTCGATATTTTGCGCGATGGCTCGATCCGGAATCCACAGATCGCCCAGCGAAGCGGCAACACTACGCTCGATTACTCGTCCCTTCGCGCCGTTATGGATGCAGCGCCGTTCCCCCCGCTTCCGCCCGGCTACGAGCGGAACGAGGCTAACGTAGAACTTCATTTTCAATTACAGCAATGAAACGCACTATTGTTCTGAGTATCGCTTTCGGCATCTCGGCTCTGGTGTTCGCTCAGATCCAGGGCGACATCAGCAAACACGGCGAAAAACCGTCCATCGCCGTTCCCGACTTTCGAGGCTCGGGCGATGCCCAACGCCTCATGGACCCCTTCAACGCCACGCTGTTCCGCGAACTCCAAACTTCCGGACAGCTCAAGCTGGTGCCTAAGACCGTCTACCCGTTGCAGGTTCCCCAGCAGCCTTCCGATCTACATCCGCCGGTCGGCGGTCGAAGTCAAGGACCGTGGCTCACCGACTGGTCCGGGCCGCCCGTCAACGCCAACTATCTGGCCTTCGGATATACGGCCGTGCAGAACAACCAGTTGGTCTTGTACGGCTGGCTGGACGATGTCATGCAGTCCAACACCAGCGCCGCCCAGCTCATGGGTAAGGTTTATGTCGGAAGCCTCGATGAAGCAGGCGCGGCTAAAGTGGCGCGGGAATTCGCCGCCGATATCCTGAAATACTTTGGCGCTACCAGCCTGCTCGGCACCAAGGTCTATTTCGTGTCCAGCCGGACGGGTCACAAAGAGATATGGTCGATGGATTATGATGGATCGAATCAAAAAGCCTTCACCGCTTACGGGACCATCACCACTTTTCCGGTCGTGTCGCCGGACGGAACGAAGCTTGCGTTTACCACCTATCCGGTTCGCAAGGGCGCTGGAGGGAAGGTGATCGGGGAGGGCCAGCCGGAAATCTATGTGCATTCAATCGAAACGGGCCGCAAGCTGGTTTACTATAACCAGAAAGCCTCTATGAACGCCGCTTCCGATTTCACGCTCGACAGCCGCCACCTTCTCATCTACTGCACCGCCAGCGGTTATTCGCAGATTTACGAGACCGATATCGACGGCAGTGGCCTGCGCCGCGTCACCCATTCCGGATCGCTGGAAGTGGAAGCGAAAGTGAATCCCAAGACCGGCAATGAGGTCGTGTTTGTGTCCGGGCGCGGTGGCACGCCGCAAATATATAGAATGAATATAGACGGAACAGACGTGGCCCGTTTGACCACGGGGGAAGGGGATGCGGTTAATCCCTCCTGGAGCCCCGATGGCCAGCATATTGCCTTTTCGTGGACTCGTGGATTTGAAGCGGGGAACTTTAATATTTTCGTCATGGACGTTGCGACGCGAGAATTTGTGCAACTCACTCATGGCGCGGGACGAAACGAAAATCCGAGCTGGGCGCCCGATGGCGTCCATCTGGTGTTCTCATCGACGCGCGAGCGTAACACCCAGATTTTCACCATGCTCGCCGATGGCACCGGAGTACAACAGCTCACGACACAAGGAAATAACGAAAAGCCGGTTTGGAGTAGAGCGACTCAGTAACAGTGCAGGGCGCGTGGATACTAGCCCGCGCCACAATACTTGCTGGAAAACAGAAGAGGAGAATGTTCAGGATGAGTGACAGTGACAGATTGCTCGCTTACAAGCGCACAGGTTGCGGCGGCTACCGGTTGAACTTGAATTACTCCGGCGCTGCTGTTCGCTCCGCGCGCATTTATGGCAAGCTGAGCGCCGTGTTGTTGGCGTTCATGCTATTAGCCTTTGCCTCCGGATGCAAGAAAAAAGTTCCGCCGCCTCCGCCTCCCCCACCGCCTCCCGCCGCGGCGCCGGCGCCCGTTGCCAGAGTGGAGATGCCGGTAATCAACAGCTTCACCGCGGAGCCATCCGCGATCGAGCGTGGCCAGTCCTCCACCTTAAGCTGGTCGATCACCAACGCCACCGACATGTCCATCAGCCAGGGCATCGGCGCCGTACAGAGCCAGGGCCAGCGGCAGGTATTTCCGACCAACACCACCACCTACACCCTGACTGCTAGAGGTCCGGGAGGCAACGATTCGCGGTCCGTTACCGTATCGGTGAGCACGCCGCCGCCACCGCCTCCGCCACCGGCTGCCACGCCGAGGCTCTCCAGCCAGGATATGCTGGCGCAACAGGCCCAAGACGCTTTCTTCGATTACGACAAGAGCGACATCCGTCCCGATGCTCGCGATGCTTTGACGCACAATGCCGGACTCTTGAAGCAGATCTTCGCGCAGGATTCGAATTTCACGGTTGTGGTGGAAGGCCACTGCGACGAGCGTGGTTCGGCTGAGTACAATCTTGCGCTGGGTGACAGGCGCTCTACCGCAGCCAAGGATTTCCTGGTGCAGCTGGGAGTTCCGGGCGACCGCATAAAGACCATCAGTTACGGCAAGGAGAGGCCGCAGTGTACTGAAGCCACCGAGGATTGCTGGCAGAAGAACCGCCGCGCGCATCTCTCGGCCGGGCAGTGAGAATTAGTTAAGTGAACGCGGGCGCTGGCCACCAAACCGGCGCCCGACGAAGATCACAGGAGTTGTTATGAGCTTGTCCCGCGCATTTATTCTGTTTGTTGCTCTCGCGCCGCTCACTTTTGGCGCCAGTAAGGAGATTGTGGAGCTGCAGCGCGATGTCGCTATGCTGCAGGACCAGGTGCGCAATGTGCAGAAATCTCTGGACGAAAAAGTCACCGCCATCCAGACTCTGGTGCAGCAGACTCTGGATAGCGTCAATAAAACTAATACCGCCGTGGCTCTCATGGAGCGAGGGTTCAACGACGCGATGAAGCAGCAGCAGGCCAGTGTCAGCGCGCCGGTGGCCAGCGTAGGTACGAAGCTCGACCAGATGGCCGAGGACTTCCGTGCGGTGCGGGAATCCGTGCTGGACATGAACACGCGCATGGGCAAGCTGGACGCCAAAATGGCGGACCTCCAAAATCTGATCAACACTATCAAGGCTCCGCCGCCCCCGCCGCCGGGCTCGACTTCTCCGACCGGCGCTCCTGATGCAGCCCAGGCTGGGCCGCCTCCGGGGATGCAGGCCGAGACCGCCTACACCAACGCCTATCGCGATTATCTGGGCGGTAAATACGAACTGGCTATGCCGGAGTTCAACGACTATCTGAAGTATTTCAGCAATACCCAGTTTGCATCCAACGTTCAGTTTTACATCGGCGACATCTATTACAAGAAACAGGACTATACCAACGCCCTGCAGGCCTTCGATAACGTTCTCGAACGTTTTCCGGACGGCAACAAAACCGCCGATGCCCACTATATGAAAGGCATAGCGCTGATGCAGCTCGGCCGGAACGACTCGGCTGCGCGGGAATTTCGCGATGTTTACAGCAGCTATCCCGATACCGACCTGGCTGCCAAGGCCAAGGCGCGCCTGAAAGAACTGGGACTGAACGTCGGAGCCACCAACACCAAGGCTAAGCGCCGTTAGGCAATTTCGGGCCCGGCTGCCTTCTGCCTTCTGTCTTCTGCCTCCTGTCTTCTGTCTCCTGTCTCCTGTCTTCTCCCCCCCGCTCCGGTGTGTTATGCTGTTTTCCTCGCAGCAGTCATGCCTTCCACAATAGCGCTCCCCCGCGTATGCATCGCCATGGGCTTCCCGGAAGCACAGAGGCTGCTCGATAACGCGCGTCGCGAAACCAACGCCGGGGAGTCGTTCTTTGAGTTCCGTCTGGACTACCTGCCGTCGCCCGAACAGGGAATCCCGGTTATTCGCAAGTTCCTGTCCGCTCATCCGGACTGCTGCATTCTGGCAACCTGCCGCCGCCACCAAAACCAAGGCAAGTTCAACGGCAGCGTGGAAGACCAGATCCGGATTCTCAACGCGGCCTTGGACGCCGGGGCGCGCGCCATAGATATCGAAATCGAAAGCGCCGAAAACGTATCGGCGCGTCTTGAAAGCTTTCGGGGTAAAGGCAGCCTGATCCTTTCCTATCACAACTACGATGGGACGCCCTCCCCGGAAACCATACTGCGCCGCATGATGCGCATTCCCGCCGACGGTTACAAAATCGTCACCACCGCCCGCAAACCATCCGACAATTACCGCATCCTGGCGCTCACCAAGAGTCATCCGCGTACGCCGCTGGTGGTTCTGGCAATGGGTGAAACCGGGTTTCCCACGCGTGTGCTTTCCACAGCCTGGGGCGGGATTTTTACTTATGCCGCGCCCAATGCCTCCGAGGGTACCGCTACCGGCCAGGTGACCGCGCGACTCCTCCGCCATCTCTATCGCGTCGAGAAATTCTCGCGCGCCGCGAAGATCTACGGCGTCATTGCCGACCCGGTTCGCCACTCCATTTCTCCGGCCGTGCACAATCGCGCCTTCCAGGCCCATCGCATGGACGCGGTGTATCTGCCCTTTCTGGTGCAGCCGTCGCAACTGAAAGACTTCTTCATTCTGGCCGACAAGTTGCCGATCGCCGGTTTCAGCGTCACCATCCCGCACAAGCAGAAGGTGCTGCGTTATCTCGACATCGTGGACCCGCTGGCGCGGCGCATCGGCGCCGTCAATACGGTATGGAGAAAAGCAGGCAAATGGCGTGGAACCAACACCGACGCCGACGCCGTCACAGTGCCGCTCAGCCGCAAGCTGAGGCTGGCGAAATCCACCATTCTGCTGGTCGGAAATGGTGGCGCGGCCCGCAGCGCTGCTTATGGGCTGAGAGAGAGCGGGGCCAAAGTCTCCATCGTCGGACGCAATCCGGATCGGGTGCGATCGCTTGCCAAAGCCTGCGGCGCTGAGCCCTTGCTGCGCGAGCAGGCCGAAGCGCGCAAGTTCGACGCCGTTGTCCATGCCACTCCCCTCGGCATGTATCCCAACACCGAGGGCTGCTTCTTTCAAAACTCGATACCCGCTGAACTGGTGTTCGATATGGTCTATAACCCGATCGAGACCACCCTCACGCGCCACGCCCTACAGCAAGGCCTTACCGTGGTTTCAGGATTGCAGATGTTCGTCGAGCAAGCCGTGCGCCAGTTTGAGATCTGGACCGGAAGCACCGCTCCACGGACCGTAATGGAAAAAGCCGCATTGGAAGCGCTAAACTCCGGTTAATGGCCACCATCAAGCTCACTCGCCGGGAAGTCGCAACGGCGCTATCAGCCTCGGTAGTTTTACGCGCCCAGGCGCCCGCGCCGCAGCTCTCCCAGAATCCGGCCCTAAGTCCCGATGATGAGCTCAAGGCCGCCCGCGATTCGAACCGCCAGAACTCCGAGCAGCTCGCGAAATTTCCATTACCCATGTCAACCGAGCCGGTTGTTCATTTCAAAGCGTAAAACACCGCCATGGCTTCGATTCCCGACGACATCTTCTTTGCGACCATTACCGAAATCAATCAGAAGCTGAAGGCCAAAGAGTTCTCGGTGCAGGAATTGACCAAAGCTTTTTCAGATCGCCTGGAACGTCTCGGACCTACCTACAACGCGCTGGCGCTCTCACTCCGCAAGCCAGCCCATCGGGAGGCCCGCGACGTGGACGGCGATATCAAGCGCGAGCGCTTCCGCGGCGCTCTGCAAGGCATTCCCTTCGGCGCCAAGGACCTGCTCTCCTACGCAAAATATCCCACCACCTGGGGGGCGCGCCCGTATTCCGGGCAGGTTTTCGATTATACCGCCACGTCTCTAACCAAGCTCGCCAAAATGGGCGCCATTCTCACCGGCAAACTCGCCATGGTCGAGCTGGCGGGCGGTCCTGCGTATCGCTACGCCAACGCCTCACTCACCGGTCCCGGATTGAATCCGTGGGATCGGACTCGCTGGTCGGGAGGATCTTCGAGCGGCTCTGGAATCGCCGTCGCGGCCGGGTTAGTCACGTTTGCGCTCGGCTCGGAAACTTCCGGATCGATCCTCACGCCCAGCGCTTTCTGCGGGGTTACAGGCCTGCGCCCCACCTATGGCCTGGTGAGCCGCCACGGCGCGATGGGGCTCTCCTGGACGCTCGACAAGATCGGCCCTATGTGCCGCTCGGCGGAGGATTGCGGTTTGGTGCTGCACGAGATCGCCGGCGCCGACGGCCAAGATCCTGCAACCGCCGGCAAGAGCTTCTACTATGCGCCCCAATTCTCTCGCGATCTGAAATTCATTCGAGTCGGCTTCGCTCCCGTGGATTTCGACGAAGCCGCCGAGCCAGCCGCGCGGCCTGATTTCGCCAAAGCGCTAGAGATCATCCGTTCGCTGGGCGTGCAAGTCACCGAGGTCAAGCTGCCCGAGTTCCCCTATGGCCCGATCATCAGCACCATCATCTCGTCAGAAGCTGCTTCAATTTTCGAGCCTCTGATCAAGAGCGGTAAAGTCGATGAGCTGGCCGATCCCAAGCAGATCGCCGGTCTGAAGGCCGGGCTCGAGATTCCTGCCACCGACTACTTGAAAGCGATGCGCATTCGCAGCCTGATTCAATCTGCTTTCAGCGACCTGCTGGATGATGTCGACGTGCTGCTGGCCCCTTCCCGGTTTGGTCCGGCTCCGAAAATCACCCAGCCGCTTGATCGTCCGGGGAGCGATCGGCCGATGCCCGCGGCGCCCGGCCTCGCCGCGCTCATCCCGGCGGGCAACCTGGCCGGTTTGCCGGCTCTCTCGCTGCCGTGCGGCTTCGCGGACGGAATGCCGATCGCGATTCAACTGGTAGGACGGCCATTCACCGAGAACACCCTGCTGGCCATCGGCAGAGATTTTCAAGCGCGCACGGACTGGCATCGCCGCCGCCCGCCGATGGATTAGCGCAGGCGCTCCTGCCCGTCCATCTCGACAGGATCAGAACTCGACCTTGACGCTCAGTTGAATCTGCCGGGGCGTCTCGTTCAAAGGGCTCAACGCGGGAAAGCCCGACGGCGTGCCTTGGCGGCCATAGGTCGCGATCCCGAACGTCGGCGAAGGTGGATTCGTAAACAGCGCATCCGGATTGCCAAGATTGGCGTGGTTTAGCGCATTGAACGCGTCGGCACGGACTCTGAGCCGTCCCGCTTCGCCGAGCCAGCGTAGGGGAAACCATCGCGCCACCGAGAGGTCTAAGCTGTAAAATCCAGGACCGGTAAACGCGTTGCGGCCCTCATTGCCCAGCGTGCTCGGCGCTGCTTCGGCGAAGGCCGCTGGATTTAGTAACTGTACGCCGCCCGCCACCGGCACCGGATTCGGCAGCATCGTTTGGGTGGGCTCGACGATGTTAGGCCGGTTGTTCAGGATCAGCCCCTGTCCGGGTATAGCAGTGGTGGTGCCAATCACGGTATAAGGAAATCCGGAGCGAACCGCGGCCATCTCCGCAACGGTCCAATCGCGAAACAGGAAGGCGGCTTTCGAGCCCGCCAACACCGCAGGTAGGTTCCAGTACGAAAAGAGCACCAGGTTCTGCCTCTGGTCGAAATCCGAACTCCCGCGGTCGGACAGCGGATTGAACTGCTGGGAGAAGGTCGAGCGGCCAGTCGATTCCGCGGTGCTTTGAATGTTCGTGAAGTTTAGATTGAAAAAATCCCCGATGAGAGGATCGCTCTGGTTATCGATGCTGTGGCTCCAGGTGTAAGAGCCTTGGATCATTCCCCGACTGGTTCGATAGCGAACCATGGCGGTCAGGGCGTTGTAATCCGAGAATCCCTGGTTGGCGCGATAGGCGATATCGGGCAGATTCGGGTTATAGCGGCCCGCTGGAGTTGAAAAATCCCGATTAATTACATCGGTGGTGATGAGCTGCCGCCCGTAGCTGCCCAGACCGTTTACCTCAGCGACGAGGTTATCCCTGATGCGTTGCTGCACGCCCGCGAAGTAACTGTGAGCGTAACCGTTCCGAAGTCCGGGATCGACCAGAGTAAGATCCGGAAAATTACTGCTAAGCGCCTGTCCGTTAAAAGTAGCAAGTTCAGTTGTCGCCGGAGCAAGATAGTTAGTCTTGCCCGGAGGCAATGTTAGCAGGGGAACGATCAGGTTATTGTTCCGCACATTTTCCCACAAGTTGTCGAAAGGCCGGTCATAAAATATTCCGTAAGAGCCGCGCAGCAATGTACGGCCTGAGCCGAAAAGGTCATAGGACGCGCCCACGCGCGGGGCAAAGTCGGTGGGGTCGGAACCAAAGAGCTGCTGGTTCCCGGAGCCGGAAGGCTTTACTAGGGCCGCGCCGACCAGTTGCTGCGCCAAAGTGGAACCCGGACCAAGCTGAACCAGGGCGTCCTTAACGTCGCCCGTATTTTCCGGCGCGCCATAGTATTCGTATCGCAGGCCGTAATTCACGGTAAGTCGTGGAGTAAGTTTGTAAGTGTCTTGAACGAACGCAAAGAACTGGTTGTAACCATAGCTCCGATTCGTGTTGGGCTGCTGTATGCCCGGCAACGCGGTCCGATCGATTGAGGCGCTAAAGAAAGAGGGTATATCCGAGGCGAACAGGGCGATATTATTGAAAATGTACTCGCCATTGACGCCCGCCGTCAGATATCCGCTGGAGGAACGCAGCAGCACTCCCGCGCCGGTAGTAATCAAATGCCGGCCGTGCGACCAAATCAGGTTGTCCAGCAGCTCCCCGCTCCTGTTGTCGTTCTTATATGCATAAAAGGCGGGGCTGCCGGGAAGAGAGACGCCATCCTCGCTGATCAGGGTGGGAATTTCGGGATGGGGCCGGTTCCAGTACAGATCATCGTCGCTGTAGCTCAAGCGGGCTTCGTTGGTTAGATTGGGCTGGAAGGAGTGAATGTAACTGAGTCCAAGCGCCCAGGTGTTCTCACTAAGGGCCGAGATGAAGTCCTTATACGGGCTCCAGATGAAATCGGGCTCGGAGAGCCGGTTAATCAGGACGCGCCCCATGAGGCGATCCTTGCCGTTGGGGCGGTTGTAATCCAGGCGTTCGATCCCGAGAGCGCGATTCACCGCCACCGGAGGCGCGAGTGTGACCGGCGCAGTAAACAAATTGCCGTTTGTAACGACGGGAGCGGGGAATTCGGTGAGCAGCTTCCTCGCCAGGGAGGTTGGCGCGGCAAAAGCCACCAAATCCGGGGTTGGGAGCACGAAGGTAGTGGGATCCTGCTCGCTGCGGCTGCGAAGGTAATCGAGAGCGCTCGAGAAAAACAGGCGATTTCGCAAAACGGGTCCACCCACCACATAGCCTGGCTCCAGCTCTCCATCAGGCGTACGCGGAGCGCCTAGCAGGTTCTCCTGAAAACTGTTCGCGTTCAAGACATCGTTCTTGAGATAAAAATAGCCGGATCCATGAAACTGCTCGCCGCCCGACCGGGTGATCGCATTCGCCACAAAACCGGAAGTCCGGCCGTACTCCGCCGAGAAGTTATTGGTGGATACCCGGTACTCCTGAATGGCTTCCGGCGCCAGAGTGGTCAACGGCCCGGTGATCAGATAATTGTTGTTCTCGACGCCGTCCAGCATGAAATTCGACGCCGAAGGACGCTGCCCATTAATAGACAATCCCAGGCCTCGTCCGATGGCGGCATCGGAAGTTACGCCCGGCAGCGTCACCAGCATGGTGTAAACATCGCGGCCCTCCAGCGGCAAGTTGTTGATTTCTTCCGAGTCGATCACCTCCGACACGGTTGATTCCAGAGGCTCGGTTCGTCCCTTCTGCGCTTCAAAAGAGCCTGACTTGCTGGGATCGACGTCCGGACCATAGAAGGTGACGATGGTCTTCGACCCCGGCAGAAACACGCTCTTATACTCGCCGGATTCCCAAACGTCGTTCAAAGGTCGAAGGCGAAAATCCAGTTCAAGGAGGGCGGCGACCGTCAGCTCCAGTTCCTGAACCTCTTGCGTCTGATACCCGTCGTGCGCCACGCTGATCCGATAGAAGCCGGGCGAAAGCAGCGGCAGGTAGTAAAACCCAGCGGCGTCGCTCCGGGCAGCTCCTGTCAGATTGCTAGAGGAGCTGGAATAGGCGACGCTCGCACCGCCCAGCGGTTGGCCTGTCACCGAGTTCAGCAACTGGCCTGAAATCAGGCCCTGGGTAGTCTGGGAGACGCCCGCCATCGCCGAAAGCAGTATCAACGGTAGCGCGCGGATGCTCGAAGTCATTAATAGGAATAGAGACTCTAAAGCGCGAGTGCGAAGCAGCCGTAGTAAGATGCAGGTTAACATGAAGCGAAAGTGGAGGCACTGGGCGCTGTGTGTCCTGCTGGCACTCGGAAGCACCGCCGCTGCGTGGTCGCTCAGCGAAGTCCGCTTTTTCCAGATCTTGAACTTAAAGGCGTACGACGCCCACTTTGTCCTCCGTTCCCTGCTGCAAGGGCCGCCCACCATCTCTAACATCGTCCTTTTGGTAGAAGATCAGAAGGCCTTCGATAGCTTTTCTGAACCGCGGCTGTTCTGGCACAAGCACTATGCCGACGCGATCCACGCCGCTTCGGACGCAGGCGCTAAAGTAATCGCGCTGGACCATGCTTTCGGCATACCGGTGGCCAAGTGGGAGCCCGACTACGATCGGCTGATTGGCGAGTCTCTCAGCGCGTCGGCTGCCCCGGTGATCTATGGCTACGTTACCGAGCTGAATTCCAACCAGGCATCACAGCTAATGCCGATCAACATGATCGCCGCGGGTCTGGGCCTGGGCGCTTTCGCCAATCTCACGGCCGACGCTGACGATTTCGTCCGCAGGCAGGAGCTGATCGAGGCTCCGTCGAAGAATCCCGCCGATCCTCCGCCCGCCCGCTCGTTCGCATTGCGCATAGCCGAGAAATATCTGGGCGTCGATGCCGACGTCCAGGATGGCAGACTTGTGCTCGCAAAAAGCGCCATCCCGATTTCGTCGGATCGTACGCTGGCGATCAACTTCGCGGGCCCCCCCGGCACGTTTCCGCGCTATTCCCTGGCCGATTTCGAAGCCGCCGCGAAGGTGGGCGACCAAGAGAAGCTGCGGAAGTGGGTGCAGGGAAAGATCGTGCTCATTGGAATCGATTTCGCCGATGAAGATCGGAAAGCGACGCCCTTCTATACGCTTTTCGGGGGTCCCAAGTGGACTACGGCCGGCGTCGAAATCCACGCCAATACGCTTCGGACCCTGCTCGACCATCTATATCTGGTGCCGGTGCCGGGATGGGTGCGGCTATTCGCTCTGCTGCTCGCCACTTCGGCAACGGTCTGGATCGCAACCACGCTGGTTGCGGCGCGAGCGGCCGTGTTCATCCTGCTGGAGCTGATTGCGATCCTGGCGGCGACCCATCTGGTGTTCGAAGGGGGCTTTATTCTTTCGACCTCGGAAATGCTGCTGGCCACCTCTCTCTGTCTGATCGGCTCCGTGGTTTATCGGTTTGGAACCGAGGAAAAAGGCCGCCATCTTTTCCGCCGCGCTGTTTCCATGTTCGTAGGCAAGCAACTTACGACATCGCTGGACGAAACTCAAGCGATCGCGCTCTCAGGGAAGCGCCTGGATGTCACCATTCTGTTCACCGATATCCGAGGGTTCACGGCCTTCACCGAGGATGTTTGTGAGAAGGAGGGGCCCGAAGAGGTGGTAAGGCTGTTAAACGAGTACATGGCTATGATGGTCGGGATCATCATAAGTTACGGGGGCCACGCCAACAAGTTCATCGGGGACGGAATCCTGGCCATATTTTGCGACGAGGATCAAGGAGCTTTGAGGGGCGATCACGCCTTCCGGGCCGTTCGCTGCGCTACCCGAATGGTGACGGCCGAAAGCCAGTTTCAGACCGGCGCGGGGATACACACCGGGCCGGCTGTTGTAGGAAATGTCGGATCCGCCGATAAAATGGAGTATACGGTTTTAGGCGACACCGTCAATCTTGCATCCAGGCTCGAGAGTTTGAACAAGGAGCATCATACGAAACTGCTGATGTCCGGCGCGACGCAAAGCCTGCTGGGAAGCAAAGTGGAAACCGTGCACCTGGGTGAAGTGCCGGTGCGGGGCAAGGCGGTTCCGATTAATTTGTATACAGTCGCTTCGCTGGTGCCCAAGGCCGTGGTAAATGCATAGCCGATTTTCCGTTCTCCTATTGCTGGCCGCTGCGCTGGCCTGGGCCGACACCAAGGAAGAACCCGTCGGACTGGTTTTGTCGGCAGGTGGAAGCAAGTTGCTGCGCGCCGACACGGAGACGCCGCTGGGCGCGAGGCCGGGCGACCTCCTATTCGCCGGCGACGGGCTGCGCACCGAAAGTTCCGCGGCGTCGTTCTTGTTCTGTCCCGCGAAGGTGATCGAGACGCTCAGCCCTTCGGGCGAAGTTCGTTTGGAATCGAAGCAGCCCAAGGTGAAGAACGGCAAGATTTCAGAGCAGCCCGCGCGAGCATGTACTTTGCCCCAAACGCTGCGCGTCGCCACGGCCAGCCAGCAACACTACGGCGTCAGCATGACGCGCGGCATCAATAAGCCAGAGGTTCCGCCCACGCCTCGCGATAAGCTTACCCCGGATGTTCAAGCCGAACTCGCGCCTCACGACGCTGTCCTGGCAGGCAATCCCAAAGACCCTGCCGCGCTCATCGCCGAGGCTACGGTTTTTGAAAACCATAAGCTTCCGGCCAACGCATTGGAAATGTATTACAAGCTTCGGGAGCTGTGGCCGGATGCGGTCTGGATCAAAAGCAAAATCTTCGAACTTGAGGAGGCACTGGCGAACCAGGTTGCGGCGACAACCGCTGCCGCCGGAACAAGCGGTAAAACCTACGCTCTGCTGGTCGGAATCTCGAAATACTTAAAGCCGGAGCTGTCGCTGCAATTCGCCGATGCCGACGCCAGCGTGTTCGGCCAGCTGCTCCAGAGCCCGCGTGGAGGTGGGTTGGCTCCCGATAACGTCCTTCTCCTGACGGATGAGAAAGCCACTACGGCGGCCGTCCGCAACGGCTTCCAGGATTTCCTGAAACGCCGGGCTACCAAGAATGACACGGTCATAATCCTGATCGCGGGACACGGCACGGTGGAGGTGCCAGGCAGCAAGAACGCATACATTCTTACTTACGACTCAGATCCGCAGGACCTCAATAGCACCGCGCTTCCCATGGCCGAGCTACAGTCCCTGTTCGAAGAGCAACTCGCCAAAGTCGGGCGCGTGCTGCTGTTCGTGGACGTCTGCAAGGCCGGCACCATAGGCACTATTCATAACACCAGCGTGAGCGCGAACGTGCAGCAATTAGGCGACGTGGAGGGCGACTTGTTCGGGCTGCTGGCCAGCCGTCCTAAGGAAGTATCGCTCGAAGGGCCGCAATTTGGCGGCGGCCACGGTGTCTTCAGCTACTACGTCATCAAAGGATTGGAAGGCGCGGCGGACGAAAACCATGATGGCGTGGTCGACGCTAACGAGCTGATCAAGTACGTCAACGATAACGTGCCGATGGCTACCAACAACAAGCAGCATCCGCGCGAATTCGGCACCTACGACAACACCATGCGGCTGTCGGACGTCAAGAAGCCTGGAATCAACCTGGCGCACTGGCGAATTATGCTGGACTCGCGCAACGGACAGCCCTTATACCTGGCGTCGACGTCCATGACCGGCTTGCCGTTCGAACAACAGGCTTCGGACGATGTCGACCGCTTCTCTTCCGCCATCGACGCCGGCCGAATCCTGCCGGAGCAGCCGGACAACGCTTTCGATGCCCTGCGGCGGTTACAAAATCAGATCGATCCGGGGCAATACCAGGAACGCAAGAACCAGCTTCAGGTCGCGCTCGAAAATAAAGCGCAGGAAGTTCTATTGCGCTACCTTGCGGGGGACCAACTGCCGCAATCGCGCTCGGAGTTCGAGCAAGCCGGCCGGTATATGGATGCGGCGCGCCGGCTGACCGAGGAATCGCTATTTCTGGAGGGCCGTCAGGATTTCTTCCAGGGCCGGGCGCTGCTGTTCGACAAGAAATTTCCAGAAGCCGCCCAGTTGCTCGAACAATCCGTTCGCATCGACCCGGGCGCGGCCTATGGATTCAATGCGCTGGGCATCGCCTACCTGGAACAGGCGCAATATGACAAAGCCATTCCGGCCTTTCGCGACGCGGTCCGCCGCGCGCAGCATTGGTCTTACCCGCTGCACAATGAAGCGCTGGCGTTCGTCGAGACCGGCGATTACCGATCGGCTATCCGGGCTTACCAGGCGGCCATCCGGCTGACGCCGCAGTACAGCTACCTGCCGTACAATCTGGGGCTGGTTTATCAGCGGCTGAACCGGCGCAACGACGCCGAGGCATCCTACCGGAAAGCCAGTTCGCTGGCGCCCGATTCGGCCGAGCCATACAACGCTCTGGGCACGCTTAAGGCGTCGGAGGGCAAGCGCCGCGAAGCTGAACAGCTTTACCGCGAGTCTTTGCAGAAGAATCCAAACCTGCTGGCTGCACGCCACAATCTGGCGCTGTTGCTGGCAAGCCAGAGCAATAGTCAGCCGGAAGCCATCAACCTGTGGCGCGAAAACCTGCGGCTATCGCCCGATTATCTTCCGTCGCGTCTCAGTCTGGCGGAAACTTTGGCCGAGCGGAGCGATAACGCGGCCGCGATTGAAGAATACCGGAAGATTCTGGAAGCCCAGCCCGGCTATCCCGCGGCGCGAATCGCGCTGGCCGGCCTGCTGGCTAAAACCGGCGATACCGACGCGGCAATCCAGGAATTGCGGCAGGCTTCAACCGCGGGAGCGCAGAATCCGGACATCTTCGAACAGATCGGCGACCTCGAAGCGGGACGCCAGCACCCGACTGAAGCCAGAGCGGCTTATCAATCCGCAATCGACCTGACCTCAGACCGCGGAGCGCGTAAGCGGATCGGCAATAAGATGAAAGCGCTTCGCTGAAGCAAGAAACGCCCGCCATCGCTGGCGGGCGCTCTCCTCCAAAGGCCACAATTCCTCTTCCTGTTAGGCGAGGGTGCGACCTCAACGGTTAGACGGCCTGTTACAACAATCCGTTTCTATAGCGCAGGCGGTATTTTCCGGCTTTTCACCGTTTTTCGCCGGCCGCCGCTTGCGATGCGCGCGGCGCTGCCTTAGGCGTATCTGTTTTCGAAATGTCGATACCACCTTTGAAGTAGGCGCCGTCTTCGATGATGATGCCGGCGGTCTTGATGTCGCCCACAATAGTGGCGCCGGCGCGGAGTGCGATCCGTTCTTCGGCCTCCACGTTTCCCCGCACCGAACCAAATACGATTACTTCTTTGGCCTTGATATTGGCGTTCACCTTACTCTCGGGTCCGATGGTTAAGCGGCTCTTCAAATCCAGCTTCCCTTGCAGCTCACCCTCGACGTACAGTTCTTCACTGCACGTGACGTCGCCGATGATCTTCATGGTCTTGCCGAAGACGGTAGGGCCTTCGGGTTTGGCCGAACTTGCCGCGGTGTTCCCGCTGGTGGCGGGTGGTCCGTTCACTGACGCAGGATTGGACGGAGCCGGATTACTTTGTACCGGATTTCCCTGGGCGGGTTTGCCCTGCTGCGACGGATTTTGCATTGGTTGAGTCTCTCCTGGTTTTCCCCACATAGTAAGTTGACTCTGAAGAGCACGCCTCCTGCCACTTCACGCGGCTCTTGCTTCTCTTCAAGTTTAACGTGGTTAACTGGTCGACTGTGCCCCATCGCCTGTGTACCTTTGACCAACAGCCCGGCAAACCTTGCATTAACGTCGCCGCTCGAAGAAAGCTGCTTTGTCGACGCCGGCATCCACGGCCACATCGAAGAACCCGATCATCATCTCCTCCCAGCTCTGTTCGCCGAATCGCACCTCGGCCTCGGGATCGGGATTGCGGGGATTGTTCCGTGAGTTATCGAAATAGGCGGTCCACCGCAGGCGGGTTCCCGCCGGAATCGGACGCGGCTCGGACAATCGGTAATTGAGCTGCCAGTTGAAGTCGTAGTTATTGATCTTGAGCAGCGTCTCGACGTTTCCATTTGGCCGCGTGATCGAGTACTCGAACGATTTGCCGCGCAAATGCATATGTGGAAAAAGACTGATCAGCAGCGCATCGTTCGGCAAAGTGCCGGACACAGAGACGCGATAGCTCGGATCTCCGGGCGGAATCACGAACTTGTCATTTCCCATTTGCAGCGTGAGGACCGCTAGCTTGGGCGGCTCTTTGGCGAACACCACACCGATGCGCGTGCGATCCGCCACCGGCTGGCCATCCACCGTGTAATGCATCTGCAGTACGAGATCGGAGCCAGCCTTGATCTTCTTCGCCATTCCGGGTATCCATTGGTCGAACGAATTGCCGGGTGTGTAAACCATCAGCACATCGCTGGTGGTGAAACCTTGTGCGAGAGGAACTGAAAACGCTACTCCGCCAGGTTGTCCTTCCAGCCATTTCGATCCGGGTTCGCGTATATAGACCACGGCGTGGTGAACGACTCTGGGATCGCTCGGCCGGACCTCAACCTTTTGAACCCACTTGTCCTCGGAAAGGTGCGTGGGCAGGATGATGTACTGATAATTCACCGTGCCTTTGGCGGGAATCGGTAAAGCCTTCGGCATTTCAAAGACTGCGTCCGGCGTACCGATAGTCCAACCTTGCGGCCAGGCGCGCGGTGGCGGCGCGTCCTTAGAATCGCCCGCGGGGGTACCGCCGTCCACCCAGTTGACGAGAGTATCGATCTGCGTTGTCGACAGCGAGCGGTCGTTGGCGAAGTGCCCATATTTGGGGTCCGCCAACCAGGGTGGCATCTTGCGGGTAAGCACCGCTTCGCGAATCGATTTGGCCCACGGCCGGGTGTCGGTGTATGTAAGCAAAGACATGGGCGCAATCTCGCCGTTGCGATGGCATTCCTGGCAGCGCTGCTCGAGAATCGGCAGGACATCTTTGTAGTAGGTGGGGGGAGCGGCCGCTATCGCCCCGGTCAGCGCCGCCGCCATTGCGGCGAAACTAACGAGCGAGCGACGCAACGTACTTATCGCGGCATTGCTTGGAGCAAAAATAGAAGATCTGGCCTCCGACCTTTTCCTGGATGGATGTCGCGGCAGCGATATAAGTTCCACAGGCTGGATCTTTCTTTAGTTCTCCGGTGAGCGGGACCTGCTTTCCTGGAGCCTGCGTGGATTGGCCGGGCTGGGCGCCGCCGCCTGGACTCATCAGCTCGCCGAACCCCTTGGTAATGATTCTGAGGATAGCCCGCAGGACCGAGATCAGGATCACCGCGAAGATCAGATACAGGATGACGCGGAACATTCGCCTATTTAATTCTAGCCGCTTCGCGGACTATTCTTCTTTGGCCACGTCGGTATGTAAGCCATTAATCTGCAGTTGTGGGGCAGGTCCCCGACCTGCCAATTGGAAGTCCAAGAGACATTTTCAGCAACCTAAGTCCACCGACTTGGCGATCCATAGATGTAACGATCGAGCTGGCTGGAGAAATCGGGCGGTATCGCTCTTCGTTCAGCCTCAGGAATCTTCTTCCCGAGCTTTTGCGCAATCTCCACAATTCGCGGGAGCTTACGTCTCTTGGCCTTCTTTTGAGTCATCCTCGGCACGACTCAAGGATAGCAACTCAGGGAACCACGCCAACGGCGCTTAGCACGGCTGGTCTATTCTTCTTTGTTCGCTTCCTTGCGCGCCGCATCGATCCGCGCCTGCGCGTGGCGGGCCGCGATCAGGGCCGAGGCGATGTCGATCCCCAGCGCCGGGTTGATCATGGCATCCTGGGCGTTCTTTAGATCCTTTTCGGCCTGGCTGACGTCGATCTCGTCCGCTTTCTCGGCTATGTCGACCAACACTCGAACCACATTATTGTTGATTTCAAGAAAGCCGCCGCGCACGGCGAGGCTAAAGCGATGATCGCCGGGCGTTGTGTAGGTCATGGCGCCGATGCCCAACTCTGAAAGCAATGGCGCATGGTCCGGCAGCACGCCAATGTAGCCTTCGGCGGCCGGAATTTGGGCTCGGATGGCCTGCTCGCGAGCCAGCAGCCGCTCCGGGGTTGCGATCTCGATCTCGAATGTGTCGGCCACCGGCTACGCCTCGCCCTGCTTGCGCAACTCCTCCGCCTTCTTCTTGACATCCTCGATGTCGCCCTGCATATAGAAGGCCTGCTCGGGAAGATCGTCGTGCTTGCCTTCCACCACTTCCTTGAAGCTCCGCACCGTATCGGCCAGCGGAACGTACTTGCCCTTGAAGCCGGTGAACTGCTCGGCGACGTGGAAAGGCTGTGACAGGAAGCGCTGGATTTTGCGGGCCCGGGCCACGATCTGCTTATCATCGTCCGATAGCTCGTCGATGCCGAGAATCGCGATGATGTCCTGCAGGTCCTTGTAGCGCTGCAGAATCTGTTTCACTTGTTGAGCGACGCCGTAATGCTCCTCACCAACGACACGCGGATCGAGAATGCGCGAGGACGACGCCAGAGGATCCACCGCCGGATAGATGCCCTGCTCCACCAGGCTGCGCGTCAGGTTAGTGGTGGCGTCCAGGTGCGCGAAGGTGGTGGCGGGAGCGGGATCGGTGTAGTCGTCGGCGGGAACGTAAATCGCCTGAACCGACGTGATGGAACCCTTCTTAGTGGACGTGATGCGTTCCTGTAGCTCGCCCATCTCGGTGGCGAGGTTAGGCTGATAGCCCACCGCCGAAGGCATGCGTCCGAGCAGCGCCGATACCTCAGAGCCCGCCTGCGTAAAACGAAAAATATTGTCGATAAACAGCAGCACGTCCTGGCCTTCTTCGTCGCGGAAGAATTCGGCCACGGTCAGGCCGCTGAGACCCACGCGCAGCCGCGCTCCGGGCGGCTCGGTCATCTGGCCATAAATGAGCGCTACCTTGGACTTCTTAAAGTCGTGCGGATCGAGCACTCCGGATTCCTGCATTTCAAGCCACAGATCGTTGCCTTCGCGCGTTCGCTCGCCTACGCCCGAAAATACCGAAACGCCGCCATGTTTCAGCGCGATATTGTTGATTAGCTCCATGATGACGACCGTTTTGCCCACGCCGGCGCCGCCGAACAGCCCGATCTTGCCGCCGCGCAGGTAAGGTTCCAGCAGATCGACGACCTTAATGCCGGTTTCGAACATCTGCAACTCGGTGGCCTGCTCTTCGAAGGACGGCGCGGCACGATGGATGGGCCACCTCACCTTGGTATTCACGGGGCCCATATTGTCCACCGGTTCGCCGATGACGTTCATTACCCGGCCCAGGGTCTCGTTTCCGACCGGCACTTCTATCCCATGCCCCAGGCTCACCGCTTTCATGCCGCGCACCATGCCGTCGGTGGGCTGAAGCGCGATGGTACGAACGCGGCCCTCGCCGATGTGCTGCGCCACTTCCACCATCACGTCGATCGGCATGGACGTGGTAAAGCCTTCGCTGGTGATGTGTATCGCGGTGTTGATCACAGGAATCTGGTGCTCGGCGAATTGAATGTCCACGGCCGGTCCGGCCACTTGGATTACTTTGCCTTCAACCAATCCGTTCGTTGTTGCCATAAATGCCTCTTTCTCGCTTCATCACGGTTCTAATGAAAAAGGGACACGCCTCCCCAGTAGCGCGGCAGGAACAGGCAGTGGCTCGTCCTCGGAGTGTTCCCATTTTTCTGTTTCAATCTAAGGCGGCAGCACCGCTCACGATTTCGATAATCTCTCGGGTAATACTGGCCTGCCGGACGCGATTCATGGTCAGCGTCAGCGAATCGATCACGTCAGCGGCGTTGCTGCTGGCGGCCTCCATCGCGGTCATGCGGGCGGCGTGTTCCGCCGCGGCCGATTCCAGCATCGCGCGGAAAATCTGGGCTTCGATGTAGCGCGGCAGCAGGCTCTCCAGCAGCTTGCCGGGCGGCTGTTCGTAAATATAATCGATCTGCTCCTGCTTCTCCGGGAGTTCCATCGGCAACAAACGGGTGACCACCAGGCGCGACGACATCATACTCTTAAAGTTATTGACCACCAGGTACACCGCGTCGATCTCGGCTTTGCGAAATCGCTCCATTACCTTGCGCGCGATGTCGAGCGCATCTTCAAAGCGCGGGGCCTTTTGAAACAGCGTCGAATAATCGCCCGTGATGCGCGAGTGGCGCTTGCGGAAAAAGTCGCGTCCCTTGCGTCCGATCAGCTCGAGTTGGATCTCCGCGCCGGAATGATCCTGGATAAATTTCTGAGCGGTCCTGATGACGTTGGAGTTGAACGCCCCAGCCAAGCCCCGGTCGGCAGTTACAACCAGAAGCTGGATGCGCTGCTCCGGGCGTCTGGCCAGCAGATCCATGCCCTCGTCTTCGTGCCGTTCCTCCGCTGCTTGCGCGACATTCACCAGCATGCGCCGGATGATCTGAGCATAGGGACGCGCCGACAGCACGCGGTCTTGCGCGCGCCGCAGTTTCGCCGCCGAGACCACCTTCATGGCCTTGGTGATCTGCTGCGTGTTCTTGACCGAGCGGATTCGCCGGCGTAAATCGATCAGGCTGGGCATTCGTTAGGCGGTCACACCCGCTTCCTTGTGCTTGGCGACAAAGCGCTCTTTGAACTCCTTCAGAATCCCGTTCACTTGGTTCTTGAGCTGGTCGTCCAGAGTTTTCTTTTCACGGATCGCTTGAAGCACTCCGCCGTGCGTCGAATCCATGAAGGCGTACAACTCCGTTTCAAACAGGCGGCACTGCTCCACTGGCAGATCGTCCAGCATCCCACTGCCGCCGGCGTAAATAATCAGAACCTGTTTTTCCACCGGCAAGGGCGAATACTGAGGCTGTTTCAGAATCTCCACCAGGCGGCTGCCGCGGCTCAACTGGGCCTGCGAAACCTTATCCAGCTCCGATCCGAACAGCGCGAACGCCGCCAGGTTTCGATATTGCGCCAGATCTAAACGCAGCGACCCGGCCACTTGACGCATGGCCTTGATCTGGGCGCTGCCGCCGACGCGGCTCACCGAAAGGCCGACATCGATAGCCGGCCGGATGTTGGAATTGAACAGGTCGGCCAGCAGGAAGATCTGGCCGTCGGTGATGGAAATCACGTTGTGGGAATGTAGGCTGAGATATCGCCGGCCTGAGTCTCGATGATAGGCAGCGCGGTTAACGAGCCGCCGCCTTTCTCGTCGTTTAGTTTTGCGGCGCGCTCCAGCAGACGGCTATGCAGATAAAAAACGTCTCCCGGGTAGGCTTCTCGTCCGGGCGGACGGCGCAGCAGCAGGGAAATCTCGCGATAAGCCGCCGCGTGTTTGGAAAGATCGTCGTAAATCAGAAGCGCGTGGCGCTTGCTATCGCGAAAATACTCTCCCATGGCGCAGCCCGCGTAAGGAGCCATGTATTGCATAGGCGCTGGATCCGAGGCCGTGGCCGCCACCACGATGCTGTACTCCATGGCGCCGTTATCCTCAAGTGTTTTGACCACCTGGGCGACAGTGGAGCGCTTCTGGCCAACGGCGACGTAAATGCAAATGACGTCGCCGCCCTTCTGGTTGATGATGGTGTCGATGGCGACCGCGGTTTTTCCGGTTTGACGATCTCCAATGATCAGCTCACGCTGGCCGCGCCCTATGGGAATCATCGCGTCGATGGCTTTGATGCCCGTCTGTAATGGCGCTCGAACGGGTTGGCGATCCACAACTCCAGGCGCGATGGCCTCAATCGGCCGTGTTTCAGAACTGCTGATGGGGCCTTTGCCGTCGATCGGCTCGCCGAGCGCGTTCACCACTCTTCCGACCATGCCGTCGCCTACCGGAACCGACATGATTTTGCCTGTGCGCCGGACCTCGTCGCCTTCTTTGATCTCCTGGTACTCGCCCAGCAGCACTGTGCCTACCTGGTCCTCTTCCAAATTGAGCGCGATGCCGGTCACCCCGTGCGGGAATTCGACCATCTCACCGGACATCACGTTTTCCAGCCCGTACACGCGAGCGATACCGTCGCCGACCGAGATCACCGACCCGGTCTCGCTGACGTTCACCGCCTTATCGTAGTGCTCGATTTCGTCGCGCAATAGCCGCGCGATTTCATCTGCTTGGATTTGAGCCATATTCCCCTTTATCCGGCGGAGTCGATCAACTGCCGCCGCAACTGCTGAAGCTGTCCCCGTATAGAGCCGTCAAACACCGTCGATCCGATGCGCGCCACCGCGCCCCCCAGCAAGCTCGAATCAACCGCGAATCGTAGGCGCATCCGCTTGCCCGTCAGGCGCGATAACTCCGCTTCCAGGCTGGCGCTGCGCCGCGCATCGAGCGCCGCAGCTGAGGTCACTTCCGCTCTGACAAAGCCGAGACGTTGATCCATGAGCAGATCGAACGCTTCGGTCATCTCCCCCAGCATTCCGATGCGGCGGTGATTGATGATCACAAAAACAAAATTCCGAATCAGATCCGACACCGACATTTCTTCCAGCAGGCGGCCCATCACCGCCCGCTTGCGAGTATTCGAAATGGCCGGCGTTAACAGCGCGATCCGCAGTTCGCTGGAGCCGGCCAGCATTTCATCCACCGCTCGCAGCTGCCGGACGGCGTCTTCCGGTTGAACCGTGGAAGTCGAAGCTGTGACAACGTCCACCAAGGCGCGTGCGTAACGATTAGCGACTGCCGCGGCCATGCTTTAACGCTCCGCCGTCAGGCCGGGCTTCACCCGCATGCGCAGATCCTGCAAGAAGCCGTCCATTAGCTCTTCCTGCACATCCTTGGTCAGACGGGAATGGATGCGCTGCTCGGCTAAATCGAGAGCCAGCAAGGCCGCAAACTTTTTCAAATCGTGCCGGGCGGCGTTGGTCATCAGTTCGACCTCTTGCGCGGCCTGTTGCTGGATCCTCTGGAGATGCCTTTCTGTTTCATGGCGAAGCCGCTCGCCTTCAGCGGCCGTTTCGGCCTGGGCGGCCTCTCGCAGGCACTTGATCTCGCGGTCCAAATCCGCCAGACGTTTGTCGATCGCGGCCGCGCGCGTTTCGGCATCCCGCTTGGCTTGGGCGGCCTCAACCAAAGACTCCTCAATCTCGCGGGAGCGCTGCGCGAAAAACGGCGGAGCATGTTTGGAGATCAGATAGCCGAGTCCGGCGGCGAGAATCAGGAAGTTCGCCCACTTCCACCAGATCCAGGGATCGCCTGGTTCGCTTTCCTGCCGGGTTTCGGGCGCGGGCCGTGCTTCTTGAGGCAGCGCACAGCACGCCAAGGCCAATCCGAATGCGAAGACCACAATGGCGCGGCGCATCAGGCTGCCTTCCCTTCGAGCAGCGATTGGGCGATTTGGTCCGCAAGCGCCGCCGTGGTAGCAGCCAAGTCGCGTTTAGCGCCCGAAGCTTCGGCGTCGAGTTGCTGCTTGGCCTGGTGAATCAAATCGCGAGAGCTATGCCTGGCTTCCTCCAGCCGGGCGTTTTGCTCGCCGATCCAGCGCCGCCGCGCTTCCTCTTGCTCCTGATAGATCTCATCGCGAGCCTTGCGCAACGAAGCTTCGAGGGCCGCCGCCTTTTCGGATGCTTTAGCCAATAACGTTTCCGCGGATTTCCGTGTACCTTCAGTCTGCTCGCGGCGCTTTGCCAGCACGTCCCGCATCGGACCGAAGAACATCCGCTTCAGGTACAGGTGCACGATCAGCAAAAGCAAAACGGTGGGTATCGCCTTTAGCAGTAATCGACCTAGATCGTGTAAGGTTGCGTCCATTATGTCTGAAAGGGAACTTGTTGACTTAGAGAAGGCGCGCGCGTCAACGGGCGAACGCCTGAAACCCGCTTCCCAAAACCGTTACCGTAACATAGTTGATGCGTCGATTACAAGGCGGGAAACATCAGATTTTTCGGGAGTTGGAGCGCGTTCGACGCGACTAAACCCCCTCTTAGTAGAATACATCTTCAGACACAAGGAGAGATACATGGCAGAAAAAGTTCCGCAGACTTATGCGAATCACGTGCGGCTGCATCCGCCCTTCCACTTCTTCCTGATGCCGGCCTCTATGGTGTTGTTGGTCTTGACGATCGTCAATGTAGTGCGCCATAACGACCGGCTCGAATCCTGGATTCTGCTACTCATCGGCCTGATCATGCCGATAGCGATTCTTCTGATTCGCGTCAATCCGCTGCGGGCTCAGGATCGGGTGATCCGGCTGGAAGAGCGATTGCGTTTGGCCGCGCTTTTGAATGAGCCGCTGAGAACGCGGATCGGAGATCTTACCGAATCGCAATTAGTGGCGTTGCGTTTTGCATCCGATGCGGAAGTGGCGCTTCTGGCGGAAAAGGCGCTGAAGGAGCAGATGAAAGCGGCCGATATCAAGAAGGCTGTGGTGACCTGGCGGGCGGATCTGTTCCGGGTTTAAGCCACAATTGGCTGCGACGCCCTGCTGCCCCGCAACCACAGCAACGCAGCGCAGCCCATCGTGGCCTCCACGACAACACCCAACTGAATCCAGCTTAAGGCTCGGGTGTATCCGCTGAACGGACGAGGCTTCGTAAGTACCGCATGATCAAGGAGAAAATAGTCCCAGATTTTGGTGACTAGCGCAAAAGCATCAGGACCTGAACGCCGGAGTAAACCAGGATGCACGACATGGCGCTCACGGCCAGCACGATAAGACCGGTGCAAAGGCTCGGGGAAACTGAGTTCGGCCTTGTCATATCGATCCGCCGCGAACTACAGAGCGCTTCTCCGGCCACGCAGAAGAGCGGCCAGAAAAAGGATGAGGAAGAGGAACAGCAGCACCTTGGCTACGAGGGCCGCGGTGGCCGCCAGTACTGCGAAGCCTAGGACTCCGCAGATGAGCGCGACGATCAAGAACATCAGTGCGTAATACAACATGCCGCACCTCCTGCGGCTGTATGGCAGGTTTCGTTCCAGGACGTAAGTGATTGACGGACTGGGGGCTGAGCTCAAGGCTCGGCTAATTGTAGGGAAAAAGTTACAAGTTTAGTCCGAGAGGACCGGTAACAGAGGCGATTTTCTCTCGGGTTGGTGGCCGTCCAGATCCAGGAAACGAGGATCGAGAAGCCGATCCGGCTCGAGATTTCCCATGGCGGCCAACAGCGATTCCTTCAAATGCGGGTGATCCTTCTCGATTTCACTGAACAGGCTGCGGATTGACTTTCGCACCGTACCAGTCCGCTCCGAGCAGCCGCAGGGCACGATGGGCGCACCGAGAGCCTCGGCAAACCGGCTGGTAATGTCCTCGGTGACGAACGCCAGCGGACGAATTAGCCGAAATTCCTTGTCGCGCGAGTAGGTGATGGGCGGCAAGGCGCTGACGCGTCCGGTGAACATGGCATTGCGCAGGAACGATTCGCAGAAATCGTCGGCGGTGTGTCCAAAGGCGACGACGTTGGCGCCCAAGCCACGCGCGATTTCATAGACGGCCCGGCGGCGGTAGCGGCTGCACAGGTCGCAACCGTGAGTAGGCTGCTCTTTCAGTAATCTGAGAGACGGACGGTCCTGATAATAGGTCCAGGCGATGCCGCGCTGCTTCAAATACTCGCCCAGCGGCTCGATAGGGCGCAGGAACTTCCCCTGTTCCACTGTGAAGGCGCATACCGAGAAATCCACCGGCGCACGTTTGGCCAGGATCAGCAGAGCTTCGAGCAAAGTCAGCGAATCTTTGCCGCCCGACAATGCAACGGCCACGCGATCGCCATTGCGGATCATCTTAAAACGGCCGACCGCTTCGCCGACTTTGCGCAGGAGGATCTTTTCGAGGTCCAAGATACGATTATACGGGGCAGTGGGTTCTTAAGCAGGGAAATCGACTTTCTTTGGGGATTGCCGCCCGAACCTGATTCGGCTACACTCCTGTCAGAGGGAATTATGGCTCGATCTCTTGCGGTGCTCACTATTGTCATGCTGTTCGCCGTGAGCGCATTCGCCCAAACCTCAATTGCAACCTCATCTGTAGGTACGAACGGCGTTGCCACCATGCATTTTGGCCCGTCGCCTTTGGCCATGCGGCCGATCACGGGAGCTCCTTACTCAGGCGAGCAAGTCCACGAAACGGTGCAGACCCTATTGGACGGGACTCACATCACCCAGACGATGCCGGCGACGAAAGTTTATCGAGATTCGTTGGGCCGAACCCGGACCGAGCGCCGGATGTTCAGGGGTCCCGTGGGTATCGAGCCTAACGTTCCCGATGCGCCAATTATCATCGAAATCATTGACCCCGTTGCACAATCCAGATACACGCTGGAAGCTCAAAACAAGGTTGCGCATCGACAGGAGCTAGGGGCATCGAGACCGGATACCATCGCAGCCGCAACCGTGGGCCGCGGGGACGTCTCGGGATCCGCCACCTTCGTCATTAGTGGAGGCGCTTTCGCCAGCCGCCTGGGAGCCGCTCCAGCTCCGAATGCGACCGGGCAGATGATCGATCCAGGTCCGCAGATGAGTACGGAAAAACTGGCAAGCCAGACTGTCGAGGGAGTGTTGGTCGAGGGAACGCGGCACACTATAACCTGGCCCGTAGGCGTCCTAGGTAATGACCGCCCTATTACCAGAACGGATGAAACATGGATATCGCCGGAACTAAAAGAAGTGATCCTCAGTAAGACAAGTGACCCGCGTAGCGGGGAACAGACTCAAAAACTGATTAATATCGATCGAAACGAGCCAGACCCAAGCCTGTTTCAGCCCCCGCCCGATTACGCGATCGTGGATGAGAAGGCGGACTTCACGATCAAGTGGGGTTCTCAGCGGCAATAAGTGGTCAGGCCTTCTTCGAAGGTCTGCGCTTGCGAACGTAGATGGCGCGCACAACACTCTTGGATTTCGGCGCGTCCGTGGCCGGCCGCTTGGCCTGCGCGATCGCTTGTTTCACGAATGCTCGAACCGACGGCTCTGCCAGATCCTCGGGCTTCGCGATTCGAATGTGACGGACCAATCGGCCGGTGCCTTGCAGCACGCCTTCCGGGTCCTCAAGTTCGGATCCACGATGGAATCCGAGATTCACCCATTTTGCGTAGACCGCAATGTGGATGAAGCATTCGCTGGGGCGGCCCGTAAATCCAAAGCCCGTGGCGACGGCGTTGTAGGCATCGTAGATCAGCTCGATTGACTCCGGCGCCTCTTCCAGGACAAGCTTTCGGATAGCCAGGGCCAGCTCCGTAATATGGGATTCGAAGGGCGCGAGGAACCCGAGGTATTCAGGCAAGGGCGGAGAAACTGTCCTAGTTTTCCGCGACCGTTTTCCAGCGTCCCGTTTCGAATTCAAGGTTGAAATTCTCGCCCAGATAAACGCGGCGCACCTCGGCATCGGCGCCCAGCGCTTCGGGCGTGCCGGCGCGGAAGATCTTCCCGTTATTGATGATATACGCGCGGTCGGTGACCGCCAAAGTCTCGCGAACGTTGTGATCGGTGACCAGAATACCAATCCCGGAGTTTTTCAGATCGAAAATGATGCGTTGCAGCTCCAGCACCTGGATGGGATCAATTCCCGAGAAAGGCTCATCCAGCAGCAGAAAACTAGGCTCGATCACCAGAGACCGCGCGATCTCCACGCGCCGCCGTTCGCCACCGGAGAGCGCGTAGCCCTTGTTGTGCCGTACGGTTTCGAGTCCCAGTTGCTCGATCAGCCGGTTCATGCGTTCCCGCCGCTCGCGCCCGCGCATGCGCAGAGTTTGCAGGATGGCCATCAGGTTGTCTTCCACCGTGAGCTTGCGAAAAACCGAAGCTTCCTGCGGAAGATAGCTGATGCCGCGCCGCGCGCGCTGATACATCGGCATGGTGGTGATGTCTTCCGATCCCTGGCCGTTCGAGACAAGCACGCGGCCGGAATCGGGACTGATAAGCCCGACAATCATGTAGAAGGACGTGGTCTTACCCGCGCCATTGGGACCCAGCAGACCCACCACTTCGCCCTGCTTCACCCACAGCGACACGTTGTCGACGACTTTACGTCCCCGGTAGCTCTTCGAGATCTCAGCGGTCTGCAGAGTTCGCATCCACTATTTCTTCTTTTTGTGCATGACAGTCTTGACGGGCTTAGCCTCCACTCCGTTCACCAGCAGCCTATCATCCTTGGAAAACCAGGTCAATTTTTCGCCGTGCGTATTCCCGCGCAGGTTGTCCACGAACAGCGGGCTGCCTCCCTCCAGGATAACTTTGTCTTCATCGACATAGTATTCGGCATGTTCGGACGTTCCGTTGCGAATGCGTCCCAGAGCAGTTTGGACAATCTCCACCTGGCCGTCGGCGAAAGCATGATCGAGCGAAGAATCGTCGCTGTCATCGCGCAGGAAGGCGTGAACCTCATGGGCCTTCACTTTCATATTCGGCCGATCCAGGGTAACTCCGTCCTTGTAGTAGGCGACCCGGGTCTGATCGTTGTACTCGAGTTCGGGAGCCTTCACTACCGTAAACACGCGAGGGGCCTGGCTGGTTGCGGATTTCGGCGTTGTGGTTGTTGATTTCGCAGGCGTGGGTGCAGATTTCGCCGGTGCGGCTGCGGATTTCGCAGGTGTAGGCGCTGATTTCTTGGATGTGGCCGTCTTCGTTTTGTCCGCCGGTTTATCCGCGTCAGAGGGCGGTGAGTCCGCTTTGTCAAGTAACTGGCTAATGACGTGTCCATGAGCTTTGAGGATGCTGTTTTCGCGATCGATCTCGACGATGTCGGCCTCCAGGCGATTGGCGCCCTGCCACAGCACGGCGTTCCCTTCATAACGGATCTGCTGGCTGTCATCCATGGAACTCATCTTCTTCGCGCGGGCGTGCAAAGGCTCGTCTTCAGACAACATTCCACCGGAGTCTTCCTTCTTCTTATCCGGCAGCCGTGTAGAGCTGACGTTGCCTTCGGCGCTGAAGTCGCCGGTCATCTGGTTGAGTTGGATCGTGTCGGCATCGGCCGAGCCGGTGGCATCGGATATCCGCGCTCCACCGATAAGATCGATCAGATCGTTGGGTTGATCCAGCGCGGCGCGCTCGGCCTTGGCGTGGCGCTCGCCCGCTTCGTAGCGAAAATTACCCCACTGCTCCAACTTTCCGAGTTGTGAAGAGTTGGGCTGGAAAGTGGCGAGCAAATCCTTGCTCCAGGTGAATTCGGGCGCGGGCGTCTCCTTGGCATCGGGGAGCTTGGGCTTCTCGGTTCGGGTAGTAACGTTGACTGATCGGAAGGATTGGATCTGGTTCTTGGGTCCGTAGATCATGGACACGCGATCGCCATTCATCCAGCGATGCGGCTGCTCCGGACGGTTGGGGATGAATTCAATCGAGCCCGGCAGGTCCGTCTCCACCGATTCGATCTCCTGGCCGCCGGCGCGCATCTTGGTCCGAAGGGTATCGCTTTTGAGAATACGCGTATCGGCCAGCTCGACGTCCGGGGCCGGAACGGGGTTCGTCTCCACCATGCTGTGTCCGGATGCCAGGGCGGTCTGAAGCACGCTGCTGTCCCCGGAAGTATCGAAGTCCATCACCACCTGGTCCGCCGTCATGGTCGTGACGGTATTGGCTTGAGTCGAAACCAGGCGCGCCTGATCGACACCGGTGATCTTCACGATCTGACTGTTGTCGTCGAAATCCAAGCGGAGTTGCTTGGCCGCGTAATCCAGATTGCGGCCGGGACGTTGATCGCCGCCCACGGCATTCTGGGTTTCCACTAATTTGATAGAGCCGCTCACTAGTGTCACCACCGCGGGGCCGGCGTTCAAATGCATCGTATCGCGGGTCAGTTTAGACCATGGCGACAGGAAAACCTTGGATTCACGTTCCTTGTAAGTAACCTCGCCGGCGGCCACTTTCATGGGCACTGTCTTCGGATCGGTCCCGCGCCAAGTCAGGTCCACCTGGCTGTGCATCACCAGTTCGCGGGTATTCGGATCGTAATCCGCTCCCACGCCTCTACCTTCGCCCCGGTCGAATTCAAAAGTCGCCAGTCTGTCCGTGTGGGCTTTGCCGGTTTTACTCTCCACGCGAACACCCGAGGATTTGATAACCATTAGCCGGCCAGTGGGAGTTTTGTCCACCGGCACGCTCATGGTTATCTCCACATCGCCATCGGAATAGAGTACGCCCTGGTTCATGTCGAACTCGGCCTTGGCGCATTTCACGTGGTCGTATTCATTGCCCTCTTTGTGATAGATATCGAGCTCGACACCGGTGAGTTCCTGCTTGCCCTCGACTTCCTGAAGATCTTGGGCGTTGAGGGTGAGGGCCATTTTGCCGTTCGTAGTCTGCCGGTAGGTCCAGGCATGCGACGTGGCGAGGGTGCCCGGCGCCAGCGCCTTCGGTTTGGCGAGCGCAGAACCGGCTTGCAGTTTGAGGCGAGCGAAGTAGGTAGCACCCAGGCCGGCCAGAATAGCGAGAATGGCCAATAGAATAACAGGCCGGACTTTACGCATTGACCCTTTCAGGATATCGGGAAGCGGCCAGCGCTGTCCACGGATTCGTTGATAACTATAAGTATATTTGTTTACAATTAGTTAAAAGATATGCTTGTCACTCTTCGAGGGAGTCTGCTAATATTATGGGGACGAGCATGCGCTGCTCGCCAGCCTTTAAAACTCAATACCTAGATTTCTTGAAGGAGGTTCCAACTATGAATATTCGACCGCTCTATGACCGGATCGTGGTGAAACGGATCGAAGAGCAAGAGACAAAAGTCGGTGGTTTGTTTATCCCCGACTCGGCTAAAGAGAAACCGCAAGAGGGAGAAGTGGTGGCTGTCGGAAAGGGTAAACGCCTGGAAGACGGCAAAGTGGTGGCGCTGGATGTGCAAAAAGGCGACCGTATCCTCTTCGGAAAGTACTCCGGCAGCGAGATCAAAATCGACGGAGAAGAATTAGTGATCATGCGCGAGGATGAGGTCCTCGGCGTTCTGGAAGGCGCAGCGAAGTCCGCAAATAAGGCGGCCTAAGCTTCGAGAATTTTCACAAGGAGAACAAGAGATTTCATATGCCAGCAAAACAGATTGTTTATAGCGAAAATTCCCGCCAGGCGATTCTACGCGGCGTCAACCAATTGGCTGATGCCGTTAAGGTAACGCTTGGCCCCCGTGGCCGCAACGTAGTCCTGGAGAAAAAGTTCGGCGGCCCGACCATCACCAAGGACGGTGTCACTGTTGCAAAAGAGATCGAGCTCAAGGATCCGCTCGAGAACATGGGCGCTCAGATGGTGCGCGAGGTTGCTTCGAAGACCTCCGATACGGCGGGCGACGGCACCACCACCGCGACCATTCTGGCCCAATCGATTTTCCGCGAAGGCGTGAAAGCCGTAGCCGCGGGCGCGAACCCGATGGCCCTGAAGCGCGGAATCGAGAAGGCTGTCGAAGTAATCGTCAACGAAGTGAAAAAGCTTTCGAAAGACGTTAAAGATAACGAGACCATCGCTCAGGTCGGAACAATTTCAGCCAACGGCGACACCGACATCGGCAACACCATCGCCGAGGCCATGAAGAAGGTCGGCAAGGATGGCGTCATCACGGTGGAAGAGTCGCGTACCATGTCCACCGAGCTGCAGACCGTCGATGGAATGCAGTTCGACCGCGGCTATCTGTCGCCCTACTTCATCACCGATCCGGAACGGATGGAGTGCGTGGTGGAGGATCCCTACATCCTGATCCACGAAAAGAAGATCAGCAACATGAAAGACCTGCTGCCGCTGCTCGAGCAGATCGCCCGCTCCGGCAAGCCGCTGCTGGTGATCGCCGAGGAAGTGGAAGGCGAAGCGCTCGCAACTCTGGTGGTCAACAAACTGCGCGGCACGCTGAATGCTTGCGCGGTGAAGGCTCCCGGATTCGGCGACCGCCGCAAGGCTATGCTGGAAGACATCGCGATCCTGACCGGCGGCAAGGCTCTGATGGAAGAGACCGGCATCAAGCTGGAAGGCGTGCGTCTGGAAGACCTGGGCCGCGCCAAGCGCGTCACCGTGGACAAAGACAACACCACCATCGTGGATGGCGCCGGCACACAGAAGACCATTGAGGGCCGCATTAAGCAGTTACGCGCCCAGATCGACGAAACCACCAGCGATTACGATCGCGAGAAGCTGCAGGAGCGGCTGGCGAAGTTGGCCGGCGGCGTCGCGATCATCAAGGTCGGCGCGGCCACCGAGACCGAGATGAAGGAGAAAAAGGCTCGGGTGGAGGACGCGCTGCATGCTACTCGCGCGGCCGTCGAGGAAGGCATTGTTCCTGGCGGCGGCGTGGCGCTGTTGCGCGCTGTCCATGGACTGGATGGCCTGAAGGTTAATGGCGACGAGCAGATCGGCGTGAATATCGTACGTCGGGCCGTTGAAGAGCCGGTGCGCCAGATCGTTGGCAATGCCGGATACGAGGGCGCGATCGTGATCGAAAAGATCCGCTCTTCCAATGACCCGCACTACGGCTTCAACGCTGCCACCGCGGAGTACGAAGACCTGGTGAAGGCGGGTGTAATCGATCCGACCAAGGTGACCCGGTCGGCGCTGCAGAACGCTTCTTCGATCGCGGCTCTCATGCTGACCACCGAAGCCATGATCGCTGAGATTCCGGAGAAGAAGTCGGCGGCTCCGATGCCGGGCGGCGGCCACGGTCCGGAGATGGACTACTAAGAAGAATCCGGAAGTCTGGAGTCAGAAGTCAGAATGGCCCGCCCTTCGGGGCGGGCTTTTTTGTCAGGCACAATGTCAATAGATAACAAACTCAATCAGGCCGAAAGCCTCGTTAGAATCGACGAAGCCCATCGCAGCCCCGGCTTCGCTCGCTTTGCAAACCGAATCGCAGAAGGATTTGCCACAAGCGGCATTATAGGCGCTCTCGCCGCGTTCTCTGACACCCTGAACGCCGCTACGCGCGCGAAAGAGCGGGTTGAGCGCATTGCGCGAATTCTGTCCAATTCGGCTCAGGATGGCCCACTGACCACTCCGGATGATGTCGAAGAGATGAGCGTCGCCATGGAATTGAGTGATCGCGATGTTGCGTTCCTTCGCAAACTCGTCAATGCGCAGGGGAGAATGCTTGATAATCACGATCGACTGACACGCCACGCATCCTACACGACTTGGCCCTGGGGTGAAGCGCTCAACGCAGAACTTGACAGTGTCTTCAGCAAGCTCGAGAGCTACGGCCTGGTAAGCCGGATCGCGCCGCCCAACAACTTGAACATCCAAGCAGATTTTCAGAACCGATATGCGCTCTTGAAGAAAGGTTTGCGCTTTACTAACTACATTCAAAAGCTCGCCAACTCTAGTAGCTAGTTAGGGCGTAGCGCGAATCGATTAGCGTCTTTCGCGCAAGATTGTCGCCGATAGGCTCTCGCCGCGAATCTCAACCGGGTAGAATTCCAGATCGCCATGTTCCGGAATCATGACATTTCTCGCCTGCGGCGGACCAAAACTTAGCGTCTCGTCGGTAGGTTCCACAGATTCATTCTATCAGCCCATCTATCGCGCCAACTCCGCGCACATCTGCGGCATGCTGCGCTCGAACAACGGGCTCGGCGTCATTCCCAATTCTTTAAGATCCAGTCGCTTCAAAGCGTCGTCGGCGCCCCCGGCGCATGCTGCTTTGGCCTTGGTTCGCAGCATCGCGAGCGTTTGGCGCCACTTCACTAGATCCGCTTTCTTGCCGACCGGGCCGTGGCCCGGGATCACGGTATCGAAATCGTACTTCAATGCGTTTTCGATGGTCTTGTCCCACTCCACTATGCTCCCGTGAGCGCTGTAATCGATAAACGGCGCGCCGCCGTTGACAAACAGGTCGCCTGTGTGGAGCACCCGCTCGGAAGGGAAGTAGATCACTGCGTCCCCGTTGGTGTGCCCGCGTCCGATATGGTGCGCCTGAACCTCTTTCCCGCCCAGGAACACCTGCGCCTCGTCCGCGAAAGTGATCTGCGGCAGACCCGGCATCTTACCTTCCACCATGTTGGCGCGCGCATTCCTGTGGATGATCGTCTGCGCGCCCGCCGACATCATGGCTTCGTTCCCGCCCGTATGATCGCCATGCTGATGGGTGTTGAGCACGTAGCGAACGGGCTTATCGCTGACGCTCTTCACCTTGGCCATGATTTCGGGTGCATCCCGGGCGAACTTATCGTCCACCACCAGAACTCCTTCGCTGGTGGGCATCACGGCCACATTGCCGCCATCGCCGATAATGACGTACAGGTTGTCCGAAACTTTCTCCATGGTCAACGGCTGAGCCGGCTGCGCCTGGGACCACATCAGCCACAGTCCAGCCAAGCCGAGCCCGATTCCACACAGACGAACTGCATTCGCGTTGTTCATGTTCAGAAGAGTATATCACCGGCTTCCGTCCGGATAAATCACGCTCTCCAGAAACAGGCCGGACGCCGGCGCGGTCCAGGCTGCCACGTCCATGGATTGACCGGGTTGGCCGGCCAGCAGGTGCTCGAAATCGTCAATACTGATCTCGCCTTTGCCGATTTTTACCAGCACGCCTACCACGCGCCGCACCATGCGCCACAAGTAATGCGAGGCCGTGATGCGCAACAGAATCAGATCGCCCTCCACTTCGACGCTGGCGTGCTCCACCACCACAATCGGCGATTCGTCGGGTTTCGAAGGATCAATTGCGCGGAAGCAGTTGAAATTGTGGCGCCCGATCAGCAATTCGGCGGCACGCGCCATCGCCTGCGTGTCCAAAGGCTCTTTTACCCACCAGACATATCTTTTGAAGAACGCCGTGCGGCGGGTCGAGATCTGGTAGAGATAGGTCCGCGCGATGGCATCGTGGCGGGCATGAAAAGTATCTTCGGCTTCGGCCACGTCGATGATACAGACGTCCGCGGGTAGACGCTCGTTCAGCGCGCGCAATATCGTATCCACGGGAGCGAAGCGCTGTTTCCCCCCTGCTTTCGGCCGGATTTTTAGGTGCGCCACCTGAGCGCGCGCGTGGACCCCGGCATCGGTCCGGCCTGCGCCCTGGATCTCAACGGACGTTCCGAAATAATCCTCGGCGGCCTTGCGAAGCTGGCCTTGTACAGTGCGCGCATTGTGCTGTTCCTGCCAGCCGCTATACTTGGTCCCGTTGTACTCCAGCGTGAGCTTCCAGGTATTCAAAACCCAAGTTTAGCCGTTTGGCCACAGCCGAATGTTATGATGAGCGCCACGGAAGCGTCAGACCGGGAGGGGAGCAATGTTCAAAGAGTTTAAAGAGTTCGTCATGCGCGGCAACGTTCTCGATCTGGCCGTGGGCATCATTATCGGCGCGGCGTTTGGGAAGATTGTCACCTCGCTGGTGAGCGATATCATCATGCCGCCCATCGGGCTGGTTCTGGCGCGGGTCGATTTCACCAATCTCTTCTTCGATCTCTCCGGCACGCATCACGCTACCCTGGACGAGGCTAAAAAGGCTGGCGCGGCCACTATCAACTACGGAGTATTCCTGAACAACGTTATCGACTTCATCATCGTAGCCTTTGTGATCTTTATGGTGGTGCGGCAGGCCAACAAGCTGAGGCGCCAGCCGGCCCCGGTTCCCAACACCAAGGAATGCCCCTATTGCGCTTCGGCCATTCCGATCAAAGCCAAGCGCTGCCCCAACTGCACCTCTCAACTGGAATAGCTGTCAATTAGAATAGCGGTCAATTGGAATAGCGGGCCGTTTTCGGATTTAGAACCGGCGCTTGCTCAACCTGGATCTCGCAGCCTTCGTAGGCGCAGCGAACTTCCATGTCCGAACCAAGCCGGCGAGCCAGTTCCTGCGCTCGTTTTTCAATCCCAGCGACAAAGGCGTCGCTATGAGATGGGTCGTGATGGGTCAAAAACAGGCGGCGCACTCCCGCCACGGCCGCAATGGGGACAACGTATGTGTAGGTGCTATGCCCCCAATTCTTCTTGGCCGGATATTCTTCCGGAGTGTACTGGGCTTCGTGAATCACGACGTCGGCGTTCATCATGTACTCGGCATGGCGCCGGTCGCCGGCATTGGCAATCCGATCGATACTGGCGGGCGCCAGTGCGCCGTCGTGCCAAACGTCTTCGAAAAACGGTTCGTGATCGCTGAGATAGCACACTGAAACGCCATCGCCCTCGATGCGATAACCGAGCGTAGGGGTGGGATGATTCATTCGCTGAGCTTTGACCAGCAGACCATCGAGATGATAGGTCCCTTCGGCGATGTCCCCATAGCTTATTCGCGCGGCCAGCTCGTTCAGTTCCACCGGAAAATAATGATGCTCCATCTGGCCCGCCAGCACGTCGCGCAGCGACATCTCAGCGCCCTCGGGTCCGCAGACCTTGAAGCGATTGGAGGCGCCGAAAAGCGGCGCGAAAAACGGAAAACCTTGGATGTGATCCCAGTGAGTGTGAGTGAGAAGGATAGTAGCGGAGATCGGGCCGGCAGTCTGCTTCATCCACTCATCGCCCAGCAGGCGCGCGCCGGTGCCGCAATCCAGGATCATGCGTGCGCCATCGCCGGAGATTAGCTCGATGCAGGAAGTATTGCCGCCGAAATGATTGGTATCAGGACCCGGCGCTGCAATCGATCCACGAGTACCCCAGAAGCGCAAGCGCATGGAGATCTTTAAAGATACCTTAATTGACAGTCGACTGCTATTAGCAACAACTTTAGCTTTCAATCGACCACGGCTTGGATGGTTTGCGGCGCGTTTCCTTCCAGGCGGTTGTTCACGAAAATATAGGATGGCTGGTGCCGCTCTCGGGCGCGCGAAATGAGATCGCGCAGGGCTTGGCGGGTTTCGGGATTGGGGTCCTGAATGTCTTTGTAGGGGGACAACTTCGCAACGGCCTGCTCATAGGGGCGGCCACGCCTTAGCAGGGCGCGCGCGACCGTGAAGTCGGCCGTATAAATGTCGGGGAGCTGCATCTGCTCGTGGATTTCGGGCATTCGCGTCCAGGCGTTGAACACGTGCGCGATCCCGTGGCGATGCAGGCAGGCGAAGTATTCGGGAGTGAGGAACTCCTGGTTGCGGATTTCGACCGCATAGCGGAAGCCGTCGGGCAGCGAAGCAAGAAAAGGATCGAGAGCCGCGACAAATTCGCGGTCGTCGTTGTAGCATTGCTTCGGAAACGCGCCGAATTCGAAGATCAGCACTGCGATGCGGTCGCGATAGGGATCGAGCAGATCGAGGAAAACGTTGCGCAGGAGCAAAGCATCCAGGAACGATGGATTCGAGGCGCCGGCGCGATCGCCATAACGAGGCTGCCGCGGATACAAGTTGATGGTAATCTCTTCCGGCACTTTAAACGCATACTTGAGCGAGGAAGGCGCGGAACCGAAGAGGCGCTGCCAGTAGGACTCGGGCGGGAACTGATAGAACGTGAAATCGCCGCAGACGATCGGGAAAGTGGAGGCGTATTCATTCAAGCACTCGTCTTGAAAGCGCTTCTGAGAGAACTTGCCGCGGACCTGGTAGCGATTGCGGGAGTAGATCTGGCCAATCCAGCCTTCGTATTTCCACGAGCTGGTCCCGATGAAAATGTTTTCTGACGCGAGGCCGGCGAGCTTAGCGCTCAAGCGCGCACGATCGATCTCGAAGGGCTCTTCGAATAGTGGCAGAGTCTCGCCGAGCAAATTTGTTCGTCGCTATTCGAATTTTACGTTACAATTAAATTTCCCGATGAAGTTTGGTGTCGTCGTCTTCCCTGGCAGCAACTGCGATCACGACGCGTGGTTTGCGGTTTCGAATAACCTCGGACAAGAGGCGGAATTCATCTGGCACGACGCGGCGAGCGTGGGCGATGTCGACGCCGTCATCCTGCCCGGTGGATTCGCTTACGGCGATTACCTGCGCTGCGGGGCCATCGCGAAGTTTTCGCCGGTGATGCAGAGCATCCGCAAATTCGCGGCGGACGGCGGCCTGGTACTGGGCATCTGCAACGGATTTCAAATTCTCGCCGAAAGCGGGCTGCTTCCTGGAGCATTGGTTCGGAATCGCGGATTGAAGTTCATCTGCAAGCGGGTGCCCTTGCGTGTCGAGACTACAAATTCGCCATTCACCGCCGAAGCCGAAAAAGGCCAGCGGCTGGTGCTGCCGATTGCTCACGGCGAAGGCTGCTACATCGCCGATGATCGCACGCTCGACCAGCTGGAAGCCGAGGATCGCGTGGTGCTGCGCTATCTCGAGAATCCCAACGGATCGATGCGCGACATCGCCGGCATCCTGAATGAACAGCGCAACGTCATGGGGCTGATGCCGCATCCCGAGCGCGTTACCGAGCCGCTCATGGGATCTAGCGATGGGTTGGTGATTTTTCAATCCATGGTTTCCTATGTGGCGCAGGCTACCGCGCCGGTGTTGTCTCCGGGCTGATCCATGACGCCGCAGGTCGTTGAAGCCCACCAACTGACGGCGGCGGAATACGGCCGGATCGTTGCTCTGCTCGGCCGCGAACCCAACTACACCGAGCTCGGTATCTTCAGCGTGATGTGGAGCGAGCACTGCTCCTACAAAAGCTCGCGCCTGCATCTGAAGAAGCTTCCGACTCGCGGCAAGCTGGTCCTGCAGGGTCCTGGTGAAAACGCCGGGATTATCGATATCGGCGATGGTTACGCGATCGCCTTCAAAATCGAGTCGCACAATCATCCCAGTTTCATTGAACCGTTCCAGGGCGCGGCCACCGGCGTGGGTGGAATCCTGCGCGACATCTTCACCATGGGCGCGCGGCCGATCGCCGTGATGGACGCTCTGCGCTTCGGCCCGCTCGATAAACCGCGCAATCGCCGGATTCTCGAAGGCGTCGTCTCCGGCATAGCGCATTACGGCAACTGTTTCGGCGTGCCGACGGTGGGCGGAGAGTGCGTTTTCGAAGAGTGCTACAGCGGCAATCCGCTGGTCAACGTATTTGCATTGGGCGTTTTTCGGAAAGATCAGATTTTTTACGGTAAGGCGACTGGCATCGGTAACCCGGTGATCTATGTCGGCGCCAAGACCGGACGCGACGGCATTCACGGAGCATCGATGGCATCGGCCGAGTTCACCGAAGAGTCGAAGCAGAAGCGGCCCAACGTCCAGGTCGGCGATCCGTTCTTGGAAAAACTGCTGCTCGAAGCATGCCTGGAGGCCATGGAGACGGGCGCCATCGTCGGCATTCAGGACATGGGCGCCGCCGGCCTCACCTGTTCGACCTGTGAGATGGGAAGCCGCGCCGGCACGGGTATCGAGTTCGATCTGCAGCACGTTCCGCAGCGGGAAACCGGCATGACGCCGTACGAGATCATGCTGTCGGAATCGCAGGAGCGCATGCTGTTGGTGGCCGAGCAGGGCCGCGAAGAAGAAGTGCTGCGCGTTTTCCGCAAATGGGGACTGGATGCGGTTCAGATCGGGCACGTAACCGCCGACGGAATCTTGCGGGTGAAAGATCACGGCCAGGTCGTAGCGGAAATTCCGAATCGCGCGCTGGCCGACGAAGCTCCGCTCTATGACCGGCCGCACACCAAGCCCTATCGTCCGGTTCCGATGAATGGCCCGCCGATCCCGAGCCGCGCCACCGCCGATGTCGTCAAATCCGACCTGATCGCGCTGCTCAGCTCCGGCGACATCTGCTCCAAGCGCTGGATCTGGGAGCAATATGACCATACCGTGCGGACCAATACCATCGAAGGCCCGGGCTCGGATGCGGCCATCGTGCGGATCAAGGAGACGGGAACATCGATCGCCATGGCCCTCGATGGCAACGCCCGATACTGCGTGCTCGATCCACGCGAAGGCGCCAAGTTGATCGTGGCCGAATGTTGCCGCAACCTGTCGACCGCCGGCGCGCTGCCGGTGGCCGCGACCAACAATCTCAACTTCGGAAATCCCGAGCGGCCGGAGATCATGGCGCAGTTGGTCGAATCGATCGAAGGCATCGGCGAGGCTTGCAAATTTTTCGAGACGCCCATTACCGGCGGCAACGTGAGCTTGTACAACGAAACGCTCGGTGAAGCGATTTATCCCACTCCGGTCGTGGGGGTGGTGGGCCTGATGAAGACGGCGGCTCCGACGCCCATGCATTTCCAGGAGCCTGATCGCGCGGTGATTCTGCTGGGCGGCATCGGCCAGTGCGACGATCTGCACTTCGGCGGAACCCAATACGCCAAGGTGATTCTCAATTCTTTGTGGGGGCTTCCGCCGGCGCTCGATATGGATTATGAAAAGCGTGTGCAGCAAGCGGTTCGTGAAGTAATCGCGGCGGGGCTGGCGGAGTCCGCGCACGACATCAGCGACGGCGGCCTGGCTGTGGCGCTGGCTGAATCGAGCTTCGGATCGTCCGGGGTGGGAGCTCGAATCGAGATCCCCGCCGGTCTCCGGGCCGAATTCCTCTTGTTCCACGAGGGACCTTCGCGAATCTTAATCTCGACATCCAGACCCGAAAATGTTCTGGAGATCGCGCTGGGAGCAGGCGTCGAGACGGCGCGGATCGGTGTTACGATGAAAGAGCGGTTACGAATCGATTGCGGTTCGGAAACCCTGCTGGATTGCGATCTGAGCGAGCTAAAGAAGCCTTGGGAAACCTCACTCGAACTCACGCTACAGCAGCCATGAATCACGCCCCTTTGGAGCAATTTCCCGATGACAAGTTCCACGAGGAGTGTGGCGTGTTTGCTATTTACGGCCATCCCGAAGCGTCGAACCTGACCTATCTCGGCTTGTATGCTTTGCAGCATCGCGGCCAGGAGAGCGCCGGCATCGCCACCAGCGACAATCGCGAGATCCGCTGCTTCAAGTCCATGGGCCACGTGGCCGATATCTTTACTCCTGAACGGATCGCCAGTCTGCCCGGCGATCTGGCCATCGGCCACACTCGCTATTCCACCGCCGGCGACACCGTGCTGCTCAACGCGCAGCCCTTTCTCGTAGCCTGCAACAAGGGACAGATTGCGGTGGCGCACAACGGCAATATCACCAACGCCGGCGAATTGCGCCGCGAACTGGAGCGCGAAGGTTCCATCTTTCAGGCCTCCAGCGACACTGAGGTGATTTTGCACTTGGTGGCGCGCTCGCGTGAGCGGACACTTGCCGGCGCGTTGCGCGAAGCCTTGCTGCAACTGGAAGGCGCGTTTTCGCTGGTGTTTCTCGCCCGTGGCCAGGTAATCGTAGCGAGGGATCCCCACGGTTTCCGGCCCCTGGCTTACGGCGAGTTGGCAATGCCCGACGGAAGGACGGCTTACGTCTTCGCATCGGAAACTTGCGCTTTCGATTTGATCAACGCCGCGTACGTCAATGATGTAGAACCGGGGGAGATGATATGCATCGGCCCCGCGGGCATGACCAGGGAGCGCTTTGCTCCGGAATCTCCGCGCGCGCAGTGCGTATTCGAGCATGTTTATTTCTCGCGCCCCGATTCCATCGTGTTCGGCCGCGCGGTCGAGGAATCGCGCGAGAATCTCGGGCGGCTGCTGGCGCAGGAATCGGCTGTCGAGGCCGACGTGGTGGTTCCGGTGCCCGACTCAGGCGTTGCCGCTGCCATCGGCTACTCCGCCGAATCTGGCATTCCATTTCGCCAGGCGCTTATCCGTAATCATTATGTCGGTCGCACATTTATCGAGCCGTCCCAGGCTATCCGCGATTTCGGCGTGAAGCTCAAGCTCAATCCGGTGCGGCACTTGCTCGAAGGCAAGCGCGTGATCCTGGTAGACGATTCCATCGTGCGCGGAACCACCAGCCGCAAAATCGTCCGCATGGTGCGCAATGCGGGCGCCCGCGAAGTCCACCTGCGCATCTCTTGCCCGCCCACCATTTCGCCGTGCTTCTATGGCGTCGACACTCCGCGCGAGAGCGAGTTGATCGCCTCCAACCACTCGGTGGACGAGATCCGCGAGTTTGTCGAAGCGGATTCGCTGGCCTATCTTTCGATCGAGTCCCTGCGGCAAGCCGTGGCCGACGATAAGCATCAATATTGCTACGCCTGCTACACGCGCGACTATCCGACTGAGCTGGTTCAGATCGAGGAACTGGTGGCCGCCAAAGGCCGCCGGCGATGATGACCGTCCGAGAATTCCTGAATCTGCCCGAACTCGAGGAAGGCGAGAAGATGGATCTCATCGGGGGCGAAATTGTTCGTTCCGAGCCGGGCAAATGCCTCCACGAGATCACCAAGTCTAACGTTCTTCACCTGCTTGTAAGTTGGCTCTCACGAAATCCGCCGGGCAAAGTGTTCGGCTGCTCAATGTTTCAACTGGACGAGGTCAATTCGCTAATGCCAGACGTGAGCGTCTTATTTCCTGACCCGATACCCTCTGGTACTGGCCTTCTGCGGGGCGCGCCGGAACTCGCGATTGAGGTCATTTCGTCGGAAAAGGCATCCGATCTCGAAGACAGAATAGAACTTTACCTAGCGCACGGCAGCCAGTCGGTGTGAATCGTGTTCCCGGGGTTGCGCGTGGTTCGCGTTTTCGACGCCAACGGCCAGTCTAGAAAATTCGAACAGAGTCAGACTTTAGAAGATCCAGTGCTGCCTGGGTTCTCCGCGCCAGTTTCCTCCATCTTCGAAGGCATTTAAAATAAAAAACAGCATGACTCCCACTCTCGCAGCCTCCGCGCTGCGCGTTCCCCATTCCCGCATCCGTGAATTGGCCGAGATCGCCATGTCGATGGATGGCGTGTTAAAGCTCTACTTCGGCGAATCGAATCTGCCGACTCCGGAATACATCAAGCGGGCGGCGCAGAAGGCCATGGCCGACGGCTTTACGTTTTACACCGAGAACGCCGGCTTGCCTTCGCTGCGCAAATCACTGTCCCGGTATTACCAGGAATTGCAGAGCGTCGATCTCGATCCCGCGAGCGAAATCGTCATTACCGCGTCAGGCGTGCAGGCGCTCAACCTGGGCATCCGTTGTGTAATCGATCCGGGCGATGAAGCGCTGGTCCTGACTCCCGCGTGGCCGAATGGGGCTTCAAACGTGGCTATGGCGAACGGAGTTCCGAAAGAAATCCCACAGCCGCTGGTGGGCGACCGCTATCAGATCGATTTCACCGCGCTCGAAGCGGCCGTCACGGCGCGAACGCGAATGCTGCTCTACACCTCGCCATCGAACCCGCTGGGTTGGGTCGCGACCGTCGACGAACAACGCCGGCTTCTGGAATTCGCCCGCCGTCATAACCTGTGGCTGGTTGCGGACGAAGTCTACGAACGCCTCAACTACACCGGGCCTAAGCCGACGACTCCGGCCCCCACGATTCTCAAGCTCGCCACGCGCGACGATGCCGTGATCGTGGTCCAGTCGTTTTCGAAGGTGTACTGTATGACCGGCTGGCGGCTGGGATGGCTGGTGGCGCGGCGCGACCTGGCGGCGCGGGCTACGCAACTTAACGAGTTCGTCGTTTCGCATGCGCCCAGCTTTGCTCAGCGTGCCGCCGAAAGCGCGCTGCTATGGGGAGAAAATACCCTTTGCGAGATGCTGGTCCGGCTGAAAGAGAATCGCGATTTTTGTCTCGCCGCTCTTGCCAAGATGCCGGGCATCACGGTACCCAAACCCGACGGCGCGTTCTACGTGTTTCCTAAAATTGCCGGCGCTACCGACTCTTTCGACTTCTGCAAGCGGCTGCTGATGGAAACCAAGGTTGGGCTCGCCCCGGGCGTCGCGTTCGGCGCGGGCGGGGAAGGCTCAGTACGCATCTGTTACGCGGCCGAGCGGAATATCGTTGAAGAAGCCATGGCGCGCCTCGCCGTATTTCTGCGGTAAGAGCGCGCCCGGGCTCCCCCTCCTCCGATAAGCGATTACTGCTGCTGGCCGTCGTGTTTCTGGTTGTAGAGTGCGGATCCCCCTCATCGAGATTCGCTTCTTTGTTCTCTTTTCTTCCATACCTGTAAATGCATTCGCACGGCCGGAGTTTCGGCGAGGCGCGTTAAAATCCCGTCACGTGAGCGGGTTTATAGAGCAAGTCCTAGAAAGCTGAGAACTTCCTTTTCAAAAGCCGGAGCACACACTACACAGTTGGCCGCGTAAATACTGCTTCCCCCATCGAAGTTGAGAAAACGGCCGCCGGCTTCTTCGACGATCACTTTTAAGGGAGCGAAATCCCAGGGGGAGGCGCGGGGCTCTATCCAAATCTCGGCTTGTCCGGAGGCGACCATCATTGCATCGGTCGCTCCGCCCAATCCCCGGACCGCCCAGAAGCGGGCCATCCAATCGAGCATGGGGCTCTTCCAGGGAGTCCCTTCGAGCTTGTTGAAGGCACTCATGCACAACACCGCTTCCTCGATAGAACGCTTAGAGGAGACGCAAATAGGGGAGCCATTGTTCAATGCCCCGCCTCCGCGGCACGCGGAATACAGGTTGCCGAGCATCGGCAAATTCACCACTCCCGCCACGATTTCGTTTCCTTGCTCGAGCGCGATGAGATTCGCCCAAAGAGGATTACCGCGGACGTAATCGCGCGTGCCATCGATTGGATCGATGATCCAGCGCCGGCCGCTGCGAGATTCCAGCAGCGTGCCTTCTTCGCCTAGTAAGCCATCTTCGGGGAATGCTTCGCTCAACAGCCGCGCGATTAGCCGTTCGCACTCGCGGTCGGCTTCGGTGACTGGCGATTGATCGGGCTTCGTCTCAGCGACGACATTGGGCTGATACCGTAACGCTAGTTCGGCGGCCTTGCGGGCGGCCTGCGCCGCGACTTCAATTTCACGGGACCAGGTCTGTTCCACACCCCACACGCTAGCATGCCTAAAATATTTGCATGGGCGCTCGCACCATCTATTCGGTCCTGGAGACTTCCGCGCAGACGTACGGAAACGCGCCGGCCCTGCACCAACCGATCGGCCAGGGCAAGTATCAAACTTACTCCTGGAGCGAATACAAGCAAGCGGTGGAAGAGATCGCTTGCGGGCTCCGGCGGCTGGGCGTCGGCAAGGGTGACATCGTCGCGCTCTATTCCGAGACTCGCGCCGAGTTTTACCTGGCTGATCTCGGCATCATGGCGAACGGTTCCATCGCGGCCGCGCTGTACACCAGTTATCCGCTGCCTGACCAGATCGGAAATCTGCGCTCCAGCGACGCCAAGGTAATCTTCGTCGAGGACCCGAAGAGCCTGCAGGCTCTGACGGACGCCGCCGGTGATGTCGCACTGCCGGTGCGATGGATTCTCCTGACGGGCGAGGCCGGCGATACGCTCACGCTCGAACAATTGCGCGCTGAAGGCCGGCAGGCGCTGGAGGAGGATCCCCAAGCGTTCGAGAAAATCCGGGCAGGCGTAAATCCCGAGGATCTGGCAATCCTGTATCTCACCAGCGGCGCCACCGGGGAACCGAAGATGGGCCTGGTGACTCATGCGGCGCTGGTCGCCAACATCGACACCGGGCCAACCGTGCTGCCCTTATTGCCGACCGATAGCACCATCGGCTTCCTTCCGTCCGCGCACATCGCGCAGCGCGTAGTGATTGAGCTGCTCCCCATCCGTCTGGGCGTCACAGTCTGGTTTTCCGAGAGCCTCGCCAAGCTGCCGGCCGAGATGAAGACCATCCGGCCGACGTTTCTGCTGGCCCCCCCACGTGTGTGGGAACGGATCTTTGCTAGCGTCAACGCCGAGATCAAGAAGAAGAGCGCGGTCGCCAGGAAGCTATTCCACGGCGCGGTGGGCCTGGGCGCCGAAGTCAGCCGCCTGCGCGAGGAAGGCAAGCCTATTCCCAAGTGGATGAAGACTTCGCTCAAAATCGCGCACCGGCTGGTGTTTTCGAAAGTCCATGCGCGTCTGGGCGGCCGGCTGCGCATCGTTTGTTCCGGCGCGGCGCCGCTCGGGAAAGACTTGGCCCGGTTTTATGCCGCGATCGGCTTGCCGCTGATCGAAGGTTACGGCCTCACCGAAGGCGGCGTGGTCTGTTTGAATCCGCTGGACCGGCCCAAGTCCGGCAGCATCGGCGTCAGCCTGCCGCTGACTGAGCTTCGTCTGGCCGAAGACGGCGAGCTGATGGTAAAAAGCCCATCGCTTTTTTCCGGCTATCACAAAGATCCGGTGTCAACCGCCGCCGTCCTGCGCGATGGATGGCTGTACACGGGCGATATCGCTGAAATCGATTCCGATGGTTACGTCTTCATTACCGGCCGCAAGAAAGAGCTGATCGTTTCTTCCAACGGCAAGAAGATTTATCCCGCGCGCATCGAAGGTCTGTTCAAGACTGAGCCGATCGTGAACCAAATGGTGCTGATCGGCGATCGTCTTCCTTATGTTACGGCGCTGTTCACGGTGAACGTCGTCAACGCCGAAGGATTGAAGGGCATGGAACCGTTTCAGGGGCGCGAGCAGGGTACCGTGGCCGGTGCGCCGCCAGTGCTGGCCGAAATAAAGAAGGCCGTGGCGCGCGTGAACAAGCAGCTCGCTCCATTCGAGCAGATCCGTAAGTTCCGCGTCCTGGAGCGCGATTTTACCATCGAAACCGGCGAGCTGACACCCACCATGAAGGTGCGGCGAAGTCGTGTTCTGGAGAATCACCGCGGCTTGGTGAGCGAGTTATACATGGGCAAGGAAGAAAGTCAGTAGCTCTTCAGTCGATCTGCGAAATCTCCCTCAGAGAGCCGGCTCCGATGATCCCCCTAGCCCGACTAAGATCAATACCCACCTATAAGTAATGCCTCAAAACCTATCTAATGTGCGCCAAACATCCGATGAAATGCTTGCGGCATTAGAAGCATCGACAGGAGCACAGATTTGTATCTGGTCCAAATATTCCGCGCAAGTCCCCTGATGGGCGTCGCCCTCTGCATGTGCCTGGCTACCATTTTCTGGTGCATCCTATTGGCGCGACGTCAGCAGGGCCGCTTCGATCGCATGTTGACCGGCTTGCTCGGCATGATCGCGATTTACGAAGCGCTGCGCGTCCTGAAAGATTGCGGCGTCATCCGCTTCCCGGGTTTTAAGCAGCTGAACGGCTGGGTGGATTTCGTTATCGCCGCCACTTACCTGCTCGCCGGTTTCATCCTCAAGTACTCCGGCAGCGATCGCGCCAGCACCAAGGTACGGCTGCGGCTGGTGGAAGCGAACGAAAAGACCCGGGAGGTCGGGAGGGGCGCCAGTGCTCCGGAAACGACGCACGCGGTTTTCGATGCTTCTCCGCTCGCGACCCTGGCCGTGGATACCAAGGGCGTGGTGATCTATTGGAACGGCGCCGCCGAAAGACTGATGGGCTGGAAACGGGAGCAGATACTGGGCCAGCGGCTGCCTTTCGAAGCAAAAGGCCCGCTGCGCAACAGTCGTGGACACGACGTGGAAGCCGCCATTTGGACCGCGCCCATTAATTCCCCCAACGGATCGCCCCGGGGCACGTTGATCATTGCAGCCGGCAGCGTAGCGCTGCGCGAGGCCGGCCTGACAGCCAGTCTTCCTTCCAAAACCGAGTTGGCCCTGAATCACTAACCCACTACCCTCTCGCCGGGGCCGAAGAGCGTCGCGATAGCCGCTCACGGCCGCTCGCCCAGCAGCGTCTTCAAGCGGTCATAGCCGGCGCGGCTAACCTGAAGCTGGGTCCCATCGGTCAGCACGGCCACGCGGCTGTCTTTGGCATAAGGTTCGATCTTTGCGACGCGTTCCAGATTCACGATGACCGATCGGTGAATGCGCACGAAGCGCTGCGGATCGAGCGCGGTTTCCAGGCTCGAAATGGTCTGCTGCTTGAGAAAGCTTTTGCCCTGGCTGTGCAGCTCGACATAATCGTCCTGGGCTTCGGCATAATCCAGCTTGTCCACCGGGATGATATGAACGCGCGCGCCATCCTTTACGACGATGCGTTCCAGATGCTGCTCGGGCGGCCGGGCGGCGCGGGCCAGTTCCGGGGCGGGTGGCAGTTTCTCACCCAGCCGCTGCCGGGCGCGGTCCAGCGCTTTGTCGAAACGCTCCTGGCTGAAAGGCTTAAGCAGATAGTCGACCGCGTGCGCGTCGAAGGCCTTCATCGCGTATTGATCGAAGGCCGTAACGAAAATCACCGCCACGCCACGGTCGATCAACTCCAGGACTTCGAAGCCGTCGAGCTTGGGCATCTGAACGTCCAGGAACACCAGGTCCGGCTTGCGCTCGGAAATCGCTTTTACAGCTTCGAATCCATTCGCACACTCCGCCAGGATGTCGATCTCGCGGCTGGACGCCAGATATTCGCGCAGCAGGTTGCGCGCCAGTTCTTCGTCGTCCACGATCACCACCCCGATCCGGCTTCGCTGGTGGACGGAGCTTCCGGTTGCCGCGGCCTGCTCGGAGCCCGAGTCGCGCTCCAGATTTTTCAAATCCACCAGCACTTCCCGCGCCGACTGATAACGCCGCTCCCGGTCTTTTTCCAGACATTTCCGAACCACCCGTTCGAGCCCGTCCGGGACCTCATAGTTGAAGCGGGCAATAGCATCCGGCTGTGCTTGCAGAATGCGCGCCATGGTCTCTGAAGGCGTGGAACCTGAGAATGGCAGCCGTCCAGTGGCCATCTCGTACAACACCACGCCCAGACTGAAAATATCGGTGCGATAATCCACTTCACGGCCAAGCGCCTGTTCAGGGCTCATGTAGTTCACCGTACCGACCACCAGTCCGGCGCTGGTCAGCAACTGGGTCTCGTCCCGGCCTTTCGCGTCGGCTTGCAATTTCGCTAGCCCGAAATCCAGCACCTTAACGTGGCCGCGCGGCGTGATCATCAGGTTGGCCGGCTTGATATCGCGATGAACGATAGCCTTCGAGTGCGCGTCATCGAGCGCATCCGCCACCTGCATTCCAACCTGTACAAGCTCGGACATCTTAAGCGGGCCTTCTCGAATACGCTCGGCCAGTGGCCGTCCCTCGACGTATTCCATCGCCAGGAACCAGAGTTCGCCTTGCTGGCCAATTTCGAAAATGGTCGCGACGTTGGGATGCGTGAGCGCCGACGCCAGCCTGGCTTCCTGCACGAAGCGATGCATCCGATCAGGATCGGCGGCAAACTCCGGAGGCAACACCTTCAGCGCCACGCGGCGGCCAAGCCTGGTATCGTCGGCCAGATACACGGCGCCCATGCCGCCCTGACCAAGCGGCGACACTACGCGATAGTGCTCGATCAGCGTACCGGGCGCCACCAAATCGACCATAATCTTCTCCATGTTACACAGGCGCGTGGCTGTCACACGTGCGCGGCACAGGGCAAATCTACCTCCACCACGAATCGTTGATCTGTGGATACTGTGTCGACTCGCGCTTCGTTTTCATAAAGCGCGCGGAGCCGGCTGCGTACGTTCTGCAATCCCAGGCCGTGCCGTCTGGCTGCGGGCGCATCAGGATCGAACTCATTGTCGATTTTCACGTGCAGCCGTCCATCGCGGCAGCGCGCTTCCAGGCGAATGATCCCACCCTCCACCAGCCCTGCAATGCCGTGCTTGACGGCATTTTCGACCAACGGCTGCAGGAACAAGGGCGGCACAATGCAATCGTCGCAGCCGGCGTCGGTTACCAGTTCCACCTTCAGCCGTGAGCCGAAGCGCACCTGCTCCACGTCCAGGTAGGCTTTGGCCAGCGCCAGTTCGTCGCGCAATGAAATACTTTGTTTTTCCCCCAGGCTCAGCGTGCTGCGCAGGAAATCGGAAAGCTTGATGCACATTTCGCGCGCCCGAACTCCGTCGACAGTGGCCAGGGCGCTGATCGAGTTCAGGCTGTTGAACAGGAAATGCGGATTAATCTGTGCTTTGAGCGCTTTTAGTTCCGCCTCTTTGGCCATGGTGCGCGCCGCCTGCTCGCGGGTCTCGGCTTCCTTTGACGATTCCACCGACAGCAAAACGTAATGCAGCGCTACTGCCAGCAGGTACAGCAGAACGCCGATGCCGAACAGCAGCGGCAGCTGGGGGCTGAAGCGCTGATCGAGCTGCGCAAAGCGGCGGCTTAAAACGAGCGCCAAAACTTTAGCGATTACGATCCAGAGCAGCGCCACCATCACCGCGGCGGCACTGTGATTCAAAATCAGCTTGGGCAGTTGCGATAAAGGCAGGACGCGGCATAGATACCAGGGCGCCAGGCAAATGAACGCATAAACCAGGCATAGAGGCAGCGCCAAGGCTTCCGTTTCGGCCAATGGGAGGCGGCCTGTAACCGACAGCAGGTAGCCCAGCATGCCCGCCAGCATCAGCCAAACGAGCAGATATAGGATGATCCTGCCTCTGGTGGCAAGCAGCGGATGCATAGAGGATTGGCCCGGTTAGTTAAGCAGACTAATGCCGCCGAAGATGACTGAGCCCGTAATGATCAGTCGCGGGGATTTGGCGTTCGGCTCCACCTTGGATTGCATAGTCTTGTCTTCGACGCCGCCGAAGATGGTCATGGCGTGATTGACAATGGTCCAGTTTTCAGGCACCCGAACTTCGAGACCACCGCAAACCACGTTGACATCGATCACCGCCTGATCGACGGTCATACCTGCCTTCCGAAGGTCGAATTCGACCCCGCCAAAAACCGCGACTGCCTCGCCGCCGCGAAAATCCGGCGTATTGATTCGCCGCTGGCTACCACCAAATACCGCGAAAGCGTTGCAGTTCGAGGTTTCATCGAGCGGGCCCGCTCCGGCCGCGCTGGAAGTGCTTGTAGCGCCGGCCAGGTATCGCTTGCGGTCCATGGATCGAAGCAGCATGCTAAGTCCGAAAGCGATCAGAAGCAGAGGCCAGATGAGGTTGTAATCGAAAACTACGATGTCGAGGTTGTCCAGAAGCAGAAGCGCGCCGGCCAACGTGACCACTCCGCCCCAGATATAGCCGGCGGGTGTTACCGATTCCAAAATCTTGGCGATGCCCACCACGATGAGCAGCACCGGCCAATAACGCCAGATGTCGTGGAAACGGACGATCCCCATGTTGTCGAGCAGAATCACCAGCCCGACGATGACGATCACCCCGCCGATCACCATGCCGCCCATGCCAGTGCCGTACCGCTGGCGCCTTTCCATGCGCCTCTGCATCCGGGCGTTCATGCGATCGTGGATTCGTTGATGAATGTCGTTTTTTAGCTGCTCGTTGAAGTCCACGATTCGATGTTACAGCAGCTAGGTGATTGGTAGGATGGCAGATCGGCGAACGGTGGTTAGGGATCGGTGAACGTACTGTAACTGCGCCACAGTAACGCGGCGACCGCGGTTCTCGATTCTGCGGAGCACCGCGTTCCTGTGCGCTTTTAGCAACCGGTTTGTCGGCCGCTAAACTCTTCTGGCGAGGCCCCCGATCAAAGAAATCACGAACAACACCAGAAACACCATAAACAAGATTCTTGCTACGCCGCCGGCGGCGGCTTCGATGCCTGTAAAACCGAAGATGGCCGCCACCAGGGCTATGATAAAGAAAACTACTGCCCAATACAACATCACTCCTCCTTACGCTTAAATGCGAGAACCCGGACGATCGCTAGAGGCAAAATCCGCGGATGCCTCGCCAGTGGAGGAAATATCCTCGGCGCCGGTTTCCTCCAGGATCTGTTTCGCGCGTTTTACCCACTCCGATTCGTCGCAGTGCACCGACAACAGAATCCCGCCGGATTTGATGCGCCCTTCGTAGCGCTTTGCCTCATACTCGGGAATGCCCATGCCGACCAGCGAGCCGACCACGCCTCCAATTGCGCCGCCCGCGCCCGCCCCGGCCAGCAGACCCATGATCGGCCCAGCCGCGATGAATGGTCCCAGGCCTGGAATGGCCAACGCCCCGATTCCCGCCAGCCATCCCAGCGCCCCGCCGATAACGCCACCTGCGACTCCCCCTGTGGTCGCGCCTTCGGGCGCCTTAGTTTCTTTCTTATGAGCAAGATCTTTGGTGCCTAAGTTCTCAGGCATCAGAACGGACACATCGGTACTCCGGAAGCCGCTGGAGCGCAACCGCTCCAAGCCTTGGCCTAGAGAAACGGTGTCCTTGTAAATTCCAAAAACTGCAGTGTTCTTCCCCATGGTTTACTCCTTGTTGAAATGAATTATCCCGCTACGATTTGGATTTTGAGGTATTGGGTCCCACGGTCAGGTCGCTAGTGACTTTGCCGCTTCCAGCGACGCCATTCGCCTTGTCCTCGACGGCTTTCTTCTCGTCGTCTGACTTGACCTGCCCCTTCAACGTGACCGCGCCATCACGGGTCAGAATCTTGATGTTGTGCGCCTGGGTAGATAGCGATTTGTCCGAAACAATTGCTCTGCGGATCTGTCGCGTCAGCTCCCGGTCCCCTTTGTTCTGTGTAGCCGTAGAAGCTGTTTGCGGCGTTTGATCGGACTGACCAAATAATGGACCCACTAGCGTCAAGCCCGCCGACACAGCCAGCAATTGCGAAAGTAACGCTGCGTTAGAAACAATTGTTCTCTTCATAGGCGATTGGTTACCTGCACGAGCCGTGCCAATCCGGAAACTCAGCCTGGCATTGAATTTCCGACACGTCAGACCAAGCGAACTCGCGAGCGTACAGGAATTATTACCTGCGCGGCACGCACGTTTGGGCGTGCGTTACTTGGCTTTCCGCAGATAGATGTTGCCGTTGAAGGTGGTGAACTGAATCTCTGGACCGCCGCCGTTGATCAGAGCGTACATGCCGCGATCGAACTGGACGCGATATTTTCCCTGACTGCTCCGGTTCTCCTGAACCACCGGTTGCCGGGATGTTGAGTCCACGGCCACTTCGAAGTCGCTGTATACGGCGCCGTTATCGGTCTTCAGCTTTACCCGGGCCTTCACATCCGCCGGAAGAGTCACGTCGATATCGCCATTGAGCGAACTGAACGACATAGGTTTGTTGGCGGTCACCTTGTCAAGGGAGACCAGAACCTTGCCGTTCAAAGCGTGAACCACGGCTGCGCCGGAGATGTGGGTAGCGGTGGCGTTTCCGTTGGTATTATCGATTTCCACATCCCCCACGATGTGATCCACAATAATGTCGCCGCCATTCACGGAGTGCAACTTCAGCGAGGTATTGAAGGGAACCTGGATGTTCAGCTCGATGTTGTCGTTGATAGCCCGGGTGCCGACTGTAATCAAATTGTCGGATTCTTCGACCACCATTCCAGTGCCGCCGATATCGATCCGGCGCATGCCGTCGGATCGTTCCGGGCGTCGATTGCGCCGTCCCGAGTCCCCTTGCGGGCGCGCTTCCACGATGGCATCCTTGCCGTCGTAGCCTTTCACGGTGATGCCGCCGTTGATCAACGAAGCGTGCAGCGACTTGGGCCGCGCAGGATCGCTGAAGGTTACGGTGACGCGGTCGGGTTGCGCATCCTGGCTCAGCGCCGCGCCCGCGGCCAATAGGAAAAAGAAAGCTAGCTTCTGCATGATTACTGCCCTCGATTAATAATTCGTATGCTTCCGTTTAAGGTGTCGAAGTTGAACTCGGGTCCGCCATTACCGATCCGCAGGCCCACAGAACGATCGCTGCGATAGATGAATTTGCCGTCCCGGCGTTCGGAAACCGCACTTATTGCAGGCAGCGCGGTAGCATCGAAATCGGTATATGCCTGCCCGTTGAAGGTCTTCACCCGCACGTCGGCGGAGAGATTCGGCCGGAACGACGTTTCGATGCTTCCGTTGACGGTCTTGAAGGAACAATTCCTGGCGGGATTGCCGGCGAACAGCACTGAGATCTTGCCGTTCACGCTATGCACCAGACCGGAGCCCGCCACTTCGCGCATTTCTATGCCGCTATTCACGTTGCCGACGTCGAAATCGCCGGTCGTGTTCTCCACCCGGAACTCGACCGCGTTCACCGTGCCGAGCAGCAGCATGGTAGCCACGGGAACCTTGATTTCAAAATCGTAGTTCACGCGGTAGCCGGGATGGTTGTGCAGATGAATGCTCGATCGGCGTTCGTCTCGAAAGGGCCCGTCCACATAGAACGTAAGAGTGTTGCCGGATTGCGTAGTATCCAGTTTCGCCTCGCGCTTAGCAGCGTCCAATCGTTCTTGGGATTCGGCATGAATGGTCTTCTCGGCGATCATCTGGATCTCACTGCCGTTGTATCCGGTCACATGAATGAAGCCGTTGATATTGTCCACTTCCAGGCGCGCGGCCGCGGGAAAATTCCGGCGAATGGTTTCTTTTTCTTCCTGATCAAAGCCGTAGGCCAGCGTGGCCGCGAAGGCGAGGATGATGGCGGTTTTCATTGCAGTTGTTTCAGCGCCCATTGCGCGCGCTGCCTCACGTCCGGATTTACAGCCGGGCCGGATAACAGGAACTGTATTGCCGGAACCGCCGATTTCTCGCGCAGCTCCACGATCTGGTCCAGGATCGAGATCTGCACCAGCGGCGAATCCTGCTTGGCGAGGGCCTGCACCAGCCCTTTTCTGCCGATGGGGCTGTCGGTGAAATTGCGCACCGCGTCCACCGCCGCCAGCCGGACATTCACATTTGAATCGTGGTCGAGCGTAGTCAGAAGGGCCGATAGAACTTGCGGATCCGATTGCTCTACGCGATAGGCGTAGTTCACGCCCCGCAGGCGGTCGCTGGCATTCTGCTGCTGCAATAACGAAAGAGCGACCAGTTGACGCATGTTGTAAACCTCCCCGCGCAATTGTGAAACTTCGGACGTATCCCGGCCGCGAAAGAAGTAACCGGTGGCGATACCGATCACGAGAATCGCCGCTGCAGCCGTGGCTTGGAAGACGGGATGCCGAACCCACCACAGGCCCTTGCGGCGTTCACCTTCACGCTGGCGCCAGGCGCGCAGCGAATCGTAAAAGCGCACCCGCATATCCAGGCTGGGATCTTCCTCCGGCAGCGCGCCCAGTGTGCCCCACAGATCGCGCAGTTCCTGTGCTTCGGCGTGGCAGCGCTCGCAGGAATCCAGGTGAGCGAGAAATTCGCCGGCCGGATCTTCCAATGTGCCCCGCCAATAATCGACGAATTGTGTTCTGGCTTCTTCGCAATTCATGATGCCTTCTCTCCGGCGAGCTCAAAATAGATTTGTCCCAGCGCCCGCACGGCGCGATAGACTCTCACCTTCACCGCTCCCACGTCGCAGCCCAAAATGGAAGCGATCTCTTCGTACTTCAGATTCTGATAACGGCTCAGCACCAGCAGTTCTCTTTTTTCGAGCGGCAAAAGGGACATGGCTCGCTTGAGTATCGTGATCTCTTGTTTGCGCTTCAGATTCTCGTCCATCTTGTTTCCACTCGAAAATTCCCGCTCACCCAAGGCGACCTCGAACTTGCGCTTCCCGATCGAGTCCACATGCGCGTTACGGGCGATCTGGTACATCCAGGCCGTGAAGGATCGATCCGGCTGATAGCTCTTCCGGTATTTGAGCATCCGGAAGAATACATCCTGCACCAGATCCTCGCTCAGCTCCCGGTTTCCGTTCACGTGCACGAAGTAATTGAACAACGGGCGATGATGCCGCTCGAACAGGATCGCGAGCCCACCGAGGTCGCCATCCCGGACGGCCTGCATCAGGCTGCTGTCCGTTGCTTCGTACACAACCTTGATTACCGGGGCAAGTGAAAAAGGTTACAAAGTATACCGTTTCCAGTTCCAACCAGAAACCAGAAACTAGAAACCAGAAACTGGGTTTTACCAGACCCGGCAGGCCGGCTCGCGGACCATCGGCTGACCCACCTGGCAGGCGAATGCTTGCCGGAATTCGGACATGTTCTCCAGCACGCCGTTCACCCGATCGCGGCCCGGTGAATGAGGATCCACCTGCACCAGCATGCGGGACATTTCCGGCCTGACGTTCTGGCACCAGACCTGGCCCCAGGCCAGGAAGAAGCGCTGTTCCTGCGTGTATCCGTCGATCTTGGCCTGCGGCTTATCCTTCAGCGACTCCATCAGAGCCATAAAGGCCAGCCGCACGCCGCCGTTGTCGGCCGTGTTCTCGCCGAGCGTAAGCTTGCCATTCAGATGAATGCCGTCGATTGGCGTGAAGGACGAATACTCGTCGATGAAACACTGGGCCCGCTTTTCGAATTCCTTGGCGTCTTCCGGAGTCCACCAATCTTTGAGATTGCCCTCCGGGTCGAACCGCCGGCCCTGGTCGTCGAATCCATGCGTCAGCTCGTGGCCGACCACCGAGCCGATTCCACCGTAGTTAACGGCAGCGTCCATTTTGTTATCGAAATAAGGCGGCTGCAGTATTCCGGCTGGAAAATTGATGTTGTTTTCGGTGGCGTTGTAGTAGGCGTTCACCGTGGGCGGCGTCATGCCCCATTCGGTGCGATCCACCTGTTTGCCGATTTTGTTCACGTCCCGATGGACTTCGAATTCGGTAGCGCGCTGGTCATTGCCGATAGCGTCGCCGCGCACTATTTTGACGCTGGAATAGTCGCGCCATTTGTCGGGATAACCGATCTTGTTGGCGACGGCGCGCAGCTTCACCAGCGCCTCTTTTTTGGTGGCGGGCGTCATCCAGGACAGCGACTGGATGTCCTGGCCCAGCATTCTTTCGATCTCCTGCACCATTCTCAAAGTGCGCGCCTTGGCGTCCGGCGGAAACGTCTCTTCCACGTATTTTTGGCCGAGAGCGAATCCCAGGTCATTGTCGGTGGCGGCAACACAACGCTTCCAGCGCGGCTGAATCTCTTTGGCGCCCGTCAGAATCTCGCGGTAGAAATGAAAGTCTTCATCCACGAAAGCCTTGGGCAGCAGCGAAGCTTCCGCATGCAGCAGATGCCAGCGCAGGTAGGTTTTGATGTCGTCCAGATTAGTCTGCACGATCGCGGACTCGACGGCGCGGAAGAAATTCGGGACCGCTACGTTGAGGTCCGTTATGGGCGGCGCGCCCATGCCCTCGAAATATTTCGGCCAGTCGATGGCCGGATCGAGCGAATAAAGCTGATGGACCGTTAGCTTATGATAGATCTGATTGGGATCGCGGCGCGAAACGCGGTCGAGCGAGCCTTTGGCCAGTTCGGTCTCGAAATGCATGACGGCCTGGGCGTCGGTGGAAGCTTTCGCTGCCGGCTCGCCCGACAATTCCAGCATTTTCTGCACGTGCGCCAAGTATTGTTTGCGCAGCTCGATCGATTTGGGGTCGTCCTTCAGGTAATAATCGCGATCGGGAAGCCCCAGGCCGCCCTGGTCCAAATCGGCAATCATATGCATCGAATCCTTCAGGTCGGGATCGGAACCGAAGCGGAACATTGCGTTCACGCCCATAAGGTGCAGCTGGACCAGCGAATTGAGGATGCCCGCCTTCGAACTAATCGCATCAATGCGATCGAACTCCGGTTTGAGCGGCTGGATTCCAAGCTTTTCGATGGTCTGCTCATCCATGCAGGCGCCGTAAAAATCGCCGATCTTCTGATCCACAGGCGTCCGTTTCGGGTCATCCACTGATGCTTTGTCGAGAATATTTCGCAGGATGGCGCGATTGCGTTCGGCTAGCTCGCTGCCGCGCCCCCAACTCGATTGGTCCGCGGGGATGGGATTGTTGGCCATCCAGCTTCCGCAGGCATACTGGTAAAAATCGACACAAGGGTTGGCCGATTTATCCATGTTGGCGATGCCGAAGCCGGTGCTGGTCTGCGCCAGGGCGCAAGCGGCGAAGAGCAAAAGCAAAAAAGTAGATCGCACGCTTAATTTTACTACCTGCGCCCCTCTGCGACGTGGTTTTGCCGAAAAAGCTGCGTTACTCGGATTTCCGAATCCGCCGGCGTAACGCCAGAGCGCCTCCCAGAAGCCCCGACCCCAGCAGAAGCAGGCTCGAAGGCTCAGGTATGCTCGTAGTCGTGCCGGCGGTGCTTACTACCACGTTGTCCAGCAGCAGGCCGACATCTCCCGGCACATCGCTGGCAAACAGCAGTTGACTTGGCGTGGTGACCGTAACCGGCGCATCGGCGACGACCCCGCCGGTCAAGGCCGCGCTCGCCAGCGTGAACGTTTGATCGTAGTTGCCCAAGGTGACGGTGACTGACGCGGTGCTTCCGCGTTGATCACCGATCAAATCGAAACTAAGCAAATAGCTGCCTGGTGCGAAGACCATGTTCGATTGGAGTTGTCCCTGCGGATTCCCACCGCTGCCGTTCATGTCGATGCAGTTTCCGGATTCCGGCCCGTTACACAAAGGGAATGAGCCGGGGTTTCCGACGATGTCCACGTTGGTGCCATTGATAGTGCTGAAAGCACCCGCGGAAGTGACGTCAAGTTGCTGGGTTAGCTCGTCAAAGTTCTCATTCAGTATTATTCCGGCGTGAATCGCCGGCGTGATGCAAAATGCAAGGAGCCCTGCGCCCAACAAAAAACATGTCGTTGCGCGAGCTATCGAATTATAGTTTTTCATTTTCTCCTCCGGCTTCAAGGTACCACACGAAACAGCGGTTTCCGGCGGGTTCTACTATTTGAGTACCTCTTCGATGAATGCCAGAGCGCGCTCGTCCTTGCTCTGCCCCAGCCAGAACATGGCCTGCTTGCGGACTTCGGGATTGCGGTTCGTGCGTGCCACTTGAATCAGCAGCGGCACACCCTCGCCCGAGGGCATCTGGGTCAGCGCAAAGACGGCCTTCTTCTTCACTTCAGTTTCCGGATCGTTGGCGATGGCGTCGTTGATAGCGGATTCCGCCACCTTTCGGCCGGCACGCTGCGCCAGCCAGAATAGCGCTTCCCCTCGTATACGGGGACTCCGGTCATTGTGCGCGGCTGCCGTAAGGAGGTTCAGCGCTCGGGTGTTGTTTCTTTGCGCCAATCCGAAGATTGCTTGCCGCCGCACCGTTTCTGCTTGACCAGGGGCCAACAAATCTTCGAGCGCCTGATCGGCTGCCGGATCAGCGTGCATCGCAATGGCCAATTCCGCGGATTCCACCCGGCGAGTTTGGTCGCGCGCCGCACCACTAGGAATGTCTTTCGCAATGCCTTCCAATACCTTCACGCTTTCAGCGCCGTTAACGCCAGTCAGCCAGATAAAAGGCAGACCGCCCGCGTCCAGATCGCATTCCGGGCTGAAGCTGCGCACCTTGTCCACCTGACGATTCTCGATGCGATACAGAACCACTAGTTGAGTGGGCCCTTCCAGCTTGACGGTCTGGTTGTTTGAGATCACGACCCTACGATCGTTGCTCGACGGCTCTAGGAAGCAACCCCTCACTTGGTCGTTCCAGCAGCACATCTGCCGGTCGCCGGAAATGATCGGGACCGCGTAACCAACCCAGGCCGGCGCCGCCTGTGCGTTTACGATGGAACGGAGTGTCGCGTCCAAACCTCCCGCGGCCGCCCGGATTTCCATGCGCGCGTTCTGCACGTGCGGTTGCTGGACATCCGGTTGCTGCCCAAGCGCGGAACCGAGAGCGATCGAGGCCAGGATTGTCCCACGTTTCATTTGTTCAACAGCTCCATCAGATAGTCCGATGCCTCTTTGGAGTGCATCAGGCCCAGTTGGTTCACTATCTGCTTCTTCAGGTTCAAGTCTGTTTCCTTGCGCGCGATCTCAACCAGCGCGGGCGCGTTGCTTTGAATGAAGAGCGCGTTGATAATAGCTTTTTTGTTTTCCGGGTCAGTTTCTTGCGCGTACATGCCCACTAGCGCAGTCCCGGTCTTGCTGCGGCCCATCACGCCCAATTGATTAATGGCGTAGCGGCGCAACTCGGGATCTTTTTCGTTTTTCGCCAAATCGAAAAGCTTGTCGGCATTTCCCGACACAAACAGGCCTTGAATGATGGCCTTTTTCACGTCCGGGGTAGTTGCCGTGGTATAGAGCTGGGCTAAGTCAGCCGAGCCGCCAATGTTTCCCAACAACTGGATGGCCTGCACCTTCAATTCGGGATTCGACTCCGACTTTGCCACGGCCAGCAGGTTGTCCCGGCTGCCGGTCACCATAAAGCTGTTCAAGATGGAGCGCTTCACCGTGACATCATTGGTCCCTTTGTACACATCCACCAGCGTCTGCAAGTTGTCGCGGCCGCCGTAAATGCCCAGGTATTCGATCGCTTTCGTTTGCAGATCGGGATTGGATCCTCCCTTCGCGACTTCGGCCAGCAGATCCCGCGATTTTTGCGAATGACTCTGCGCCAGCACGAACAGAGCGCGTTCTTTGAGTCTGGGCGAGTTGCTGCTCTTCAGTAGTTTCTCGAGCATCGGAACGCTGCGCTCGGGATCGGTATTCATGAGACTGTTCAGCGCCAGCACCTTCAGATCCTCATCGGTGGCGGATTCCGGCGATACCGGCGTGCCTCTCTGCTGTTGAACTTCCACCTGTAGCGCCTTGGCGTCGTCCAGCCAACGGCTGCTCGGATAGCTTTTTTGCAATTCCGCCAGGCTGGCCAACGCATCATCGCGGCGTCCCTGCTTGTTCTGCGCATAGGCGCGCCAGTAGAGCGCTCCATCCGCGCGCGTGCCTTTGTTTTCGATCACGCGATTGAACTCATCGACGGCGCGGTCGTACTCTTTGCGATCCAGGTAGGATTTGGCTCGCCGATAATAGTCTTCGTCACGATCCCGCTGCTGGCGGGCCGTGCGTGCCATCTCCCGGGCGCGTTGGGCCTCCTCGCGCGCCGCGTCTCGCTGCGAATCCTGAAACGCCAGGAGCGGCAGGTCGGCATGATCCGGCGGCATGGGAGGCAGCGGCGGCAATGGGGGCAATGGCGCCACGGTTGGCAGCGGCGGCAGAGGCGGTTGCTGGGCCAACGCCAGCGGGCAGGCCGCCGCGAGCATTCCTGAAATCAAAATCCATCTACAAACCTTCGTCATGTCAGTCTTCCTTTACAACTTTTTCCCGTCTTTTTCTTTTTGAGAAGCAGGCTGGCTCTCTTGTTCACGCACCTGCGATCCAAGCACCCGCACTTTGAACAGCAGGCCGCGGTTCTGAATCTGTTGCCGTAAATCATCCAGCTGTTGATTCGAAACTTCCGAGGGACTGTGAGCGATCTCCATCAGGACGTTCTCCAGATCGTCCAGCACGCTGGCTACACCTTTCTCACCGGTCGCCGCCGCCGTTTGCCGGTACAGGCGATTGTCATCCAACAAATCGGCCGCCATCTGGCGCTCATCGGAAATGTCGAGCTTGCCTTTGCCTTCCGGCGCGTTGCTCAACTCGGCCAGCACCATTTGCGACCGCTCCAGGTGATCGCCGACGGCCACCAGGAGGATGCGCTCGCGAATCTGTTGATTGCTGACCGCCGCAACGGCCGGCGCGCCGGCGGGCTGCGCCCGATAAGACAGCCGTCCCGCCATAAAAGCCCCGATTACCAGCACGGCCATGGCGGGCGCCCAGATCCACCAATGCCGGAAGCTGCGTCTTGACCGCGGGTCCAATTTGGGAGCGATCCGCTTCTCGATGCGCCGCCAGACCTCGCTGCCATATTCAGCCGCGCGTTCGGGAACTGGCGCGGAGTCGACCGTATTGAGCACCCGTTGCAGCGCTCGAAACTCGTCCCGGCAGGCTTCGCATTCGCCCAGATGGCTCTCGATCGCCGCGCTCTCGGCCGACTCTCCGTAATAGAAAAGCACCAACTGTTCTTCGCCAAAATGATTCATCTTGCTGCACCCACCACCGGTTCCAGACTCCTGCGGAGCTTCTGGACCGCCCGAAAAATACTATGTTTGGTCGCGTTCGTTCCCGTGCCCAGCGCTTCACCGATCTCGTCGATCGACATCCCTTCGAAATGCCGCAACACGAACGCGGTTCTTTCCTGCGCGCTCAGCTCGTTCAATGCTTCGTTCACCCGCTCCTGCACCTGGCCGCTGTATACGATCCGGTCCGGTCCAGGAGCATTGACGGGTAGCGTCTGCAGGATGTCCCTCTCCTCGGCGCTTCCACGCTCGCGTTTGTCTTCATGGCGCTTTCGCATACGGATCAAATCGAGCGAGTAATTGGACGCGATGCGGTAGAGCCAGGTCGAAAAGCTGGCGCGCGCCTCGTATTTATCCAACTGGCGGTAGGCCCGCAAAAAAGTCTCTTGCACCACATCTTCGGCGTCCTGTTCATTTCCAGTCATGCGAAAAGCCAGACGAAAAACGGCGCGGCTATGCTGCTCCACCAGCAGCCGAAACGCGTCGCTGTCACCGGACTGCGCTCGCTCGATTGCGCCGCCGGCTTCCACTTCCATCCGTCCTTTAGACTACGGTTTTTCCAACAGGTTAGGCGAAGGAGTGACGTCCGCCGCTAAATGCATGCAGGTGTTTAACCCAGAGCACTTAGGGCCAGGCCGGCGCCATCCTGAGAAGCTGCGGAGCTATAGATCAGCCCAGCTACTTAGCGTATTGTTTGTACAACTCCGCGATGTGCGCGCTAGTCGGGGTTCCGGAGTGAATCAGCACCCGCCAACGGAAGTGCAGCGAGCCGCCCGCTTCCACCGTTAAGTGGCTTTCCGGCAGGCTCTCATCGAAGGCATGCTGGCCGAATGGATCGAGCGCGAACAGCCCGTAATCCCGCGCGTGCCAATAGGTCGGATGCCTCGGGTTCGACGGATGGTCGAAAATAGCGATGCCCAGTTGCTCCCCTTCCAGCGTTCCGAAGCAATCCACCCAGTTGGAGCGCTTACCCCAGACATTTTTCATGCCCTCGGCCCCTTCGGCGTTCACCATGCTGCCGCCGCGCTTCTCCGTGAGGGCATCCGCCAGCCGGATTGCAAATGCGCCCTCCTTGGTGTCGCCGAACACTACTTTCTCGGGAGCAAATAGTGTGATGTCGAAGTCGATCACACGCAGCTCCGGTCTGGAAGAAAACGTCATCACGCGGTCTTCGCGCAGAATAGTCTTGCCGTCCGGGCCATTCCAGTTCATGACCGCGTGTATGGCCGTCGAACCGGCGCCCGGCTTCAGCTCCGCGCTTTGAACCAGGATGACGCCTTTATTGGGGGCTTTGTAGGACGGGTCGTTTTCCCAGAACTTTATCCCGTTGACGTCGTCGTATGAAAACCACAGACCCCAATGATGCAGATGGTCGTGGCTTTCGCCCTCTATTTTCTCCATCGGAAAATGGCGCGTGACGATCTTCCCCGAAGGCGAGCGTACCGGCGCAAGGTATGGCTTCCGGGCATCCCCGCCGTAATGAAAGGTTGTGAACGGCTGGCCCCCCAGGTCGATATCGATTTTATCCGCAGCGGCCCAGCCAATAACGGGTACAAACAGAAGCAAGGAAAGTCCACGCACGGTCATAATGGGTCCATTGTACCCGGACGCGGCGGCGCGCGGCTTGCTATCATAGAAGCTGGAGGTTGTTCCATGGGTCCCGTAGGTGTGCAGGAGATGGTCGTTATCTTCCTGGTCGCCCTGGTCCTTTTCGGCCCCAAGAAACTGCCGGAATTGGGCAAGACGATCGGAAAAGCGATCACCGAGTTTCGCCGCGCTCAGAGCGAGCTCAAATCCACATTCGAAAGCCACATGCGAGAGTTGGAAAAGGAAAACGAGTCAATCAAGGAAGTCACGCGTAGCTATACCAACGAGATTTACAACCACTACAACGAGTACGACTCCTCCTATCACGATTCGAGCGCTTATACGCCCGAGCCGAACCAAATTACTGCAGCAAATCCACCCACTGTAAGCGAACCCGCACCTCAGGGCGCCGAATCGACCGTGTCTCACGAGGCACCTCAGAATGGAACCGTGCCAAGGACTGCCGCGCCGGCTGTAGCAACCGAACAAGCCGTAATCAGCCCCGCAGCCCCGCCGGAATCGCATTCGGTCTCTAGCTAGCACGCAGACCATTTGAGAAAGCATGGACGACGAAAAGCAGGGAGGCGTCCCTCCTTCCGGGGGAGATGCGCCGCGCGAGCTCAACAATCCGGTTATTGATATTACCCCGACCACGGCTCTGGTCGAAACGCGCTCCGCCCAGCCTCCCGCTCCGCCGCCTCCACCGCCTCCGCCGCCTGTTGAACCAGAGGATGAAGAAGAAGGCGGCATGCTCCGCATGTCGTTCATGGAGCACCTGGAGGAACTACGCTCCCGCATCATCAGAGCGCTTTACGGCCTGGGTGTTGCATTCGTGCTCAGTCTTATTTTCGCCGGACAGCTGTGGGACATCGTCAGCGACCCCGCTGTGGAAGCATTGAAGCACCTCAAGGTTGAGCCACCCCAGCTCGCCCAGCTCACGCCCATGGAAAGTTTCTCCATTATCTGGGTGAAGCTGCCTTTGCTCTGTTCCGTTTTTATTGCCTCTCCCTGGATCGTCTGGCAGGTCTGGGCTTTCATTTCGCCGGGTCTTTACAAGAAAGAGCGCCGTTGGGCCATGCCCTTCGTGCTCCTCACCGCAGGATTGTTCATCGCCGGCGGCCTATTTGCCTATTTCCTGGCCTTCCGTTTCGGCCTCGAGTTTTTGCTCGGCATCGGCATGAGCAACAACGTGCGGCCGGTGGTCTCCATCACCGAATACTTCGATCTGTTCGTCAACGTGACGCTGGGCGTCGCGCTGGTCTTTGAGCTGCCGGTCGTGATTTTCTTGCTGACGCTGCTGCGGATCTTGTCGCCGCGTTTCTTGATGCGGCACTCGCGCTACGCCATCTTGATCATCGTCATCGCCGCCGCCATCATTACGCCCACGCCCGACGTCTTCAACCTGATGCTGTTCGCGATTCCGATGTGCGCGCTTTATTTCGTCGGGGTCTTCGCCAGCTACCTGCTGGTTCTGAAACGCGAGGGCCGGCGGTTCCCGTGGAAGAAAGCGCTGCCAATAATCCTCATCGCCTTGGTCCTAATCGGCGCGGCATACGCAGCCATCATATACTTCCACCTGCATTTCCTCCGCCAGTGGCCGTTCTTGACGAAGTAGGGCGGTCCCCCTGGACCGCGGCCGACGCCCACGTCGGCCTAATATTTCTTGAAAAACCATAGCCAGAAGTACTGGCCGCCCGCTCCGTGCCGATACCGCGGATCAAAGCCGCAGCGGTAAGCCATGTCCACCGCCTGCCGCTCAGAAAACGCCACGCCCAGCCAGGTGTCGTCGGGCCGGGTTTGAAGACTGCTGTCGCCCTGAACCTGAAACTTGAACAACGCCCCCGGGCGAAGCAGACGGTGGACCTCGCGCACGTAATTCTCGATTACCTCGCGGCTTGGAATATGCTGGAACACGATTGAAGAAAATGCAAAATCGAATTCCAGCTCCGGCACCACCGTCAGATCTTTGCCGTTGTTCTGATAAACGTAAGCGTGGGGATGCCCGTGCAGCGCTCGCGCCGCCTGGCGGACCATTTCGCCGCTCACGTCCACCGCGTGCACTTCGCCGAAGAGTTTGGCGAGCGCTCTGGTAACGCGCCCGGCTCCGCAACCGATCTCCAGCACTCGCATGCCCTCCGGCGGCTTACCCTGGCAGATGTTTCCCATATCGGTCAGGATCTCCTCTGCCACTGTGGTCTCGCCCGATGCGAAAAACTCATCGTCGGTCCACTCCGTGTTCGCTGTATTTACGTAGTGGCGGGCGTTCTCGCGGGCGCGCTGGTCCCAATCGGCGCGCATCTTCTCAAGTTGATCATCCAGACTCATTTCGTCCATTCGTAAAGGCGTATCCATTTTGGCATATGGCTGCGGGGCACTAGCCCGTCACGCCTGGAAATCGTAAAAGTACTGGGACTTTAGCGGTTTACGGACGCCCAGACCCTATTGACGTTCACTGGCATCTCAGATAGATTGTTGGAGGCACTCTTGTGAACGGAACTTCCGTAGAACAACGAAAAGCGAGACGGTTCGAGTTAAAACTGCCTCTTGTATTGGTCCGCAACGGCTCTGAAGCTCTTTCCGAGCGCGGTGAAACCCGGAACCTCAGTTCGGTAGGGGTGCTTTTCCAATCCGATGCTAGCCTTCGGATCGGAGACGCGGTGGAATACCTGATAACGCTGCCGGCTTCGGCAGGCGAGCCGGATGGCGTGCGCCTGCGCTGTCTCGGCAAGGTGGTCCGGTACGGTAAATCGGCCGAGATCGCTGCCACGCTGGAACGCTACGAATTCGTGCGTTTCGCCAAATTCATGTAAGGAGGCGTCACGTTACGAAACGTGACACAGGACTAACGCCTTTCCGGTAAAATGGCCGGTAGCGCCGAGTTCCGCTGCACTCTACCGCTCATTGCCTCTGCAATCGACACATGGTTTACCTCCAGCGTAACCCCCAGTGTCTGATCTAACGCGATGCGTGCAGCGGTATAGGAGTTCAGCGCGGCCACCTCGGCGGATTGGGCCGTGATCAGGTCCCGCTGCTGCAACGTCACGTTGTAGGGTACGGACGCGCCTAGACGGAACCGTTTCTGCTCGGCATCCAACAGTTCCTGCTGCAGTTGACGATTTTGTAACGCCGCCTGATAACGGGATCGCGCCTGCTGCAGCGCGACGACATAGTTGCGAACGTCCACCTCCACCTGATTGCGATCCTTGCGCGTATTGAGCTGCGATTGCCGAAGCTGGAGCACATCGATAACCTGATCGGCTAACGCCCGCCGGTTCTCGACCGGGGCCTGATAAAAGGCCCCGGCCTGATTGGTAGGAAAGTCTCGCCGGAAAATCTGGCCCACGGCGTTTCCAATGCCGCCGACAAAGTACTGGTTGGCCGTATACACCTGGCCGTTGAAGACTGTGGTCCGGGGCACGCCCGCCAGGCCCGAGTTGGTCTCCACGCCAAATACCTCTAGAGTGGGCAGAACACCGTTGCGGGTGCCCAGATTGGATACTTCGCTCGCCTTGTCATTGGCTGCCTCCGCGGCCAGATCGCTGCGATTCGCGAGCGCCTGCGTCACCATCGCCTCCACCGGTGGTAGTTCCTCGCGAGTGGGAATCAGCAGCGGATCGAGGGGCACTATGCGGGCGCCGGCCAACTCCGGGTCACTGATGCCGGTGCGGCTCAGGAGGGTCTTCAGCGCCACTTCCTGTTGTTTGAGGCTGGCTTCGGAATCCACCACTGCCTGCTGGCTTGTCACGGCCTGTGCCTGGGCATTGATCAAATCCGTGGGTGCAACCGACCCGATATTGACTTCCCGGTTCACGTCGGCCAGAAACGTCTGCGCCACATCGGCCGCGTTCCTCTTCGCTTTCAGGTCTTCGTACGCGGCAGCCAGACCGTAATACTGGTTCAAGACCTGGCTGACTATGCCGATCAGTTGCGCCTTGAAATTCAGGCCGGTGGTATTCAGGCTCATCCTGGCGACGGTAATGGTCCGGGCATTAACCGCGACGCCAAATCCGCGCAATAGATTTTGTTCCGCCGCCACCGACAGATTCGGAGCTACCGAAGGGTTCAGTACGTCCGAGGGCGAATTCTCGTTCAGGTAGTGCTCGGTGTATGTCACCGACACGCCGCCGCCGCTGAGAAAACCCTCCTGCAACGATCCCGTGTACACGTGCGTGCTCGAAATCAGGTTCGTCGTCAGGCTCTGCACCACGTCCGGCTGCGGATTGCTGGTGTGCGCGAAGGTGGTGGTCTCCTGCACGGACGGGTCTAGGGTCTGCGTGACTGGACCGATCTGAGTGATGCTGGCATTCACGGTCCGATTGGCGTTGCCGCCCGCGCCCGCGATACCCACTCCGACGGCCGCCTGGCTACCGAGGACCCCTTGTCCGTTGGCCACGCTGAAGGCTTGAGAAGCGGTGCTGGGCACGCCGGGCAACGCGCCGCCAGCTTGGGCGCGCTCCACTTGCCAGGCGCCTACAAGCGGGTTATAGCGGCTCACTTCGAGATCGATGTTATTTTCCAGCGTCAAGGCGATCGCGTCCTGAATGGTCAGGTAAAGCGTCCCAGCTCGCATGAGTTGGCGCAAACGATCCGAGTTTCGAAGCCGGACCGGGGGTACCGAGGGAGCCAGATACGGCCGCACCAGAACGGGCGCCTGTGGACGTACCGGTTCGATATCCTGACCGGCCAGCGGCCAGTTTATGCAAGCCAACGACAGGCCGGCTGCCAAAAAGCTGCGAACTTCGCGGATCATTGCCCGCCTCCTTTCGGCGCGTCCCGCTGGGGCAGATCCGGCGGCAGTTCGGAGGGTCGCGAAATTCGGCCCTTCAGCGCTTCATCGATCGAAACATGGTTCACATCCAGGGTCGTTCCCAGTGCCTGATCGAAGGCAATCCGCGCATGCGTATAATTCGCCAGGGCCTGCACCTCGCTGCTTTGAGTGGTGGCTAAGTCGCGCTGATCCTGGATCACCTGGAACGCCGTGGCCGCGCCCAGCGAGTACCGCTTTTGATCGGCCGTCAGCGTCTGATCCTGAAGCTCCCGCGATTTTACCGCTGCCTCATATCGAGCCCGCGCCTGCTGCAACCCGATCACGGCATTTTGGACGTCCACCAGCACCTGGTTGGTGTCCTTTTGCAGGTTCAGTTGATTCTGGCGAAGCTCCAGCAGGCTGGTTACGTAGTCCGATTGCGCCGCCCGGTTGCGCAGCGGGATGTTGAGCGAAAAACCGGCCGAATAATTCGGATAATTACGCCGCGCAATCTGGGCCAGCAGATTTCCATAGGCGCCCGCCAGGTACGGCACGCCGGCCTCGATCGCGCCCAGCGCCGTCAATTCTCCTGACAACCCGTTGTTCGTCAACTCCGCGAAAGCCTGTAACGTGGGCTTGAGCGAATTCTTGATGCCCACCAGATTCAGCTGGTTACTCTCAATATTAATGCGCGCCTGCTCGATCTCCGTTCGCCCGGCCAGCGCCTGTTTGTTCAGATCTTGGATCGGGCGGATCTCCTCGGTGGGTGGCACCGATGCGATCTTATCCAGCGGCACAACGTGAACGTTCGCCAGGCCCGCCTGCTCGATCCCCGTTCGCACCAGCGCGTTCTTTAGCACCGTCTCCTGTTGCAGCAGGTTGGTCTGCGAAATCGTAAGATCCTGCCGGCCGGCGTAAAGCTGGGCCTCGGCGCGCGTGACTTCAATCTCCGCCATGGCGCCCACTTGAACCTGTTTCTTGTTGTCTTCGAGCAACTGTTCGGCAGCCTTGACTTCTTCCTGGCGGGCGCGCACATCTTCGTCGAAGGCCACCAGGTCCCAGTACAGGTTCAGAGCGGCTGAAACCGTGGTAATGACCTGCTGTTTGAATTGCAGGTCGGTAACCTTGACGTTATTCTTCTGGACGCGGATGTTCCGGCCATTGACCGCAGCCCCGAATCCCTGCAGGAGGTTTTGCGTAATCTGTAGATCCATCGAGCCCGAGGTATAGGGATCCAAGCTGAAGTAGGGGCTGTTCACATAAACGTGCTGGCTTGAGTAAGTGAATTGCGCGGTCAGCCCGAAGTCCCAGTTCTGAGCGTATTGATACTGATAAGCCCGCGTGTCCTGGATCAGGGCTGTGGTTCCGGTCAGGACGGTATTGCTTTGCGGGATGGTCGCGTGCTGAAAGTTCAAGAAGGCCGACACCGTGGGATCCAAGTTGGGGATCAGCGGTCCTAACTGGGTTACAATTCCGCCTCCGGAACTGACGCCCGCTCCAGCCGTAAAGCCCGCGCCAGTGGGGTTCAAGCTCACCCCTTGCAGGCTGACGCTCTGCGGGCCGGCGGCGATCCCCGCGCCAACGTTACGCAGCGCCCCGCCGGACTGAGCGCGTTTCAATACCTCCTGCGCCAGCAGCGGCCCGTAGCGCTGCACCTCGACGTCGATATTGTTTTCGATCGCCAGCGCGACCACGTCCGCCGCCGACAGATAGAGATTACCCGCCCGCATCAGCGATTCCAGCCGGGGCGTATTCGTTACGCGAATAGGCGGAACGCCGCGAGGCCGATAGGGATTCAACAGCCAGCCCAGCCGTCCGGTGGCCGGTTCGACCGCGATTTCACTTTGTGCCAAGCCATGCGCGGCGAAAAGCAGAGATAAAGCCAAGGTTACAAACGATTTGGTCATAGGATTGAGGACGCTCTTCCAGTATCAGGCAGAAATACGAAATTTGGCGAGCGCCCGATCCGCAATTCTTCGCTGCGGCAAAGGTTATGAAGAAATCTATCGAAGGCCCCAGACTTGCGCCCCCAGGCGAAGGCAGCACAATCTTAGCTTGGAAACTACTGAATTGAAGTCGTCTTGCCCATTGCGCCGGGCGCTGCGCCTGGGTCCGTTTCCGTCCGCAGAGCCCATTTTTCCACCATGCCGCGCACGGCTCCAGCGTAGGCATCCAGATCCATGGGTTTGTTTACCCACTCGCGGGCGCCCATTGCAAGCGTACGTGTCTTCTCCGCTTCGTTCCAGGATGAAGTAAAAACCACCACGGGAGGGTTCTGGGGATGGTATCGCGTCAGCACTTCGTGCCCCGAAATGTCCGGCATATTCAGATCCAAAATCACCAGGGCGGGGGTGAAGGTGGGATCCGCCAGCATAAGAAGCGCCTGCAGGCCATCTCTGGCAATGCGTAATTTAATCGGCATCTCGGTCAAGATCTGCCTGGTGAGAAGAACGTCTCCTACGCTATCCTCAACCAGAAGTACTTCAGCGTCTTTCATTTGATCTCCTCAATGCCGCTGATACAGCATCACGCAGCTTTGCTAATAGACCGCCGAAGCGGGTAAACTGTTTCACCGGCCGGCTCCAGGGCCTAAGACCACCTGCTTGGCGACCCCCGTGGCTCGGGAAATGCCCAGCATGAGCCGTGACCGTCAGGAAGCGGTCCTTTTCCTTTCAAAGAACTTCTTCACCAGCTCCAGGCATTCGCTGGCCAGGACTCCCTCTACCACCTCCACTCGATGATTCAACAGCTCCGAATCCGCCAGCCGGAACTTGCTTCGCACGCCGCCGAAACGCAAGTCCCGCGCGCCGAAGACCAGTCGCTTCACCCGCGCCGCCACCAGCGCTCCGGCGCACATCACGCAGGGCTCCAGCGTGGCGTATAAGGTCGATGTTTCGAGCCGATAATTGCCCAGTGCCCCAGCCGCCTCCCGCAGCGCCAGGATCTCGGCGTGCGCCGTCGGATCGTTCAGATGGATCGGCGAATTAAATCCACGCCCGCATACTTTCCCGTCCACCACCAGGATCGCGCCCACCGGCACTTCGCCATGGGCCTCCGCTAGATGCGCCAGATCCAGCGCTTCTCCCAGGAACAATTCATCTTCTCCGAGGAATATTTCATCAGGGGACATCGTCCCTGTAGAATATAGGAACCGAGCCAACATGCGCTATCTGTCGCTGATCCTCAAGAATAGTCTGCGCAATCGGCGGCGCAGCATCTTGACGATCGGAAGCATCGCGGTTTCCCTCTGCGTCCTCGGCGTCCTGATGGCGATGTACCAAGCCTTGTTCTTGGGCGATCCAACGCCTGCCCAGGCCCTGCGCCTGATCACACGCCATCGCGTTTCCCTCACGCAGTCTTTTCCCATCTATTACCGTGACAAAATTCAGCGCGTTCCAGGCGTGAAGGACCTCACTGTATGGCAGTGGTTCGGGGGCGTCTACAAGGACAATCGCGATCCCAAGAATATGTTCTCCCGGTTTGCAGCCGAGCCCATCCATTTGTTCAACGTGTTTACCGAATACCAGATACCCGACGATCAGAAACTGGCCTTCCAGCGCGAGCGGACCGGATGCATCATCTCGCGAACTTTAGCCAACCAGTTGAACTTCAAGTTGGGCGATCGCATCACTTTGGTTGGCGATTATATGCCTGTCACCCTCGATCTCAAAGTGGTCGGCATCTACGAGGAACCAGACAAGATGCCGAGCCTGTACTTCAGCTACGACTACCTAAAGGAGAGCCTGGGCTCCAACAGCCCTCTGCAGAATCAGGTGGGCGCGTTCCTGATTGAGGCTGATAGTGCCGAAGATGTCCCGCGCATCGCGGCCGCCATCGATCACGAGTTTGAAAGCTCGCCGTTCCCCACTAAGAGCGAATCGGAGAAGGCCTTTGAGTTGAGCTTCGCCTCTTTCCTCGGGAACCTGAAGCTGTTCATCATGGCGATTTGTGGCGCGGTAACGTTCACCATACTGCTGGTTTCAGGCAATACTATTTCGATGTCGGTGCGGGAACGAATCCGCGAAGTGGGCATTCTCAAAACGCTGGGCTTCAGTCCCGGCGCCATCCTGGGCATCATTCTGGGAGAGGCTGCGGTGATTTCTCTCATTGGAGGGCTGCTCGGATCTCTGCTCGCATCGGGAATGTGCAGCATGATTAGCCATAGCCCGGCTGCGAACTTCATGGCGGGCCTTAGTACACTCGGCATTACACCCGTCGTTGGCACGCTGTCGCTCGGCGTTGCGCTCCTAATTGGCATGGCCAGCTCATTCCTTCCGGCTTGGGGCGCCTCGCGTACAACCATCTTGGATGCACTGCGATACGCAGGTTAGCTCATGGCGCTACCGATTTCCTACAATCTGCGGAACCTGGTGGTTCGAAAAACCACCACCATCATGACCGCGCTGGGTATCGCGCTGACGGTGGCCGTGCTGTTGGCGGTTCTCGCGTTGGTGCACGGTTTGGATACTGCGTTCCAATCCACGGGCAATCCGCTGCAGATTCTGGTCATGCGCAAAGGATCGAATGCCGAATTAAGCAGCGCCATGACACGCGAAAACTTTCAAACTCTGAAGTCTATGGCTGGCATAGCTCGTGACGGCAACGAGCCCGTGGCCTCGCTCGAGTTAGTGAGTGTCATCAATCTCCCCAGCGTCGACAGCCCGGACGGTATGAACGTCACGCTGCGTGGGCTTCTGCCGCTCGGAATCAAAATGCGCGATGGTCTCAAGCTGGAAGACGGGCGCTGGTTCCAGGCTGGTCAACGCGAGGTCGTGGTGGGGAAGTCAATTGCCAAGCGGTATCCCGGCGCGCATTTGGGAAAGAAACTTCGCTTCGGACGCGGTGAGTGGGAAGTGGTCGGCGTCATGGACGCCGGTCAGTCGTCGGCCAACAGCGAGATCTTTGGCGACCTGAACCAGATCAGCTCGGATTTCAATCGCGCCGACGCCCTCAGTTCCGTCTTGCTGCGTGCCACCGATCCGGCCGCTGTCACTGCTCTGATTAATTCGCTCAACGACGATCGGCGTCTAGGAGTCGACGCGCAAACCGAGAAATCGTATTGGGACGCACAGACCAGTGCTGCCGCGCCGTTGCAATTCCTGGGGCTATTCATCTCCATCATCATGGCGGTGGGCAGCAGTTTCGCGGCCATGAACACCATGTACGCCGCCGTCGCGCGCCGCGCCAGGGAAATCGGAACTCTGCGGGTGCTGGGCTTCTCGCGCGGCAGCATCCTCCTCAGTTTTCTGCTGGAATCGTTGCTGCTGGCGGTCATCGGTGGTCTGATTGGCTGCCTGCTGGTGCTCCCTCTGAACAACATCACCACCGGCATCGGCAGTTTCGTGACGTTCAGCGAAATCGCATTCAACTTCCGCGTCAGCCCGGAAATCATGCTGATCGGAATCGCCTTTGCCATCTTCATGGGCGCGCTGGGCGGGTTATTTCCCGCAAGAATGGCCGCCCGAAAAGAGATCCTGACGGCTTTGAGAGAGATCTAGGGCGCGATGGAATCACAACTCAAAGATTTGCGGATCGATCGCTCCAAACGCCGCTCCGAGGGTCCTTCGCCCTGGGCCGTGCGCTGGATCATTGCCGGCGTCGCTATCTTTGCGCTGCTAGGCCTGGCCCGCTTCATCTATGGAAAGATGAATGCCGCCACCGAAGTCGAAATCGTTCGGGTACGGGCCGCCGCGCCACTGGCAAATGGCGCCGGAGCTGTCATTCTCAACGCTACCGGCTACATCATCGCCGCGCATAAAATCGAGCTGGCTTCGAAGGTGGTCGGCAAGGTGGCTTCCATAGGAGTCGAAAAAGGAGACAGAGTGAAGGCCGGCCAGGTACTGGTGCGGCTGGAGGACGATGAATATCGCGCGCGGATGCTGGAATCGGAAGGCCAGCTCGAAACTCTCAAGGCTCGTCTCGCCGAAGCCGAGCATGGCTCACGGCCTGAAGAGATCGCTAAAGCCAAGGCCGATGTGGAGCAGGCACGTGCCGATCAAGAGAACGCCCGCGTCACCCTCGACCGCGCGCGTGGTCTGGTCCAGGACAAAGTGATGGCCAGGCAGACACTGGATGACGCCCAAGCGCGTTACGATGGCGCGGCAGCCAAGGTCGCATCACTCGAGCGCGCCTACGAACTGGTCCGGCTCGGCCCTCGCCAGGAGGAGATCGACGCCATGCGCGCCCAGGTTAATCAGGCTCAGGGGACGCTCAATTACGCGCAGGTGCAGCTCGACAATACCGTGATCCGCGCTCCGATCGACGGCACTATCCTGGAGCGAAATGTCGAGAAAGGCGAGTTCGTCACCACCGGTTTCGTCGGCGACAAGGGCGCCAAAGGCTACGTCGTCTCCATTGCCGATCTGCACGATTTGGAAGTCGAGCTGGATATCAACCAGAACGATTTCGCAAAGCTCAGTTCGACGCAGCCCGGCATGGTCACCACCGACGCCTATCCCGATCGCAAGTATCTGGGCGTGATCCATGAAATCTCGCCCGAAGCCAATCGCCAGAAAGCGACCGTGCAGGTGAAGGTGAAGGTCACCAATCCCGACGCGTACCTGCGGCCGGAGATGAATGCCAGCGTCGCATTTTATTCGAACGAGAAGCCGGGCTCGAGCCAAACAGAGTCCAAGCCTCTTGTAACCGTGCCCGCTTCGGCAGTCCGGGACAATGGCGTGTTCGTCGTGCTGGGCGGCAAGGCCATGCGGCGAAGCGTAAAAGTTGGTGGAACCACAGCGCAAGGAGTGCAAGTAACCGACGGTCTGATTGGCGGCGAGGACATCGTTTCGAATCCTCCCTCCGACTTGAAAGACGGCCAGAAAGTGCACGCCCGGGCTTAAACATGAGCGAAATCGTAATCCAAACGCATCAGTTGACCAAAGAATTTATTCGCGACGAGTTCCACGTCGTGGCCCTGAAGGATGTCGACATTACCATCGCGCGCGGCGAGTTCATTGCGCTAATGGGGCCTTCCGGTTCCGGCAAATCGACGCTGCTGCATCTGATCGCCGCCATGGATCGGGCGTCGCGTGGCGAGATTCTGGTGCTCGGCGAAAATCTGCGCGCGTTGAGCGACCGCGCTATCGCGCACTGGCGTAACGAGCATATCGGATTCATCTTTCAATCGTTCAACCTGATTCCGGTGTTGAGCGCGATCGAGAATGTGGAGCTGCCCTTGAAGCTCACCAATCTCAAGAAAAAGGAACGGCTGGAACACGCTGAAACGGCATTGAAGCTGGTCGGACTGGGCGATCGGATGGATCACCTGCCTCGCCAGCTTTCTGGCGGCCAGGAGCAGCGCGTCGCCATCGCGCGCGCCATCGTGACGGATCCGGACCTGATTCTCGCCGACGAGCCCACCGGTAACCTGGACGCCGCCTCGGCAATAGATGTTCTCACGCTGCTGTCGCGCCTGAACAAAGAATTCGGCAAAACGATCGTGATGGTAACGCACGATCCGCACGCCGCGCACTTCGCCAGCAAAGCGCGACATCTCGAAAAAGGCGAGCTGCTGCTCGAAGGGCAGGTCCCGGTCGACTGGACTGTTCCAGTGAAGGCTTAGGGCTTTTGCGAAGCCTCTGCGCGCACGTCAATTTCAACCTTGTCGTCCACCCTCAGCAGGAAACTGCTGGGATTCTTCATGCCCCACTTTACGTAGGGGATCGTGAAGCTGCCAGTCGCTATGAATTGACTTCCATTTGCCTGCACCTGGAAGTGAATCATAACTTCGTGATCGGCGCCATGAATCCGGAAGCTCCCATGCACATCGATCTCTGAAGTGCCTTCCGGCGCAATTTGTCCCCGGACATGGTCTGGAGTGAACACGGCCTCCGGATACTTCTGGCTCTCCAGGATCTCCTTGTGCATGCGTTTGTCGCGCGGGCTACTTCCACTGATCCCGCTTGGCACGTCGATAACGATTTCACCGGATGCTTTGCCGGTAGCGGGGTCAAGCTGCATGTTTCCGCGCTTGAGGGTGAAAGTCCCATGCACCGTATGCAACGGATCGTGCAGGGTAAAATCGATCCGGGTCTTGGACGGATCGAAATCGAATGTTGTAGCTGCATAGCAGCCGCCGCAGACAAACAGGCAGAGCAGCTTTTTCACGAAACAGCCAATACCTCGGACGGGGCCCCCACATGCACCGCCAGCAGCTTCTCGAAAATCGCCGGCTCATATGCCATGCCGCGCAACGCGAGTGGACGCAGCCAGGCTAACCGGTCGAGCGACAGCATCAGGCTGGCCATAAACGCCGGCCGCCGCATCAGACGCCGGTGCGCCGCTTGATACGCTTCGAGATCGTCCTCGACCAGCGCGTCGGCGAGCGCGAGCGCTTGATGGAAAGACAAGCTCATGCCTTCGCCCGTGATCGCGTCCACCGAACCCGAAGCATCGCCGATCAAAATCGTGCGCTGGCCGAAGACCCCGCGTAACCGGCGCGATGCCGTCACCGAGCCGCGCTCTAGCGTACTAGCAGGAGCGTGCGCCAGCCGGCTGCCGAGTTCAGGAAACTGCGGCAGAGCGCCGTCGAACCTCAGATGAGAATCGCGCGAGATGACGGCTACACAAACTTCCCGCGGGCCGACGGGCGTCACGTACATCTGGCAGCCGGATCCCCAGTAGATCTCCATATGGTCGGTCCAGGGCGCCATCTGGTAATGCCGGCGGAATCCAAAGCGCGTCGATTCGTATCGCGCGGCATCCAGACCAGCCCAATGGCGGACCCGCGAGTTCTGTCCATCGGCGCCGATCACCCAGCGGCAGCGTACGTCGCCGGCATCGAGGGAAACCGTATCTCCCTGAACGCCATTCACGCGCGTGCCCCACTGCATCGTCACGCCGGCCTGGCGCGCGCGATCGATCAGTATTTCATGCAGCCGGGTTCGGCGAATGCCGACCGCCTGTCCCTCGGGAAACCCAGCCGCAACCGACACGCCGGCGCCGTGAAACCGAATGCCCCGGAACGGAAACGATTGCTCGACGCAGTCGAGCGTCACACCCAGGCGCCGCAGCGCCGCGAGCGAATCGGGCATCAGCCCTTCGCCGCAAGCCTTGTCGATGGGAGGCCGCGCGGCATCCGCCACTGTCACGTCGAAACCCTTCCGACGGGCTGCGATCGCCGCCGCTAAACCGGCCGGTCCACCGCCTACGACGAAAATGTCGGTGCTTTTTGGGAATGCAGTCAAAGTAAAACTACCACCTCAATAAAACGAGCTCGGAGCAGAACCCAGGTCCCATCGCCGCCAGCAAACTGTAAGTTCCAGCCGCCGGACGCCGCTTCGTCATCACTTCTTCGAGCACTACCAGCACCGAAGCGGAGGAAAGATTACCGGTCCTGCGCAGACAATCCCACGATACTTTCAGAGCGTTTTCAGGCAGGTCCAGCGCCGCGGCTGTAGCTTCCAAGACGCGGGGGCCCCCGGTATGCAGAATCCAGCTCCCTATATCGGAGCGCAAGAGGCCTTGTTCCTGGAGGAACGCGTCGACGTCGGATGCCAGATGCTCATGGACCACTTCGGGAACCTCGCGCGACAGCACGATCCGGAAGCCCTTCTCGGAAATGTCCCAACCCATCACATGCTCCGAGTTCGGATAAAAGACCGATCGCGTCGCGAGAATTTCCGGACCATCCGAGTTCCGCTCCGCGCCGGATACCAACACGGCCGCCGCGCCGTCGCCGAACAGACCTGACGAGATCAAATTCGCGACCGACAGGTCTTCCTGCTGAAGCGTAAGCGAGCAAAGTTCCACCGCCAGCACTGCTGCAACTTGCTTGGGATAGGCCAACACATAATCGGCCGCCCGCGCAATTCCGGCCGCGCCCGCGACGCAACCCAATCCGAAGATGGGCACGCGTTTGATGTTTACCGGCAGGCTCATGCGATTGATCAGCCGGGCGTCGATCGACGGGCTCGAGATGCCGGTGATCGACACAAAGAAGATGGCGCCCAAATCGGACGTCGCGAAACCGGAGCGGCTGAGCGCGCAGCACAGCGCCTTCTGTCCCAACTCCTCGGCCACTTGAATCCAGTGATTATTGGCTTTGCCCCAAGTCTTGAGATCGTAATAATCTTCGATCGGCAGCGCCAGATGCCGGGTCTCGACGCCCACGCGAGCTTGCAGCCGCTCCATGAACACCGGATTTTCAACCATCGGGCCAAAGTGCCGTTGCAGCGCTAGCAACAGCACGCGCTGGTCGTATTTATAGGGCGGGAACGCGCTGGCGACAGCGGCGATCGTCATGTGAGTGGTCGCGTCGGCTCCTCTGCCGTATTCTACTGAAGTCTGGAGAGTTCCTCGGAATAGAGCTTGTTTTGTGGAAACTCGCGCACCAGCCCAGTCAGCAGATCCCGCGCTTGTGTCCAGTCTTTATTCCGCATCGCCGCCACCGCTAAAAGCATCCGGGCGTAGGGTCGCAGGTACTGGCCTCTATCCGCGGTCAGGCGAAGATTTTGGATGCCGCGCTCACGATCCACTTGCGCTCCGCTCAAGGACAACAGCCATCGCACCGGCGCGGCCTTCAGGCTCAACATATAGTTTTCGACGCCGATGGCCAGGTAGGCATCATAGTAGGTCGGTGAGATGGACAGCAGTTTTTCTGCCGTCTCCCGGCTATTCTTGATCACCCGCAGCGAATCCAGGTAGCGCTTTTCGACCAGCGCCGCGTAGTCCGCCCGCAGGCCCATGGTCAAAATATTCGCGAACAGGGCGTCCGGATCCTGGGGCGAGCGACTCAGGATGCCGTTGGCCAGTTCTTCGGCCTTCGCAAGTTCCCCGTCGAAAGCCTGCCGTACGCCCGCATCGGGTGTTAACTTTTTCGCGTGCCGGAAACGGTCATCATTTACGAAAAACTCCGACTGCAGGATATTGAGCCGATCGAATTCGGCAAACAGATACGCGGCCGCGTTTGAAACGTGACCGAGCGGATCATTGGGACTTTGCCGTTCGAATTGCGCGAAGGTCTTGTGCGCCCCATCGAATTCGAGATTGTACATCTGGTGGTATCCGGCCTGAATCATCGGGACCGTGGAGGGGATGGACGCGGCCATGCATGGAATGGCGATCGCCAAACTCGCAAGCATCCTAGAGAAAAAGAATCGAGTCATTATTAGATGTCCATTACGCGGCGCGCCATGCCCAGCGCTTCGGTCCAGAAGGTGCTCGAGGAGTGCATCGACTCAACCACCTCCGCCGCGGCGCGAATGAAATCGTCAGCTTCCTGCTCTTTTACCACCAGCGGCGGCGCCACCTTCAGCACCATGAAGTTATTGCCGCAAACCTGCGTGAGGAAGCCTCTTCGAAAGAGCTGCATCACCAGCACCTGCCCGAACATCGCGGGATGGATTTTCATAAAGGCTTCGAACGGAATGCGCAGCGTCAATTTGCGCGGCGCGACAAACTCGATTCCATTCAATAAACCCTCGCCACGAACTTCCTTTATCATCTCGTAGCCGGCCAGCGCATCGCGCAGACCATCCCGCAGGTACTGGCCCATGACCATCGATCGATCACCCAGACCTTCACCTTCTAAGACGCGCAAAGTCGCCAGGCCGGCCCGCATCGCCAAGCCGTTTTCGCTAAACGTGGAAGTATGAATAAGCGCGCGTTTCAGCGAGCCATAGACCGAGTCGTAAACTTCATCGGTCGCGAGGACGGCCGCGCTGGGAATCAATCCGCCGCTCAGCGCCTTCGCCAGAACCACCATGTCCGGATCGGCGTGAAACAGATGCGAGGCGAGAAAAGGCCCGGTTCTATACATCCCCGTCTGCACTTCATCCAGGACGAACAGCGTTCCATATCGCTTGCATAATATTTGCGCGGCTGTCAGGTATTCTGGCGCCGGAATGCGGATGCCGGCTTCGCTCTGAATTGGCTCGACTATGAACGCCGCCTGTTTCCGCGTGGCCAGCTTCTCTTCCAGCGCCTTGAGGTTTCCAAACGGAATCTGTTCGGTATCCGGCAACATCGGTCCAAAACCCTCGCGCCAAAATGGATCACCCATCAGCGAGAGCGCTCCGCACGTCAGCCCATGAAATGCACCCTCGGCATAAAGCAAACCCGTCCGTCCGGTGTGCGCGCGAGAGAATTTGATCGCTGCTTCGACCCCCTCGCTGCCTGAGCTGCAGAAGAACGCTTTCTTCAACCGTCCACCCGCGCGCGAACACAGCCGCTCAGCCAGTTCGCCCGCCAGCTCCGGAACATGGCTCTGCAGCATCGCTGGACCGCACTGATCCAGCTCTTCCTTCAACGCTTCGATAATGTCCGGATGATTGTGTCCGGCATTGTGGACGCAGTATCCCGACAGGAAATCGAGGATCTTCCGTCCGTCTTCTGTCTGAAGCTCCGAGCCCAAACAGCGCGTATACCGGACGTTTAGCTGCAGCACGTTCAGCAGCCGTGCCCATTGCGGATTTACACAATCCTGGTAGCGCGTATTCGCTGTAATCGTAGAGGTCACTTTTATTGGCCGACGTTTAGAAGACGCCATCCAGCCCGCCCTGGTTTCTCCCTCAGCCGGCTGTCGTTAGTTCCTGCCCTACTTCGCTTGCAATTGGAAGCTCGGGAATCTCGATTCCGGTGCGCGTCCCTTCCTCCAGCTTGCTGTCGATCCACATGCGGTAATCCTGGCCAAACAGCACTTTCAGGCGTTCATTCACGTTACTCACGCCGATTCCCAGCTCGAACAGCGTCGCCAGCCGGGTCTCGGGAATCCCCACGCCGTCGTCTTCCACCACCAACTGAAGCTTCCCCTCGGCCAGCCAGCTTCGCACCCGAATCATGCCGCCATCCACCTTGCTGCTCAACCCGTGCCGGATGCTGTTCTCGATAATGGGCTGCAGCAGCATGCTGGGAACCAGCCGGTCCAGCGTCCCCGGCTCGATTTCCTTGATAAAACGCAGTTTCTCGCCAAAGCGCACCATCTCGATCGTCATGTAATTATCGATGAACTCCAGCTCCTCGTGCAACGGAACCAGGTTGTCGGTCTTTCGCAGCAAACGGCGCAAGATGCTGGACAGCCGATAAACCACGCTGCGGGCCTGATCCGGATTGCTTCGAATCAGCGAAGAAACCGAGTTGAGCGTGTTGAACAGGAAATGCGGATTGATCTGGCTGGTAAGCGCCGCGAGGCGAGCTTCGTTGAGTCGCAATTGCTGCGCTTCCAGCTTCTTTTCGTTGCGCGTGTTATTCCAGATCTTCAGCGGAAGCATGACGGCAAACACCGAGCTGGCGTAGAATGCGATCGCCGTCGCCAGATGGCTGTCGCTCCAGATCGGCCCCAGAAACACCTGGCCTCTCGGAAATACCCTCGCCACCGAAACCCGCATCAGGTCGATAAAGATAATCGTGAACAGGCAGCCGAACTGGTACATCAACCTTAGCTGGTACGGCCGCTGCCGTAAGCGCGCCGGAGCCAGGCTGAAAAGCGGCGAGAAACGCCATACATCTTCCTTTTCGGGCGCGATGTCGCGTAACAATCCTCCCAGGACGCCCACTCCGGCGAACAGCGGCATCGACATCAACTCGTGATTGATTACCGCCGGGATCGAAATCAGTACTCCGGCCAGCAGCCCGCTTACATATCCGCCGACCATTCCGGAAACGAGGCTGCCCTCCAGCCCCAGATCGACCGCGTGATAGTTGGGATTGAGCACCCGGGTCGCGACGCTTGCCCCATATAGCGCGGCGCAGCTCAAGGCCAGCTTGACGCGCTGCACCAGCGTTCGTTCTTCGCGCATCAACATGCGTTGGAAAGCGGTGAAGCGCGCTAGTATGCTGGCGAGGGAAGCGGCTACCGCCACTCGCAACAGCAAGGTCACTAATTGTTGCTGATCCAGCATCTCGCGCCTGCGATCATTATAATGAAAGCACGATTTCCCGGATGTTAACCAAAGTAGCGGAAGCGAATTTCCCGAGCCGTTTCGGCCATTTTCGCATTTTCGGCTTCGAAGGAACGTATGGGCCGGAGGTGGAGGAGTGCGTCGTCCTCAGCATGGGCGATATTGCTTCGGCGGCCGAGCCTCTTCTGGTTCGCATCCACTCGCAGTGCCTCACCGGCGACGTCTTTCACAGCCTGCGCTGCGATTGCCGGTCGCAACTGGAGCTTTCGCTCAACTTGATTGCCGAAGCCGGACGTGGGCTGCTTATCTACGAGCATCAGGAAGGGCGCGGAATCGGTCTGCTGAACAAACTGCGCGCCTATGAGTTGCAGGACGGCGGCGCCGACACCGTGGAAGCCAACGAGCGCCTGGGTTTTGAAGCCGACCTGCGCGACTATCAGATGCCTGCCGAGATTTTGCGGTACTTCAAGGTTCGCAGCGTGCGCCTGTTATCCAATAACCCCGATAAAATTGCCGCCCTCGAGCGCGCCGGGATTCGCGTAGCCGAGCGTATCCCCTGTATCGTCGCGCCGCATGAATCCACCGAAGGCTACCTGCGCACCAAGAAACAAAAGCTCGGCCATTTGTTGGATTAGGTAGCGCAGGCCTCCGGCCTGCGAGCGTTCACTTCTTAGGCCGCGATTGCGGCGGCACCATTCCATTCGCCCGATAATAGGCCACCAGCAGGCCGTAATGCTCGGCCGAATGCTCAATCACGCTCAGCCAGGGATTCAGATTCTTCGCGAAGCTCTCTTCCGGCGCCGATTTCAGAGTAGCGTTGGCATCGGCGATGGATTTCTGAAGCAGCGCCACAATCTGGTCCTTGGTCTTGTAGCCCTTCGGGTCGATCTCGTCCCAGTTGACGTTCTCCCCGCGGCCTTTCTTCGCCGCATAGACAATACCGGAAGTCACGTGCACGATCACCTCGCCGAACGAGCGCATCTCGGGGCGGAGCCGGAAATCGTACTTCTCCGCGGGGAAGTCCTGCGCCATGTCCAGAATGTTCTTGTTGACGTACGCAAAAGTGCTGCTGATCTGCTTGGCCGGGCTGGGAGGCGCCTTCTGCTGCGCCGGCGATGAAACCGCCCAAGCGGCCAGCAGCGGCACAATCCAGAGGCTGGTCTTGTAACTTGCTAAGATCGGCATAGGGGTTACAGAATATCACTCCCATCTGTAACCTGTCAATGGAATGATGCTGGTTACGAATCGATAAGAATGGCTAAGATTCAAACAAGTCCAAAGAACTGGAAGTTCGTGGGCGGGCGCCTCTGCCTGGACTTTATCAATACCGTTGGCGGACGCCTCGGCTCCCACACGGTCTTGCGCGACAAATTGATCGACTACCACGATTTACTCGCATGGAGCCGCCTCGCCGGGATCGCGAATCTAGCTGAATCCCGGGAATTTGGCCGCCTTGCGGAGTTTCACCGGCGCCACGCCGACGCTATCCTTGCCAGGGCGATCGTGCTGCGCGAATCGCTGTATCGAATCTTCAAATCCGCGGCGGAAGACCGGCGTCCGCGTGCAGCCGACCTGGACGTCTTGAGCCGGGAACTCCGGGCTGCCAGGGCCCGCCAGCGTCTCATCCATTCCAGCCGCGCCTTCCGCTGGACCTTCGACGATGGCGAGCCGGCGCTCGATCGAATCCTCTGGCCCGTGTCCTTATCGGCGGCGGACCTGCTGACTTCGGGCCCGCTCTCGCGGCTGCGCCAATGCGGCGGCGAAGAATGCGGATGGATGTTCCTCGATACCAGCCGCAACCGGAGCCGCCAGTGGTGCGACATGAAAGACTGCGGCAATCGCGCCAAAGTGAGGCGCTTCCGGAAGCGCCAACAGACCACTCATAACCGAGCTAACGCGGCTAAATAAGCCCGTCGTCCGCCACCCGGTACAATGGTGGTTTCTTCATGCGGATTGCCCTTGCACAGACCAACACCACCGTCGGCGACCTGTGCGGCAATACCCGGAAGATTCTTTCCTTCGCCCAGCGAGCGGCCGCGTCCCGAGCCGAGGTCGTGGTTTTTCCTGAGCTGACGCTCCCCGGCTACCCTCCCCGCGACTTGCTCGAGAAGCAAAGTTTTCTCGATGGCGTCGAGCAGCACCTGGAAAACCTGGCCCGCGACGCTGCCAATCTCGATGTCGCGCTGATTGTAGGCACCGTCACGCGCCGCAGCGAATCGTCGGGACGCCCGATCTATAATACGGCTGCCGTGATTCAAGGCGGCCGGATTGTTTTCCGGCAGCACAAAATGCTGCTGCCGAGCTATGACGTCTTTGACGAAACCCGCTACTTCGAGCCGGCGCTGAAACAGGTTCCGCTGACCCTCGACGGATCCTTGACCGCCCTTACCATTTGCGAGGATGCCTGGAACGACAAGCAATTCTGGGAGCGGCGCCTCTATAGCCGCGATCCTGTGGCCGAACTTGCCCAGTCCGGCGCGCGCGTCCTTATCAGCATCAATGCCTCGCCTTACCACATGGGCAAACGCGCCCTGCGCCGCGAAGTCTTCTCCGCCACCGCGCGTCACGACCAGATTCCGATCGTTTACGTGAACCAGGTCGGCGGCAACGATCAGCTCATCTTCGATGGCAGCAGCTTCGCCATGAACGCGCAAGGTGAAGTCATCGCATCGGCGGCCTCGTTTGAAGAAGACCTGGTCATCGTCGATACCGATACCCTCGCCGGCGAACGTCACGAAAGCTATGTGGATGAGTGCGACGCGGCCTACCAGGCCCTCGTGCTGGGCACGCGCGATTATATTCAAAAGTGCGGCTTTGAGCGCGTCATCATCGGACTGAGCGGCGGTATCGATTCGTCGCTCACCGCGGCCATTGCCGTCGACGCCGTTGGCAAAGAGAACGTGCTGGGCGTCGGAATGCCAGGGCCCTATTCGTCCGGGCACAGCGTTACCGACGCGCGCGATATGGCGCGCAACCTCGGCATCCGTTTTGAATTGATCCCCATCCGCGATCAGTATCAGGCCTTCCTGGGCGTGCTTGAACCCCTCTTCCACGACGGCGCCGTGGGGGTTACGGAAGAGAATTTGCAATCCCGCCTGCGCGGCGTCACGCTGATGGCGCTGTCCAACAAACGGGGCGCGCTGGTGCTCACTACCGGCAATAAGAGCGAGCTCGCAGTAGGCTATTGCACGCTTTACGGCGACATGTGCGGCGGCTTGGCGGTGATCAGCGACGTTCCCAAAACGCTGGTCTATTCGCTCGCGCGCGTCGCCAACCAGCGCCACGCTAACGCCATTCCCGAAAGCGTCTTCGTCAAGCCGCCCTCGGCCGAGCTGAGGCCCGATCAGAAAGACACCGATTCACTCCCCGAATACGACGTGCTCGATCAGATCTTACGCGGCTACATTGAAAACAACGAATCGCCGCGGCAAATTGCCGACTCTCTTCATCTACCTGTCACTTTAGTGCGCGATATTGTCAATAAAGTGGATCGCAACGAATACAAACGCCAGCAGGCCGCTCCCGGCCTGAAGGTCACAACGAAGGCGTTCGGCATTGGGCGGCGCTTTCCGATCGCTCAGAGGTTTTCCGAATGAAAATATTCTTCAGCCCCGCCAAGCTCCGTTTGAAGGCCTCCCAAATCCGCATGCTGCTGGGACTCGCAGCCGTAATATTGATTGCGGCGCTTTCATCTTCGCAGCCTGTTCCACGCGAAAAGGTCGGCTTGCTTCCCGATGGCGGATTTCTGCTGAACAGCGGATGGCGGGTCAAACCAGCCGGGACCCAAATCCCGCTCGACACCCTGCCGATGTCCTCGGTGTTGTCCTCCGACGGCCGTTTCCTGATCGTGCTGAATGGCGGTTACCGGCCGCCCTCCATCACCGTGCTCGACACCAAGGATGGTCGTCAAATCGGCCAAACACCGGTTGACGACGCCTGGCTCGGGCTCGCCCTGTCGCCCAACGGCAAGACTCTCTGGGTGGGTGGCGGCTCCAGAGCCGCGATCTACGAATTCTCGTTCGACGACCATGGCCGCCTGCAACCCACTCGTACCTTCGACATGGTCAAGCCCGCCGACCGGACTTATCGCGATTTTATCGGCGACGTCGCCGTTTCGCCGGACGGCCGCCTGCTCTACGCCTGCGACCTGTATCACGACACGATCGTGGTGGTGAATCCGCAGTCCGGCATGGTCATCGATCGCTTTAAGACCGGCCGCCGGCCCTATCGAATTCTCTTTCACCCGGATGGCAAATCGTTCTTCGTAACCAGTTGGGCCGATGGCGCCATGTATCATCACCAGACCGGCAATGGCCAGCAGCTACAAATGGTCCGCATCGGCGCGCATCCCACAGATATGGTCTGGCGCGACGGCGGGGCCGCGTCTGAAGATGGCGACGAGGCCAAGTGGAAGGCGCGAATTTTTGTCTCGGCGGCGAACACCAATAATGTTTATGCCGTGGCAGTCGCCGACAGCGGCGATCTCAGCGTGATCGAGTCCATCAACGTGGGAATGACCCCGCGCCATCCGCTGGGCATGACTCCTAGCGCGCTCGCTCTCAGCGCCGACAAAAACACTTTGTACGTTGTTTGTTCGGATGCAAACGCCGCCGCCGTGGTCGCGGTCAAAGAAGCCCGTAGTGATGTGCTCGGCTTCATTCCCACCGGCTGGTATCCCACCGCTGCCAAAGCGCTGCCGGACGGACGGCTGGTCGTCCTCAATGGGCGTGGCTCCCGGAGCTATCCTAATCCCAAGGGGCCGAATCCTACCGTACGAACCGCGCCGGCCTACAGTGGTGACGCGACGGTCGAATATGTCGGCCGCATTCAGACCGGCTCGGCATCTTTCATCCCCGCGGTCACCGACGAAGCGCTGAATAAATACACCGCGGAAGTTCTCAACAACTCGCCTTATAACGACGACCTGCTGGATAGCCAGCCGGATTCGCTTCCGCCCATCGAGCACATGCTTTATATCGTCAAGGAAAATCGCAGCTACGATCAGGTGCTGGGCGATCTCGGCAAGGGTGAGAGTGATCCCTCGCTATGCCTCTTCCGCGAGAACGTCGGACCTAATCATCACAAGCTGGCGCGCGAGTTCGTCCTGTTCGACAATTTCTATGTCAACAGCGATGTGAGCGCCGACGGGCACAATTGGTCGACCTCGGCCATCGCGAATGACTATATCCAGAAGATGTGGCCCAACAGCTACGCCAATCGCCGCAAACATTATGACTACGAAGGCGGTGAACCGGCGGCCCTTCCTCCGGCCGGCTACCTTTGGACCAATGCCGCCGCCCACGAAATTTCCATGCGTAATTACGGATATTGGGCCACCAATCTGGCGAAACCAGCCGAAGATGGCGCCGTGCAAATCGAAGGCGTGCGGGATCCGGTGCTCGCCAAAGTCACCGACCCGAAGTATCGCGCATTCGATCTGGATTACCCGGATGTGAAACGCGCGCAGGCGTTTCTCCAGGATCTGAAGGAATTTGAGAATGCCGGAAAGATGCCGGCACTCATGTTCATGCGGCTCGGCAACGATCATACGAACGGAACGGCTCCCGGCAAGCTCGCGCCCTTTTCCTCGTTTGCCGATAATGACTACGCTCTGGGGCAGATTGTGGAAGGTCTGTCGCGCAGCCAATTCTGGAAGAGTACCGCAATATTCGTGCTCGAAGATGACGCGCAGAACGGGCCGGACCACGTCGATTCGCACCGCTCGCCGGCCTACATTATTTCGCCGTATACGCATACTGGAACAATTGACAGCAGAATGTACAACACCACCTCGATGCTTCGAACTATGGAATTGATTTTGCATCTGCGGCCCATGACCCACTTCGATGCCGGAGCACGCCCCATGCTGGGCGCTTTCGCGAAGCAAGGTATGTTCACGCCGTACCAAGCCGAAAAGCCGCGCATCTCGCTCGAAGAGCACAATCCGCGGAATTCGCCGACGGCGGCCCGCTCGGCGCGTCTTGATTTCAGCGATGCCGACCTGAACGATGACGACGAATTGAACGACATTCTCTGGCTCGCCATCAAGGGGACCGATCCACCGCCGCCCGTGCGCAGCCTCTTCGGAAGGTAGCCGTGACCGTGGCGCACGCCGTGGCGCAGGTCTCCGACCTGCGATTGATCCTAGCTGGCTAAAATATGCCCCGCATCCATCTCTGCTTCGTCTGGCATCAGCACCAGCCCTTCTACAAGGATCTGGCCACCGGCGAGTACCGCTTGCCTTGGACCCGTTTCCACGCCCTCAAAGACTACTACGGCATGGTAAAGATCCTGGAGGAATTTCCGGACATCCACCAAACCTTCAACCTGGTGCCGTCCATGATCGTTCAGGTACAAGAATACGCCGCCGGCCAAGCCCGCGATCCGTTTCTCGATTGCGCGGTCAAGCCCGCCGAAAGCTTGACCGAAGCCGAACTGGAGTTCGTGCTCCGCTATTTCTTCCAGGCCAATGCCGATCGCATGATTTATCGCTATCCGCGCTATGGTGAGCTCTATGATGCCTGGCAACGGTCGGGCCGCACTCCGCAGCGCGCGCGCCGCATCTTCAGCACGCAGGATCTGCGCGATCTGCAGGTGCTTTCGCAACTTACGTGGTTCGACGAAGAATTCCAGGCCCACGATCCCGAAGTAAAAGCTCTCATCGCAAAGGAGCGCAATTACTCGCTTGACGATCAGGCCGTGATGGCGCGCAAGCAGCGCGAAATCATCGCGCAGGTCGTGCCGGTGCATAAGGAATTCGCCGCGCGCGGCCAGATCGAGATTTCCACCACCCCCTTCTATCATCCGATTCTGCCATTGATCTGCGATTCCAACATCGCCGCCGTCTCGCATCCCGGTGTAACGCTGCCGAACCGGTTTCGTTATCCTGACGACGCGCGCCATCAACTGAAGGCCGCGCGCGAGTTCATTCAGCGCGAATTCGGCCGCGCTCCCATCGGCCTGTGGCCCTCGGAAGGCTCGGTCTCCGATGAAGCGCTGGCTATCGCCGCCGAAGCGGGCTTTGAGTGGGCCGCCACCGACAACGGCGTGCTCGCGCAAACGCTGCGCCGGACCGCGGGTCCGGATTTAACCTATCGCTCCTATCATTGGCGCCAGGGAGATCAAGGGCTGCGCATGCTATTCCGCGATCATTTCCTGAGCGACCTGATCGGGTTCGAGTATTCAAGAATGGGCCCTGCCGAAGCAGCCGACCATTTCCTGGACCGCATCCGCGCCAACGCGAATCCTCTGTCGGTCGGCGGCGCCGACGTCCTGGTCCCCATCATTCTGGATGGAGAAAACGCCTGGGAATACTATTATCAGAACGGCCGTCCGTTTCTTCGTGAGTTATACCGGCGCATCAGCAACTCGCTCGACATGGTCGCTCTCACGGTCAGCGAGGCTTTGAAACTGGATACTCCCCGCCCGCTCGATCATATCTCCCCCGGATCGTGGATCAATGCTAACTTCGATATCTGGATCGGCTCCGAGGAAGACAACAAGGCCTGGGAGTACTTGTTGCGCGCGCGCCAGAAATACGATGAGATATCTTCCAGCGTACCGGAAGAAAACCGCCGCTTGGCTTATGAAGAACTGTTGATCGCCGAGGGCAGCGACTGGTGCTGGTGGTATGGCCCCGAGCATCAGTCCGATAACCGGCCGGAATTCGACGAGCTTTACAGGCAGCACCTCGCCAACGTCTATCGCGCGCTCAATTTGTCGATCCCCGATGAATTGTTTCGCCCCATCCTGACGACCCGCGCCAGCGATCTTCACGAGCCTCCCGCCAATCCGATTCATCCCGTGATCGATGGCGAAGTCACGTCCTATTTTGAGTGGATGGGCGCCGGGCATTATCAGATCGATTCCCGTTCGGGAGCGATGCATGGCCAGCGGTCCGGCGTGCGCGAGGTTTTTTACGGGGTCGACGACGAAAATCTCTATCTGCGCTTCGATCTCGATGGAGCGCCGGATACCAAAATCGAATTACGAACCAGCGAAGCAACCATCCCGCTGCTGGGCAATTCGGGAATCGAATCCGCGCACCGCAAGATTCTCGAACTTCGCATCCCCTTCCAGCTTCTCGGACTTTCGAAAAATCAAGCCTTGCGCTTCCAATTGACTGTCGGTAACGATAACATCCCGGCCGAGGGATGGATCGAATTGAGTCCCGCGTCCTGACTATTTGCGGCTGGAATATTTGTTGATAACGCCCAGAAGACGCGACGCGGAAGCGGGCGGTCTGGTGGCGCCCAGAACAATCTCGCTGTTCGATATTTCCTTGCCGTATAGCTCCTTGTTCCAACCTTCATCCGGCCGAAGAGTCGCCCCTTCCAGTGAAATACCGGCAAAAAGCCCGCGCGCGCGCGAATAGGTCAGGATCTCGGCATGCATCTGAGCGTCCGTCTCAGCCGATGACGTGCGGCCCACCGGGCCAGCCGCCGCCGAGGCATCGCCTCCGATGGTGAACTTGCTCGCAAGTAGTTTCTTCCCGCCGCCCTGATTCATAACCAGCAGGACGACGTCCGTCTCCGATCCGCCGATCTGAAAACCGAAGCTCCCCCCTTCCACGCGAATCGACCCTGGCGCCGACCAACCCACTCCACCCGCCTTCCGGCACAACATGAATCCTTTGCCGTATTTGGCGCCCACGATGAACGCGCCTTTTTTCAGCCCCGGCACGATGACGATGCACTCGGATTTCGCCAGCAAGTCCTGCGGGATTCCTTTGTCGGGAGCCGACATGATTTCGCTCAGGACGTCGGCGGCGTCCTCCAGTCGCTTAGGAGCATCAGCGGCCCCATAGAGCACGCTGCCAGTCACCACCAGAGCTGCAAGCTGCGTCAGTTTCATCGAGTCACTCCTTAGGGCTGATTCTAACAGGCGCTCGACCGATATGATGGAATTTGGGCGGGCGGCTTCTTATCTTCGCTTCGGCAATACCACTGATCGCTTGGGCGGCGAGCGATCCGGCGGCCGCGAACGTTAACCGCAAGCTCGATATCATCCAAAGTGGAAAGGCCAGGCCAGGCGCGGTATTCGTCTTCACGTCGGCCGAGCTGAATGCCTGGGCGCGCGTTAAGGCCCCCATGGTTGTGCCGGAAGGATTGCGCGAGCCTCGGCTGGAACTTGGAAACGGTAGCGCGGCCGGCTATGCGCTGGTGGACTTTCTGAAGCTGCAACATGGCGCTGGGATCGAAACCAACTGGCTGATTTCGAAATTGATCCAGGGCGAGAAGCGCCTAACGGCGACAGCGAGTATTCAAGCTGTCAACGGACGGGCCACGGTTCACCTGATTCGCGTTGAGATCGGTGGATTGGCGGTCAGCGGCGCGACACTGGATTTCCTGATCGATACATTCTTCCGGCCGCTATATCCGGATGCGAAGATTGACGAGCCGTTTGAGTTGTCCGATCGCGTCGACCGGATCGTCGTGACCCCGGCCGAGGCGCGCGTTTATATCAAAAAGTGATCCCTCACTTCTTTTTCTTCGCCGGCCTCTTCGCGCGGCCTCCCATGGCCGGAACCTGATCGCCGGAAATAATGCGGCCGGTCTTCAGGTTGACGGATACGGAATCTCGCACCGTGACCGGACCGCCATCGGCCGTCTTGAACGTCAGAGTAATTGTCTGAGCGTCGGTTTCCACGGTGAGATAACCGAAATCCACGATCGGGTTGATCTCCAGCGTGTAATCTCCAGTAGTAATCGGCGCGGGAGGCAAGTGCTTGGCTGCAGTCGCCGCATATCCGCCGCTCCCAGCGACGAGGTAAGGAGTCTGTTGCCCGCTAGGGACCGTCCGCGTAAAGCGCTGGTAAAGGTGAGCGTGCCCGGAGAGCAGAACGTCGGGCCAAAGGCCGGCCGCCTTACAGCATGCATCCAGATCTTTCATGATGCCTGTGGACCCGCCGTGTTTCGCGTCCGCCGATAACGGCGGGTGATGAACCGCAACGATAATCGCGCGCTTCTGGGCTTGGCGATCGGGCTTCAAGCGCGTCAGTTCGCTCTTCAGAAAATCCAGTTGATCGTCGACGATCGGGAAATGGCCGCCTTGCGATGAAATGACTCCGGGGCCGTCCAGCACGTTGCTGTAGACTCCAATGATGGAAACAAACGGGGCGTCGAGTGTGAAGTATACGCCTGGCTGAGTCATAACGCTCCGCACCAGGCCGCCCGAGTCGGGCGATGGGCCGGGCTCAGACGCGCAGAAATTCGTCAGGAACGCATCCAGCGTCGGGACTTGAGGGGCACTCGAACCTTGACCGAAAATCATTCCATCGTGATTGCCGGGAATCGCGAAGATAGGCCGGTCGTAGGCTCGAAAGGGCTCGTAGAACTGATCGTAATAGTATTGGGCTTCGCCAAAGTTATAGATCACGTCGCCCAGGTGAAAGAAGAAGGCTGGGCCATTCGCGCCCTGATTTTGAATCTCTGACACCATGGCGTCGGCCACCGCCCCCTCATGGCCGAGGGCAGTCGCGGCAGTCTGCGAGCGGTTTACTTTGGCGGCTCCCGTATCGCCCACCGCGTGAAAGGAGATTTTGCCGGCTGCTTGTATGGCCGTCACGATTTCTTGCGGAATGTAATCGGCCAGGTTCAAGGGAAGGTTGTTACGGCGGCGCGGTATTGGCTGCACTTGATTCTTGTGAGCCAGGAAATAAGGCGAATTGTAATAAGCCGAACTGGTGTTGTCTTCGCGAAATTTTATTTCGTCCGGTCCGGGTTGTGGGTCAGCATAGAATTGCCCCTGCGGCCCCATCATGTTTTTGGTCATGGCAAACATCTCCTCTGAAGATGGATTGATTTGACGATGGATTGATTTTACGTCAGAGAAGAGATGCGAGCAGCGGCATCCTTGCCCATCTTCACGCAATCCGGAATTCCGATGCCGCGATAGGCGTTGCCGGCCAGATGCAGCCCAGGGATGGTTTCGACGATGGCTTCGATGCGCTCGACGCGCTGCTGGTGGCCCACCGTGTACTGCGCCATCGCGTTGGGCCAGCGTGCGATGCTGTGGAAGACCGGCTCGGCTTGCAGTCCCATAATGCCGCGAAGCTCGCTGCGCGCCGCCGCTACCAGTTCATCGTCCGTTAAAGCTAGCCCGTTGCCGCCCACGAAGCAGCGCAGCAGCACCATGTCATCCGGGACGCGGTGGTTGAACTTGTTGCCGACCCATGTGCAACCCATTAGGTATTCGCGCTCGAGCTTCGGCACCAGGAAGCCATGCCCATTAAGCGGGTGATCGAATGTGTCCTTGCGATATCCGAGCGCCATCGTAATGGACGAAGTGTAGGGGATCTCCGCGAGCAAGCCCGCTAATTCTGCATTCGACGATCCCAGGAGCTTCGCGCAATCCCCGGCGGGCGCAGCCAGCACGACGTGCTCTGCCTCCATCCAATCGCCATTTACACGCGCGCGAAACCCGGAAGGATTTCGCTGCAGCTCTTCCACCGTGCCATGCATGACGTCCGCGCTGGGCCGCAGCTTGTCAATCAGTTCGCCGAGCCCGTTCTTCAGAGTCCATAGAAAAGACTTCGGGCCGGCCGTCTTGGGAGGCTTAGGCGCCGCCAGCACTCCGCGCGTCAAGCTTCCGTATTTAGTCTCGATTTCTGCGAATCGGCTGAGCACGCTGTTGACGCTCATCTGTTTGGGGTCGCCGCCATAAACGCCAGCAAGCAGCGGCTCGGCGAGATAATCGATTGACTCCCGGCCGTAGTGATCCATCAGGAAATCGTAAACGGACCGGTCGGGATGCTTTCCGTTTGACCGCCGAAAAAATTCCAGGCCCATCCGGATTTTTGCTCCCCAACTGAACAGGCTGGTTCCAATCAGCGGCATTATCTTGGTCGGGACCACCATCATGAGGCCGTCCGGCAGGGGAACCAGCTTTCCATGTTTGACGATGTAGGTGATACGGGAATGATCGTTGGAGCCGATGATCTGATCCGCCAGACCCAACTCGCGGATGAGATCCATGGCCCAAGGTTTGGCGGCCATGAAACCGTCAGGACCAGCTTCGAGCACGCAGCCTTGTTGCACCGAGGTGTGAATGACACCGCCCAGTTCCGGGGCCTTCTCCACCAGCGTGGGGCGAATACCGGCCTTCGCCAGGTAGTAGGCGGCGGACAGCCCGGAGATACCACCCCCGACGATCAGCGCTTTATGGGGCACTCTTATAGCTTAAACTCATGCACAATGTCGACCACCGCCTTCACGTGCTCTACCGGTGTCTCCGGCAGAATGCCATGGCCGAGGTTAAAAATATGGCCGGGCCTGGAACCGGTGCGCTTGAGTAGCTCGAGAACGCGCATCTTCAGTTCGGGCAGGGGCGCAAACAGAACCGCCGGATCCAGGTTGCCTTGGACAGCGGATCGATAGCTGATGTCCATCCAGGCCTGATCGATATTGACGCGCCAGTCGACGCCCATGACATCGCCGCCAGCGGCGTGCAGCTCACGAAAGAATCCGGCCGCGCCAGTGCCGAAGTGAATCACCGGGACGCTGGCCGTCCGGATGCGCTCGATGAGCGCGCGGGAATACGGCGCAACATATCGGACATAGTCGTCCGGCCCCAGAGCGCCCACCCAGCTGTCGAATACTTGAATGGCGCGCGCTCCGGCCGTCACTTGCGCGATCGCGAAGGGGCCCAGCACGTCCACCAGCTTGCCCATCAGCCGCCGCCATAGCGTCTCATCGCGATACATCATGGTCTTGGTGCGGATAAAGCTTTTGGACGGTCCGCCTTCGATCATGTAGCTGGCCAGCGTGAAAGGCGCTCCTACGAACCCGATCACCGGAACTCGCCCGGCCAGTTGCCGGACCACCAGTTGGATGGACTCGCCGACATAGCCCAATTCATCGGTATTGGAAATCGACAGCGAGTCGACATCGTCGGAGGTCCGAACAGGATTGGCGATATTGGGCCCTTCGCCGGCGACGAATTTCAGCTTGAGCCCCATGGGCTCGACCGGAAGCAGGAGATCGGCGAAAATGATCGCGGCGTCGACATCCAGAATCTCGACCGGCTGAAGGGTCACCTGCGCGGCGAGATCGGGCCGTTTGCAGATTTCGAGGATACTCGCTTTGGCGCGGATCTCCCGGTATTGTTTCATGTAGCGGCCAGCCTGCCTCATAAACCAGACCGGCCGGACATCGGTCGGCCGGCGGCGGCACGCATCTAAGAATCGACTGTTCATTGAAGCCATTCGCATCGTGTACCCGGTTTGTCTTCGCAAAAGAACACGCGAAAGTCTTTCTGTTTGTGTTGGGCCGTCCACTGAGGCCCTAAGATATAGTAGGGCTTGGCCCAAGCCTCACTGTCAATAGTTTTGGGTGTAATAACTGAAGTAGAAAGCATTCCCTGAGCCGGGAAGCCCGTTCTGGGGTCCATAATGTGGCTATAAAACCGCCCTTCTGCGCGGAAAAACTTCTCATAACTGCCCGATGTAGACATGGATTCATCCTTCAGAAAGACGGACGCGACTGACTCTGATGGATGTCTGGGGTTCTTGATATCCACCTTCCAGCCTTGCTCGTCCGGCGGGGCGCCGATAGCATAAATACTCGATCCGCCCCCGGAGATGAGCGCATGTTTAACTCCTTCTTCCTTTAGAATCTGTGCGATACGGTCGACAGCGTACCCCTTGCCGATGCCGCCGGGGTCGAGTTCGACCCCTCTCTTTGCAAAACGAACCCAGTGATGGGATGCGTCGAGCAGGATGTTTTTGTAGCCGACCAGCCTCATAACGCCCCGAACCTCGGCGCGATGCGGTAGGTGGCCCGACCCTTTGTAGAACCCCCATAGCTTCATCAAGGGTCCGACCGAGATGTCGAACGTCCCCTGGCTGGCCCGGCTGTACCCAACACAAGCAGACAGTAATTCAAATAACTCTTTGGTGGCGTTGAATGGCCCGTCGGCTGCCTGACGGTTCATCTGGCTCCACTCGCTGTCCGGTTTGTAGTTGGAGAGCATTTCATCGAGACGGCGGGCTTCTTCGAGGCCCTCGGCAACGGCCGTCTGGAGCCGGACGCGATCCTCGCCGTAGGCGACGATGGAAAAGCTGGTGCCCATGGCGTCGACGGCGCCGTCGACGCGTATAAGGGCGGGCGACGTGGCGAAAACCAGCATTGGCACGAGTGCCAACGCGGCACGGCAGAGTGGGGTCGCCCGACAAGTCATCGTCGACCTCATCTTGGCAGGTCAGGGACCTGTCCCACAACTGTTACAGGAGGCTATCGGCCAGCTCCTGAAAATTCGATGGTGTCACCAGGTGAAACCGCAGCGCCAGATTGGTGAAGCGGCTGACGATGCGGCTGAGTTCGTCGGTCGGTATTTCGGGGCTCGCCAGAAACATATTTCCGGCGGCGATGCGGAAAGGAAGCACCCGCCAATCGCGAACCACATGCCTCGGTAAAGCTCGCGCGACCTTAGTGCTGATGTCCAGTGGCTCCAGACGCCCGGAGGGCAGGCTCTGCTGGAGGCTCAAAGCTCATAAAGATCGTCGTGAGAGATTTTCCCCAGCATCACCAGGTACTCGCCAATGCGCAGGCCGGCGGGTTGCGCCTCCAAGGCCTTTTTCAGGTCCTCTTCGTCCAAATAAGCCGAGCCTACCAGGACTTCACCGAGCTTTCGTTTGTGTTCCATCAGAGCATTGCGCGACGGATAGGCATGCTCGGTCTTGAGCCACACCAGGGGTTCGTGGCGGATGCGGGCGCGCAGGTAGCCGGAAACGGCGCGCTCGGTGGCAACGGTATTGATCCAATTGGCGCAGAGCGCTCGCAAAGGAACACCCAGCGCGAATACGAAGCCATAGAGCCGGCCGGTGCAGACCATTCGAATGCTGCTTTGAACGACCTGCATCAGCAGCGTCAGCAGAAGAAGGTTGGTGTGGAGCGTGTGTCGCGCAAGACCCCAGGGCACCCCGGCGGCTCGGGCGCCGAGCCACGTGAACAAGCCATAAACAAACAAAAGATTGGCGAACAGGCTGAGCGGATTGCCGAGCAGGCCCTTGCGGTCACGCCAAAACCAATAGGCCTCGACGGGACTGCCGCCCCAACCATGCCGCTCCCAGCTTTGTAGCCCGATGCCCATAATCCAGCGGGTGCGCTGGCGAATTGCCGACCGCATGGTGTGCGGAAAAAACTCGCGAGTGGCGATGATGTCCCCGTTGATGCGCGACAGCGGCACGAAAACCTGGGGGCAGCCGAGCTTATGCAGCCGCAAGCCGTTCTCGTAGTCTTCGGTGAGGCAAGCCGGCTCGAAGATCAGATTATGCTCGGCGGTGGCGAGTTTTTCGAGCGCCTGCCGCGTAAAACCAGTTCCCACGCCGTTGGAGGGAACGAAGCTGCCCATGATCTGGCGCGCCCGCATATCCTTGATCTGCCACTCGGCGAACTCGTCGCAATAAATGCCGTGTACGAATTTCCGGAAGGGAGTGGGCAGGGGCAGAACAGGAATCTGAATCATTTCGAAGCTATCGGCGTAGGAGTTGATTTGATCGAAAGCGCCCGGATGAATCAGGTCTTCGGCGTCGTGGGTGACGACGATATCGAATTGAATGCCGTTGTGCTCCTCAAAAAGCAGCATGCGCTGGTAGATCCAGTTGAGGCAATCAGCCTTGGAAGTAGGACCATCATGCGGGCACACGGCCAAGTGAACGTGGGGAAAGCGGGACTCCAAGTCGCGAACGGTTTCTAAGGTAGGTTCGTCATTGGGGTACGCCCCTATAAAAAAGTGGTAGTTGTCGTAATCGATGGCGGCTGCGTTGTGCTCCACCATGCCGCCGATAACAGAGTGTTTGTGCCATAAAGGCACGAAGATGGCGATCGCTTTTTCGTCCTCGGCCAGCGCAACGGTCTGAGGCCCGGACGCGCGAAAGCCCTTCCCCCGCAACCAGGCCCACAAGCATATGGCATTGAGGACCAAGTCGTCCAATCCGCTAGCGAGGACCCCCAGAGCGGCCGGCAAGAGACAGGCAGCCACGAAGGTGTCGAGCGCAGACCACACCGATGCGAAAAGCGGTACCACTTAATGGAAGTAGTGGGCATTGGTCAAAAATCTCCAATTGGTTCACGTGCGTTGGCGGTGGTGATCAAATCGCTCGGCCGAGACGCCATTGTGGTGGAGCACGACTGGGGTGGGATGGTCGCTTTGAAAGGGACAGGCCAAATCGTTAGGTTCTTCCCTTTCCATCACTTTCTATTGGAGTTAGGGCGTTGGCCGCGGTAAGTTATTTCTTAAAAACGGGGGGACGGGGCTACCAGTTTCTGCCTTTTCCAGTGGTCTCGTCGTTGCGCCCGCCGCCGGCTTCTTAGTCCGTTGCTAGAGGCTGATCGGCCAGGTCCCGATAGCACTGTCTTCCCGCTTTTGTGAACGCGGGTAAGCATCGTAATGCTTGATCGCGGATACCAGGCGGGAGACATCCTATTCGGAGAGCTAGACAGTCAGCTGGAGGTAAGCGAGCGCGTTGACGAAAGGCGGGAATGCCCCTACACTGAAAGCGAAGCCACATTCTCGATGTAGTGAAAAAGCATGGCCACGAAAATTACCACAACGGAGGAACGGATCGCCCGCGTAGGACAGGGCCGGGAGGTCGTCATCCCGCGCGAGATCCTAGACACTCTGAAGATCCAGAAGGGAGATTTAGTGGCAATCACGAAGCAGCCGGACGGTGTGCTGATTAAGAAACGCAAGCGCGTGGTTTCTGCCGATGACACCTTGACGGCCGCTGAAGCGAAGATCGTCCGACGCGGGGAGGCGCAGCTCAAACGCGGAGAGTCGAAACCCTGGCGTGTCGTAAAGCATGCGCTTTCGCGTTGAGCTTTCCAAAGAAGCTCAAAAGCAGCTTACCGGATTCCCGCGCGACGTGCAGGATCGAATAGAGCGCGCGATCGACGAATTTGACGAACGCGACGACTCGCAGTGGACCAACGTAAAGGCGCTGCAGGGACCCCAGTGGAAGGGGAGGTTCCGTAAGAGAGTCGGCCCTTACCGGATCATTTTCAGGAAGTATCCGGAGCGTGAAACGCTCGAAATTTCGGCCATCCTTATCAAATCTAAAGATACCTACCGGTAACCGCGGCTTTTTATGCTTTTGCTTGTAAGTCTGCGCGCCTCATCGAGCGAGATGTCTCTCCGCGGCGATCGTACGTGATGACCGCCGAAGGGCTGTCGAGGCGCATTAGCGATCCGGACGTGCGGGCTAAGTATGTCGAGGCGTTTCAGCCGTCCGATTTCGAAGGGGTGCTCGACTATTACAAGGCCAACTATCCCGTGAGCGGTACAGCAGGATGCTTCTGATTTAGTCTCGCGAACGATGAAATGGTGGCTAAGCTTTCATTTACCACTACAAGTTTGTGCGGATTCTGTCGATGGTTAGGGCGATATGGAGATTCAACGACCTGTCTCGTCCCTTGGCTTCCTTCTAGTGCTGAGCTGCACGTTATGGGGGCAGAGTTCCGACAAGGCGCCGACCTCCATCTCAACACAAGCCTCGAACTCATTGAAAGAGAAGGCCCTGGTGGCTGCTGTCACGGATTCGGCGCAGTTGAAGCCGAGCGATCCACGGGTGGCCCAAGCTTATCGCGAGTTGGGCGATTTTTACTCGTCCCAAGGCCGCTACACGGATGCGGAAAAGACGTACACAAAGCGGCTCGAGGTGGAAGAAGACGCGCTGGGACGTGCGAATCCGGAAATCATCGCGGCCATTAACGACCTTGCACGCGTGAATTTCGCGCAGATGAAATACGCCCGCACGGCAGAGTTGTTCGACCGGTCACTGCGGATCATGGAACGCGAATATGGAGACGAGGACGCGAAACTGGTCCCGGAGATCGACGAGGTGGCGCAGGTCTTACAGGCGGATTCCAAATATGCGGAGGCTGAAAAATATCTGAAGCGGGCGCTGGCCATTCGCGAGCGCGTATCCGGCAGCGATACCTCCGAAATGGCGCCCGATCTAAGCCAACTGGCGCGCCTGAACATGCTGAGCAAGAACCTGCCCGCGGCGGACGCGCTCTATCAGCGGGTCTTGAAGATTCAGGAGAAGACCGCTTCGCCGAACAGTCCGGAGTTGCTGCCCACGCTGGACGCCCTGGCAACCCTGGCGCTCGAGCAAAAGCAGATTGCCGAAGCCGAGCCCTTGCTTCGCCGGACATTATCGATCCGGGAGGGCAGCTTGGGTCCCATGCACACCGAAGTCGCAAAGAATCTGGACCGGTTGGGAGCGTTCTACGCCGAGCAGAAGCGGTTTGAAGATGCCGCGCGGGTTTACGAGCGGTCTTTGTTCATCTGGATGAAGGGGCTTGGGTCGGAAAATGTGGGGTTAACAGACCACTACCAGAAGCTGGCTGAAGTTTACGCCGCGCTCGATCGCTCGGTGGATGCCGAGCCGCTGGTGAAACAGGTCCTCACCACGCGCGAAAGCGAAACGGTGACCAGCCTGAACACCCTGGCGTCCATTTACACGTCGCGCGACGACTTCTTCGAAGCCGAACCGCTGTATCGACTGTCACTCGCGATTCTGGACAAGCGCGGCATCCTTACCGCGCGGCGTCCCATCTCCGGCGGGACGGAAAATCTCGATCTGCTGGCCGACACGGCCATGGATTACGCCGACTTGCTGAAGAAGATGAAGCGCAAGGCCGAAGCTACGAAGCTCGAAGCGCGGGTCCGCGCGCTGGTGGGCAAGAATTACGTCGTCAAGAAGCGGCAAAGCTAGCCGTTCAGCTACAGCGCCCGGCGAAACGACGCTGTCGAATCCTGAGTCATACGTTTGGCTATGATTCGTAAATTGAAATCCGGAGAGTTTCGGCTGTATTCGCGCAAGAAAGATGCCAGCACGGGCCGTCGAAAAAACCTGGGGACCTTCAAATCCAGGGCAGCGGCCGAAAAGCATGAGCGGGCGGTGCAGTACTTCAAACGCGGATGAAATAGGGATTTGAGTGCACTGTCCCTAATTTCGGGAGGCTTCGTCGGTGTGATTGCGGAACAACTTGCGCTTCAGGTCAGGCCAGAATTCTTTTAGGACTTGTGAAGCTGCATCAATGCCGATCTGCTCCCCTAGCTTCAGAACCGCGTCACCCGCCGTTCGACCGTCGGGTTCATAGGAAGTCGAAATGGCGACACCAACGGCGTTGCCCAGCACTTCCGAATAGTTAAGGCGAAGATTACCGGCATCGGTGTGCGTTACGAAGACGCGCGTCGCGGCATAATAGGCGCGCGACCACTTCTTGCCAGTGCCACGCCGGAAATAACGCGGATCTTCGTGGAGCAGGCTGGGGAACAGTCCCTCGGTCATTATGTTGCCAATGGCCTGATCGGCATAACTGGTGCCGAAGCGCCTGGCGAAACCAGCCGCGCCCTGACCGAAGGAAGGGTCGCTATTTGCCCATTGGCCAATACCGGCGATGGCGGCGCCGAGTGCGATCAACGGGTAATCAAACGAGTCCTTGCTCGCGATGGTGAATTTCTGCTTGACCGTGATGGGTGTGTAAACGGCGGTTTCATTGGCGGTGCGATAGTTGGGCAACACGCCCAGGATGCGTTTGTCGGGGGGCGGCTGATCTACAACCGGCTTCGTATCAGGAGGCGCCGGTGCGCCATTTTCGGGACTCGTTCCCTGTGCCCGAAGGTAGGGAAGCAGAAATGCGGCCAGCGCTGCCGTCGCCAATAGGCGTTTGAAAACAATCATTATTTAGTTCCAGAGACTTACGGGGAAACGAGGCCGTCTAACATTCATTATACGTGATTATCCCGCAAGTGAACTGACGAGCCCCGCGAGGGCGGAGGATGTAAAGATTTGTCAGCTGCGGCTAGGCCCCGAGCTCGTTTGGGTTTCCTATACTTGAAGGTACGCATGGAGAATCGTCCCCTGATTACCCGCGTTGTCCTCGAAAACTATAAGAGCATCGCATTTTGCGATGTTAAGCTAGGGCCGCTGTCGATTCTCGTGGGACCGAACGGGGCAGGCAAGAGCAATTTCCTGGATGCATTGGGTTTCCTATCCGAAGCTGTTAACGGTCCCATCGAGAAGGCATTTGAGAAGCGTGGTGAACTTTACAGCGTCCTTCGCCGCGGCGGCCAGCCGGCCGTTCATCTCGGATTTCGAATTGAATTTGCCGCCGGCTACTATTCGATTCGGTTTAGAGCTGATGGCGCGTCTGGCTTCGTCGTTGAGCGAGAGAAGTGCGTCATCGATGCCCATCCGCAATATGAAGCCGAGGATGGCCTCCTGAAGTCACAAAGCCAGCTTAAGATGGCGCCTCTAGGGCCGAGTCGTGTTTATTTGCCCTTCGTTTCTGGACCAGCCTTCAATCTGTTGAACGGTTGTCGTTTCTATAATTTCAGTCATCGCGATATTCGCCAGCCGGTGCGGTTGGGGATGGTTCAACGGATACTGCGTAGTGACGGCGCGAATCTTTCGAGCGTCCTCTACCATTTAGGGCTAAGCAATAAAGCCGTTTTCGAGAGAATACTCCAGTACCTTCGCAGGATCAGTCTGGGCCTCGACTCGCTAGAGCCTATAGAAGTCGAGGGCTTCAGCGACATCAAGTTTCTATTTGAACAAATCATCGAGCCGTTTTCTCCTTCGGAGGTTTCTGATGGAACGATCCGATCCCTAGCGGTATTGGTTGCTCTGTTTCAGCGCTTAGGAGGTGCGGAAACGGTTTCATTGGTTGGACTTGAGGAGCCAGAAACGGCTCTGCATCCGGCCGCTGCAGGCGTGCTCTTCGACGCAATGCGCGAGGCAAGCGCGAGCGTGCAGGTGATCGCCACCACCCATAGTGCTGATTTGCTCGACAAGAAAGAGATCGATACCGATGCCATTCTTGCCATTGAGATGGAAGGAGGCGCCACGCGAATCGGGCACGTGGATGAAACTGGAAGACTAGCGCTCAAGGAACGGCTTTATACCGTCGGGGAGCTGATGAGAATGAACTATCTGCGGCCGGAGTCCTCGACAACGCCAGACGAGTCAGAAATCGAATCTGTATTGTTTGGAGATTTAGTGCCTGCCTGATGCCGTTTCGGATCGTGCCAATCGTGGAGGGCCACGGCGAAGTCCCGGCGCTTCCCATTCTCTTACGTCGCCTGCTCGCGGAATTCAACCCGGCCGTTGCGATTGAGCTCGCACGTCCAATCCGAAGGCCGAGAGGGACATTGCTGAAAGAAGGTGGCCTAGAGGAGGCGGTGCGGTTAGGCGCGATCGAGATGGGAGATACCGGAGCCATTCTGCTTCTCTTGGATAGTGAAGGTGATTGTCCGGCCGAACTCGCACCGTCGTTCCTGGCCCGGGCGCGGAACGCCCGACCGGACAAACAAATCTCCCTCGTGTTAGCCCATCAGGAGTTCGAAGCGTGGTTCTTAGCAGCCGCTTCAGGCTTGAAAGGGCGGCGCGGTCTCCGCGAGGAGATCGAAGACCACACGAGCCCAGAATCTGTTCGCGGATGCAAGGAGTGGCTCGAAGCGTGGATGCCACCTATGATGAAATACTCTGAGACGGTTGACCAACCCGCATTCAGCATAGTTTTTGATCTGCGACTCGCTCGAAAAGCCCCTTCGTTCGACAAATTCTACCGCGAGGTCGAAGAAATCTGCAGGCAAGCGATCCTACCCCTCCCGCACTAATTCCAAAAATGCCTTGGCTGCGTGGCTCAAGCTTCGCTTGGCTGGGCACACCAGACGGATTTTTCGGTCGACACTCAACTCTTTTACCTTGATTTCCCGTAAGATATCCTGCTCTACGTCTTGTTCCACGCACATGTGCGGCAGGAAGGCGACGCCTTCGTTGCGCTGCACCATTTTGCGGATCGTTTCCACGGTGGGCATCTCGACATCCATATTCAACGGGACTTTATAGCGTTGAAACTCCTTCAACACCACGGCGCGATAAGGAGATAGAACATTATGGGCGACAAATGTCTCCATGCCCAGTTCGTTTATCGAGACTTCCGTACGGCCGGCCAGGCGATGCTGCGGCGAGACGACGAAGGCCAGGTGGTCGGTATAGATCACTCTGGAGAGCAGGCGGTCGTCTTCCGGGTCGTAGCTGATTACACCGAGCTCCAGATCGCCATCGATCAACTGCGATGGAATCTTGCTCGAGAATGACCGCCGCACCTGCACCTTCACTTTGGGATAAAGCCGCCGGTAACGTTCGATGTGACCCAGCAAGTAGAGCGAGGTAGACTCGTTGGCTCCCACCACCAGCCGCCCGGCTGAGTTGTCCCGCAATTCCGCCAGCGCGTTTTCCAAATCCAACTCCAGATTCTCGAATCGCCGGGCATAATCATGGACGATAGAACCGGCGTCAGTGAGCAACAAGTCTTTGCCGGAACGATCTATGAGCTTCTCCTGCAAATCCGACTCTAGCTTTTGGATCGCGAGCGAAACCGCCGGTTGGGTTCGCAACAACTTTTCGGCGGCGCGAGAGAAGCTTTTCTCGCTGGCGACCATGAGGAAGACCTTTAAGGGATAAAGCTCCATAAGTGAATCTTATGTCATTATCAAAATTTATTCTAGTACCATGTATTATAAATTTGCCAAATCGTAGTAGTCGCCCGATAATGGATTAAAACGACAGGAGGACTCCATGCCGAATCGCGTGTACATCTTCGACACCACCCTCCGCGATGGCGAACAATCGCCGGGCTGCAGCATGACCGTACCCGAGAAGCTGCGGCTGGCGCGGAAATTAGTGGAACTGGGCGTCGACATCCTCGAAGCCGGGTTTCCGATCGCATCCGAAGGTGACTACGAGGCAGTGGACGCGGTGAGCCGGGAGTTCTCCTGGGTTCAAGTGGCGGCGCTCGCGCGCGCCAACACGCCGGACGTCGAAAGGGCCGCGGATGCGCTCAGGCATGCCCGCCGGCCGCGTATCCATACCTTCATTGCCACCAGCGAGATCCATCTGAAGTACAAACTGAAGAAATCGCAGCAGCAGGTTTTGGATGAAGCGGTGGCCGCGGTGGAGCTAGCCCGTCAGTTTACCGACGACGTGGAGTTTTCCGCCGAAGACGCGACCCGCACGGAACTGGGCTACCTGGAACAGATCTCGCGAGCCGTGGTGGCGGCCGGCGCCCGCACGGTGAACCTGCCGGATACGGTCGGCTATTCGGTTCCGGAGGAGTATGCCGCGCTTATCAAACACATGGTGGGCGTGCTTGGCGACAGCGCTATCGTGAGTGTTCACTGCCATGACGATCTGGGACTGGCTACCGCGAATTCCATCGCCGCCGTCCAGGCCGGAGCGCGGCAGATCGAATGCACGATCAACGGAATCGGCGAGCGGGCGGGCAACGCGTCGCTGGAAGAGATCGTGATGGCTTTCAAAACGCGCCGCGATAAGCTTCCATATGAGACCAAGATCGTGACCGAGCATATTTACTCGGCCAGCCAGCTTCTGGCGCAGACCATCACATTTGGTCCACAACCGAACAAGGCCATCGTGGGGGACAACGCGTTCGCGCACGAAGCCGGGATTCACCAGGATGGTTATTTGAAGGAGCGCACCACTTACGAGATCATCGAGCCGAGTACGGTGGGCGTTCCCGAGACCAAGCTGGTGCTCGGCAAGCACAGCGGCCGGCACGCTTTGCACAAACGCGCTGAAGATCTGGGCTTCCAGTTGAGCAAAGCCGAGCTGGATGCCTTGTACGTTACCTTCAGCGCTCTGGCGGACCGCAAGAAGGGTCTGCGCAACGAGGAAATCCTGAGTTTGATTCGCGAGGTGGTTGGGGAGACGGCGGCCGCGGCAAATGATTAACATCCACACAGGCACGAATGCCTGTGCCACATGCAGTTAAACCTATTGATCCTGCCCGGTGACGGAATCGGGACCGAAGTCACCCGCGAAGCGCTCAAGGTTCTCGAAAAGGTCGCCGGCAAGTTCCATCATCAAGTCACGATCAGTGAAGGCCTGTTGGGCGGCATTGCAATTCACAAAACCGGCACGCCGCTGCCTCAAGAAACCATTGATGCGGCGTTGAAGGCGGATGCCATCCTGATGGGCGCGGTCGGCCTGCCGGAGTTCGATAATGTTCCGCCCGAGAAGCGTCCCGAAAAGGGACTGCTGGGTCTCCGCAAAGTGCTGGGCGTCTACGCGAACCTGCGTCCGGTACGCTCCTATGCCGCGCTCCTCGATTCGTCGCCGCTCAAGAACCAACTGGTGGACGGCACCGATATGATCATCGTGCGCGAACTTACCGGCGGCCTGTATTATGGAACGCCGCGCGGAATAATCGAAGACGGCCAGGACACACGGGCGGTCAATACCATGACCTATACCCGCGCCGAGATCGAGCGGGTTACTCGCATGGCGTTTCACCTGGCGCGCAACCGGCGCAAGAAAGTCACCAGCGTCGACAAATCGAACGTGCTCGAAAACTCGCAGTTGTGGCGTCGAGTGGTAATAGAAGTTGCGCGCGAGTTTTCCGACGTAGCGCTGGATCACATCCTGGTGGACAACTGCGCCATGCAGTTAATCTTGAATCCCCGGCGCTTCGATGTGCTGCTCACCGAGAACCTGTTTGGCGATATCCTCAGTGATGAAGGGGCAGTTTTAGCCGGCTCGATAGGCATGTTGCCCTCGGCCTCCATCGGCGACCGGAAAGCGTCCGGCGCGTGGGTGGGATTGTACGAGCCGGTGCATGGCTCGGCGCCCGACATCGCGGGGCAGAACAAAGCCAACCCCTTTGGGGCAATCGGCTCAGTGGCGGCGATGCTGGAATACAGTTTCGGTCTGAAAGAAGAGGCCGCGGTGGTAAACCGCGCCATCGAGACGGTGCTCAACTCAGGGAAAGTCACGGCCGACCTGAAGCGGCCGGGCGCGGCCTCGGCCAGCACCACGGAAGTGGGCGACGCGGTAGTAAAGGCAATATGAAGACCTCGGATATGAAACCCCGCACCATCATCGAAAAGATTTGGGACAATCACATCGTCAGCGAGCGCCCCGCGGCGCCGGCGCTCCTGTATATCGATCTGCACCTGGTGCACGAGGTCACTTCTCCGCAAGCCTTCGACGGGCTGCGCGCTCGCGGTCTTAAAGTTCGCCGGCCGGATCTCACCATTGCGACCACCGACCACAGCACGCCCACTACGCCGCGCTCGTTTCCGATTGTCGACAAAGTCGCGGCGGCGCAGGTCGCGCGCCTGGAAGAAAGTTGCAAAGAGTTCGGGATACGTTGCTTCGGGCTTTCAAGCCACCACCAGGGCATCGTGCATGTCATCGGACCCGAGCAAGGGCTGACCCAGCCTGGCATGACCGTAGTCTGCGGCGACAGCCATACCGCCACGCACGGGGCATTTGGAGCGCTGGCGTTTGGCATCGGAACCACCGAGGTCGAGCACGTCCTGGCTACGCAATGCCTGCTTCAGAACAGATCGAAGACCTACGAGGTGCGGGTGGATGGCGCTCTGAAGCCGGGCATCACCGCCAAGGACATCATCCTCGCGCTAATTGCGCGCATCGGCATCGGCGGCGGAACCGGCTGTGTATTCGAATACAGCGGCTCGGCGATTCGCGCGCTGTCGATGGAAGAGCGGATGACCGTCTGCAATATGTCCATAGAGGCGGGCGCGCGCGCTGGATTGGTCGCTCCCGACGATATGACTTATCAATACGTATGCGGCCGGCCGCACGCACCGAAGGGAGCAGTGTGGGACTCCGCCGTGGCCGGATGGCGCAAGCTTCCCACTGATGAAGGGGCACAGTTCGACAAGAGCATCAAAATCGACGCCGGCGCGCTGGAGCCGATGATCACCTTCGGAACCAACCCGGGCATGGGGATTCCGATCACGGCCATGGTGCCGAACCCCGGCGACATCACCGATCCGCTGGAGCGCGATTCACTCGCCAAAGCGCTACGCTACATGGATCTGGCGCCCGGCAAGCCGCTGCTGGGCCATCCGGTGGATGTGGTTTTTATAGGGAGCTGCACCAATTCCCGCATCTCCGACCTTCGCAATGCCGCGAAAATCCTGAAGGGGCGCAAGGTGCACGCCGGTGTTCGTGTGATGGTGGTGCCGGGCTCGATGGAGGTGAAGGCGCAGGCGCAAGCCGAGGGCCTCGATCAGATCTTTCGCGACGCGGGCGCGGACTGGCGCGAGGCGGGATGCTCGATGTGCATCGCCATGAACGGCGATCAACTGCAGCCCGGTGAATACAGCGTGTCCACTAGTAATCGCAATTTCGAAGGGCGGCAGGGAAAAGGCGGACGTACGTTCCTGGCCAGCCCATTAACAGCGGCTGCGTCCGCGATCACCGGCGTAGTCACCGATGTGAGGACGTTGCTCTAATGACAAAGTTCACGCCATTCGAGAGCCGTCTCGTTCCGTTCCCCATCGACAATCTGGACACTGACCAGATCATCCCGGCGCGATTTCTGAAGACTATTTCCAAGGAAGGCCTCGGCGCACAGCTCTTTTACGACTGGCGTTATGACGCCGAAGGGAAACCGAAGCCGGACTTTATACTGAACAAGCCCGAGGCCAAAGCGGCCAAGATTTTGCTCGCCGGCGATAATTTCGGTTGTGGCAGCTCGCGCGAGCATGCGCCCTGGGCGCTCTTGCAATACGGGTTTCGCGCTGTAATCAGCACCTCGTTCGCCGATATCTTCCGCGGGAACGCGCTTAAGAATTCACTGCTGCCGATCGTGGTTCCGCGCGACATCCACGCCGAATTATTCAGAGATCCAAACGTTACGGTGAAAGTCGATCTCGCGGCGCAAACTTTGACCTTGCCGGGCGGCAGGACCATTCAATTCCCGGTCGATGCCTTCGCCAAGGACTGCCTGGTCGAGGGCATCGACGAATTGGGATACATACTGCAGCAGGAGCCCGCCATCGCGAGTTTCGAAGCGGCTCATCCAGCGCTTATCAATACCAGAGCGTAGGGTCGAAGTCTACCCTTTGGAATGGGGCGGAAAGTGCTTAAACATATCTTGCACGGTGCTTTCGAGCTTCTTCTCGTTCTTTTCCGGCTTATCTGACAGCGTATTATTGGCCGTCGATCGCCAAATCAGTTTCTTGGTATGCGCATCAAAAACGTCGACAACCAATGTGCCGACCGGCGTATTCACGGTAGTTGTCGTAGACATATCACCCATTCCACCCCAGAACCAGCCGCCTCCGAATCCGTCGTAAAAGGTTTGCAGGCTTTGCTGGTTGTGCGTGGAGCCGAATGCGGAAACCGCGGCGTCTCCACCCGAATCCACTCTCATCCAGCCTTTCGCGCTCAGTTCGCCATCGATATCGCGCTGGATGCGGTCGACCCACAGCGGATTGCCGGCATCGACTTTGATCCACGAATAGGTATGGTATTGACCGAAGTCCGCGGCATGACTGTAGTCTGTTTTCACGTCGGCGGCCAGAAGTAAAGCCGCGCCGGTGACTAACGTACCCCAAATAAACAAGTGTCGTTTCATGGTAAGTAACTCCTGACTGTTTGACTACGGCTGAGATGCTTGGTTACGTTACACGCGCTGAGGGTGAAATGTTGCGTGGGGGCGCTATCGCGCGGCTGCCTTTCAGGTCTAAACGGGCGTAATCACGGTCTCCTGTTTGGGGATGCTATCGAGCATCTGCATTCCCACCTGCAGGTGCTGATCCATGAGCAGATGCGGCGTGTGCGCCATCCACTCTCCGAGGGAAATGTCCTGGCATTCACTCGACTTGAACATTTCCAGGAAGATGAGATCCGACTGTCCGGTATTCTCGATGTAGTGCGGGTGGGAAATCGGGACGTAGTTTTGCGGGCCTGGATTCGATTTCGTTGGGCGCGGTGTGCTTCACTGCTGGCGTGCCGGATGAGCGGCTAGGGGCGATGGGTCCACTGGCGGATTCACGGATGATTGAGACTCGGCGCTGCCTAAAGCTATCAAACCGTCCACCGGCGAATACGTAACGCGGAGGCATGATCGATAAAAATCAGCCTCCTGATGAGACGCGTGTGCGCGCGGAAACGCTACGTAAGGACAACTACCAGGGCATCTGCCGCTTGGTATATTTGCGTCCGATTTCGGTGGCTTCCTGGCTCGCCGGACCGACCATGACGCCTTCCTTAATCATGTCGATCACATTTTTCGCGGTCATGGTATTCAGGAAAAAAATGTGGTTGGCTTTGCACGCGGCCAAAACCTTAGCGCGAGCAGCGATCATTCGGGGATCGGTCTCGGCCACATTGCCGGAACCGCGAACGCCCAATGACAAAGCCATGTCGCCGGGGCCCCACTCCGCGAATGCAATGCCGGGAACCTTCAAATTTTCTTCCGCGTTGGCGAGCGCGTACTTGTCTTCCAGTTTCACGCCCAGCAGCAGTTCGCCGTTGGGATTCAGAGGCCAAGCGTCGGCTTTGTCGAGATATTCCTGCTGCGAAACGCCCCAGATCTGCGCGGCGGTGGGCGCTCCGTGGACACCCCGGCGGCCTTCGCTGATCCCGTGATCCACACCTTGCTTGTGAATCGGCAGGCGGATTGCTTCGACGAACGCCCGCACGGCGCCTGGTGTGTCGGCATGGGTGAGAAGAACGCCATGAACGCCGGTGGCCAGCACCTGGTTGAACATCCAGGCGTTAGCGCGCACGGTGGCCTCATCCGTTCCGTTGACCGGAACGTTGACGATCACAGCCGGTGTGCGATGCCCGCTCTTAGTGGGACCGCCCGCTACCAGGCCGCGCATGTATTCTTGCAGCCCTCTAACATCGAACGGGGCGTGCTCCATGTCGTAGCTGATGTAGTCGGCGTAGGTCTGGGCGTCCTTCATGCCCTGCTCATAGCTGCCAGTGGTTCCGGAATGCGAGCCGGTATAGTAAATGGGCTGGCCCTGTTCGAGCAGCTCGAGCGCGCGGTTTATGTGTTTCGGCTTATACGCTGGAGTCTGAGCCAGAATCGTCGCAACGCCCGTGACCAGACAGAGACTTGCCGCTAGACTAAAAAGTGTGGATTTGGAGTTCTTCATGGAATTTCCTCAGCGCCATTCAGTATACACCCGGAAAGGCCGCCAGAGTGATATGCTTGGCGACACGGCCAGTTGCTCGTAAGAACGATCCGATCGCCCTTGTGCTCACCGCGCCGCAGGATTAGAATTGAATGTTTTCGGGCGGTAGTTTCTGGCCGCGGGAAGGAACTCATGAAAAAGAATCTGAAATACTCGATTAGCTTGATAATCGCGATGGCGGTGGCTGCCAGTTGGCTGGCGCTTTCCGCTTTTCCGGCGACCGACGAAGGCGCTGCTTCCGTGAAGGCGTTTGTCGGCGCGCGCATCATCGATGGAACAGGCAAAGCGCCGATCGAGAACGCCACACTGATTGTCCGCAATGGCCGGGTCGAAGCGGTAGGGACGTCCGTGAAGGTGCCCGCCGGCGCGCAGCGTATCGATGCGTCGGGCAAAACCATCATCCCCGGATTGGCTAGCGGTCACAGCCACGTCTTTTCCACCGACCAACTGGGGATCTTTGCCCGCGACGGGATTACGACCGTCCTGAGCCTGGGCGGCGACACCGAGATTGAACTTCGCGACAAGATTCGGAGCGAGCATCCCGCGGGCATCTCCCACCTCTTCATAGCGGGACCGATCGTGGTTTCGAAAACCCCCGAAGATGCCCGTAAAGCGGTGGATTTAGTTGCCGCCGCGAAGACCGATATCGTAAAGTTTCGCCTGGACGACCAGCTGGGCAAGGCCACCAAGATGTCTCCCGAAGTCTACACGGCGATCTTCGATGAGGCGCACAAGAAAGGAATGCGCGTGGCGGTGCACGTCGTTGTTCTTTCCGACGCCAAGGCGGTGTTGAAGCTGGGCGCCAAGATGATCGCCCACAGCGTGCGCGACCAGGACATCGACGATGAGACGATAGCATTGCTGAAGAAGAATCACGCGGTCTATTGCCCCACTTTCACGCGCGAACTCTCCACCTTTGTGTATGGGGAAAAGCCGGCTTTCTTGAATGATCCTTTCCTGCTAAACAACGTCGACCGAGCCGAGCTGGCTAAGGTTCAAGATCCGGCTTTCCAGCAAAAGATGAGCAAGGACAAGGGCGGTCAATGGTACAAAGAGCATCTGCCGATCGCCATGCGGAATATGAAAAAGGTCTTCGACGCCGGCGTCCCGATCGTGATGGGAACGGACAGCGGCGCCCCCACGGGCCGCTTTTCGGGATACTTTGAGCACGTCGAACTCGAATATATGGTCAAGGCCGGGCTCACCCCCATGCAGACGCTGGTGGCGTCGACATCGAACGTGGCGAAATTCCTGCGCGCCTCCGACTTAGGGACGCTCGAAGTGGGCAAGTCGGCCGACTTGGTGGTGCTCAATGCCAACCCGCTCGATGACATCAAGAACACCCGCAAAATCGATGCGGTATACATCGCCGGAAGTCGTGTCCCGGCAAAGTAAGCGAGAATGAAGTTTGAGCGCTCCTGTTACCTCGCAGAGGACACGAACGCCATGACTTTAAAGGTCCAGTAATTAAGTTATGGAGAAGTTAATGCCAAGACTCTGTCGTTTTGCGATGCTCGCGGCCGCCGCTGCCAGCTTATTTTGGGCGGCCTCACCCGCCCCGGCGCAGACGGGAACCAAGAACGGAGAGTGGCGCACCTATGGAGGCGATCTCGGCAGCACTCGCTACGCGCCGCTCGATCAGATCAATGCCGGCAATTTCAACCAACTCGAAGTTGCTTGGCGCTTCAAGACAGATTCGCTCGGTCCGCGCCCGGAGTTCCAGTATGAAGGCACTCCGCTGTTTGTTCATGGCACGCTATTTGTCACCGCGGGGACTCGACGCGCGGTGGTTGCCCTGGATGGCAAGACTGGGGAGATGCTATGGATGCATAGCGAGAACGAGGGCAAGCGCGCCGAAAACGCGCCCCGGCAACTATCCGGCCATGGAGTCGCCTATTGGACCGACGGCCGGGAAGAACGCATCCTCTACGTTACGCCAGGGTATCGCCTGGTTGCTCTCGACGCCAAGACCGGCGTCCCAGTCGCGACCTTCGGGAATAACGGCGTAGTCGACCTGAAGATGGACGACGACCAGCAGATCGACCTGGTCACCGGCGAGGTCGGCCTGCACTCGACGCCGATCGTAGCCAAGAACGTGGTCATTGTCGGGGCCGCGCACATGGAAGGCGGCGCGCCAACGAGTAAGACTAATGTGAAGGGCTTTGTCCGCGGGTTCGATGTCCGCACGGGCAAGCGCCTTTGGATCTTCCACACCATTCCAAGACCCGGCGAATTCGGCATCGACACCTGGCTGAACGATTCGTGGTCTTACACCGGCAATACCGGTGTTTGGGGACAGATTTCGGTGGACGAGGATCTGGGTCTGGTATACTTGCCGGTGGAATTGCCGACCGGCGATTACTACGGTGGACATCGGCCTGGCAACGGGCTGTTCGGCGAAAGTTTGGTCGCGGTCGACCTTCAAACCGGCAAGCGCAGATGGCATTACCAGCTGGTGCATCACGGCCTGTGGGACATGGATATTCCGGACGCGCCAATTCTCTGTGACATCAATGTCGATGGACGGGCCATCAAGGCCGTAGCACAGCCGACCAAACAAGCTTTCCTCTATGTTTTCGATCGTGTGACCGGCAAGCCGGTGTGGCCGATTGTGGAGCGCCCCGTGCCCAAAGGCGACGTGGCGACCGAGTGGTATTCGCCCACGCAGCCCTTCCCCACCAAGCCGCCGGCCTACGACAACCAGGGCGTCTTGCCCGACAGTTTGATCAATTTCACGCCCGAGCTCCACGAGGAAGCGCTGAAGCTGGTCTCGAAATACAAAATCGGCCCAATCTTTACTCCGCCGGTGGTGAGCAAACCGGACGGTCCGCTAGCCACGCTAGTATCGCCAGGAGCGCAAGGGGGTACAAATTGGCCGGGCGGGTCCTACGATCCGGAAACGCACACCGTGTATGTTTTTTCGCAGAGTGCGATCGCCGTCCTGGGCCTCATTCCACCTCCTAGTCCACAAATATCCGACATGGATTACATCATGGGGCTGGCCGGATCGACGCCTCGTCCGCGAAGAGCGATGGGCGCTGCTCCACCGCCCCCGGAGCCGACATCTCCGGGACGTGGCGGGCGTGGTGGCGGAGGTTTCGGTGGAGTAACCGTGGAAGGCCTGCCCCTGTTGAAGCCGCCCTATGGGCGCATCACGGCGATCAATCTGGACAAGGGCGACATCACCTGGCAGATCGCGCACGGCGAAACGTCGGACAACATCAAGAATCATCCGGCGCTCAAAGGTCTGAATATTCCGCGCACCGGCCGCCCCGGTCTGATCGGCGTTCTGACTACCAAGACCCTGGTTATCGCCGGCGAAGCAGGTTTCTTCACCACGCCATCGGGAGTGCGCGGAGCAATGCTGCGAGCCTATGACAAGGCCACTGGTAAAGAAGTCGGGGCGGTTTACATACCCGCGCCACAAAGTGGATCGCCGATGACATACATGCTCAATGGCGAGCAATACATCGTGCTGGCCGTCAGTGGCGCCAACTATTCCGGTGAACTGATCGCGTTCAAGCTGCCGACCTCTTCATAGATGCGCAAGGTCGTACTGGCCCTGGGGATCAGTATCGATGGCTACATCGCCCGTCCCAACGGCGACGTCGATTATTTGTTCATGCCCAAGGACTATTCGATGGCGCCTTTTTTTAAGACCATCGATACTTCCATCATGGGGCGCAAGACTCTTGAAGTCGCGCTGAAGATGGGCAGTACGTTCGGCGGCTCGACCGGCACGTATGTTTTCTCGCGTTCCAAACCGCCTGGGGAACGGGATGGCTTGGTGTTCACCAACAAGTCGCCGGCGGCTCTTATCAGCCAGCTTCGCAAACGTCCCGGCAAGAACATCTGGTTGATGGGTGGAGGCGAGCTGGCGCGCGATTTCCTGAAAGCCGATCTGGTGGATGAAATGCAAATCGGCATTGTCCCGGTGCTGCTGGGCGAGGGCATACCGCTTTTTCCGGCAGGTTTCCCGCAGCGCGACTTCGAACTGGTCGAAAACAAGTCCTACTCGCGGGGCTTAATCGTGATCGAGTACAAGCGCCGCCGGACCAGGCCAAAACGAAAGGTGCATTAGCCCGTAGCTGCCGGTCATTCCGCCCGGGTGATCAGGTACTGCCGAATGGACCAAATCGCTCCCGCCACCACCAGCAGCGCGAGCGTGCTCCAGGGCGCAAAAGGACACATCGACATATAGCCCAAGTCGTTCTCTCTCGGCGCGCTAAACGGCAGCAGCGTCAGAATTGCCAGACCGACGAAAAGGAGGGCCAGGCCGAACAGAATCGTATTGGATGGCTTTTGCCGCACCGCGTTCTTGATCTGCTCGGTCATCGAACCACCACCTCCCGCTTGCGATCCTGGTCGAAAACCCGCGAGACGATAACGCCCACCGCAACCACCACTAGGCACCCTACCACGTTGTACCAAAGGAACGAAATCCGGGTGAAAAGGTCGGCCGCGAAGATGGCCGCTTCCCCCGCCAGTACGCCGCAAAAAGCGCCATTGGCGCCGACGTTCTTGAAACAGAACGCCAAGACGAACACGCCCAGTAATCCACCGTAGAATAAGGACCCGATGATGTTCACTGCCTGGATCAGCGCGCCGAAATTTCTACCGTACTGCGCGAACCCAATCGCGAACAAGCCCCAGAATAGATTAGCGAAGCGAGACGCCATCAGATAATGATGATCCGGTGCGCTGCGATTGATGTGGCGCCGGTAAATGTCGATCACGGTAACGGTGGCGAGCGAGTTGATCTCGCCGGAAGTGGACGACATGGCCGCCGAAAAGATCACCGCGACAATCAGCCCCACCAGGCCGGCGGGGAGATAGCGCGTCACGAACGAAAGAAAGATATAGTTCGTATCGTCGAAATCTTTTCCGACCAGCCGCTCGCCCGCGGTGTGCGCATTGTTGAGCTCGCGCTCCGCGTTCTGATACCTGCGAATGGTCATCTCGATGGCCGCCTTGTCGCCGCCGCGGTTGGCATCCAGGTATTGCTGCGCCGCCAGCTTGCGATTTGCAAAGGCCTGCTCATAGCGCTGCTCCACGGCCGCATAGCGGGCGTCGTTCTGGAGCTTCTTCAACTCTACCGGCTGGAACAGAACAGGCGGCCGGTCAAAGATGAAAAACACAAATACCATCGCGCCGATGAACAGGATGAAGAATTGCATCGGGATCTTCGCCATGGCGTTGAAGATCAGGCTCAGACGGCTCTGCGCGATTGATTTTCCGGTTAAATAGCGCTGCACCTGCGACTGATCGCAGCCGAAGTATGCCAAGGCCAGAAACATTCCGCCCACCACGCCGCTCCAAACGTTATAGCGGTCGTTCCAATCGAAGTGAAAAGTGACGGCATTCAGCTTTCCGGCGGCGCCCGCGAGAGAAACCGCATCGGAAAAGGAGACAGTCGACGGAAGCAGATGGATGGCCATGAATAGCGCGATCACCAACCCGCAGAGAATCAGGCTCATCTGCTGCACATCGGCCCAGGTAACCGCTTTGATCCCGCCGATGGAGGTGTAGGTGATGACTAGCAGGCCCATCATCACCGTGGTCCAGCGGTCGGACCATCCGAGGATGATGGAAAGCACAACTGCCGGGGCATATAGCGAAAGTCCGGCAGCCAGACCGCGCTGGATCATGAAGAGCACACTCACCAGCGCACGCGTCTTGGCGTCGAAGCGCTGCTCCAAATATTCGTAGGCCGTATAAACATTGGCCCGGTGAAATATGGGAACCGCGGTGGCGCAAAGGATTACCATCGCGAGCGGAAGGCCGAAATAAAATTGCACGAACCGCATGCCGTCGGTGTAGCTCTGGCCGGTGGTCGAAATGAACGTAATCGCGCTGGCCTGGGTGGCCATGATCGACAGTCCCATGGCGTACCACGGCATCGATTTGCCGGCCAGCAGAAATTTGTTGACTGTGGTGCTGCCGCGGCCGCGATAAAGTCCGTAGCTGACGATGAAAGTCAGCCATGCGAACATTACCACCCAGTCGAGCGGCCTCATGGAGCGTAAGCCCGGGAGAAAAAGTAAAAGCCGGTGATCACGACCGCCAGATAACAGATCACGAAAATGTAAACGTTGCGCCAGGAGCCCAGAAAAGGCGGCGGTTCATCAACGGTTCTGCGTGCCTCCTGTTCCGGCGTTTCGCTCACAGAGTCTTTCCGGCGCTCAGCAGGTTCGCAAAAATGCGGAACGCGCCTGGAACTCCGGCCGGCAACTCCCGAAACCAGGCGAATGCCGTGAACACATAAGCGCCCTTGCCGTAGCGTGTGTACAGCGTTCCACCCAGCATCGGTTTTTCACCGGGATCGTGAGTTTCAAAAAGCGGCTGGTAATGCGAATCCCACTTGGATGCAAAGTACAGCCCGCGCTCCTGAATCCAGCCTTCGAAATCCAAGGGTGTAATTTCGTTGGGCTTATGCAGCAGCGGGCTTCCAGGGTTCGGCAATTGGACCGGCGTGTCTTCCACCGTCACGCGGTCAAGGCCTTCGATGATGGGATAGGGGCCGAGGCGCGCCAGATTCGGATCCACGGCGTTCGGCCCGGCGCCGGGGCCGCCAAATGCCGGAAAATTGTACTGTACGACCAGAGTGCCGCCGTCCTTTACATACTCCAGCAGCCGATCCTGATTTGCCCGCAGATCGGGCCGCGTATTGTACGCGCGTACGCCGGTTACGATCGCATCGAAGCGCGCTAAATTACCACGGGCCAAATCGTCCGGGCTCAACAGCATCACGTCGGCGCCTATTTGCCGGAGAGCTTCAGGAACCTCGTCCCCGGCTCCCATTACGTACCCCACGGTCTTGGCCAATAGCTGAACGTCGGCCCGCACCAACTTGGTCTTAACCGGCGGAAACAGCACCTGCGTGGGGATATGCGGATAACTGATGGTCTCCATTCCTACAGAAATAGTCCGGTCTCCGACCTTAGCGCTGGCTTCGAGCACTCCCTGATTGTTGCCGGAAGGCGGCGTGACGCGGTAGGAACGAGAAGCCTCCAGTCCTCGCTCGGCCAAGCGAAACTCCTGCGCGCCCGGCGTAATGGTCCAACTTGGCGGGGCTTGAACATTGACCTCCCCGGCGGCCTCCGCCACATTCGCCTTCACCTGAAGCTCGACGCTTCGCGCGGACGCGGCAGGAAATAGCAGGGCGGCTTGCGGCCATTGCAACGCCACGGGAGGTTCCACTATTACTGGTCTGATCCGCTCACCCTGCGCGCGCTCAATGTAGCGATACACCACCGGCCGTTCCTCGTCGACATCCTGCGATTCGATTCGGAGATGAAAGTGCGCGCGAAACAGCGGTGGGTTTTCTGGTAAGCCGATCAGCAGTTGATCGGTTACCGTATAGGTCTCGCCTTGCTTGGGCTCGCGCAGCCAATAGGGCTGCGAAAACGGCGCCGTGGCCGGAATAGTGATCCCCAGAGGAAATGTCTTAGGTTCGTTGAAGGGCAGAGGGCTAGGATCCGAAACCTTAGCGGTGGCAGTTGCGATACCGTCCACGTTAACGGACTCCACCTGAGTGGCAATCCGCTCGCGGCTCAGCGCCGTCACGGCAAACTTTAGCGCGCCTCCGGGCACTACGCCGTATTGGTCGGCCGTCGCGTCCAGCCACAGGCCGGAACACAGAGCAATGGTTTCGTCTAACTCTCGACGTTTGACATCCACCACCGGTTGGTGCAATTCGGCCAGCAGCTTTTTCGCATTCAACAGCAGAGGAACGATCTTCTCCGGATGCTCAGCTTCGAATCTGGCCGCCGCTTCCGCCAGGATCGTTCCAATCGGCGCGCCACCCTGAACGCGGTTCCAGGTCTGATCGATTCCGTCGAAGAGCCCTTTTGTGGCCGGCTCGCCAGCCACCGTCACCAGATAGTTCTTAACCGATCCCGGCCGTTCAGCCGCGCCCATGCCCTGGCTTCGATGCAGGCTGCGGGACATACCCGCGATCTCGGCGTAAGAATGTCCCAAGACCGGATCATATTCGCCGGGATCGACCATTATTTTGTCTTTGACCTTGGCAAGTTCGGCTTCCTGCTCTTTGGTGAAGGTGAAAGCATTCCACACCAGGCGCTTGGCCTGCCAAGGCTGAACCCACCGCAATTGGCCGGGAAATCGCGAGGGATCGGCTGCGGCGGAAAACGCCTCTTTACCAAGGATCGCGGATGCCTGATGCTGCCCGTGGCCATCGCGGGCAGTTCCGGTGAAGCGCAGCACAATTACATCCGGCTGGAACCGCCGTATGATCCACACCACATCGCTGAGAATCTTGTCGTGTCCCCATTTCTCAAGCGCTTCCTGCGGTGTCTTGGTGAAACCGAAATCGATTGCGCGCGTGAAAAACTGCTCGGCTCCATCGATTCTGCGGGCCGCCAGTAACTCCTCGGTTCGCAGGATGCCCAGTTCGTCGCCTTGTTCAGTCCCGATCAGGTTTTGCCCTCCCTCGCCACGTGTCAGCGAAAGATAAGCTGTGCGTAATTTGCATCCACGCGCGAAATATGCCAGCAAGGCGGTGTTCTCGTCGTCGGGATGCGCGGCAATCATCAGAACGTTACCGACCACATTCAGCCGGGCTAACGAGAGTTTAACTTCCGCCGCACCAGCTAGATCCCGTTGCGCCAAACATGGAGTAATGTATATTACAATCATACTTAAGAGCGCAACGACTAATCTGGCACCTGAAATGCATCGATATAGTAAGAGGGTCACGTATATTAAACATAATACGTGACTGAGACAGTTCGGGGGGAGTCGGGTATGGAGAGTGGACAGAAGCCAGCGGGAACCTGGTGGAATAGCACCAGGAACTGGATGCGAAACGGATTAACGCGTAAGGCCACCGAGCCGCGGATCGGATTGGCGCTCGGCGGAGGATTTGCCCGGGGAATTGCACACGTCGGGGTTCTTCGAGTCCTGGAACAGAACAAGATTCCCATATCGGTCATTGCGGGCGTGAGCTCCGGATCAATGGTTGCGGCCGCAGTGGCGAGCGGCGCCAGCGCGGATGAAATCCAGCAGGTTGCATTGTCCATGAAATTTCGGGATATCGCGCGTTGGACGCTGAGCCCTTTGGGACTCGCCGGAAACGATCGCATGATCACGTTTCTCACGCGGCTTCTCAAAGCCAACCGCTTCGAAGATTTGAAATTGCCGTTGGCCATCGTCGCAACGGACTTGAATTCGGGACGGCCGGTGACTTTCCACGATAAGGGAGACGTAGTGATGCCGATTCGCGCCAGTTGCGCGTATCCCGGCCTATTTCTTCCCATTCGCTACCAGGGCCGCCTGCTGGTAGATGGTTTTGTCAGCATGGAAGTGCCCGCCGAGCCGCTGCATCAGATGGGCGCCGACCGGGTTATTTCGGTGGCCATTCCGAATCAGGAGGGAGTTGGCGACTACGGCAATATGCTGTCAGTGGTCAGCCGCTGCTTCCAGATCATGAGTGGGCGAACTCAGAACAGCTGGCGGCGGTATTCGAACGTGGTCATCGCTCCGCCGGTGGCGGACATGGCCTGGGACTCGTTCGCCGGCGCGAAGAGGCTGATCCAGTTGGGGGAACAGGCAGCTCGCGCCGCCATGCCCGCTATTCAAAAATGGCTGGCGTCAGCGGCTCCCGCGCCCGACACGAACGCGAAGGCCGAACCGCTCGCGTCGCAGTTCGGCGTGGTCACGGAAACATCCGGCCACGCTCCTTCCACTGCACAGATACAATCTTAATAGACGGAACAATTCATTAATGGGTAATGTGGCTTCATCACCAGAGACACGCGTACTAATCGCGGACGACGAAGAAAATCAGCGGGCCGGGCTGGCGAAAATGATCCAGTCCTGGGGCTTCGCGGTGGAAAGCGCCGCGGATGGGCAGGAAGCCCTGGAGAAGCTGGGCCAGATTCCGGTCCACGTTTTGGTTTCCGATCTCATGATGCCGCGGATGGATGGCTTTGAGCTTCTGAAACGCCTGGGCGCGCAGGGCAATATGCCGCCCACCATCGTGCTGACCGCCTTCGGGAATATCGAGACTGCGGTGCAAACTATGCACGATCTGGGAGCGTTCTGGTTTCTCGAAAAACCGATTCAGCCCAGCGCCTTGAAAGTTCTTCTGGAGCGCGCCGCGACGCAGAGCCGGCTAACCGAGGAAACCGAACGCCTGCAGCGGCAACTCTCTTATCAGGGCGTTCTGGTGGATATGGTCGGCACTTGCGGGCCCATGCAACAGGTGTTCTCGATGATCCGGCAGGTATCGCCTTCCAAAGCGCCGGTCCTGGTGACGGGCGAAAGCGGCACCGGCAAGGAACTGGTGGCTCGCGCGGTGCATCATCTCAGCCCGCGCCGGAACGGGCCGTTTGTAGCCATCAACTGCGCTGCGCTGCCGGAAACGCTCATGGAGAGCGAGCTATTCGGACATGAGAAGGGCGCTTTCACTGGCGCGGTCGAGCGCCGGGCCGGATGCTTCGAATTGGCGCAGCACGGCACGCTTTTGCTCGACGAGTTGGCTGAAATGCCGGTGGGCACACAGGCCAAGCTGCTGCGCGTGCTGGAGGATTCTTTCGTCCGCAGGCTGGGTGGGAAAAGCGAAATCGCAGTCGATGTACGGATCGTGGCGTCCACGAATAAGGTGCTCGAAGAGGCGCTGCGCAAGGGTGAGTTGCGCGAAGATTTGTACTACCGCCTGAATGTGTTTCAAATTGGATTGCCCGCTCTTCGCCAGCGGGAAGGCGACCTTCCTTTGCTTACTGAAGCGCTTATCGAAATGCTGAACAAGAAACACGAGACTCGCGTCGTGGATGTGGCTCCGGATGTGATGGACCAATTCAGACGCTATTCCTGGCCCGGGAATGTCCGTGAGCTTCGAAATGTCCTGGAACGGGCCGTAATCGTGGCTGGCGAAGGTAGTATCACGACCCATCATCTTCCTCGCGATTTTGGCATTGCCGCCGGTTCCCGTCCTCCGCAACAGGTGATGGAGCCCGATGCCGTACGGCTTCCGGTGGGCACTACGGTCAGCGAAGCGGAAAAGGCTCTGATTCAGATCACGCTCCAGCACACCAAGAACAACAAGACGCGCGCGGCTGAGATCCTGGGTATTAGCCTCAAGACACTCTTTAATAAACTGAAGGAGTACGGGGCCGCGGAAGCAGAAGCCGGGTCCAGTTCCTGAGAAGCAGTCTAAGCAGGTCAATGTCTCTTAAAGCCAGGCTCCGAGTTGCGATCGTCGCGCTGGTCACGCTGGTCGTAATCGGGATGTCGGCGCTCTACGTTTACGACTTTACGCGCATGACCTTCCACGCCGCTTCGGACCGCGCCGGCCTGGTCGCGGACGAAGTGAAAGGGAATCTGGTGGATCGTCTGACTCGGGAACCGGCCGTGCGCGGGGGCGCCAGTCCCGGATCGCTACAGGAATGGAAAGCGAATTGGACTAAGATCGTCAGCACCGATCCCAGAATTGGGGAGATGCTCAAACGCACGCTGGCCAATGCCGATCTGGTGGTGGCCATTTTGGTTACCGACGATAACGGTCGCGTGCTGGCCGCTTCGAGTCCGGATCTTGTCCATACCACGCAAAAGGCTGCGGAGGATTTCCGTGACCTGCAGGCCCGCAATTGGGTGGTGAATCTTTGGGATCTGATGAACCGCCGCGAGGACTACACCACGACGCGTCCGCTGGGCGTGGAGCCGTACAAGGAGCCTTTCTTCAATATCACGGTGGTCATCCGATCGGTGTTGCTGAAACATGCGGTTCAACCAGCGCTGGAAGTTCTGGCGCTCACCTTCGGGTCCGCGCTGTTTATCTCGATTTTTCTAGGTACGGTGCTGCCGAATTTGATCCTCGATCCACTCCAGCGCGTCAGCCACAGCATCGATCTGATCCGGACCGGCCAATTCGATACCGCCAATCTCCCGATACCGCGCGAATCCAGCGAATTCGCGGCTGTCCAATCGAAACTCAGCCTGTTGGGCCAACAGTTTCGCGGCGCTCAGCAGGACGCTCTAGAACTTCGCAGCAACGTCGAGCAACTGCTCGAACGCCTGGAAGAAGCGGTCTTGCTTTTTGATAATAACGGGCGGTTAATGATGGCCGGCGAAACCGCCGAGCGCATGCTGGGCAGAAGCCGGGATCAGTTGATCGGCCACGGGCTGGAGGAATTATTCCCTCCTGCCACGGTGCTCGGAAACGTAATCGTGAAAGCGGTTCAAATGCGTCAATCAGTGCATAACCAGGCGGTGACGATCCCGCCCGAGGCCGGGGGCGCCCTGCATCTGCTGGTGAGCGTGGAGATTTTGCGACGCGCATCCACCCAGGAAAATGTGGGAGCGCTGGTCACGCTTCGCGATGTGGAGAGCCGCCGGCAACTTGAAATTCAACTGGGCATCTCATCGCGTCTGGCGGCCATTAGCCGGCTGACCAGCGGGGTCGCGCACGAAATAAAGAACCCGCTGAACGCGATGGCGCTTCATCTGGAAGTGCTGAAGAGTAAACTCGAAACTCAGGAGCCGGAGCTGGATGTCATCGCGCGCGAAATCAAAAGGCTCGATAACGTAGTCAAGACCTTTCTGAATTTCAATAAGCCGGTCGTTCTTCAAGCCAGGCCTATCGATCTGAACGGCATCGTGGAGCAGGTGCTGGCGCTCGTCCTGGTAGAAGCCCAAGCCCGCAAGATTGAGATGGAGACCGCGCTGAACGGGAAGTTGTGGATCAACGGCGACCCGGATCTTCTCCAACAGGCCATCCTGAATGTCGTCAACAATGGGCTCGAAGCGATGAAAGACGGCGGCAAAATGGGCGTTCGCACGGAATGGGGTGGCAATGAATGCCAGCTCACCATCCGGGATGCAGGTCCAGGCATTGCGCCAGAGATCCAAGACCGGATCTTCAACCTGTACTTCACCACCAAGCAGCAGGGCAGTGGAATCGGATTGGCCACCACTTTTCGGGTGGTCCAATTGCACAGTGGTACAATCGACTTTGTCAGCGAGCAGGGAAAAGGAACGACGTTCCGATTGCGTTTTCCGGGCATGCTGGATTACCAAGGTGAAGCGCTAACTTCGGCGACGGGCAGATCCTGATTTAGCTCCCGCACGCGCATCACATGCTCCCATTTCCGCGCGTTCTGCGCGCCATATCGCTTACGCTCCTGCTGCTCGCGGTTGAGTCCGCCTGCGCTAAGAAACATCTTGCCGCGCCAGTTGTTCCTACGACGCCCGCGCCAGCGGCCGCTGAGCCAGCCGCACCGCCGACGCCCGCCGCGTCCGTGACAGCAACCCCATCGCCTCCGGTGCCAGCGCCTCCGGTCCGTGCTCCCCAGCCGCAGCCACCTTCTCCAGCGGCTCAGCCGCCGGCGCCCCATCTGGGCGACATACTGACAAGCGACCAACAGAAGCAATACAATTCAGCGATTGACCAAAGCCTGGCGCGAACTGAAACGAGTCTCGGATCGATTGCCAAACACCGTCTGACGAAAGAGCAGCAGGCGGTTGTGGCTCAAATCCAAAACTTTGTTCAGCAGGCCCAAGCAAGCCGAAAATCGAATTTGCCCGCGGCGCGCAGCCTAGCCGATCGAGCGGATGTTTTGGCAAGAGACTTAGCGGGAAGTCTGCGGTGAGTAAAGACAAAACCGGCGACAGGATGCCGCCGGTCTAATATATTGCCAGTTCCAGGACTACTAGAACTACTGAGATTGCGGCCGGGCGTTCAAGTCCGCCGATGCCTGTCCGCTCAGATCCAGCATGTAAATCTTAACATCCACGCGCCGGTTTTCCTTGCGGGCTGCTCGCGTCTTGTTATCGGCATCCGGGAAGTCAGCGCCGACGCCGAGCTCGCGGATGGACCGCAACGGAATGTTATGCTCCACTGCCAAGTAGTGCACCACGGCGTCCGCGCGTTTGCGGCTTAGCTCCTGATTGTAAGCTCTATCACCGCTGCGGTCGGCATAGCCTTCCACTTCAATGATAAAGTTCTTCATGCCGCCCACTTTCTGGATCGCGTCATCCAGCTTAGCTTGCTCATCTTTAGAGAGCGCGCTCTTGTTGAAGCCGAAATAGACTTGCTCGGTGGTCGCGAGCCTGAAGTTATCCAGGTTCTGCAGGGACTGATCCAATTTCGCCACACCTTGCTGAGCCTGTTGAGCCAACGAATTTGCCGCATCTGCGCGCTGGCCAGCCTCTGTTGCAGCGCTGTTTGCCTTGGCTGCAGCATCGGCCGCTTCGGCGGCTCGCTTACCGGCATCGACTGCCTTTTCATCGGCGGTCGCTACCTGTCTATCCAGATCCCCTATAGCCTGTTTATGCTCTGCAGTTTGCTTCTGCAGATCGGTGACTTGGCTCTGGGTCTGATTGACTTGGTTCTGCACCGGAGCGATAGCCTCGCGAACGTGCTTCTTAGTCGCACAGCCAGCGCCCAAAACGGACAGCACGGCCAATGCGCTTAGGGCCGGCGTATTGCGGAGTGTCATACTGAGGGTCTCCTTCCTTCTTTCCTATTAAACCATAGCAACTTGCCTTTCGTGACAGGGCAATTCCTATGCCATGCCCGCCGTAGGCCCTGAAGTCATTCTAAATAGTTTATTAACAGTATCTTCCTACGACTGTAAGGTATCGCGCATTGGTAAAACTTTCGTCCCCGAAGTACTATTTGACACACCTTAGTAACGTGCCTTATAGTGCCACGGAAGAGATTGGTACTGGCAGTTTCGGTTGTATACTGACATAACAGGAAGATCACAAGGAGGCCTTCTAAATGGCAGCCATCAAGTTTTCTTTAAACGGGAAGGCCCAAACGGTCGACGTTGTTCCCCAAATGCCGCTGCTTTGGGTTTTGCGCGACACCATTGGGTTGACGGGAACCAAGTTTGGATGCGGCATGGCGCTGTGCGGGGCATGCACTGTCCACCTTAATGGCCAGCCGATCCGGTCTTGTGTGACCCCGATATCGAGCGTCGCCGGCAAGAACATCACCACCATCGAAGGTCTCTCGGCCGACGGCAGCCATCCAGTGCAGCGCGCCTGGATTGAAGAGGATGTGCCGCAGTGCGGTTACTGTCAGTCCGGCCAAATCATGACAGCGGCCGCACTACTGAACAAGGCCGGGAACCCCACCGATGCCGATATCGACGAGGCTCTGCGCGGCAACATCTGCCGTTGTGGAACCTACCAGTCAATCCGGCGCGCCGTCCATCTGGCCGCCAAGTATCACGCCGCCGCAAACGGCAAGCCAGCCACCCGGGCTATGGGAGGTGCTGAATGAACAACGCCACTCAGAAGATCGACCGCCGAAGTTTTCTTAAAGCCGGAGCGGCCACGGCCGGTGGATTGCTGCTGGGCTTCTATCTTCCCGAGCGCAACCAACTGGCCGCCGCGCAATCGGTAGCGGCAGATTCGAAGCTGAACGCCTTCGTGCACATCGGCTCCGACGACAGTGTGATGTTCTTCCTCCACAAATCCGAAATGGGGCAAGGGGTGGTCACATCGCTTTCGCAATTGCTGGGCGAGGAACTGGAGTGCGACTGGAAAAAGATCCGGACCCAGTTCGCTCCTGTCGACATGGCCTACGGCCCTTTGCAAGGAACTTTTGGAAGCATGAGCATCCGGACGTCCTGGGATCCGCTGCGCAAAGCAGGCGCGTCGGCGCGCGAGATGCTGGTCGAAGCGGCCGCTCAAAAATGGGGCGTCGATTCATCGCAGTGCCGCGCCCAGAACAATGAGGTGGTGAACACCGTAACCAACGCGCGCCTGAGCTATGGCAGCTTGGCGGATGCCGCTGCGAAGCTACCGGTGCCCGCCAAAGTCTCGCTCAAAGATCCGAAGCAGTTCCATTTGATCGGAACGTCGCCGAAGCGCCTGGACACACCTTCCAAAGTCAATGGGCAAGCGGTGTTCGGCATCGACGCCAAGGTGCCAGGAATGCTGTACGCGGTGGTGGCGCGCTGTCCGGTATTCGGCGGAAAGGTCGCGAGTTTCGACGCGACCAAAGCCAAAGCTGTCCCAGGCGTCAAGCAGGTGGTGCAGATTTCGAGAGGTGTCGCCGTCGTGGCTGATAACACCTGGTCGGCCATGGAAGGCGGCCGGGCGCTGCAGGTGCAGTTCGACGAAGGGCCAAATGCCCACGTGAGCAGCGCGAGCATCCGAAAAACTTTCCTGGACATGGCCGAAAAGCCCGGCGCGGTAGCGCGTACTCAAGGCGATGCCGCGGCAGCATTGGCGGGTGCCGCAAAGAAAATCGAAGCGGTGTACGAAGTGCCCTACTTGTCGCATGCTCCCATGGAGCCGATGAATTGCACGGCCGATGTGCGCGTGGATGGCTGCGACGTATGGACGTCCACACAGATCCAGACCTCGGCGCATGGAACGGCCGTAAAGATCACCGGATTGCCGCCCAAGAGCGTTAAAGTCCACACGTTATTTCTGGGCGGCGGATTTGGGCGGCGCGGCGGCGACGATTTCGTGGGCGAGGCCGTAGAGATTTCGAAGGCCGTCGGAGCCCCGGTCAAGCTCACCTGGTCGCGTGAAGACGACATGCAGCACGACCTCTATCGCCCCGCATCCTATACCCGCTTCGCCGGCGGACTGGATGCCGAAGGCTGGCCGGTGGCATGGACCACGCGCATCGCCTGCCCGCCTTTTGGTGGCATGCGCAACGGAGTGGACTTCACCGGCGTGCAAGGCGTGGCGGATATCCAATACGCGATCCCCAATATTCAAATCGAATATCACGCTCCCGAGGTTGGTATTCCGGTGACGTACTGGCGCTCGGTAGGCTATTCGCAGAACACGTTTTTCGCCGAGAGCTTCCTCGATGAACTGGCCGCGGCGGGCGGCAAAGATCCCTTCGAACTCCGACGCCGGCTGCTGGCCAAATCACCACGCTACCTGGCGGTGCTCGAGCTGGCCGCCGACCAAGCCGGTTGGGGCAAGCCGCTTCCGGCTGGAAGATTCCGAGGCATAGCGGTTGTGAATAACATCGGCAGCTTCAATGCGCAGGTGGCCGAGGTGTCGGTGACCAAGGGCAAGCTGCGGGTGCACCGTGTGGTCTGCGCGGTCGATTGCGGCCAGGTGATCAATCCCGCCATTGTCGAGCAGCAGATCCAAAGCGGCATCGTCTACGGATTGAGCGCGGCTCTAAAGGGCGTGATAACGATCGATCGCGGACGCGTGCAGCAATCCAATTTCCACGAATACGACGTCTTGCGAATCGACGAGATGCCGGTGGTGGAGGTGCACATCGTTCCCGGCCAGAATCCGCCGGGAGGGATCGGAGAGGCCAGTACGCCTTCGGTTGTTCCGGCCGTCACGAATGCGGTCTTCGCCGCCACCGGGAAGCGCATCCGCAAGCTGCCGATTCGTGCGGAAGATTTGGCGTAGCCGCGTGAAAATCCATCGCTCCTTACCGTGCTTTGTACTCGGCATCTGCGCGGTGCAGCTCTTCGCGCAGACCGCCAAGGTCATGACTCCGGAGGATATTTTCCGGCGCAACACGGAACCCCGGGATCAGACCAATAAGCAATTTCCGCCGCACAAGATAATCGGCAACATATACTATGTAGGCTCGCCGACTTTGGCGTCTTTTCTGATCGTCACACGCGAGGGAAATATCCTCATCAATAGCTGCTATGAGGACACGGTCCCGGTGATTCGGGCCTCCGTGGAACAGTTGGGATTCCGATTCGCCGATACCAAGATCCTGCTGGGCAGCCACGCTCACGCGGATCATATGCAGGGCGACGCGATGGTCAAGGAATTGACCGGCGCGCGAGTGATGGCCATGGAACAGGACATCCCAGCGCTTACCAAGATCACTCCGGGCAACAAGCCTCATCCCATCGACCGCGTGCTGCACGACGGCGACGATGTAAAACTGGGAGACACAACCCTGATTGCTCGCCTCACGCCCGGGCACACGCGCGGCTGCACCACTTGGACGGTCAAGACCTCCGACGGAGGCAAAGTCTACGATGTCGTAATCGTCGGCAGCGTCGGCGTCAACCCCAATTATCAATTGGTGAACAACAAGGACGTTCCCGATATTGCCGACGAATATATTCGCAGCTTCAAAATCCTGCGGTCTCTGGCATGCGATGTCCCGCTCGGCTCCCATCCGGGCATGTACGATCTGGCCGGAAAATATCCGAAGTTAGGCAAGGGCCCGAACCCGTATATCGATCCGGAAGGATACCGGCGCGAGATTGATCTTGAGGAGCAGGTTTTCTACAATCGGCTGGCCGAACAGAAGAAGGCCGCCGCGCAGTAAAGAGATTCGCCTGACCGTTACTCGTTCATACTTAGCTCAGTTGCGCGTCTTCCCATCGAAAGCCGCGTGAAAGAGAAACCCACGTCACACGGCAAGAGCCGGAAGCGCACGGCCGCGTAAATTCTGGGCGTAAATTCCGGGGTTCAGGCTCCCCACAGATCCGCGACAGGCTTGCCCTTCACCAGTTCGCGCGGCTGATTCAGATGATTGAGGATCTGCATGTCCGGGTCGATCCCGAGCGCGTAGTAAACCGTCGCCAGCAGGTCGGCCGGATGGACCGGCTTCTCCTTCGGAGAAGAAGCGGTTGCATCGGATTCGCCGTACTGCATCCCACGAGCGATACCCGCTCCGGCCACCACGGCGCTGTAGCAATACGGCCAGTGATCGCGCCCGTCGGGAGAATTCGAGTTTCCTGAAGTGGAGACACCCAGGCGCGGGCTGCGTCCAAATTCGCCCACCGCCAGAACCAGAGTATGCTTCAGCAAACCTCGCTGGTCCATGTCGTCGAGCAAAGCGGATAAGCCGCGGTCCAACTTGGGGCAGTGCAGGTTCTTCAACGGTCCAAAGTTGGAGGCGTGCGTATCCCACGCAGTGGTCTCCGGATCGCCGTTGGCCACCGACGGCCAGTTCACCTGCACGAACTTTGTCCCGGCTTCGATCAGCCGCCGAGCCATGAGAAGACTCTGGCCGAAGGTGTGCATGCCATACCGCTCGCGCATTTGCGGAGACTCTTTTTCGAGGTCCATGGCATCGCGCGCCTTGCCCGACAGCACCAGATCGTAGGCTTTCCCGTAATACTCATCCACGGCGAACTCGCCCACTGCCTTCTCGAGGTCCGGCATCGATCCATTGATGCCTTTTAGCAACTCGAAGCGATCCTTCAACCGCTCCGGCGGAATGTCCTTGCGGAGCGACAGGTCTTCGAGCTTCACCGGTTTTGCCGGATCTTGATACATCCGGTAAGGATCGTAGGCCTTGCCCAGAAAACCGGCGCTCCCGCCTTTGCCGATAATTCCGGATTCCTGCAACGGGCGCGGCAATTCGACGAACGGCAGTACCGGATCTTTGGGCGGCTTGATCTTCGATACCTGGCTGCCCGCGGTGGGGAAATCGGCGGGCGAAGGCGGCTCTAACTGGCCCGACGGCGATACTTTGTCCGGGGGATAACCGGTGAGCATCTGGTAAATCGCCGCGGTGTGGTTAAACAGCCCGTTGGGCGTGTAGCTCATGGAGCGGATCAGTGTCGCCTTGTCCAGATGCTGGGCCATCATGGGCATGTGCTCGCCGATCAAGGTGCCGGAGATCTTGGTCTTAATGGGCTTGAACTCGCCGCGAATATTAGCCGGCGCGTCGGGTTTGGGATCCCAGATATCGATATGCGACGGTCCGCCTTGCAGGAAAATCATCACCACGCTCTGAGCGCTCTCCCACCCGCGCGCGCCCGCATACTTGCTGGCGATTTCGGCGGCCTGGGCGCGCTCGCGCCACAAAAAGAATTGCGGCAGGCTCAGACCCATGAGCCCAATGGAGCCGATGCGCATTAACTCGCGCCGGGTGGGTCCCTCGCAATTGCAACCGCGATGTCGTCCGGGAATATTCAGCATGGTGGTTCGCTCCCCCTCAATAGATGTACAAAAATCCTTTGCTGTTGAGCAGTGCCCACAGCAGGTCCTGAGCGCGGCCCGCTCTGGCGCCACCCGCAAGATACTTCACGCCCAGATCGCTCTCCGCCGCGCTCGGCAGGCGGCTTAGCGACGCCAGGTAAAGTTCTTCGACGATGGCCGCGTCGCCTTTACCGCTCAGGACCAGCTTCGCGACGCGTCCCTTCGGATCTGCCACCGCATCCGAAATAGTTTTGCCGTTTACCAGATTGAGCGCCTGCGGCAGACTGAAATCGGAACGGCGCTCGCATTCACAGGATGACTCACGCGGCGGTCGCCCGAACACGTCCAGAAATCCCTCCTGGCCGATGTGCGGATCCACCAGTTGTTCGGCCATCGTATCCTCGGGAACCTCGGGGAAGTGCGGGCGGGCGCCGGCGGCCGAAGAAACCGCGTCCATTAACTCTTCCGCTGAAAGCCGCCTCGGCATGGCATGCGAAAAGTTATCGCGGTCGTTCCGATTCCATTCGTTGGTTGTGAAGGTGGCCTGATAAGCGCGCGAGTTGGCGATGTTTCGCATCAGTTGTTGCAGGTCGAAGTTATGGTCTAGGACATCTTTTGTAAGCGCTCCGAGCAGCGCCGGATTGGTGGCCGGATTGGAAGCCCGGATGTCATCCACGGGATCGATGATGCCCTTGCCGAAGAAATAACTCCAGACCCGGTTGGCGATCGCCTTGGCAAAAAACGGATTGTCCTTGGAGGTGAGCCATTCGGCCAGCGCGTCGCGCCGCCGTTGATCATCGGGGACCGGCAAAGGTTCATTCAAAGCCAGCATGAACTCCGGTTTGATAACGCGCCCGTCCTTGGGATGCTTCATCTCATAGCCGGAGCGCTGATCGAAAACGATCTCCTCGCCCACTTCGTAACCGGCGCGCAATCCCACCGCTGTAAAGAACGCCGCCATCTGGTAATACTGAGTCTGCGTCCAGCGCTCAAACGGATGATCGTGACACTGCGCGCACACCATCCGGACTCCCAGGAACACCTGGGTGGTTTTCTCCATGGTAGGCTTGGCTTCGCGAGTGACGCGGAAGAAATTCGCCGCGGGATCGTCGTAGGAACTGCCGCGCGAAGTCAGCAGCTCGTGCACCAGCTTGTCGTAGGGCTTGTTCGAAGCCACCGAATCGCGAATCCACTGCTGGAACTCGTATGCGCCTTTTTCGCCGAGATACTTGCGGCTGGATTGCAGCAGATCGCCCCATTTAACGGTCCAATGATCCACGTACGCCGGGCTGGCGATCAGCCGGTCGATCATCTTCGAACGCTTGACGCGCGAGGGCGCCGGATCGGCCACAAAAGCGCGCACAGCTTCGGGCGCCGGCAACAGTCCGGTGAGATCGAGCGACACGCGCCTCAAAAATGCGGCGTCGTCGGCCACTGGAGACGGCTGAATCTTGAGACGCTCCAGTTTGGTATCGATCAACTGGTCGATGTAGTTGTGCTGCGGCAATGGCTTCCACGCGAATCCCGGCTGGGGATTCAGCACGGTCACGGGAATCGTGGAAAACTTTCCCTGATATCGCACCAGCAGCGTGGCCTCGCCAATGCGCTCGCCTTTCACCGCGGCCTTGACATCCACGGACGCCACGTCGGGGATGTTCGATTCAACCGAAGTTTCCCGCGTAACATCACGGACGGCCCCGTCCTGATAGCGGACCACCACTTTCACGGCGGCCGTCTCGCCCGGCTTCGTCATGAATATTTCCTTGGGCTCGACCTTCATTTCGACCACCGTATCCTTCGCCGGATCTCCGAAAGGAACGCCCTCGGCGATCCAGTTGTAGATGGTCTTGTAATAATCCGAGTCTTTCTCGAAGCGCAGGCCGCCGCCGTGCGCGATTTCCTGCGCGGGCTTGGCGAGCATCAGGCTCTTTCCAAGATCGGCCCGGTTGAAGCGGCGTCCCGAGAGATCGTACAGCAGCGCTTCATAATCGAACTGAGGATCGTATCCTCGCAAGGAGAGTTTGAAACCGTTTTTCCCCTTGGCCGCGCCATGACATGGACCCGACGTGCAGCCCGTCTTGTTCAATATCGGCGCGACGTCGCGCAGGAACGTGACGTGCTCCTCCGCCGCGAGTGGAACTGCGGCCAAACTAGCGGCTAGAACCAGTTTCAGCAACATTGGCAGCCTTCACCTCATCCACTACTACCGTAATCGGACGCGATACGATTTCTTCCTGCTGGCCTCCGGCGGTCAGCCTTCCCATGATGTAAAGATCGTACTTCGCCGGCCGCGTCAGCTTAGTCGTAGTGAGAAGAAACGTGCCGGTGCTCCGGTCGTCGGAATCGGTCCGCATATCGATGACGCGGATATCCGCCGCTCCTACCATCTCCGCGCTGACGGTTTTGGGCAACGGCACCGTGGCGTCGTTCGGATTCCACTTCCAGCGAAATTTCATTTGATCGCCCTCTTCCATCCGCTTGCGATCCAGCATCGTGACTTCGAGGGTGGCGGTCCCGGGTTTCGTCCGCGCGATCGGCAGGTCCAGTCCTAGCCACGGCGCGGTCAACGGCCGCTGCCGGTCCACTGAACCCTGCTCGGTCGAGCCCGCCACATTCACGAGCATAGCTGGAGCTTCAGCCCGCCTGACGAGCTTCGATCCATCCTGGAGCAGACCCACGCCTTCTACGATCAAATCCACCGGCGACAGGCTGACGCCAGATTCAGACGTCAGGATCAGCGTGCCCCGGCTGTTTCGATTCTGAGCAGTTTCCTTGACGACAGCGCCCGCCACAACATAGCCGCCTTCCACCCGCAGTCCCGGAGGGACGTTCGCGACCCGCAACTGCACTTCTCCGTCATAACCCTGCCGCTGCACGGTGACCGGCAGCATGGCCGATCCTCCGGCAGGCACGTTGACGTAGGCCGTATTCAAAATCACGCGGAAGTCCTGTGCCACCGATTCCGCGTTGAGCCGGTAAGCGTAATTGACGCCGCCGCGAAGCGCCAGATCTTCCACCGTTACCGTTACGTTGCTCGATCCCTCCGGCGCTTTGACCCGCAACATCGGGTCGCCAGCCGTGCGGCTTTGGTTCACGTTGTACACGTCGTCGGCCAGCGGCTCGTCGCCGGATCGAGCTAGCATTTTGCCTTTCTCGTCGAGAACCGTGATCACGGCCATCAACTTAGATGTGCCCAGTTCGCGCGCCTGTATGCGAAACGCCAGCGGCTGGCCCGGCGACACGCGCACTTTATAACGATCCACCTGGCCTGCCTTGGAGAGCCGCCCGTTGATAGTGACGGGCAACGCGAGGGAGTCGGCGACGGGCGCGGTAATCTCCGGGTCATCCCCAACCGCGAAAGGAATAGGCAGAACGGGGCTTTCGGGAAGGTTCACGAAAACCTGGCGGGTGTTGCTATCGACTTTCCGCAAATCGACGGTGATCTTCTGGACGCCAAGCGTAGCCTCCAGCACCTGGCCACGCCGGCCCCCCAAAGGAAAGATCTCCTGCGCATAGGGGTAGGAGCCGATTTTGAGCCGGTAGAAGTTGGCGGCCTGCGTCGAATAACGCGAATCGTGAACGACGACGTAATAATAGCCGTCGCGCGGAAAGGTCACCGCTACTCGCGCATCCAATCCCAGCAACGGCGCATCCTCGCTGCGGGCCAGCGTTTTTCCGGACGCGTCGAGAATCTCCAGCACCGGATCGATTGCTGAGCCAAGGCGCCGCGCCTCCACTTCGATCACCTGCTTCTCGCCGCTCTTAGCTTGAATCCGGAACACATCGCGCTCCGGCCCTTGCAACGCTCCATTCAGCGTCAAGGGGGCGGAGGGAAGGGGTTGCGCAGTTTCGATGGTGTCGTTGCTGTGGACCAGCGCGCCAGGCCGCGATTCATCCTCGAGATACTCGGGAAACGTTCCTACCGCCAGTAGCTGGATATTCGAAATGCCGTCGGGCGTCTCCACGCGAATGGGGTACGCTCCCACCACCAGATCGCCCGATGGCTCGACCAAAAACGTGGCGGTGCGGCCCTCGTCCATGGGGCCCGCATGTTCGGGCGCGAGCAAGGTGAAGGTGGCCGGCAGGCTGGATCGAACCTTGGCCCCCTCTCCCAGGTTTCTCCCGGTAAGCGTGAGCGTGAACGGCCGGCCCTTCTGCACCCCGCGTGGCTGAAGGTCATTGATGACCGGCTGCGCCTCGAGCGCCATGGCCGCGATTACCAACAACAACCATTTCATTGCGTACCTCCGCCGCCCGGACCGGAAACCAGGGGAACTGGGATGAAAGCTTTCTCCAGGCTACAGTCGGTCGTGCGATACAACCTCACTTGGCCGTCGAACCCTCCGGTTGCCAGGTGCGCGCTGTCGGGGGAGAATGCGATCGAATAAATTCCCGCGAAATGCCCCTTACAGGAAGCCGTCCGCGCCCCTGTATCGGCGTCGTAGAGATTCACGCTTGCGCCTGCTCCGGCTACGGCGACACGCTTCCCATCGGGCGACCAATCCAGAGCGAAGATCGCGCCATCCTGAGGCTCCAGCATCCGAACCAGCGTGGCCTCTTCGCCGACTTTCATATTGCGCGGACGGTCCATCAAGTAAACGTAGGGAACGCGGTCCGCGCCGCCGATCACGATCTCATCCTGTTTGGGATGCCGGGCCACGGCCGTTAACTCGCCCCTTATCTGATTCACATTTTCGAGGAATTGGCCGGCGTTGGCGTCGATCAACTTGGCGGCACTGTCGCGCCCCACCGATACGAAGCGCTTGGAGTCGATTCCGAAAACGGTTGCCAGCGGCCAATTCTCATGGCTGCTGATCTTGTAGAGTTCCTTACCGGTGGCGGTTTCAAACGCGCGCACGGTGTTGTCCACGCACCCCACGGCAACCTTTGCGCCGTCCGGCGAAAGCGACGCGCCGAATACCGTATCGCTCGATACCTTGGCCGTCCGCAGCAGCTTCCCCTCGCGGGTGTCCCACCACTGGATTTCGCCAAATAGTGCGGGAGTGCCGCCGCCCGCCGCCATCAGGCTGCCGTCCGCGGAGAAGGCGATCGACAGAATCCGTTCCGCGTCCCCTTGGAAACGCTTTACCAGTCCGCTTCCGTCAGCGTTATGCAGCAGTATTTCGCGATTGCCGCCGACCGCGAGGAATTTACCGTCGGGCGAAAAGCGAAGCGCTGTGATCACCGGGGGCTGATGGTAGACCGTTGGTTTGTTCGAGATGATTTCGCTCGGAGAGTCGTCCTTGGCGCCCGACTGGATCCAGTTGCGAATGGTATCGATATCGCCGGCGGGAAGGGTGGGCCCGGAGAGCGGCATCGATGGCTGCATTGTCCCGGTGATGAACTTCACCGCGAGACTTTCGTCGGGAGAGGCGGAGACGAATGCCGGGCCTCGCTTGCCGCCCGCCTGGAATCCCGCGTAGGTGGTCAAATCGAGCCCGGACGATTTTATTGCCGGCTGGTGGCAACTGGTGCAGTTTCTATTCAGAATCGGACGAACGTCCCGATAATAGCTGGGTTCGGCGGCGGCGAGAAATAAGGGGACTGCAGCAACGCAAATCGTGGCGACGCTGAAGCGCATGTATGCTCCCTAAGCCGGACTTCGGTCTCAGATGCACTTGATAGTATAGTAAATCGCTGAGCCGTCATCAAATGGCCGTCCGATCCCTATGCTTCAGTAACCAGGATTCAGTGAGAAGCCGCGGAGATTTTGTGCCAATTCAGCGTCGCGGCGCGCCCCTTCAGGAACGCTCCGCTCGCGTCGATCAATCCGCCGCGAAGTGTTCCGGTAAGATCGATGGTCGCTAATTTGGAGCCGTCCGTCTCGCTGCGCATTTCGATCTCAATCGTAAGGTCGCCGGACTTGGCAATGTGGCCGTCCAGAAACATGTTGACCTTTTTCTCGCGGCCCATGGTCCACTGGCTGACGATTTTGCTGCCGGAGATGGTCCCTTTGGCCTGGTAGCACCGCTGCGGCTCGATCTTTGTCTCGCCGTAACAAATCTGTCCACCGTAAGCGCCATCGTACCGGCCTACTTTCACGGGAGGTGTCGCCGGTGTCACCGCCGCAACATTGGCGTTTGGGAGGGGAGCGCCGCGAAGGGCAGATGGTGGGAGCGCCGCGGCTGTCTTTACTTCTGATTTGTCACCCGGCCGCGATTCATCGAGCCGTGGCCTATTGCGCTCGTTGACGGAATAAGCCCAATACCCAGCGCCTGCCAATACGAGTAGTAATAAAAGAGTTGCCGCGATCCATTTTGACGAACGGCTCTGTACTCTTTGACGCTTGGGAGAGGGTAGAGCGCCGCGGCCCTCGGCTTCCGTGATGGAGAAGGTTCGCACCGGCCGCTGAATGTTCTTGAAATTCATTTCGCCGAGCGACCTGAAGGACAACGACAGTTTGTTGCTTATCTGGTCGTGAACGCTTCCGGATATGCAGATGCCTCCCGGTTCGGCGGCCGTTTGCAGCCGCGCGGCCACATTGACGCCATCGCCCAGCAGGTCCTGACCATGCACCATCACATCACCGAGGTTAATCCCGATTCGGAATCTCACCTGACGGGACAAGGGTAGCTGGTCGTTGCGGGTGCGCAAAGCGGCCTGGATGTCGGTGGCGTACCGGACCGCTTCCACCGCGCTACCGAACTCCGCCAGGATCGCATCGCCCGCGGTATTAAAGATCCTTCCGCGGTGCATCGCCACCAGCGACTCGAACACTTGCTTGTGGCCTTGAAATATCCGCAGCGTCTGTTCTTCATCCTCGCCCATCAGACGACTGAACTCGGCCACATCCGCCGAAAGAATCGTGGCCAGTTTGCGCTCCAGAAATTGAGCGCCCGGGTTGTCGGGTTCCTCGGGCATTTGCCTCGCTGCCAGCTCGGATTTGGTGTGTATGATAGCACTTCCATTAATCATTCGTTATCAGGCGGTATACAATAAATGAATCGTGCGAAAAGGGTTTTTGCTCTGGGCGCTCTGCGTGTGCCCGCTGGCTGCGCAGACGCCGGTGTTCGATACCAGCGGCAATGGTCTGTTGAACGGGACTTACTCTTTCCGGCACGTACTGTACGTCCTTACGTCCACGCCCGATGCCAACGGAATCGCCGGCGATATTGGCGAAGAAGTAGCTGTATACGGCAACATCTCCTTCGACGGAAACGGGAACTACACCATCAGCAACGGAATGGCGTCGGACTCTATAGTGGGCTTCACCGATCCCCTGTCCTGTTATCTCGCACAGGCGATTTGCACGACCGGCGTTACGGTAGACGGCACTTATTCGATCTCCGCAAGCGGTTTCGGATTCCTCATCAATCCGCTTACCGAGGACCTCATCTACGGATTGGTTTCCGCAAATGGCGTCTTCGCCGGAAGCAGCACCGAGACCACCCTCGCATACGCCGACCTTTTTATCGCTGCCCCGGTTTCGTCGCCTTTGCCCGCCAATTCGACATTTCAAGGTTCGTATACGATCGCAGGTTTTATTCCTTCCAACGACCCGATGGCATCGGAAGACGTATTTTTCCAAACGAACGCGGATGGAGCGGGCAACCTCGGCTCCGTGAATGTTACGGGCTATTCGGGCGCCGGTGGAACCAGCACGCTTTCGCAATCTTCGACCGTCACCTACTCATTCGCCAGCGGCGCGGCGACGATTAATTTCCCCACATCCGAAACAGCCAATTTCTTTCAGGGACCGGAGATGGTGTATTTCTCGCCGGACGGGAGCTTCTTTTTCGGCGGCTCTCCCACCGGTTACGACATGATCGTGGGGGTACGCACTCCGCAGAGCACGCAGAATTTCGGCGGCCTTTACTACCAGGCAGGTATCTTTCAAAATGACTCGCAGTTCAACAACGGAAGTGCGGATCTCGCTGGATATTACGGATCTTTCGATGCCACCAGCGACGGGAACATCATCTCCCACCAGCGGCTGAATGATCTCGACATCGGCGTGATGGGTGTGACTTTTGCGGACTCCTTCACGTCTCCTATCACCGGACCGTATAGCGACACAGTCACATCGGAGCAGTATGCCATCGGGGACGGAGGTGCGATTCGCATCGGTCAGGGAGTCTGGCCGTTTCTGGGGGTCAGCGTCGATCTCCAAGCGCCCACCTTCACGCCCACTGGGTCCGTATATCTTAATCCTACGGGCATCGTAAATGCAGCCAGTTACGCGCCGTTCACGGCGGGAGTGTCGGACGGGGAGTTAGTCACGCTATATGGCGCCAACCTCGCCGCGAACACCGTGTTTGCTTCGGCGGTTCCCTACGCAACCATGCTGGGCGGTGTCCAAGTGCTGGTCAACAATGTCGCGGCGCCTATCTATTATGTAAGCCCCACCCAGATCTCTGTTCTGGTGCCGTTTGAAACTAGCTCACCGGTGGCCCAATTTCAGGTGATCAACAACGGGACTGTCTCGAACGTGGTGACGGAGTTGGTAAACCTGACTACGCCGGGAGTGTTTACAACGCCTAACTTTAACGGGCTCGGCTATGGCGCCGTCCAACACAACGCCGACGGGACGCCAGTGTCGCCGTCGAGTCCCGCGCAGCCCGGTGAATATGTAAACGTATACTTGACTGGGCTGGGCGCTGTTTCTCCGGCGATAGCCGATGGTGCCGCACCTCCCTTAAGCCCGCTCAGCTACACCTCCAATACGATCACGGCGGACATCGGTGGAGTGGCTGCAACGGTGGCTTTCGGCGGTTTGGCGCCAGGATTGGCGGGCCTGTATCAGGTCAGCTTGCAAATACCATCGGCTGCTGCGGCGGGAGATAACACGTTGGGCATCTCGGGGCCTGATTCTTCGGCCATGCAGGCGCTGATTTCGATCGGGTCAGGAACTACAGCGGCTCACGAGCGGCAAGCGGCCGGTCTCAACCGTCGGACGCATCCGGCGGCCTTGATCAAACGGAAACCGCCATGCCTGCCCGGACCCGGAAAATCCTGCCACGCCCAGTAACGGCTGCGATGGCGGAGAGAGTGGGATTCGAACCCACGTTAGAGTTTCCCCTAAACACGCTTTCCAAGCGTGCGCCTTCAACCACTCGGCCATCTCTCCGGGGTCGGTACAAACAGAGCGGCGCGGACCGGAATGCCCGCGCCAATTCAGTTTAGCATCCAGCTTATACCGGGTGGCGCTTGGTGCGGGAAAGCAACTCTTTTGCGCGCGCCAGCGCCTTAGACTCGGCATCTTCGCGGCTGTCGGCCACAATGCGGGCCAGCGAAGCGCCCGGAGAAACATTGTCGGCTTTGGCGTGCCATTTATCGCCCAACTGATAAACGGTAAGATTCACCTTCCAGCCTTCGACCTCCAGCTTGCGCTCGCTGTAATTTTGCGGCTTCATGCCTGGCTCGCCGATTTTGCAACACCTTTTTCCACCGGCGCGCCCACCAGATTGCCCCACTCGGTCCAGGATCCGTCGTAGTTTACGACATTGCCGACGCCCATCAAATACTTCAACACGAACCAAGTGTGGCTGGAGCGCTCACCGATTCTGCAATAAGCAACCACCGGCGTCGACTGGGTCACACCCTCGGCGCCGTACAGCTTCTGAAGATCCTCGAGCGATTTAAACGTACCGTCGTCATTGCAGGCCTTGCCCCACGGGACGCTGCGCGCGCCGGGAATATGGCCGCCACGCTGGCAAGTCTCCGGCAACCCCGGAGGCGAGAGAATTTCTCCGCTGAATTCCTGCGGGCTGCGCACGTCGATCATAATCGTATCGCCCGCCTTCTGTGCCTGTTGTACCTGTGGCAGGAACGCCCGGATTGAATACTCCGGACCGCTAGCTTGGTAAGGACCCGCACTGGGCGTGGCCTTGCGCGACATCGTTTCCAGATCGCGGCCCTCAGCCAGCCACTTCTTGCGCCCGCCGTCCATGATGCGGACGTCCGGGTGGCCGTATATTTTCATCTGCCAAAAGGCCCAGGCGGCGAACCAGTTGTTGTTGTCGCCGTATAGAACGACAGTGGTGTCGTTGTCGATGCCCGATTGCGTCATCAAGGCCGTAAACTGCGCCTTCGGCAAAATATCCCGCATCACGGTGTCGCACAACTGCGTGTTCCAGGCCCAGGCCGACGCGCCGGGCACGTGACCTTCGTCGTAGGCCTTGGTATCGACGTCGACTTCCACGACGCGTACCTTCGGATCGCTGGCGTGAGCCGCCACCCAGTCCGTATTCACCAAAACTTCGGGATGCGCATAGTTAGCCATTAGTAAAACCTCCGGTCTTTCAATCTTATTATCGCTTCAGGTCAGATCGAACTTCTCGTGATGCAGCAGCGGATCGCCTTTTACCAGCACCGGCCGCTTCAGCACTTCCTCGATTTCTTCCAGATACTTGTTGGTATTGGATTTGAGGAATTTCGCCACCTCCGGATGCGCGCGCAACATGACGTCCTTGCCTTCCACGGCCGCGGCGATTTTGTGGGCCTCTTGCAGAATCTCGCTGACGATGGTCTGCACGCTCTTGACATAGCCCGCGCCTTCGCAATGTGGACAGGGCACGCACAACGCCCGTTCCAGACTCTGCTTGACGCGCTTGCGAGTGATGGCCACCAGACCGAAATCGTTGAACTGCAGAATCTTGTAAGGAGCGCGATCGGCGCGCATGGCGTCTTCGAGCGCCTGCATCACCTTTTGGCGATTCTTGCGCTCATCCATGTCGATGAAGTCCACTACGATAATGCCGCCCAGATCGCGCAGGCGCACTTGGCGCACGATCTCTTTTACCGCCTCCGTGTTGGTCTTGACAATGGTGTCTTCCAGGCGATTTGATCGCCCCACGTACTTGCCGGTGTTGACGTCGATGGCCACCAGCGCCTCGGTTTGATTGATGACGATGTAACCGCCGGATTTCAGCCATACCTTGGGGCGCAGCGCTTTTTCGAGTTCGGCCGTGATATTAAAGGAGTCGAAGATGGGCGCCGAGCGGGTGTACAACTTCACGCGATTTACCAGCCCGGGCTGAAACCGCTGCACGAAACTCAAAACACTCTCGTACAGCTCTTCATTGTCCACCCAGACGGCCTTGAACTGATCGGTGACCTGGTCGCGCAAAATTCGCTGCACGATGTCCAGATCGTGGTGCAACAATATCGGGGCGGGTTTCTTCTCGGCCTTCTGCCGGATGTCCAGCCACAAATTACCCAGAAAATTCATGTCGGCGGCGATCTCGTCCTCGCGTTTGCCTTCACCCGCGGTGCGCACGATGAAGCCGCCTGGAATTCCGGCGTGGTGGATCTGCAGGATGCGCTTCAGCCGGTGGCGCTCATCGTCGCTAGCGATCTTACGGGAGACGCCGGTATGCTCGAGCGTCGGCATGTAGACCACATATCGGCCTGGCAGCGCAATGTGGGACGTAATGCGCGCGCCCTTTTGCCCGAGCGGCTCTTTGGCGATCTGGACGATAATCTCCTGGCCTTCTTTGAGCAGCTCGGTGATGGATGGGGCCGGCCCTCTTTCAGGCCGGCTGACGGTGCGCGGCTGCTCCTGCCTCGAGAAACCGCTTTCGCCCGCTGCCGGCGCCGTTTCGCTTCGCTCTCCACGTTCGCTTCGCTCCCCACGTTCCCCGCGTTCGGTGCGCTCGCCTGGCGGGCCGCCGCGCATTTTTCGGCGCATGCGCCGGGTCATACGATGCGGATAGCGGCCGCCCTGTTCGCGGACTTGCGCGGTCAGTTGAGGCGACGAAGTTTCCGATTGCGCCCCTTCGGTTTCGGCTGGCTCGGTTTCGGCGGATTCCGGCGGCTGAGCTTCGTTCTCCAGAGACGCTTCCGCTTCTTCGGCGGCCTGAATTTCGGGAGAGAGACTGACGCCCTCCGGTTCTTCGGTTTCTTCTTCCGCCGCGGATGCTATTTCGGTTTCGGCATCTGCTTGGAGAGCGGGGTTCGCTCGGGGCGTGGCAGCTTCCAGCTCGGCCGCGCTCTCGGATTCCTGCAGACTGCGGATCTCTTCTTCTTCGGCCTCATCGAGCGGTTGGATATTTGCGCGGGTATACTTCGCCAGCGACTCCACGGGCAGCACCGCAAAGTCGCTTCCGCGTGCGGGACCGGCCGGCGCCGGGCTGCTCGATTCAACAGCAGGAGTAGCTTCCACGGGTCTCGATTCTCGGGGTTGCTCGCGCGGTTCACGGGGCTCGCGCGGTTCGCGGGGCTCGCGCGAGGCTTCCCGGCCAGGCTCGGGAGCGTATCGGGAATCCGAAGTAGCATACTTGGATTCCGGAAATCCACGGCCCCGGTTCCTGCGGCGCCGTGGCCGCCGACCCCGGCGATCGCGATTGTCCCCTTCGTCCGAGCGTTCCTGCTGCGCAGCCGGGGGACTCGCCAAGGGAGCCGCTGCGGTTCCGCCGGTCTCGGCCGCGGCTTCTATTTTAGGTTCAATGGTCTTCGATTCCAGCTCCGGGAAGGCCTCCTCAGAGGCGGGCGGTTCCGCGCCCGAATCCTCGCGAGTCACGCCTATGCGATCGAACTCTTCGTTCTCTTCGAAGAAGTCCGAGACGTAGAGGAACGTGTCGCGCTCCAGCCCCAAATCCACGAAGGCCGACTGCATGCCCGGCAGCACGCGCGTTACGCGCCCCTTATGAATACTGCCTGCCAGCGAATATTCGTTGGCGCGCTGGAAAAACACTTCCACCAGCTGATCATCTTCGAGAATAGCCACCTTGGTTTCGTGGCGATTCGCCGAAATCACCAATTCTTTACTCATGTAGACTCCCGCACTGGTGAGAACGGGGCCTCAGGAAACGGAGGGTAACGAAGTCCGACAAGTCCCGGGTGATCCAGAGGACCGTTGTCCCGGTTTACCGGCGATAAAATCTTTGGGCTTCGGAAAGGCGGAGATGTCTTCTCTCAAACACCGGCCAAAGCACTCACCAGAACCGCCCGAATGAACACAAGCAGACTGCGGCAGTCCGTGGAACTGACTTCCCCCCTCAATCTTCTTGAAAGCCGGCCGCGTCTCGACCGCTTCAATTTACAAATCGCCGGAGCCGGACGTTATTTACCAACCCCAGCATCATAAAAATCGCCAGAACATTCGACCCGCCGGAGCTCATCAGGGGCAGCGGAATCCCGGTTACAGGCATCCGTCCCACCACCATTCCGACGTTCACCAACACATGAAATAACAACAACGTTGCGATGCCCATGCAGATATACATCCCGGCCCGGTCTGGAGCCGTTTGAGCGTTCTGGACAATCTGCATAAGCAACAGGAAGTACAAACCCAATACCACGATGACACCGACAAAACCGTGCTCTTCGGCGAAGGCCGAAAAGATGAAATCCTTGTGAGGCACCGGCAGAAAACGTCCCTGCGTCTGGGTACCTTTGGTGACGCCTCTTCCCCACAGCGCACCCGCCCCGACGGCGATCTTGGATTGAATCACCTGATAGCCCGAGCCTTTCGGATCTTGACTCGGATCGAGAAAGCTGATAACACGGGCTCGTTGGTAATCCTTTAGCACAACAAAATACGCCACCGGCATGACCAGCGCCACCACTACGACGATGGCCACCGCATACTGCCACCTCAGGCCCGCCAGGAAGATTCCGCCCACCAGGATCGGAAAGTACGTCAACGCTGTACCCAAATCCGGTTGAAGCATCACCAGCCCAGCCGGCAAGGCCACCAAGCCGCCCAGCTTGAGCAGATCGATCAATTCGAACTGCTCGGTTTTCAGCTCGGTCATGTACCGGGCGACTAACAATACCACCACCAGTTTAACGAACTCCGATACCTGTAAGTGATAACTGGTGGTGCCGATCCAGCGCCGCGATCCGAAAGCGCTCATTCCCAGCACATAGGTCGCGATTAATGTGGCCACCGACAATCCGTAGAGAATGGGGACTTGTCCTAGCAGCGTGTGGTAATCGATCAACGTCGTGATCCACATGGCTACGAAGCCCGCCAGGATCCAGATCACCTGCTTCCACCAGGCATCCGAATAATGCGTATCGTGCGTGGCGCTGAAAATCTGGAGCACGCCCAGCGCGCAGATGGCGCTGGATAGAACCAGCATCAGCCAGTCGAATTCCCGAACTGAACGATAGGCCGACATCAGGGGTTCGAAGCTCCTGCTGGCGGAGGAACGGCGGTGGGCGGCCGCAACAGTTGACCGGGAATCGGCGGAAGGCTGGCGATCTGTTCGCGCGGCTGCTGGGACAGCCTTTGCTTCTTGTCAAAATACGCCTTCATCACATCGCGAACTATGGGAGCGGCAAGCTGGCCGTGTTCGCCGTTCTCGAACAGAGTGGCCACGACAATTTCGGGAGCGTCACACGGTGCGAAGCCCACGAACCAGGCATTGTCTTTCATGTCCTTTCCCTGCTTGAAGCCTGCCCGAATCGCGTCGTTGGACACCAGTTGAGCGCTGCCAGTTTTGCCGCATACGTCGATCCCCGGAATGCGGGCCCGCACGCCCGTGCCGCCCTCATTGACTACGCCGTACATGCCCGACTTGACTTTTCGGATGTTGTCGAGATTCACCTGGGTGCGCCGCGCGGGCATCAAGTGGACGGCATCCCTGATCAAGTGCGGCTGAAACCACATCCCGCCCATGGCTATTCCGCCAATAGCGGAGGCCATCTGGAGCGGCGTGACGGTGGTGGCGCCCTGGCCGATTCCCACCGAGATGTTCTCGCCCGGGTACCATTTTTCGCGGAAATTGCGGATCTTCCACTTGCGCGACGGGACCACGCCGTCGGCTTCATGCGGGAGATCGATTCCGGTCTTATGGCCGTAGCCGACCATTTCGGCGTAGCGCGCGATATCGTCGATATCCATGCGGTTCGCCACGTTATAAAAAAACGTGTCGCAGGAATGCACCAGCGCTTCGTGAATGCCGACCGTGCCGTGCTTGCCCCAGCACTTAAAAAAACGTCCGTAAAAATTCGCGCCTCCGGGGCAGTTGACGTGGAAGTTGTCGTCGATCGCTCCGGTCTCAAGCCCAGCCAGTAGCATAATCGGCTTGAATGTCGAACCGGGCGCCTGCTGGGCCTGGATGGCGCGATTCATGAGCGGATGAGCCGGATTATTCACCAGGTCGTTCCAATCCTTGGATCGTATGCGGCCCGCGAACAGGTTGGGATCGAAAGCCGGCCGGCTCACCATAGCCAGCACTTCGCCGCTGCGTGGGTCGAGCGCAACCACGGCGCCGCGGCGATTCTCCAAGGTCAGTTCCGCCACCGCCTGCAAATCCAGATCGATGGTGAGTTGCAGACTCTTCCCCGGAATGGCCTCTTTGTCCTCAGCCAACACTCCCCGCTCATTTCCGAAGCTATCCACTTCGACGCGGCGCTGGCCGTCCACGCCCATCAGAAGATCGTTATACTCGCGCTCGATGCCATCTTTGCCGATGACATCGCCTTGATGGAAGCGCGCGAACTCGGGCGTGTTCAGCTCGGCCTCGCTTACCTCACCGACATACCCGACAGCGTGCGCGGCCAGCCCGTCGCGCGGATAGAGACGGTGTTGCACGCGAATAATTTCCATCTCCGGGAACGTGTCGGCGTCTTTGTGCGAATCGACGAACGCCAGTTCGGCGGGCGTCAACTCTTCTTTGATGGCGATGGGCTGATACTGCGGAGCGCCGCGCGATTGAAAGCGCTTGACGCGCGCCACTAGGCTGTCATAGTCGATGTTCAGGCCCTCGGCGATCGGCTTCAGATGTTCCATCTTCAGGTTTTCACGCGTGAGGAAAAGGCTGAAGGAGGAATGGTTATCGACGATCACGCGGCCGTCGCGATCGAGGATCTTGCCGCGCGGCGCCAGCACCGGAATGGCCTTGATGCTGTTCTGCATGGCGCGTTCCTGATACATCTCCGGGTTGCGCACCTGTAGCTCCCAGAATCCGGTGATCAGAAATAGGAAGACGCCCACGGTTGCGTATTGAAAGAAGGCGATCTTGCCGGAGGCAAACTTGGTGTCGTCGCGCAGCAATCCATTAGCGGACAGCCGGTGTTCTTCGCGGTCGGCGTGCAGCTTCACTTGAGAGGAACCTGGGGATTTATCCCGTTACTTTCAGTTTATCCAAAATACGGAACAAAGGCAGAGCCACGGCCGCATTGAGGAGCCCAAAGATGAGGGTCTGCTGGACATCGAAGCTCAACGCTTCGCCGAGCAGTGCCCGGTCCAGAACCCAATAAAAGAACTGATGAAAGAAGTAAAAGAAAAAACTGAGAATGAAAGTCACAAAAGGGTTGTCGACGTCGAACCGCATGCTGACGGAGGCGGCGAAGTAACCCACCAGTGTTTTGACGATCCCGAACATGCCGATGGGCTGGTGCGATAAGGAGTCCTGCACCAGTCCGATGGACATGCCGTAGAAAACGGACGCGATCGGCGCGCGGCTGCTCAGCGCGAAATGAACTGTAATCAACAACGGCAGTTCCAGATAGGATAGAAATGAAACAAAACGCGGGACGTAGACCTGAAACAGGATCGCTACCAGCGGCACAGTCACGAGCCAAATAAAGCGGAAGCGCTCGGTGTCCTTGCGAGGCTCGGTTAATAAATGCTCCGTGTACTCGGTCATGGATTGCGAGGGACAGATGGTTTAGGAGCGGCCGGGGGTGGCGCGGCGGCCGGGCTAGTGGCCGGTTTGGGGCTGGCGGCCGGCTTTTCAACTTTCGGCGCCGGTGGGGCAGCAACATCCGACCCCGGATCGGCATCGGTAGGATCGGTCACCAAAATAGGAGCCGTCGGCCCCGGCTTGGGCTGAGGTGTTGTGGCCGTGGAATCGCCCGTCGGACTTGCGATGGTGGTTTGAGAGCCGCCTGGTTTAGGAGCAGTAGCGGATGCATCCGCACTGGCCGGTGCAACGGGTTTAGTAGGAGGCGGAGCCGCAGGCGTAAGACTGGGAAGCGGCGATGCTCCGCGAATGCCTTGCATCTTCGTAAAATCCGGAGGTTTCGAGCCTGGGATGCCTTCTCCAAACACGTGTTTCTGCTCCGTGCCGATCTGCTTGTATTGCTCGCGCAGGCGATCCGCATCGGTGGCCAGGGCAGTCGGCTGTCCGGTGGGTTGGGGAGCTCCAGCGACATTGTCCGCCGGCGGCTGCAGGATTTTGTAGCCCGGCGATGCTATCTCGCCATCCGGAATCTGCTGGTGCACGCCTTGGAGCAAAACCAAGACCTCTTCCACGCTGCCGCCCTGGAGGCCGCTAGGATTGAGATAGATTTCCTTGAAATTCTTTCCATTGCGGGCCGCGCTCACCTGGCCGACTGGAAAGCCCTTGGGGAAGATGCGGTCGTCGCCGGAAGTGTAGAACCATTCGCCGCCATCCACCTTTTCTTCGTTCTGTACGTAATCCACCAGGGTGTCGTTATGACCCTGCCCTTTGAGCGTGCCGCGGACACGGTTCTTTTGGGAAATCACACCGGCGGCGAAGGTAGGATCTGTAATTAGCATTACCAAGGATGCCGTCGGATAAGCATCCACCACCTTGCCGACAATCCCGTCGGGCGTGACCACGGCCATGCCGCTCTCGACACCGCTGGTCGACCCTCGATCGATGAACACGACCTTTGAGTTGGCTCCGGTCCCATTGCCGATCACGCGCGCGGCGACCGTCTTTGAGGGCGATTGGGCCTGGAATACGCTCAGCGCACGGGCTCGATCGGCGGTACCGAGCTCAGCTTTTAAGTAATGATTCTCCATCTTGAGCTGGCCGTTGTCCTGTTTGAGCTTTTCGTTCTCGCCGCGCACATTCAGCAGGACAAAATAGTCTACGACGAAGCCCCACGTGTACCGGCGCACCAGTTCCAGGGCCGTCTCGACCGGCGTTACGGCCGTGACCGCCCAGACGCGCATCAGCGGAACGTTATTATTGGTCTTAACTTGGTAGGCAATCAGCAGCAACTGCGCCACGATCACGATCAGCAGGACCGTGAGGTTGCGGTAGCGGCTGAGGAAGAAGTCCATACTTTACTACTTTTTATGTGCGTACGCTCAGTGGTCCGCGGCCTGCCTCGCGTTACCTTCCAGATTATCCGATCCCCACTCCTTATTCGATCGCAACTCTACTCGATCGCAACTCTACTCGATCGCAACTCTACTCGATCGCAAGTCTATTCGATCGCAAGTCTATTCGATCGCAACTCTTCGGAGCAATTTGAAGTCCGTTAGCATTTTGCCGGTTCCAAGCACCACGCTCGCCAGAGGATCCTCGGCGATGGATACCGGCAGACCAGTCTCTTCACGAATCCTTTTATCTAAATTCTTCAACAATGCGCCCCCTCCCGTCAAAACGATTCCCCGGTCGCTGATATCGGCGCTGAGCTCGGGAGGCGTCCGTTCCAGCGCAACGCGGATGGCGTTCATGATGGTGGCCACGCATTCCGACAGCGCTTCGCGGATCTCGCTGTCGTCGATCGTCAGGGTTTTCGGCACGCCCTCGATCAAATTCCGTCCCTTTATTTCCATCGTCAGGGGCTTATCGAGAGGATAGGCGGAACCGATCTGAATTTTAATGGCCTCGCCGGTGCGTTCGCCGATCAGCAGGTTATATTTGCGCTTCAAGTACTGCATGATGGCGTCATCCATATAGTTGCCGGCCACCCGGACCGAGCGCGAGTAGACAATACCTGACAGCGAGATCACAGCCACGTCGGTGGTGCCGCCGCCGATATCCACCACCATGTTGCCGGATGGCTCGGTGACCGGCAGACCGGCGCCGATCGCCGCTACCATGGCTTGCTCCACCAGGTGCACCTCGCTGGCTTTGGCGCGATAGGCCGAGTCGATAACCGCCCGCTTTTCCACTTGAGTAATTTCGCTCGGAACACCGATGACGATGCGTGGATGCACCAGCACCTTGCGCCCGTGCGCCTTCAAGATGAAGTAATTGAGCATGCGCTCGGTGACTTTGAAATCGGCGATGACGCCGTCTTTCATGGGCCGGATTGCAACGATGTTACCTGGCGTGCGGCCCAGCATCTCTTTGGCTTGCTGGCCGACCGCCTCCACCTCGCCATTGGTTTTGTTGATGGCCACGATGGATGGCTCGTTGACGACGATCCCTTTGCCTTTCGCGTAGACCAGCGTGTTGGCAGTGCCGAGATCGATCGCCAAATCGGAAGAGAAAAGGCTAAACAGCGAACGGACGTTCATGGATTAGAGACTCTTCGGTAGCTCACTCAACTTAAATATGGGCTGCCTACACCCATTCTTCGTCATTTCCGAGAGGTTATGTTAGGGGATGCGCCGAACAATTCACAGTAACACATTGCCGGGGAACTTGTGGGATGCAAATGGCGATGCTGCTGACACAGTTTCAAGTTGGCGCGTTGAGAGTCGCAGCCTAAAGCAGGAGTGCTTCAGTTTTAGTCGCGGAGCTAATCGTCAGCCGGATCTTTGGGGGTCGCCAGGATCTTGCGCTTCCGAACGGGATTTAGGAGCGCGTCTTTTTCGCCCAGGCGAATGCGGCAGGATTCGCAGTTGACCAGATGCTCTTTGAGTTTTATCACTTCCGGCACCGTCAGCCCTTTGCCGACCACATACAGCGAGAGCAGGTCGTCTTCGATATGCGAGGTGGTCTGTCCAGAATTCTGGGACATGTCGTGAATAAGAACGCCCGCGTCGAACGCGCCGTCCAGAGGCCGGCAGTATCGAATCTGTCCGAAGATGACGATGTTGCGCTGCAGGGTGACTTTCACTTCCGCGCCCTTATTGATGCTGGACTCCAGTTTCAGGCGCAGGCCGGATTTGGAAACATCCAGAACGGTCGCCGAAGATCGCCCGCCGCCGCCATTTGCGATCTCCACTTCGGCGGGGTCGTTGGTGGGGTAGCGGGCTTCACGTCTCTTTTCAAGGAAGAGAGCGCCCCGGGCGGCCGCGGCAGGGACGTCACCGGCTGCGGGTCGACGTGGCGGCAAAGCCAGGGTCTGTTTCTCTGGCGATATGCGTGCCTTGTTCAGTGGAGCTGCCAATTTTCTCTCGTCCTTTTTCACATGAGACCGCTGCAGTTATTTCGCTGCTGATAGCCTTGCAGCGCTATGTCTTAGCCACTATATCGTCGGGTTTTTGGAATTATTTAGCCTGCTCCCACCTTCTGTACCATGGCTAAGGTAAGAACCTTAGGAGGGCACTCGGCTTCAGGAGGATACTCGACGCCGCAGGCTCGCGTCCTTTTCCTTTGCTTTGGGCGCTGGACGGGAAGGATAAAAGACGTCTTGAATCACAATTCCAGAATGGAAGCCACCCCGCGCCGGCCTGCAACCCTGAACTTCTCCGAAGATGACCAGATGCTTATCCAGCGTGACCTTGACTTGAGCGCCCTTGCCGATTGTGGATTTTGAAAGCAGACAAAGTCCGGATCGCGAAATATCTACGATCGACGCTGCGGTCCGTTCATATCCCGCTTGCAGGATCTCCACCTCGACGGCATCCTCGGTCTTATAGCGTGTCTCTCGCCTCTGGTCGAGGCTTTCCCGCCTTTTGGCAAGAAACGCTTTCAGCTCGGCATAGCCAACTGAGGAAATGCTCTTTGAGTGCGTGGACACTGGCTGAGTGTTTATCGTCTACCTCCGGCTAAGTCTTTACTCCCAACGGCAACCAGAAACTAGAAACCAGAAACTAGAAACCACTATACTTTGGACATGGTTCAAAGACTGCTCGCGGCGACCCTGCTACTGGCTCCCCTAGGGCTGCAGGTCGAAGGCAAAATGCCGCGGGATGAATTCAAGACCCGGCGCGCAAACTTGCGCGGTTCCCTCGACGGCGTGCTGGTGCTGTTCGGGCGTGTGGAAGGGCGCGACGAAGTTTTTCGAGTGCAGGAAGATCCGGATTTCTATTACCTCACCGGCTGGAATCAGCCCGGAGCGCGGCTGCTAATAACGCCCACCCGCGAGCTACTATTTCTGCCGCACCATAACGATCGTGTGGAGCATTTTCAGGGACGGCGCTCGTCCGCCGAAGACGCGGACGTGCATGCTTTAACTGGTTTTGAAGAGACCCGGCCGATCGAGAAGTTCGAGTATGAGTTGAACCAGGCGCTCAACGAGCAGGACAAGCTCTACGCTCCGTTGGACCAATCCGCCACCGAGAAACTGAAGACGCTTTATCCCTTTCGAGAGATTTCGGACGCCGTTCCACTCATCACCAAATTAAGGCTGAAGAAGTCGCCGGCCGAACTCGCCGCCATCCAGCATGCCACGGATGTTAGCGTGGAAGCGCATCGCGCGGCGTGGAAGCGGATGGCTCCCGGGCTTTCCGAATATCAGATTGCCGCGGTGCTCTGGAGCACCTACATCGAAAGCGGCTGTGAAGGCGTGGCTTACTCGCCTATCGTCGGGTCTGGAATCAACAGCACCATCCTGCATTATTCCGCCAATCAGCGCCGCATGGACAACGGCGAAGTGGTGGTCATGGATGCGGCCGCCCAGTGCGACGATTATGCCAGCGACATCACGCGCACGGTTCCGGTGGGAGGCAAATTCACATCCCGGCAGCGCGAGATTTACCAGATCGTGTTAGGCGCGCAGAAAGCCGCTATTGCCGCGCTGAAGCCGGGCGTTCGGATGGCGGGGCCGGGAAACAGCCTTACAAAGATCGCCCGCGACTACATGGATGCCCATGGCCGGGATCAGCACGGCGAGCCGCTAGGCAAGTACTTTATTCATGGGCTGGGACATCCGGTCGGATTACAAGTGCACGATCCGGGCACGGACGCCCCGCTGGAGCCAGGCATGGTGGTTACCATCGAGCCCGGTATTTACATTCCCGAGGAAAGCATCGGCGTCCGGATCGAGGATGTAGTGCTGGTGACTGAAAATGGCGCCAAGGTGCTGAGCGCGGCTCTGCCTAAGGAAGCTGACGAGATTGAAAAGGCTGTCGCCAAATAAGCAGATTCTGGGCTATATCGGCATCCTGGCCGCTGCTCTCGCAATCGCCATCATCTCCGGACGAACGTCGCTTGGCGCCCAGATCGACGACTACGCTTACGATTGGATGTTCCGCCTGCATCCGCCCGCTCCCGCGACAGCGCACTGCATGATTCTGGCGATCGACGACCCGACATTTGGCGCCATGGGCGGCGTGCAGGGATACCGCCGAATGCTCACCAAGGCATTCGAACTGCTCAAGCCTGCCGAGCCAAAAGTGGTTGCAGTGGACATGGTTTTAGCGGATGAGGTGGACGCCGCCAAAGACGCGCTCTTAGCCGGCGCGATGCGAGGCACGAAGAATCTGGTGTTGGTCGCGCACTTGTCGAACGGCGGCTGGGAGGTTCCTCTGCCGGGTTTCGCGGTTAGCACCACCGCCTTAGGGCACGATGAAGCTGATGAAAACTCCAGAGACGGAGTCACCCGGCAGATTCCGCTCGAGGAGCGAACTGCCACGGCGCGCTACTGGTCGCTGGCGCTGGAGGCCTTTCGGCTGGCTCGGGGAGAGCCGATTATCGAGTCGCCCGAAGATCTTCAAATCGGCAACGAGCTGATTCCCGCCGCCAGAACCAGCCAAGGGAACCGGCCATTGCGAGTTCTCTACACCGAAGAGCCGATTCCGCAGATCTCGCTGAAAGACCTGGTCGACAAGCCGGGGCTCGCCGATCGATTCCGTGGTCAAGTCGTGTTCCTGGGCGTCACCTCCATTTCCGCTTCCTATGACCGCGTAGCGACGCCTTTCGGCCAGGGCAGGATTCCGGGCGTAGAGGTGCACGCTCAGCTTTTCGAGACCCTGGAACGCAGCCGATTCCTGACCGATGGCCCCGCTTCTTCCGTGCTGGGATTCTGCCTGCTGACCGGCGTTCTCGCGGGCCTGATCTTCGCTCTGCTCTCCGGCTGGCCGGCCTATCTCAGCGCCGGGGCGCTCTTGATCGCCGCCCATGCATCGTTATTACTGCTCTTTCGCCAAGGCATTGTGTTTCCCTACTTCGCGCCTCTGGCCTCCGCCTGGCTGGCCTGCGCAGCCGCCGCCAGCTATCAGCATTTCATCGTCCGCCGCCAGCTTCGCAAGTCCGAAACCGACCGGCAACGCTATCAACAGGCCATTCAATTTGTTACACACGAGATGCGGACTCCTCTCACCGCCATCCAGGGATCGAGCGAGCTGATGGGCCGTTATGTCCTGACCGAAGAAAAGCGCAAGCAGATCGCCGACATGATCAATCAGGAATCTAAGCGCCTGGCCCGCATGATCCAAACTTTTCTGGACGTCGAGCGTCTATCCGATGGCCAGATGGAACTAAAGCGCGAGCCATTTTCGGCGCGTGAGATCGTTGAGACCTGCATACAGCGCGCACGTCCGCTGGCCGAGCGCAAAAATATCAGCATCCGGACCAACGTGCTGGAAGGGGAGCTGCAAGGCGATCGCGAGTTGATGGAATATGCTGTTTACAACCTGCTGACCAATGCCGTGAAGTATTCCAACGCCGATACGGAAATCACCGCCTGGTGCCTGCCACAGGGCGATCGGTTGCGGCTCTCGGTGAAAGACCAGGGAATCGGGATGGATGCCAAGGAGTTGCGGCAGATTTTCCAGAAATTCTACCGGACTAAGCGCGCCGAAGCCTCCGGCGAAAAGGGAACCGGC
>Ga0182024_10000095_pt1 | contig 174599 bp, 177 predicted proteins | sample P32metaG_FD_120480 | JGI IMG/M metagenome (GOLD analysis project Ga0182024, IMG submission 120480) | Permafrost microbial communities from Stordalen Mire, Sweden - P3-2 metaG (Illumina Assembly) | ecosystem: Environmental > Terrestrial > Soil > Wetlands > Permafrost | place: Sweden: Stordalen... | reverse complement strand
TACCGCGAAGCAAAGCGAGTCCTGAAGCCCGGAGGACATCTTTTGTTCAACGTATGGGATCGCATCGAGGAGAATGTATTTGCGGATGATGTGACGAATGCTCTCGCAAAGATTTTTCCGAACGATCCGCCGCGCTTTCTGGCACGCACGCCGCACGGCTACCACGATACGGCACTGATCCTTAGCGAGCTGGAGGACGCAGGTTTCTCCCGCGTGGTGATCGAGACGAGAGCCGAACAAAGCCGTGCATCCTCGCCGCGCCTTCCGGCCGTTGCTTATTGTCAGGGAACTCTTCTTCGCAACGAAATCGAGGCCAGAGACGCGGGAATGCTGGAAGCTGCAACCGACTACGCCGCATCCGCGATTGCACACAGACATGGCAGCGGCGAGGTTGCCGCCAAAATTCAAGCACACGTGATCGTGGCTGTGGTCTAAGTGTTGGAATATCCCGTTCCGGCGCATAGCGACGGGCGACATTTTGCCGGCCAGCCGTCGCTTTCGGGTCATTGCGGACATGGCTAGACCTGCGAGTTGCCTGGCCCAGTCGCGATTGACACGCGACAACCAAGTCGGCGTCCTCAAAAAGGGCTTGCACCGGCCAAGGGTCAGCGCAATTATTCCTAATCTCACGGCCGCCCGCTCTCATCCTGATTGCCGCGCCGTTCTCATCCAGATTGTCGCGCCATAGTCGCGACCGCTCTCGCCGTCATGCGGCCATGCCTGGCGCCATAGCGAAGTGGACGCCGAGCGCGGGCGCTCCGATTCAATCAAAATGCATTAGGTTTTAAGGGCAGGTTTTACGGGGACAGGATTCACATAGCGTAATTTCGGCGCCGAAATGAGGCAATGTGTATCCTGTCCCCATAAAGGCTGTCCGCGTAAAGGTTCAGGCGCTCCAAGCGTATTTCTCCGGGGGCTAGCGGGACTAGAGGGAAAAAACTTGGAGAAACTTCGGAAGCGCTCGTACGAAGAACAGATCATCCGCCTCGAGCAGGTGGTGGACGCCTTGTTGCCTTGCTACGGGATCCGATCGGCGCAACGCACCCTCCTGCAGTACGAGAACAATGCGGTCTACCGGGTTGTCGCGCCCGATGGCGAGCCGCTGGTTGCCCGGGTTGCCACCCCCTCGGGGCGCAGCGCGGAGGAGCAGCGCTCGGAGATGCAATGGCTCGAGATGCTGCGGCGAGAGACCGACCTAGCCGTGCCGGAGCCGGTCCCGAATCTCGACGGCGCCTTGGTGACCCCGATTACGCTCGGGGCAGCGATCGAGGTCCATCAATGCGTGGTTCTCCGCTGGGTGTGCGGAGAACTGCCCACGCCAGGGCTTTCGCCCGCGTTGCTGGAGCGCCTAGGGGCGTTCACCGGTGAGTTGCATCGGCAGGCGGAACGGTTCGCGCCCCCTTCGGGGTTCGTCCGGCCGCGGTGGGACTGGGAGCGTCTGTTTGGCGCCCGCTCGATTCTCCACAACGAGGAAGCCATGGCGACGCTTGCCCCGGCGCAGCACGCTGCCCTCGAAGCGGCGGGCGAGCGCATCCGGCGGGCGCTCACCTCCCCCGGAAAAGACGCGCTCCGCGAAGGGCTCATCCACCGGGACCTCCATCGGGACAATATCCTGATCTGTGACGGCGAGGTGGGGGTCATCGACTTCGACGATTGTGGCTTTGGCTACTACCTCTTCGACCTCGCGTGCGTGTTGGACTCCTTCCATCGGCGCATCGCCACGGGGCCCGCAGATTACCAACTACAGCGGGAGGCGCTCCTTCGCGGCTATGATCGAGTCCGACCGTTGCCCTCTGAACTCGACGAGCACCTCGGAATCTTCATGGCGATGCGCGACATGGTGACAATTGATTTCATCCTCGGCTCTAAGAACGCGAACGTTCAGGCCTGGGGGCGCGCGCGCGTGGCCGCCATCATTGATCAACTCCAGGGCCGCCTCGACAGCGCTCCGCCGGTAGGAGTCTGAGGCAGCTCTGGCTCCGCGCCTGGAAGCGATACCGGGTTTTACGGGGACGGGGTACACATAGCGTAATTTCGGCGCCGAAATGAAGCAATGTGTATCCTGTCCCCGTAAAGCTAAAGGATCATTTTTCGCGTCGAGCCCATCTGGCGCCTGCGGTTTGAAGAGCGCCGGAGTGCGGGCGAAAGCCACGCTCGGCGATGCCCATGGGGGCTCCTCCGACGCGGAGCTTATAGCGTATTCCCGATCGGTCTCTTACGCCTTACGCAGGGTGGCGACAGACACATGCGGCCAACTTAGGCCATTGAAATTTAGCAGCACCGTTTGTGTGTACTGCAGCTGCAAGAAGGCAGGCCCACCGCCATTTGGCGTAACGCTCTCTATCCAAAATATGGCGCTCATCGCTGCTGGCGAGGCATTTGGACCTGCGGCAGTTGAACCTTGCAAGAACGCGGTCCCGTCCGTGCCGCCGCCGCTAATCGGGGAAACTGCGGTTGTTGAAATTATCAGCGCTATGGTGTTGGTAATGTTTTGACCGACAATTGCAGCCGCAAGCAATGAATTCGGATCATCAACGATCGGCTGAGTTATCTCAGCATTGGAGACTCGGCGAAACTGTGTTGGTACTGCTAAATTAGATTCGGGAAAGCTGACTGTCCGCGCTGGATTACCAATAACAAACGGGGTAATGCTGGCGTCAGCAATCAGGGGCGGCCCATTAATGGAAAGCGACGTGCCTTGAGCTAGAATAGTAGTTCCGTGCGGTATTGACGCCAGCCGCGCTACCGTTGGTCCCTCAAGGGGATTGGTCGTCGGCGGAACCGTCGCCCATATGCCAGGCTCGATATGGATGCCGCCGGAGACAATGTCGGACACCTTTTGCAGATAGGTTACTCCGAACATCGAGATATCACCCTGAAGAAAACCCCGGTTCGGAATCGGGCCTTGAATCGCTTCGAATTCCAGAACTTCCGTGGTTAGATTGAGTTCCAAAAATCGATCCTGGGTAGGCGGATCGGGCGGCGTGGCATGGTGGGGCCGCCAAATCTGGTTAAAGCCCTTTCCGACCCACTTGCCTGGAAGCTTCGCAAGTGGGCCAAGGTCGTCAAGCCCAGCTCCCCTGTGGTTAAGCTCGGCTTTTCCAAGCTGGCGGAAAGCAAAATCGTGAATATCCATTGTCATTGCATTCTCCCGTACAGCGCGCCAAACATTGAGCGCTAAGGGGCCACTGAGTGGCGCGCGCAACGTGATGGTCCTTTCGCGACTCTGCCGCCCATGCCGTGCGCGTGCGGCATCGTTGCTCGCTCGGCAGGGTGACGTCGATGCAACTGACCCCCGCTCCGTCATCATGAGCTAATGCACGCTGGCCCCGATCTAGGAAGCGTCCTACTTGAACAACGGCTGTTCAGATTTGAGCATCATCAGGCCGATGATGGTTTGGTTTTACGGGGACAAGATACACATAGCGTAATTTCCGCGCCGAAATGAAGCAATGTGTATCCTGTCCCCGTAAAGCAAGCCGCTCTCCGGCCTGAATCCGCAAGACTACCTGTTCTTTGAACGTCGTCGAAAATGCACCCTGCGGTTGATCCGACATGAACCCTCCTCGGAGGCCATGTCACTCAATTAGCGTGTCTCACTTTCGGGGTGCACTCCAGTATCCTGTTCCCGGTAAGCCCAATTCCGGTCAGTCGCGCGCAAGTTTCGCCCGATAACGTTGAGTGTGGGGCGGTATGGTTCTTGCCGCTCAAGAAGTCAGCCGTGACCGACCTCTGCCGCGCGGTCCGGGTCAGGGGCGCCGTGAATTACGCCTCACCTTCCAATGGCGGCCCGCGAGGTCTTCGTGATGATATGGCACGTCCAATACCGGCAAGGCGCAGCGGATCGCCTCGCGACTTTTCCAACCCCCGAGGAAGCTATTGAGGCGGCCTGTCGTCTTATCGACGATGGCCATGACGTTCGCGGGATTGGCTTGGGGTCGCCGGATGAGTCGATCGCGAAAGATGCCCTCGCCCGCATCTACGCCATTTGGGCGAGGGCGAAATACCCGCTTGGCATCCGCGAGCGCGGCTTAGCCTCGTAAAAATATGTATGCTTGCGCGATGAACCGCCGCCGTAATCCGACCGAAGATGCGCGCCAATGGCGGCTAACCGCGCGACTGGCGCGGATTTTAAGGGGACAGGATACAAATAACGCAATTTCGGCGCCGAAATGAAGCAATGTGTATCCTGTCCCCGTAAAACCTGTCCCCGTAAAACCGGACCGATCGCACCGCCGCTAGCCCTGCGCGGTCGGGCGCACGACAATATCGCCGACGTCAACATCGGCGGGCTGCTCGATGGCGAAGGCGATCGCGCGCGCGATCGCGTCGGCCGGGATGCCGATTTCGGCCATTCTCTGGAGCGCCTGACTTCTCAACTCCGGGTTGGTCATGGAATCGGCAAAGCCGGTTTGCACGAAGCCCGGCGAGACGCCGGTCACGCGTAGATTGCCGCCGGCCTCCTGGCGCAATCCCTCGCAAATCGTGCGCACCGCGTTCTTGGTGCCGGCATAGACCGCCTGCAGCGGCACGATCTTGAGGCCGGAGGTCGAGATGACGGTGACGAAATGGCCGAAGCCCTGTTGGCGGAAGACCGGCAACGCGGCGGCGATCCCATAGAGGAAGCCCTTGAGATTGACGTCGATCATCGCCTCCCAGTCCTCGACGCGCAGATCGTCGAGCAGGGAGATCGGGCCGACGCCGGCGTTGCTGACGAGCACGTCGAGCTTGCCGTAGCGCTCGCACGCCCGCCCGACGAGGGTGACGAGATCCTCGCGCCGCTTGACGTCGACCGGGAGATAGATCGCCTCGCCGCCCGCCGAGCGCGAGCCTGGCGCCGCCCTCGGCCAGCCGCAGCGCCGTCGCCTCACCAATGCCGCTGCTCGCCCCGGTGATCGCGATGACCTTGCCTCGAATGCCGCTCATATTGTCCTGCCTTTCGGAACCGTTCTGAAGTTGGGCATTACGGGGACATGATACTCATTGCGCTATTTGCCTAGCCACGAACAACAGAGCGTTTGACATCGCACAACGTGTTGGAGTTTGCCCCGAAAGCGATTTTACGGGGACAGGATACACATAGCGTAATTTCGGCGCCGAAATGAAGCAATGTACATCCGTCGCCGTAAAGCCCCGTAATACCCGACAGGACAGCGGCCCTTTCGCGCTCTTTGTTTAACAACTTGACGACGCGTAATCTGGGTAGTTTCCGAGCCTTCCTTTGACGACCTGTGTCCGCTAGGGTCCAACATCATAACATTCGTCGGTACTGCTGGCGTCCGAGGTTCCTGGGGCGTGTCCTCCCTTCGGCGTTTCCTCCCTGAACTTGGGATTCCCGACTAACCTCCCGGGTCGTCTTTTTCAGGGCATCGGTTCAGATCGTTTTCACCACTAGCGCGCTTATGCGGCGTGCGGTCGCGAATATTTTGCGGAGCTGAAGCGTGAGGATATCCAATCCATGAAAGCGGAAAACGCTCCAGGTCTTCTCCTCTTGGTCGTAGACGACGATGATCTCTTTAGACAATATATATCGCTCGTCCTAGAGTCTCGGGGTAGTTACCCCGTATTCGACGCCGCCAGCAGCGCAGCCATGATTAAGATACTCGATAACAACCCTATCGATTGCATCTTGCTCGATTACAATATGGGCGTTGAAAGCGGCCTCTCGATCGGCGAGTTGATCAAGACGAAATATTCCGACCCGCCGCCTATCGTCATGCTGACCGGCGAAGCGAAGGAAAGAACCATCGTCAAGGCTTTTCGCGGCGGATTCAGCGATTTCGTCTCCAAGCAAAATCTAGATCTTGATGATCTGTTCGGGGCGATAAGCAGCGCCGTCGATCGCAAACTGATCGACCGGGCCGAGAAAAAGGAGCGCGACCGTTTGGCGAGCGCGTCGCGCTTCGACAGCACGATCGGATTGCACACAGCTGGTTTCATGAAGGAACGCATGGAAGATTTGGCGGCGAGCGCTCGCCGGCGCGGCGGCCGATATGGCGCGATCATTATTCGTCTCCCCGCATTGAATAGCATCGGCGACGCGCTCGGCTACGTCATGCGCGATCGAGCCTTGCGGGCTTTTGCCTCGCGCTTGCAGACGGCAACACGTGAGGACGATATTTGCGGCCGATATATTGAGGACAGTTTCCTCTACCTGATTGATCGGCAAGCGAGTCTGTCAACGGTTAGCAAATTCTGCGAGCGGCTATCTCGCGGTCTCTCTTTCGAAGCGAAATTCGAGAAGGCGAGCTTCACATTTGCGCCCAACATCGGCGCGGCGCTATTTCCGCTGGACGGTACAAGTGTCGAACAGTTGCTGGCTGCGGCTGAGATTGCCCTCGCGCACGCTCGACTGAGCGGCGCTCCGTTCGCTACAGCTTCGTCGCTGCCAGTGGAGGCAAGCGGTTGCGACCCATCGATCTCTGCAAGCGAAGATGCAGTCGCGAACGAGGCGGCCACTGGTGAGTCGAGTCGCTTGATCGTCAATCGCCATACGGATCGACGAAGCGAACGCCGCCGCCGAGTCCTGAAGCGCGGAAAAATCCTTGTTCACGGGATTGAACCGGGGGAAATCCTTGTGCCCGGAATTGAACCGGTTATCGACTGTATGGTTCGCGACATTTCGAACAACGGAGCCCGCCTACGCGTGGACGAGTGCTACGCCCCGCCGGATGCGTTCGTGCTTTTGATTGCGGACAGCGGAGATAGGCGATCTGCCAAAGTGCGCTGGCGCGTCCGCAACGAAATCGGCGTTCAATTTTTCGCATCAGCACGCGCCTGAGATTGCCGCCCGAATGGGCTTGCCGCCACAGCCAATGCAGAGTTACGGCGACACTTTACGTAAGCATTCGGTGAAGGCCGCAGCGGCGGTTAGAGGCGAGGCCGAGTGCACCGGGCCGGTGGAATAGCGCGATCAGGCAGGGACGTACGTCAGCCTAACCGTGTCCTCGCCAACGGGATCGGTGGCGACAAGGCGGAGCGGCGGCCGGACGCAGGCGAAGTACGGCTTGCCGCAGCCAAGCACGAACGGGCGGAAGTAGAGACGATACTCGTCGATAAGACCGAGTTGGGTGAGACTCCCCGCCAGATCGGGCCCGGCAACGTCGATCTCGCCGTCGACTTCCCACTTTAGCCCGCGCACGAACGCTTCGACGTCGTCACCGACAAGCGTGGCGTTCGCGCTGACCGACTTCAGCGAACGTGACGCGACCCATTTCGGCCGCGCCCGCCATACCGCCGCGAAGTCGCGCTCGACCGCGCCCCACTCGGGCCGATCCTCGTCCCAGTAGCGCATCACCTCGTACATACGGCGACCGTACAGGATGCCGACCAGGCCGCGGACATGGTCGTTGAAGTAACGATGGAGCGCGGCACCGGGCGGCGGCAATTGCGGCCCGCCCGGCGCGCCGGCGACGTAGCCGTCGAGTGACTGCATCATTCCGAAGACGAGCTTCCCCATGCTCTCACTCCATCCCGCTGCACCTGCATGAATATCGCCTCAACGGCGAGAGCGCGTCCATCCTCGCCGGTTCTTAATTTTGCAATGGGGACCCACGTTGTATCCGTTCGGTGAGGCGCTCGGAAGGGTGTCAGGCGGGGGACGCGACTGGTCGGCACCATAGTCAGGCGGCCCGAGCCTCCGCGCCCTGCGCGTTCGGTGACATCCAATTCCAAGGCATAAGCTCGTCGAGCCTTTGCGCGGAATGATCGGCGATGCGGGCGAGCACATCGGCGGGTTTTACGGGGACAGAATTTTACGGGGACAGGATACACATAGCGTAATTTCGGCGTCGAAATGAAGCAATGTGTATCCTGTCCCCGTAAAGCCAGGCTCGGTCGGACGGAAGACGTCGGCGCGCAAGATGACCCCGTCACTAATTTCGATGGGGACGTCCCACTCGATCGTCATGTCACCGGTAACGTCGATTCGGAAAAGTTTGCGGGAGGTGTCTTCGCTCATAGTAGTATCCATGGCTTTGAGAACAATTTACTTCGCTGCGAAGTAACCCGGCCCATTGAGGTCAGCGAGCAGCCCTGGTCCGGTTGGCTCCCAACCGAGCTGCTCGCGGGTGCGATTGCTGGTGGACGGATTGTCCGTTGCGACGAAGCCCGCGAGGAAACTGAACTGCTTTGCCGCTTCCTTGTTCGATATGGAGCCGACCGGGACGTTTAGTCTCCCGCCAATCACTTCGGCGATCGAACGGAACGGGATTCCCTCATCAGCCACGCCGTGATAGCGCGCTCCCGCCACACCCTTTTCCAGCGCCAGCCTGAACAGCCGAGCCGCATCGCGCCGATGCACGGCAGGCCAGCGATTCTGACCTTCGCCGATATAGGCGGAACGGCCTTTTTTGCGCGCGATGCCAATAAGCGTGGGCACAAATCCGGTATCGCCATCGCCGTGAACGGACGGCGCCAGACGGACCATCGTTGCGCGCACGCCTAGGGACGCCCAGGCTTCGACCTTCTCCTCCGTCTTCGCGCGGGCGATTCCAGGCGAGAGGGGATCGGGCTCGTCCTCTTCCGTCGCCGGTTTCCCGGCACGAAATCCAACATGCGAGAGGCCTATTGTACCGAAGGTAGTAACTAGGGGCCGTCCTGATCCCTTGAAAGCGGCGCCAATCGTATCGATTGCGCGCCGGTCCGCTTCCGCGGATATCGCCAGGAACCGCGACACGATGCCGGTCGGCAGTCCGCCGAAGAAAATGCGCAGACGCTGCGGCAACGGAACCTGTCCCAAGCCGTGCATAAAGGCGAGGTGGATCACCCTGTCCGCCGCGCCGGCTGCGCTGCGCAGGCTCTCCATATTATCGAGGCTGCCAAGATGTGGCTGGACCCCTTTTGCCGACAACTTTTTTCCCGCCTCTTCCGAGCGCGCCAGCGCCGTGACGGAATGTCCGGCCCCGATCAGTTCCTCCACGACGGCCGATCCGATGTATCCTGTTGCACCAGTCACAAATACACGCATGAGGTTTCTCCTATTTCTAGCCCGACCGACTTCGGTCGGCGGTCCGATGGGCTGTTTCCGGAGTTACGGTGATGGGGTGGACGGCGCCCCCGCCGGCATCGATGTGCCAAGATGGTCGTTGTCACAACCCATCTGAGGCCGGACGATTGCTCCGCAATCGTCTTGATAAGCCGTCCATGAACAAGTCTATCAGGAATCTGTCGTCTATCACGGTCGTCGGGCTCGACATCGCCAAGAATGTCTTTCGGGTTCATTGCGTCGACGCCGAGGGCGCCGTTGTTGTCGCCAAGGCGGTTCAGCGCGGCCAGTTGCTGTTTTACGGAGACAGGATACACATAGCGTAATTTCGACGCCGAAATGAAGCAATGCGTATCCTGTCCCCGTAAAGCCGACGCCATCATGGCGGACTGCGGCGGCGATGCGCGCGCGGCCGTGGTCGAACTTCTCGCGATCATCCGCAGCCTGATTCACGAAAACCAAACGCTACGCGAGGCCGCGTCACCGGATTTGCACGGCGCCGACCGATCGTGTTTGGTAAGTTGTGACGATTTGAGGCGCGCGCCATGTGCGGACGATTCACGCAATGCTATTCCTACGCGGAAGTCGTCGCCTATCTGCGCTTGCTCGAACCTGTCGCCATGCCGAATTTGCGACCGCGCTACAACATCGCGCCGACGACTCTAATCGATGTCGTTGTCGATCGCGGCAAGGGGCGCGAGCTTGTTTCGATGCGTTGGGGACTCATTCCGGGGTGGTGGAAAAAGTCCGCCAAGGAAACGCCGCCGACCTTCAATGCGCGCGGCGAGGAAGCGGCCGGCAAGCCCATGTATCGGGAAGCGTTTAGGAAGCGGCGTTGTATCATCCCCGCGAGCGGCTTCTACGAATGGACCGGCCCAAAGACCGATCGTCAGCCGCATTATTTCACCGCGAACAACGGGCAGATTCTCGCCTTCGCTGGCCTATGGGAACGTTGGAAAGACCCGTCGAACGGCGAAGATGTCTTGTCGTGTTCGATCATCACGATCGGCGCCAACAAGTGGATGGGCGTGTATCACGATCGAATGCCAGCCGTGCTTGACGAACGCGACTTTGACGCTTGGCTTGATGGTTCGGCAGGGCCGGAAGTGTTGAAGCCCGCCCCAGAGGATTTGTTGCGCGAGCATCCCGTATCGACGCGCGTCAATAAGTCGGGCATTGGCGACGATGATCCAACGTTGATCGTGCCGCAAGCGATCAACGACGAAGCCTCGTTGCCTGAGCTTCCAAAGAACGACACGGAGCCATACGACGGCGCGCCGATATAAGCGGAAGATCAATGCAAGTCGCCGCGCGCGAGGCGTTCAAGCAAATCCGCCTCGGTCGGCGGGACTTCCTGTAACGTGTCATAGATGCGCCAGCCCTCAATCCAGACTGGATGATTGCGGTCGGCGACAGGATACGGATTGGCGCCGCTCGCATCGCCGCGCGTGCGCGCATGGATACCTTCGATGAAAATGTCCATAATCGATTTTTCGTTGGGCGGCATGGCGGGAATATAGGGGTTCAGGCCGCCGGTGCCACCACGGCGCAGGCCTGCCCGATCTATGCGTCTTCATTTCGGCCGATTGCCCGAAGCGGGCGAGCTTCAGCGTATATGATCGGCGCAAGGCGCGGTTCGCATTTGACGCATACGCAGGCGTGAGCGACGATTTCCACGTTTGCCAATCGAGGAGCGTCCAGTGGCGCGCAAGCTCTCGGCACAGGTGGACGCTCGTCCACCACCTAAAGAGATTGATGGAAAAATTGGAGGCTATCAGGCATTTACTGCATGCTTCGATTCGCATGTTTTTCTGGGAAGAAGACCCTTTCGCGTTACACGTTGTCATTTATTCATGTGATCGATTGATCATGGATTATGCGAAGAAGAAGAATATTTTTGTCACGTTCGATTGGAAGGATTATATCCAGGACGAATATCACCAATTGTTTCATTGCGTTTTGAAACCTACGATTTTTTGCGCCACGCTGATAGACGCCCCGATCAAAAACTTGGAGTGCGTGATATAGCGGGAACCAACGAAACCGATTTGCTTATGAACGTGCTGCGATTTAAGACATGTATATGTCTTTATATGATGCTTTTCCAAAACCCTCGCTGAGGCCCGTGTTTTGCCCATCATTTTTGCGAGAATCCGGGTCCGTTTCGAGCGCGGAAGGCTCGTTTGTGCGCGAAAACCGTTCCCAGTGCGCGACTTTTCACGCCAATTCTGGCTTCTCGCGAGCGGCATCGGCAGCTCTGAAACTCCCGACGGTCGCGCCAAGCGCGCTCGGATGTGCGGCGCCTTTCCGAAGCTCGATCGTCGCCTTCGTCCGCTAAGAAGGTGGAAAGGTCGTGGACGCGGCAGCTACCGCCAGCGAGCCAGGCGCGACTATTTCTATTTTAGAGAAACAAATTTCTCGACAATCCGCTTTTTCCGTCGCATCCTGGATCGTCATTGCGAGCGGAGCGAAGCAATCCAGAGGTCGTGACATTTCTGGAGAGGTCACGACCTCTGGATTGGTTCTCAAGCGAATGCGAAGCGTTCGTCCGGCTCCGCTCGCAATGACAGAGACGGAGTTCGGAAAAAAAAACGCGTTTTCCAAACGTTTCGAGTCTAACCCTTTGATATTGCTCAGAACCGCCCAAGGAAATGTTTGGAAAATCCTTGGAAAATATTTGGACGGGAAGTTCAGGTTATTTATAACCCACTGATATCAAAGGAGATCGAAAAATCGCGATTGGCCGGTTTGGCGTCCCAAACAGGCATTCCAAGACATTTCCAAGAAACTGAATCGCCTCGGCGCCCGCCGCCGCCCGCTATTTCTTCCTCTTGGGCATGTATAAATCGGTCAAAGTGCCCGCATAGGCCTCGGCGGAGAAAGCGAAGGTTTCGGAGAGGGTTGGGTGCGGGTGGATGGTGAGGCCGATGTCTTCGGCGTCAGCCCCCATCTCAATGGCGAGGGCGGCCTCGGAGATGAGGTCGCCGGCATTGGGGCCGACGATGCCGCAGCCGATGAGGCGGCCGCTCTCCTCGTCCCAAAGCGTCTTGGTGAGGCCCTCGTCGCGCCCCAGCGACAGCGAGCGCCCGCTCGCCGCCCAGGGGAAGACCGCCTTGCCGAACTTGAGTTGCTTGGCCTTGGCTTCCGTCTCGGTGACGCCGACCCAGGCGATTTCGGGATCGGTATAGGCGACCGAGGGGATCACTTTGGCGTCGAACGAGGATTTGTGGCCGCTCGCGACTTCCGCCGCGACCTTGCCCTCATGCGAAGCCTTATGGGCGAGCATCGGCTGGCCGACGACATCGCCGATCGCGAAGATATGGCCGATATTGGTGCGCATCTGTTTGTCGACCGCGATAAAGCCGCGCTCGTCGACCTTGACGCCCGCCGCCTCGGCGCCGATCGAGGCGCCGTTGGGCCGGCGCCCGACCGAGACCAGCATCGCGTCGAACACGTCCTGCGTCTGGCCGCCGGCGCCCTCGAAGGTCACATGCAGCCCGTCGGGCTTGGCCTCGACGGCGGTCACTTTGGTCTTCAGCAGGATCTTTTCGTAGAGTTTCTCGATCCTTTTGGCGAGCGGGGCGACGATGTCGCGGTCGGCGCCGGGAATGAGCTGGTCCATCAGTTCGGCGACGATGATCTTCGAGCCCAGCGAATGATAGACGGTCGCCATCTCCAGCCCGATAATCCCGCCGCCCAGCACCAGCAGGCGTTTGGGGATGTTTTTAAGATCCAGCGCGCCGGTCGAATCCATGATGCGCGTGTCTTTGGGGATGAAGCCGGGCGCGATCGGCTCGGAGCCGGCGGCGATGATCGCATGTTTGAACCCGACGGTGCGCGGCCCTTCGGCGGTCGCCACCGCGATCGTGTTGGCGCCGGTGAATTTGGCCTCGCCCGTGACGATTGTCACTTTGCGCTGGCGCGCCAATGTCGTGAGGCCGCCGGTCAGGCGATCGACGACGCCCTGCTTCCAGCCGCGCAATTGGTCGAGGTCGATCTTGGGCGCGCCGAAAGTGAGGCCGTGACTGCCAAAATCGCCCGCTTCGTCGATCACTTTGGCCGCGTGCAGCAAGGCTTTGGAGGGAATGCAGCCGATATTGAGGCAGACGCCGCCGAGCTTGACGCGCCGGTCGAGGATGGCGACCTTCTGGCCAAGATCGGCCGCGCGAAAAGCGGCGGTGTAGCCGCCGGGACCGGCGCCGAACACGACGACATCGCTTTCGATATCGGCCTTGGCGGCCGGCGCGGCGGGGGCAGGGGCGGGCGCGGCGGCGGGGGCCGGAGCTGCGGCAGGCGCCGCGGTCGCGGGCGCGGCGGCGGCCTTTGCGGCCGGCGCAGGGGTGGCGGCCTCGGCCGCGCCCTCGATCGTCGCCAGCAGCGAGCCCTGGCTCACCTTGTCGCCGATCTTCACCTTGATCTCGCCGATCACCCCGGCCTCGGGGGAGGGCACATCCAGCGTCGCCTTGTCGCTTTCGAGCGTGAGGATCACCTCTTCCTTGGCGACGGTCTGGCCGGGCTTGATGTGAATTTCGATGATCGGCACGTCTTTGAAGTCGCCGATATCGGGAAGCTTGATTTCACGCGCCATCGAACCCGTCTCCCTCACAATAGAACGCGGCGCATATCTTCAATCGTGCCAACGAGATGGCGCACGAAGCGCGCCGCCGCCGCGCCGTCGATCACGCGGTGATCGTAGGACAGGCACAGCGGCAGCATGAGGCGCGGAGCGAAGGCCGCGCCGTCCCATACCGGCGCCATTTTCGAGCGCACGACGCCCAGAATCGCTACCTCCGGCGCATTGACGATCGGCGTGAACGCCGTGCCGCCGATGCCGCCGAGCGAGGAAATGGTGAAGCTCGCCCCCTGCATCTCGGCCGGCGAAAGCTTGCCCTCGCGCGCCTTGGCCGATAGCGCGCCAAGCTCCCGCGCGAGCTCGATCACGCCCTTCTTGTCGACATCGCGCAGCACGGCGACGACAAGCCCGTCGGGCGTGTCGACGGCGACGCCGATATGCCAGTAATTCTTGAGAACCAGCGCGTCCTTGGCCGGCGTCAGCGACGCGTTGAAGATCGGGAACGTTTTCAATGCGCTGACCGAGGCTTTCATCAGCAGCGGCAGCAAGGACACGCGATAGGGCGCCTTCTTGTCGGCTTTGGCCTCGTCGTCGAGGGTCTTGCGGAATGCGTCGAGCTCGGTGACGTCGGCATCGTCGCAATGCGTCACATGGGGGATGTTGACCCAGGACGCATGCAGCCTCGGCCCGGAAATGCGCTTGATGCGGGAGAGCGGCTTGGTCTCGACCGGCCCGAATTTGGCGAAATCGACGACGGGGACTTCCGGCAGGCCCGCGCCGCCGCCGCCAGTGCTCGAGCCGCCGGCGAGCGCCGCCTTGACGTCCTCGCGCGTGATGCGGCCCTTTTCGCCGCTGCCGCGCAGATTTGTGAGATCGAGGTCGAGTTCGCGCGCCAGGCGCCGAACCGCCGGCCCGGCATTGACGCCGGAAAAATCGGCCAAAGCAGGGCCGGCGACCTTGGCGGGAGGGGCCTCCGCGGGGGCGGAAGCGGCCGGCGCCGCAGGAGCAGCGGCGGGCGCCGCCGCCGGGGCGGGAGCGGGCGCGGCCGCTGAGGCGGCGGCCGGCGCGGCGCCATCGCCTGCCTGTTCCATTCGCAGCAGCAGCGTGCCCATCGCCACCTTGTCGCCGACCTTGGCGACGATCTCGCGCACCGTTCCCGCGCCCGGCGCCGGCACGTCCATCGTCGCCTTGTCGGATTCCAGCGTCACCAGCGATTGATCGTTCTTGACGATGTCGCCGGGCTTCACGAGGATCTCGATGATCGGCACGTCCTTATAGTCGCCGATGTCGGGAACTTTCACATCCATAGTGTTGGCCACGAGCGCTTCTCCTTGCGCGAGCATCTCTAGTCGATGGGTCTGCGGTCAGCTCAACGCCGGGCTCGCCCGCTCCGTGTCGATCTTGTAAAGCTTGATCGCCTCGGTCACCGTCTTGGAAGGCAGAAGCTGGTCGTCGGCGAGCGATTTCAGCGCCGCCACCGCGACATGATAGCGATCGACCTCGAAGAACGAGCGCAGCCGGCGCCGGTAGTCGGAGCGCCCAAAGCCGTCGGTGCCGAGGGCCTTGAAGCGCGCGGGAACGTAAGGGCGGATGCCGTCGGGGATCACCTTCATGTAATCGGTCGCCGCCACGACGGGCCCCCACCCCTTGGCCAGGCATTGCTCGACATAGGAGACGCGCGGCTCGGCTTCCGGATGCAGCATGTTCCAGCGATCGACCTCGAGCCCGTTGCGCCGCAACTGGTTGAAGCTCGTCACGCTCCAGATGTCGCTGGAGATTCCGAAATCCTTGGCGAGCAGGGCCGCCGCTTCCTCGACTTCGCGCAAGATCGCCCCCGACCCGAGCAGGCGCAGGCGCGGGCCCTTCTTGGCGGCTTCCACTTTGCGCAACAGATACATGCCGGCCAATATGCCGGGCTCGGCCCCTTCGGGCATGGCCGGATGGGGATAATTCTCGTTCAGCGTGGTGATGTAATAATAGACGTCCTCGTTATCGCGATACATGCGTTTGAGGCCGGCCTGGATGATGACCGCCAGCTCATAAGCGTAGGTGGGGTCGTAGCTGATGCAATTGGGGATGGTCGAGGCCAGCACATGGCTGTGACCGTCCTCGTGCTGCAAGCCTTCGCCGTTGAGCGTCGTGCGCCCCGAAGTGCCGCCGACGAGAAAGCCCCGCGCCCGCATGTCGCCCGCCGCCCAGCACAGATCGCCCACGCGCTGGAAGCCGAACATCGAATAATAGATATAGAAGGGGATCATCGGGCTGTCCGACGTCGAATAGGACGTTGCCGCGGCGATGAAGGAAGCCATGGCGCCGGGCTCGTTGATGCCCTCCTGCAAGATCTGCCCTTTGGGATCCTCGCGGTAATACATCAGCTGGTCGGCGTCCTGGGGCCGGTAGAGCTGGCCGATCTGGCTGAAAATACCGACCTGGCGGAACAGGCCCTCCATGCCGAAAGTGCGGCTTTCGTCGGGCACGATCGGCACGATGCGCTGGCCGATCGCCTTGTCGCGCAGCAGCGTGGTGAGAATGCGCACGAACGCCATGGTCGTCGAAATCTCGCGTCCCTCGGCGGTTGCCTTCAGCAGGGCGTCGAAAGCGGCAAGCTCGGGGATTTGCAGCGGCGCGCTTGTGCGCCGGCGCGCCGGCAGATAGCCGCCCAAAGCCTGCCGGCGCTCGCGCATATATTTCATTTCCGGACTGTCTTCGGCAAAGCGCAGGAACGGAACCTTGCCGATCTCCTCGTCCGAGATCGGCACGTGAAACCGGTCGCGGAAGGCGCGCAAGGCCTGGTCGCCGATCTTCTTTTGCTGGTGGGCGATCATCTGGCCCTCGCCCGCCTCGCCCATGCCGTAGCCCTTGACGGTCTTGGCGAGGATGACGGTCGGCTGGCCCTTGTGCTCGACCGCCGCCTTATAGGCGGCATAGACTTTCTGCGGATCGTGGCCACCGCGCGTCAGCGCCCAGATCTGATCGTCGCTCCAGTCGGCGACCATGGCCGCCGTCTCGGGATAGCGACCGAAGAATTTCTCGCGGATATAAGCGCCGTTCTTCGATTTGAAATCCTGATATTCGCCGTCGACGCATTCTTCCATCAACTGCCGCAATTTGCCCGAAATGTCGCGCGCCAGCAGTTGATCCCAGCCCGAACCCCACAGGCATTTGATGACGTTCCAGCCCGCGCCGCGAAAGTCGGCCTCGAGCTCCTGCACGATCTTGCCATTGCCGCGCACGGGTCCGTCGAGCCGCTGCAAATTGCAATTGATGACGAAAATCAGATTATCGAGCTTCTCCCGGCCGGCCAGCGAGATCGCGCCAAGCGATTCGGGCTCGTCCATCTCGCCGTCGCCGCAAAACGCCCAGACTTTTCGCTCGGCGGTGTCGGCGATTTCGCGGCAATGCAGATAGCGCAGGAAGCGGGCCTGATAGATCGCCATGATCGGTCCAAGACCCATCGAGACCGTGGGAAACTGCCAGAAATCGGGCATCAGCCAGGGATGGGGATAGGAAGAAAGCCCTTTGCCCTCGACTTCCTGGCGGAAGTTCAGCAATTGCTCCTCGCTGAGACGTCCCTCCAGAAAGGCCCGCGCGTAAATGCCCGGCGAGATATGGCCCTGGAAATAGATGAGATCGCCGCCATGGGCCTGGCCCGCGGCGCGCCAGAAATGCATGAAGCCGGTGTCGTAAAGCGTCGCGGCGGACTGGAAAGAGGCGATATGACCGCCGAGTTCCGAGGATTCCTTGTTGGCCTTGATGACGATGGCGACGGCGTTCCAGCGCACCGCGTGGCGGATCGCCTGCTCCATCTCGCGATCGCCGGGATGGGGCGGTTCGTCCTGCGGGTGGATCGTGTTGACATAGGCCGTATTGGCGGCGAAAGGCAGGCGCGCGCCCTTGCGGCGCGCCGAAGTGACGACGGCCTCGAGCAATTCGTCGACGCGGTCCATGCCCTCGAACGCTTCGACGGAGTCGAGCGCGTCGAGCCATTCGCGCATCTCCGCGCTATCGCCCTTTTCCGCCTCGGTCATGGCCGCTCCCCTGCCTAATCTCGCGCCGCAAATTTCCCGCGAACCGGGCCGAATTTTCCAGCGCGCCGTCATCTCACGGGGCGGTCAATATGGCAATCCGGCCTAAGGCGGTCCAGCCATGCCGGCAGCGCAACGATCGCCGGCTTTCCTTGGGCTGGCCGGGAGCCTATGGTCGTCGCCGCCTCCGCGGAGAAAATAATGGCTGGGCTCTCGACCCATGTTCTCGACATCGTGAACGGCGGCCCCGCCCAAGGCGTCGAGATCGAATTATTCAGCATTGGCGAGAACGGCGCGCGCCTTCCGCTTCTGCGCACGCTGACCAACGCCGACGGACGCACCGATGCGCCGCTGATCAGCGCGGCGGCGGCGAGGGTCGGGACTTTCGAATTGGTCTTTCATATCGGCGACTATTTTCGCCGCTCGGGCGCGAGGACAACGGAGCCCGCCTTCCTCGACTCGATTCCGATACGGTTTTCGGTCGCCGACCCCAAGGCCCATTATCATGTGCCGCTTCTGGCGAGCCCGTGGAGCTATTCGACCTATCGGGGCAGCTAGGCGGTCGGCGCCGCCGGCCAGACGCAATCCTTCCCTGGGAATGGAAAATCATCCTTGCCAGTTTCATTGATCCTTATTATATGGCGACTTATCATAAGGCACTCCGAGGCGCCATGTAATGTCCCTTTCAGCCGTCCTGACGTCAAAACCTATGCCTTTCAGTCCCGCCCGTGAGTTCGGTTTCGCGCTGCACGACGTGGCGCGGTTGCTACGCACTTATTCGGATCAGCGCGCCAGGGAATTGAACATGACGCGCGCGCAATGGGCGGTCCTGGCGCGCTTGCAGCGCTTTGAGGGGGTCAATCAGAGCGAACTGGCCGAAATGCTCGATTTGGCGCCGATCACGCTTGCCCGGCTCGTCGACAAGCTCTGCGGCCTTGGTCTGGTCGAGCGCCGCGACGACGCGAAAGATCGCCGCGCGAACCGGCTATTTCTGACGCAAAAGGCGACGCCTACTTTGGCGCGCCTTGGCGATCTTGGCGAGGAACTGATGAGCCGCGCCCTGGCGGGTCTCGACGGCGCCGCCATCGCGCAGATGACCGGGCGGATGAACCAGATCAAAAACAACCTCAAAAAAGAATTGAACTGCAAAGGCTGAGGCATTGTCGCAAGTCACCCCCTTCAACCCCAGAGAGCGAACGGGCGAGAGCTCGCCCGCGACGCCGCCCGCGCCCGCGCCTGCGCCCGTTGTCGCGCCGCTGCCCGTCGCGCCCCGGCCAGTTGCGGAGCCTTCCTTGGCGCCCAAAGCCAAGCCGCGCCGCCGCGGCGGATCGCGTTTCCTTCTGCTCGTCGTTCTGCCTTTGGCCGCCCTCGCGCTTGGCGGCTATTGGTGGCTGAGTGGAGGCCGCTATGTGACGACCGACAATGCCTATATCGGCGCCGAAAAGGTGTTGATCACGCCGCAAGTGTCGGGCGCAGTGTCGCACATCGACGTCGTCGAAGGCCAGCGCGTCAATGTCGGCGATAAATTATTCGAAATCGATCCGGCCCCTTATCGAATAGCGCTAGCGCTCGCCCAGGGCCGTCTCGAGGCGGCCAAGGCGGAATATGCAAATCTGCAAGTCTCTTACAAGGGCGACGAAGACCAGATCAAAATGGGCGAGGAAGCGGTCAGGGTCCGCCAGGCCGATTTCGACCGCAAAACGGCGCTGCTGAACCAGCGCGCCGGCACGGCTGTCGACGCAGACACTTCGGCAGCCGCCCTTATTCAAGCGCGCCAGATTCTCGCTTTCGTTCAGCAGCAGCAGACTTCGGCTCGCATAAAGCTGGGCGGCGCTCTTGACGCGCCGCTTGAAAGCTTTCCCGACTATGTCCAGGCCAAGGCGCAGGTCGAGGACGCCGAGCGAAATTTGGGCAATACCGGCGTTGTCGCGCCGATCGCCGGCGTCGCCACGCAGGTCACGCAAATCCAGCTGGGTCGTTTCATCGCGGCCGGGGGACCGATTTTTGCCATCATTGCCGATCGCGGTCTGTGGATCGACGTCAACCCTAAAGAATCCGATCTCACCTATGTCCATACGGGGCTGGCCGCGACGTTCACGGTCGACGCGTTCCCCGATCGCAGTTGGCGCGGCAAGGTCGGCGCGATCGCGCCCGGCACAGGCGCTCAATTCGCCATCCTGCCGCCGCAAAACGCCAGCGGCAATTGGGTTAAGGTCGTGCAGCGGGTGCCGTTGCGAATTGAGATCGATCCCGATCAGGACACCAGCGATCTGCGCGCCGGCATGAGCGCCTATGTGTCGATCGACACGGGCCGCGTGCGCTCGCTGGCCGGCGTTCTGGCCGAGTTCGAGGGCGCCAAGGACGCGGCGCTTGGCAGGCCGGCAGCGGGCAACGGAGACGTGAAAAAATGAGCGGCGAAGCCGCTTCGGAGGAAATGGCCCCGTTTGTACGGATCATGCTGACGGTCTGCGTGATGATGGCCACCGTCATGCAGGCGCTCGATACGACCATCGCCAATGTCGCTTTGCCCTATATGCAGGGCTCGCTGTCGACGACCCAGGATCAGGTCAACTGGGTGCTCACTTCCTATATCGTCGCGGCCGCGATCATGACCTCGCCCCTTGGCTGGACGGCGACGAGGTTTGGCCGCAAGAAACTGTTCATCGTTTGCGCCGCCGGCTTCACAGTCGCCTCGATGCTGTGCGGGGCGGCCCAGAGCATCGAACAGATGGTGGCGTTCCGCCTGCTGCAGGGCATATTCGGCGCGGCGCTGGTGCCGCTTTCGCAGACGGTGATGCTCGACATCTATCCACCCGCTCAACGCGGCTCGGCCATGGCGATCTGGGGCATGGGCGTGATGCTCGGACCTATCATGGGCCCGACGCTTGGGGGATGGCTGACCGACGCCTATTCCTGGCGCTGGGTGTTTTTCGTCAATCTGCCGTTTGGGATCCTGACCGTGCTGGGCCTGTCCGTCTTCATGAGGGAAAGCGTGATGAGGCGCGACATCCCGTTCGCCTGGTTCGGCTTTCTGTCCTTGTCGCTTGGGATCGGCGCGCTGCAAATGATGCTGGACCGGGGCGAGGATCTGGGGTGGTTCGACTCCGCCGAAATCATTGTGGAGGCGATCCTCTCCGTCGTCGGGTTTTATTTCTTTTTGGCCGATTCCTTCACCTCGCAACGGCCGTTCATACCGCTGAGGATTTTCCGCGACTGGAATTTTTCGATCGCCGTCATTTTCATGTTCATCATCGGCATCATTCTGCTCGCAACCATGGCCCTGGTGACGCCCTATCTGCAGAATCTGATGGGCTATCCCGTATTGGCGAGCGGTTATCTGCTTGGCTCGCGCGGCATCGGGACATTCGTCGCGATGATGATCGTCGGCCGTCTGCTAGGGCGCATCGATGCGCGCCGCCTCATCTTTTTCGGTCTCGTTCTGGCGACGGGATCGCTGTGGGTCATGGTCTATTGGTCGCCCGAAAGTTCCGCGCGCGCCATCGCCATTGACAGCGTCGTGCAGGGGCTCGGCCTCGGCTTCGTCTTCGTGCCGTTGAACACGATCGCCTTCGCCACCTTGCCAGGAGCGTTCCGCACCGACGGCACCGCGATCTGGACCTTGATTCGCAACCTCGGTTCTTCAATCGGCATATCGCTCATCATCGCGCGGCTCACGAGTATGGTGAGCGTCTTTCATAGCCAGCTTGCGGAAAAGATTTCGCCATTCAACGACGCCCTGCAAATGCCCGATGTCGCCGGCGTCCTGTCGACCGCGACCGATGCTGGCCGCGCCATGCTCGATGGGATCGTCACGCAGCAGGCGGCGGTAATGGCCTATTCGAATGATTTCCTCCTGATGACCTTCATCAGCCTCTGCGCGTTTCCGCTGCTTTTCCTGATCCGCGGCTCAAAGGCGCCGAGCGGCCCGGCGCCCAGGAGCGAAGAACATGCAGCGGTGATGGACTGAAAACCGACCGGTTCAATTGCGCATTTTGGCGGCGATCAGCAGAAGGCCGCCCATCGCGACGAGGAAAGCCGTCGCCCCAATGAAGATCTGCCGCTTGCGCCATCGGGCGGCCGCCAGGACTTCGATCGCCTTTTGGGCCCGAGGGGCGAGCACGCGCGGCGGCGCCGGCGCGACGACCTTCTTCTCAGGCCCGAAACGCCACCAGATCGCCACGAACGTCGCGCAAAGCGCGGGGGCGACATAGGCAAGAACGGGCGCGCGGCGCTCGACCAAGGCGTTCCAGAGGGCGTCCGAAACGGCCATTTGCCCGGCCACCCATCCCAGCAGCGCGGCTCCGCCGACAACCAGAATCGGCCAGCGATCGAGAACGCGCGCCACAAAAAGGGATCCGAACGCCAGCGCCGGGATCGCCAGCGCGATCCCTAGCGCCAACAGCGGCAGGTTGCCTTGCGCGATGGAGGCGAGCGCCAGGACATTGTCGAGACTCATCACCGCATCGGCGCCGATGACCGCGACGACCGCGCGCCAGAAGCGATCGTCATAGGCCTGCTCTGGCGGCTCTTTTGGGTCGCCATGATAAGGCTTATCGGCTTGCGCATGGGCGAGAAGCTCGATCGCGATCGCGATCAACACGAGCGCGCCGACGAGCTTGACGAATGGAAGTTTCATCAGGAAGCCGGTGGCGCCGGCGAGCAGGAATCGCAGGGCAACCGCGCCGCCCACGGCATAGACGAGGGCGCGAGGCCGCATTGCGGACGGCAGCGTCCGGCAGGCAAGCGCGATCAGAATCGCATTGTCGGCGCCCAGCAGCAGGTCGATGGCGGCAAGTTCGAACGAAGCGCCAACGAACAGCAGCGGCGAAGAAGCGTCCATTCTACTCGTCCCTTAAGGCGCGGCGCGGGCCAGCTGGCGGCCGGTCGATGAATTTCATACCAAGAGCCCGGCTATGCCGCAGGCCAGCGACAGCCCTCCGGTCAGCAAAAACAAACAACCGACGATCGGCGCCTCGAAGCGGCCCAAGCGCAACTCGGGCGGCAATTTGCGGCGAGCAAGCTCGAAGAGGAACAGCAAGATGAGCGGCAAGAGAATCGCGTTGACGAGAGCGGCGCCGATCGCGAGCCTGATAATGTTGGGATACAATACGACGACGAGGCCGCCCACCGCCAAAGCGCCGCTGAAAGCCGGCGCGAACCAAGGCGCTTCGCTCGGGCGCTGACGTCCGCTGGAATTGTCGCCGAGATCGCTGAGGGTCCACGCCAGCGCGAGGCAAATGACAATCGTCGCGACGATGGCGCTGCCCGTTAGTCCCAAAGCGAACACGACTGTGCCGACCAGCGGCCCCAGGGCCTTGGTCAGCGCCCGCGCAATCTCCCCGATATCGACGATGCCGTCGCCGTCGGGACGGCGCAGGGTCGCGGCGGCGGCGATCAATATCGCAGCGGTAATCAGCTGGCAGAGCACGGCGCCCGCCGCGGTGTCGAACCGCACCCGCCAGACATCGCGCGGCCCCAATCTCTTGTCGATCACGGCGGACTGCTGATAGAACAAAGTCCATGGCATGACGCAGGCCCCGATATTGGCGGCGATCAACAGGAGGAACGATCCGTTGGCGATTGGCGGCGAGGCCATCTCGCTCAGCATCTGACCGCGATCGGGCGCGCTTTGCCAGGCGACGACGATAAAGGCCAGTTCGAACAGGCCGAGCGCGATCGCGATACGCTCGACCGATTGATACGAGCGGGTCCAAACGATGGCCAGGATGAAGGCGATCGCGGCCGCGACGGTCGCGGCGCGCGGGGCGCCGAGCAATAGCCCGATCCCGGCAAGGCCGGCGATCTGGGTCACCAAAGCAGCAAAGCAGGAGACGCCAAGCGCCCCGGCGCCAAGCCAGGCAATGGGCGCGCCATAGGTCTCCTCGATCAAGCGCGCACAACCGCGCCCCGTCGCCAGGCCGAGGCGCGCCGCCAGTTCCTGCGCGGCGTAGAGGACGGGGATGAGCAGGAATTGCAGCGCGAGCAGCCGATAGCCCCATTGCGCGCCGCTCTGCGCGGCGGTGACGACGCTGCTGACATCGGTGTCGGCGAGCATGACGAGGAGGCCCGGCCCGAAGGCCGCCGCAAACCTCCGGGGTTTCGCTCGGGCGCCCGCCAACCGACGCGCCTCAGGGTTCTGGCCGCGCTGCTTCAACGCTTCACCGATCGCCCTGCGCGACAACGGTGTCTTCGAAGCGTCTGTTGCAATTCCGGCATGGCTCTATTGTCTGAGAGGAGGACGAGAAAGAAACATAGCTTGCCCGCCGACCGCCGTCGCGTGTCTTGGCCGCGATAGGGGGCGCGGACATTTCGCCTTATGCTGACCGCATGATTCCGGCTGGAGAAATGGCGCGATGGTCGACGACGACAAGCTCAAACGCCTGCGCCAGCTTTATCGCGACGCGAAGGGCGGGCAAATGCACGATCCCCATTTCCGCGCGATCGCCGAGCGACAATTTCAGGACGGCGATCGACGCAAATGGCCCTTCGCCGACGCTGCGACGCTGCTCGGCGCGCCGTATCGGCCGGACGCCAGGGATCTTGCCGATTTCGGCGGGCTCGAGATAGCGCTGGTGGGCGTGCCGATGGATCTTGGCGTCACCAATCGGGCGGGCGCGCGCCTTGGCCCGCGGGCGGTGCGCGCCATCGAGCGCATCGGACCTTATGAACATGTGCTGAAAATGGCGCCGCTGGCCGAATGCCGCGCCGCCGACATTGGCGATGCGCCGATGCGCTCACGCTTCTCGCTGGAGAGTTGCCATGAAGACATCGAGGCATTCTATCGCCGTCTGGCGGAGGCCGAGGTCGTGCCGCTGTCGGTGGGGGGCGATCATTCCATCACCCATCCCATCCTGAAAGCTTTGGGCGCCAAGCAGTCGGTCGGCATGCTGCATATCGACGCCCATTGCGACACGTCCGGCTCCTATGAGGGCTCGAAGTTTCATCACGGCGGGCCGTTCCAGGAGGCCGTGCTCGACGGCGTGCTCGATCCCGAGCGGGTGATCCAGATCGGCATTCGCGGCGCCTCCGAATATCTGTGGGAATTCTCGTATGATTCGGGCATGACGGTGATCCATGCCGAGGACGCGGCCGATATGGGCATGGCGGCCGTCGTCGCCAAAGCGCGCGAGGTTCTGGGCGCCGGGCCGGTCTACATATCCTTCGACGTGGACAGTCTCGATCCCGGCTTTGCGCCGGGCACCGGCACGCCGGAAGTCGGCGGCCTCACCCGCGGGAAGCATTGGCGATTCTGCGCGGCGTCCATGGCCTGGATGTGATCGGCGGCGATGTCGTGGAGGTGGCCCCGCAATATGACGCGACCAGCAACACCGCCCAATGCGGCGCGCAAATGCTGTTCACGATGACGGGGTTGGCGGCGGCGGCTTTGCGGCGCCGGCGCGGGTAAGCGCAAGGATCGCGCCGCCCGCCGCCAGACCCCAGAAGGCGCCCCCTATTCCGAAGAAGGAGACGCCGGAAGCGGCGACGAGAAAGGTCACCAGCGCGGCCTCGCGCTCTTCGCTCTTGACGAGCGCATGGCTCAGCGAAGAGCCGAAAGCGCCGAGCAGCGCGAGCCCGGCGACCGCTTCGATGAGGATTGGCGAGCCCGCGACAAAGCTCGTCATCGCCCCCGCCAGCAAGCCGAACGCGATATAGGCCACGCCCCCCGCTACGGCGGCGATCCAGCGCCTAGCGGGGTCGGGATGCGCGTCGGGCGCGGCGCAAAGCGCCGCCGTGATTGCGCTGAGATTGACTGCATGGCCGCCGAACGGGGCGGCCAGAAGGGTTAACAATCCCGTCGTTGCGATCAGCGGCCCCGGCGAGGGCGATAGCCATAGGCCGACAATACCGCGAGGCCCGGAAGGTTCTGGCTCGCCATAGTGACGATGAACAAAGGCAGCGCCAGGCTGATGAGCGCATCGAGCGAGAAGGTGGGCGGCACGAAAATGGGCTGCGGCGTGAAATCGGCGAGCGCGACCGGCGCGCCATGGCTTGTCGCGGCGATGAGGATTGCGGCGACGATCGCCGCGGCCGGCGTCGCATAAAGGCGTTTCCACCGCGCCATCAACAGCCAGACCAAGATGATCGGGGCAGCCAGATGCGGGGCCTCGGCCATCGCCTTGACGGGGGCAAGGCATAGCGAGAAGAGCACGCCCGCAAGCATCGCATTGGCGAGCGGGGCGGGAATGGCGGCGACCGCGCGCTCGAACGGACGGATCATGCCGGCCGCGACAATCAGCGCCCCGACGGCGAAGAAGGCGCCCACCGCCGCCGGAAACCCGCCCGCCACCGCGCCGGTCGAAGCGAGCAGCGCGGCGCCCGGCGTCGACCAGGCGCAAGCGATTGGCATGCGCGACCACAGGCTGAGCCCGATGCCGGCGATCCCCATCGCGATCGACAGCGCCATCAGGCCCGAAGCGGCCTGACCGTCGGTCGCGCCCACCCGCAGTGAGCCCCTTGAGGATGACCGCGAAGGAGCTGGCATAGCCGACGAAAGAGGCGATGAGCCCCGCGCTGACGGGCTGGAGGATAGAGGCTGGGCGCATGGAGGAGGGCGACTCGAGGAGGGGAGGATTGCCTATATCAAAGCCGGGGCAGGCGACTGTCAAAATCCGAACGGCTGCGGCGATTCATATTGCGCTCACCATAAATTGGATTTTGTCCGTCAGACCCGCTATTTGCAGGCGGTCTAGGTATTTTCCGAGTCTATCGCGGTTTCGCCTGCTTGCTAGGGTCGAATGGATGAACGTTGGGGAGTGGCTCCAATGTACTCTTCATGAATTTCGTCGCGTTCCCTACGACTTAAGCCGAGACGATCCGCGCGGCCGTTGCACTAGACGCAGCGGCCTCGGGATTGATTTCCCACGGCTTCGCGGCGCGCCGAATCCATAAATGACGCCATTCGATCTTCGGGAGATATCGACACCTGGGAGTGAGCTATGTTGTGGGATGCGTCGGCAATCAATGGATTTGCCATTGAGGCGAGCGATGGGCCGCTCGGAGCGGTTGGCGACGTTCTCTTTGAGGGCGTGGGTTGGGCTAATCGATGGCTGATCGTCCATGCCGGCAAATGGCTTTCCGGCCGCAAAGTGCTGCTGCCGCATTCCGCGCTGGGCCGACCCGATAAGGCCCTGCGCCGCTTCGCCGTCAATCTGACCCGTCGCCAGGTCGAGGATAGTCCGAACGTCGATACGGACCGGCCCGTGTCGCGACAGACAGAGAATGAACTCTATGAACATTGCGGCTGGCATCCCTATTGGGGCGAGGATCTTTACCCCGTAAGCGAGACGTCGCCGCATCTGCGCAGCCTGGCGAGCGTGCGAGGTTACCGCGTCCACGCCACCGACGGCGAGATCGGGCATGTCGAGGATTTCCTGGTCGACGATGTCGGCTGGAGCATCCGTTATGTCGCCGTCGACGCCAGAAACTGGTGGCCCGAACAGAGGCTCCTGGTCTCGCGGCGCTCGGTGCAGCAGATCGATTGGACCGACAAGAAGATTTACCTCAGCGTCAGAGTCGGACTGGAGAATCTGAGCGGGGGGCGAGCGGCCTTTCCATCTGACGGCGGCCGCCTACGCCGGCTCAACCCTTCGATCCCGCGCGCCGGCTCGGTTTTCCACCCGTCCGCAGAACGTCCTTTGCCGCGTCGATGAAGGCTCGCAGCTTCGGCATGTCGGAGGCCCGGCGAGGAAAGTAGAGAAACAGGCCGGGCTCTTCGATGCTCGCTTCGGAGAGAATCCAGCGAAGTCTGCGCTCGCGGATTTCGGCGCGAACCATCGGCTCGAACACATAGGCGACGCCAACGCCGGCAAGGGCAAGCTCTTTGGCGTAAGTCGGATCCGTCACAAGCGCCGTCCCGCTCACCTCAACCGATAGTTCCACGCCTTCGTCCTTCAGATCCCAGGCATAGACGGTGCCGGCCGAGGGCAGGCGAAAGCCGATGCAATTATGGCGCTGCAGATCCCTGACCGACCGCGGCGAGCCTTTGGCGTCGAGATAGGAGGGCGAAGCGACCAGGATCGCCTGGAAGGGGGGCGTCAGCCGGATCGCGATCATGTCCTGGGCGATCATCTCGCCGAGCCGCACGCCGGCGTCAAAACCGCCCGCCACGATGTCGGCAAGACCGTCGTCCGACGTAATCTCAATAGTGAGATCGGGATGCCGCCACGCCATTTCGGCGATTATGGGGGTGATGGCGATCATTAGCGCGACCCGCGGCACATTGAGCCTCAACAGCCCCGTCACGCGCCCCTTGGCGGCGCGCACCCGCTCCGCGCTCTCCTCGATCGCCGTCAGGGCCGGCCCGACGGCGGCGATGAAGGCGGCGCCGGCCTCGGTCAAAGCCACGCTGCGGGTAGTGCGGGCGAACAGCGGCGCGCCGAGGGCGTCTTCAACCGTGCGGATCGCGTGGCTCACAGCCGACGGGCTCATGCCGAGCTGCGCCGCGGCGGCCGCAAAACCGCCGCGCCTCGCGACCGCCAGCACGACCGGCAGATGGGGGAGAAACTCGCGATGCATTCATGCATGATATCGAATTACTCTTGCCGATTAAACCGGATTACCACGGGTCGGACTACGAGCCATCCTTCGGGCCAGTCAGGCGGCGATGCAAAGCCCCAACCCAAAGGGAAACGATCATGTCCAACATTGTGAAAACCTGGTTCATCACCGGCGCGGCCTCCGGCTTTGGCCGCGCCTTTGCCGCCCACGCGTTGGCGCGCGGCTATAACGTTGTCGCCACCGCCCGCAACCTATCCAAGCTGCAGGATCTTGTGGCTCAGGCGCCGGACCGCGTGGCGGCGCTCAAGCTGGATGTGGAGCGCGCGCAGGACGCCAAAGCGGCGATCGAGGCCGCCGTCGCGCGGTTCGGGCGCATCGACGTCGTCATCAACAATGCCGGCTATGGCATTGTCGGCGCCGTTGAGGAGACGCCCGAGGCCGAATTGCGCGCGATCATGGAGACCAATTTCTTCGGCGCCATGGCGGTGACCATGGCCACGCTGCCGATCCTGCGCGCGCAAAGGTTCGGGGCGATCGTCAATATGTCGAGCCTTGGCGGGCAATTGTCGAATGCCGGCTTCGGCGCCTATTCGGCCTCGAAATTCGCTCTCGAAGGCGCCTCCGAGGCGCTGGCCCAGGAAATGGCGCCCTTTGGCGTCAAGGTCCTCATCGTCGAACCCGGCGCGTTCCGCACCGACTTTGCCGGCGCCGCTCTGCGCCATATGCCAATCCTCGACGCTTATCGGGACGTGGTCGGCCCAATCCGCGCCTTCAGCCATGGGATGAACAACACGCAGGATGGGGATCCGCGCAAGGCGGCAGAGGCGTTGGAGCGCGCGCTTGACGCGGAGGCGACGACGCTGCGCTTGCAGCTTGGCGCCGATGCGGTCGCGATGGTGCGCGCCCATGCCCAAACGCTGCTGGCGGATTTGGCCAAATGGGAGCCGGTCGCGCTGGCGACCCGCCTGGCGAGCGAGTCGGCGTGACGGCGCCTCTCGCGCAAGGTGGTTGCCCGATTGACTTGGCGATCGAATGCTGCGGCAATGGTGCCGGCTCGGGCCGTTGCGCGGAACGATCGGACGAACAGGCGGGCGGGGGATGAATACGCTTCGACTTGAGGCTTTCTCAGACGGCGTATTGGCCTTCGCCTTCACGCTGCTGGTGCTGGATTTCCGGGCGCCCTACAGCACCGCGGGCCTTTTTGCCTATTTGCTCTCGCTATGGCCGCAACTGCTTGGATTTTGCATCAGCTTCCTGCTGATCGGCCTTATCTGGGCCAATCATCGCGCGATGTTCCTGCATATCGAAGGCGCCGATCGCCTGCTGATATTTCTCAATACCTTACTGCTGGCCGACGTCGCCTTTCTGCCGTTCCCGACCTCGTTGCTCGCCAAGGCCATCAGCTCAAGGCAAGGCCTCACCGAGGCCGCATTCTTTTACGGCCTTGTGCTGACGGTCGGCGGAATATTCTTCAACGGACTGTGGCTTTATTCCGGCTCCAGAATGCGGTTCGCCCGCAAAGAGAGCGCCAGAAGGCGCCGGCGCGGGATTTCGATCCGATATGCGCTGGGTCCGCTCGCCTATCTCGTCGCGACCTTCTGTTCGTTCTTATCGCCGTTGCTGTCGATTGCGCTCTACGTGCTGCTGATCGTATTTTTCTGGTTGCCGGGCCGATCGGAAGAGCCGCTCGAAGCGTAACCCGACCACGGAATAGAATTTTGCTAACAAGGAGCGCCAGGCGATGTACCGACCCATCAATTTCGAGGACAAGTTCTCGAGGTTCAGCGAACATTGGCTGCCCAAGGTAATCGCCGAAATGAACGATTATCAGTTCAAAGTCGCAAGGCTCGAAGGCGATTTCCTGTGGCACGACCACAAGGAAACCGACGAGACTTTCATCGTCATCGACGGCGAATTACGGATCGATTTTCGCGACGGCGCAGTCACGCTGTCGAAGGGCGAGATGTTCGTCGTTCCCAAAGGGGTGGAGCACAAGCCTTTCGCCGCTAAAGAAGTGAAATTGCTGCTCATCGAGCCGCGCGGCGTGCTCAACACCGGCCATAAGGGAGGCGAGCGCACCGCGCAGAACGACGTGTGGATCTGAGACCGTATTCAACGATCGCGCGAAAGAGGTCAGTGCAGCAGGCCCAGCCCCAGAACGCCCGAGACGATCAAAAAGGCCGCCACGATGTAATTGAGCAGCTGCGGCATGATGAGGATCAAGACGCCGGCGATCAGGGAGACAATCGGCTGGAGATGGGCGATGCTGATAGTCATTGCGGTTTTCCGTTTCTGGACGATGAGTTGACGGCACGCTCATTTGGACGAAAGGCGCCGCGGGAATTGTTTTAGTTCAAGGCATGTCGCAGTTCCAGCCGCGCGGCCAACAACGCCGCCGCGCGAGGGTCGTTGCCTCCAATCGAGCTGAAAAGCCTTTACGCGCCGTACAGCCAATCATAGCGCCCCAGCAATCGTTCGGCTCCGAGCGCGCGCATGCCAAAGTCGCGCGCCAGAGCGAGCGGCCCGGACAGGTGATAGAGCCGCGCCTGCGCTCTGACCTCAGCCTGGACGCGCGCCGCGCGGGGCGCGCGCCGGCGCGAATAGGCGGCGAGCGCCTCGGCCGGCTCGGGCGAGGCTTGCAGGCAATCGGCCAAAGCCCCGGCGTCCTCGATCGCCTGCGCCGCGCCCTGCGCGAGGAAGGGCAGCATAGGATGGGCCGCATCGCCGACCAGCGCGACCCGGCCCAGGGCGAATCGGGCAAGCGCCATGCGGTCATAGAGCGGCCAGGCCCGCCATTCGGGCGCGCTCACGATAAGGCTGCGCGCCTCGGGCGCCCAATCGGCGAAGGCGCGCTCGAGGCTGACGCGGTCGGCGGCGCCGTCCCACGGGTCCTCGCCCGGCTTGGGGCGCCAGCCGCTTTCGATCACCGCGACAAGATTGACGATCGCGCCCTGACGCAGCGGGTAATGGACGAGATGGGCCCTTGCGCCGAGCCGCAGCGTGACTTCGGGGCGGCGCAGGGATTCAGGAACGAGCCAAGCCTCGATCTGCGCGCGAAAGGCGACGCGGCCGGAAAAGAGCGCTTCGTCGCGCGCGCCAAGCCCGAGCCTTTCGCGCAGGATCGAGCGCAGTCCGTCGGCGCCGATGAGAAAGTCGCCGCGCTCGCGCAGATTGATGGACCCGCGTTTCACGCCAATCGTCACGCCGACCTCGTCGCTGGCGAGGCCGGCGACCTCAACGCCGAGGCTCAGCGTAATATTGGGTTCGCGCGCGATACGCTCGATCAGCGCGCGCTGCAGGTCGGCCCGGTGGAGCACGAGATAAGGCGCCCCCCAGCGCGAGGGCGCGGATTCCAGCGGCAGCCTGGACAGGAGCGCGCCGTTGCGCCCGCGCAGGATGCGGATGGCGCTTGGCGCCATGGCGCGGCTTTGCACGGCCTCCAGCGCGTCGAGCCGGGCAAGGATGCGCGTCGCATTGGGCGTGAGTTGCAGGCCGGCGCCAAATTCCTCGAGCACCGCCTCTCGCTCGAATATCGCGATCCTGAAGCCGGCCCGGCCTAGCGCCAAAGCCGCGGTCAGCCCGCCAATCCCGGCCCCAACGATCAGCGCGCGGCCGGTCACGGGCGCTCGGTCAGATCGCCTCGATGAGTTCGCACGCGGCGGGCAGGCAATGGGGCCCAAGGCCCGACTCGTAGACGAAGAGCGTCGAGCAATAGCCGCAGATCGCCTCACGATCGCCGCCCATATCGATGAAAATGTGCGGATGGTCGAACGGCGGCGTCGCGCCGGTACACATGAATTCCTTCACGCCGACCTTGATCGCCGCAACGCCGGGGTCGTTATGGAAATGGGGAATTGCATGATCGGCCATGAAAGGCTCCGGAATTGCAGACGAGTTGCATCGCACCATAGAGGACCGCTCGCCGCTTGGGTAGGCGGACAAATCGCAATTGAATGGTGTTAATTTTTCCAAAACTGCCATCGCTTTCGCAGCGTGGCCGCCCTAGGCAACGAATATAGTTCATTGAGATATTCGGCGGCGGTCTGACCACCCTTTGAATACGCGCGAGAAACAAAGAACCAAACCAAAAAACCTCCAAATATCAAAATTTGAATCGTCTGAAATATTCCGAAAGAAACTGGTGTCGTCTTGAACGCTGCGATTATTGCATCGATCGCGCTCGGAAATGCCGCTATCGCGCCGCCCAGAGCCGCCCAGGTCCATTCATCCCATTTTTTTCGCGGCAATGTCGCTAACATTTGCGCGCGTTCATACGGCAAGTGAACGGTTTTTATAGGCTGCGGTGGTATGGCCTCCGATGGGAAACCGGCTTCCCCAACAGATGCGCCGTGCGCCAGACTTGACCCTGCCGCCGAATTGGCTTGAGCGCCTGCAGCCGCGCCCGCCAAAACAGGTAGAGCAGACTGATCCGCGGAAACCGGAAAATCAGTCCCCTGCGTCGGAACGTCGGCCATATCAGCTACTCTGAGTTGACGGCGGTGCGGCTATTTGTTCGTTGTCGGTGATTAGTTTCAAAACAAGGTTGGCAAATATTTTGGCATCGACGGCGGTCATCACCACGCCGGTGTGAAACCGAGCGCCTTTCCCACCTGTCATTTCCCCGTAAGTTAGCCGCATGATGCCCCCTTGCAGCCACGCCTGCACGTAATTTGCGTAAACTGGGTTCACATCGCCGGGATCATTGACAGGCTGTGGGATGGTCTTTTCCGTTGTGTCTCCTGCCATGATCGCACTCCTTGAACCATTGGGACCGAATGATCCCACGGAAGAAGAAATTGCCCAAGCCTTTTTGCCACCGGTCAAGTAGCGGTGAGTTGCCGACTGGAAAGCTCGTCTAGCGTCTCGTTCTTGCGAAGCGAGCACCGTCAGCAACGCGAGGAGGGCCGGTGCCGCTTGCACGAACAGGATCGAGACGAAAGCGGTCGCCGCGCCGTAGAGGCCGGCGACGATCACGCAGCCTAAGAAGAAAATCTGCGTATCGCGCCGGCCCTGCCAGAGCGACCACAACAGGCCGGCGGCGAGAAAGCCGTTGTAGAGCCCCTGATTGCCGGCGAGGACCGCCGAAGATTTGGCCGCCTCGGCGGTATTGTGGAACGCCTCGATCCCGACCGGCTTGTCCCAGAAAAACATTTCGAGGACGAGAAAGCCCAAATGCTCGATCGCGACCAGAACGATCAGCGCCTTGGCGAGCCTACGCATGAGAGTCTCTCCGACGCGCAATCGTTCGAGCCTGTCACAGCGCGGCGCGGGATCAATGCGTGGCGGCAATGGCGTCATTGTGCGGCGGCTGCGACAGACAGGCGAGGGAGGACGCGCTAAATGACGTGGAAATCACCGTCCGAAAGCCCATCCGAGTCCTAGGAGCCGAACTTGCCGGAATTCTCCTCCAATGGCGTGCGCATCGCTTACCTCGAGGCGCGCCCCGATGCGCCGGATCGGCGCGAGCCGATCCTCCTCATCCACGGCTTTGCCTCGAATCTTCAGATCAACTGGGTCAATCCGCGCTGGGTCGAGACGCTGACCCGGGCCGGACGGCGGGTCGTCGCCTTCGACAATCGCGGCCACGGCGCGAGCGAAAAGCTGTATTCGCCCGAGGCCTATCATTCGGCTGAAATGGCCAGGGACGCCCTGAACCTGTTGAACCATCTTGCGATCGGCGCAGCCGACGTGATGGGCTATTCGATGGGCGCGCGGATTGCCGCCTATCTGGCGCTTGGCAACGCGGCGCGGGTGCGCTCGCTGATTCTTGGCGGCCTTGGCGATCATCTCGTCAATGGCGTTGGCCTGCCGCTCGAGATCGCCGAGGCAATGGAGGCGGCCTCGCTGGATGATCTTACCGATCCGACGCAGCGCCTGTTCCGGCGCTTTGCCGATCAGACCAAAAGCGATCGGGCGGCGCTCGCGGCCTGCATCAGAGGATCGCGCCAGACCCTGACGCGCGAAGAGGTTGCGAGCATCCAATGCCCGACGCTCGTCGCGATCGGGACCAAGGACGAGATCGCCGGCGATCCGCACGTTCTGGCGGCGATGTTTCCTCATGGCGGGGCGCTGGAAATCCCCGGGCGGGACCATAATCTTGCCGTCGGCGACAAGGTCTTCAAGGCTGGCGCGCTTGCCTTTCTAGAACGGCACGCGTGAAGCGGATTTCAGCGTGAGGCAGGTGTTTGAGGTCTGTTTCATGCAGCGGGAACAAGGAATTGCATCTGGATGCTAAGACGCCGCCGAGGTTGGCTGGCGAGCCGCTTTGGGAAATGCGTCCCGCTGGAGACGCCGCGCTGGGCGCCCCATTCCTAGCCGGGCCTCTCCCATGCTATAATTGCCGGCGTAAGCTCTCGGAGGAGTCCCCCCATGGCGCAGAGCCTGGTCGCCCATTTGGTTGGCATAGGCCGCAACGACCCGCTGTTTGCGCGCATTCGCGCCGAAGCGGAAGCGGCGGCAAGGCACGAGCCCGAATTGGCGGCGTTGCTGATGACAGCCATTTTGAACCATGAGACGCTGGAAAGCGCGGTCATCCATCGTCTGGCCTCGCGGCTCGACCATGTCGACGCGCCGGGGGAGATGATCCGCCAGATCTATGCCGATTTCATCGCGCGCGATCCGGCGATCGGCGAGGCTTTCCGCGCCGATATCATGGCGGTCGCCGATCGCGATCCCGCCTGCATGCGCCTGATGGAGCCGGTGCTCTATTTCAAGGGTTTCCACGCGTTGCAGACCTATCGCCTCGCCCATGCGCTGCTGCGGGCTGGCCGGCGCGATTTCGCGCTCTATCTGCAAAGCCGCGCCTCCTCGGTGTTCGACGTCGACATCAATCCTGCCGCGCGCATTGGCAAGGGCGTGTTCCTCGACCACGCCTCAGGCCTTGTGGTCGGCGAGACGACGGTGATCGAGGATGACGTGTCGATCCTGCAGGGCGTGACCCTGGGGGGCACCGGCAAGGAAATTGGCGATCGGCATCCCAAAATACGCCGCGGCGTATTGATCGGCGCGGGCGCAAAGGTGCTCGGCAATATCGAGGTCGGCCATTGCTCGCGAGTCGCCGCGGGCTCGGTCGTTCTTTCGGCCGTTCCCCATAACAAGACGGTCGCCGGCGTGCCGGCGCGCATCGTCGGGGAGGCGGGCTGCGCCGAGCCGGCGCGCAGCATGAACCAGATCATCGCGGAAAAACTGATCGAGCGCTAAGGGCTTTCTCGCCGCTTGCGGGCGCGGGCCTTTCATGGCAAAGGCTCGCCCCCGCCATCTGCGAATGTGAGGCCCGGAGATCATGGACAAGAGCGAAATTCTGAAATTGCAGGCGCATCTGCGCCGCAGCTTTGGCGCGCCGACGCTGAAGGTCCAGCCGAGCTCCAAATCGGCCGACGCGGCCGATGTCGTGTTCGGCGAACGGCGGATCGGGACGATCGAGGTCGACGATGAGGACGGCGATCGTTCCTTTTCTTTTGAAATGAAAATCCCTGTCGAACGGCATGTGCTGCAGGATTATCTGCGCCGGCTGTTCGAGAACGAACATTTGACGATCGCCTCGCGCCTCAAGAAAAACGATTCCGTAGAGCTCAACAACGGCTCCGATTTCCTCGGCGTCGTTTCAGCCGACGATCCGAAGGGCAAGACCTATACGCTGCAAATGGCCATCCTCGATTTCGATCTCGAGGATCTCTGAGCTGATCCTCACCGCCTCGCCGCCTCGATAAGGCCGCGCGCGCCCGCGTTGAGCTTTTCCCATTCCGACAGAAGCGCCGCCGAAAAGCGCAGCTCGACGTCGAACTCGCCGACGCGAAAGTCGTAGACGCAGGAATTGGGCGTCTTTTGCGACTGATCGGGGCGCCCGCAGCGCGCCGCAAATTCGCGTCCTTCGGGCTCGACGAAATAGAGTTCCTGGCCCTCGAACGGACTGCCGGCCTGAAAGGCTTTCGCGACGAGGCCGCCGGGATGGCTCCAGCCGTCGGGCTCGAGAAAGCGGGCATAGAGCTTGGCCGGCCGTTCGGCGGGATCGAAGCTGGAATCGCCGGCCTTGATGGTGACAAACACCAGTTTCTCGTAGCGCTCGGCGAGGTCCGTCTTGCCGTTGACGTCGGAGACGTCGCCGGCCGGGGTGAAGTCGGGAAAGAAAGCGGCAAGGTCGAGTTGCTCCATACGGCCGCCGCCGCGCGAGGCGGGGCGGAAATAGCCGCTGGGCAGCGTGAAGCGCGCCGCGCCGACGAAAGCCTGACGCGTCGCCGGCGCCTCGTCGGCATGATGAAAACGCCAGAAATAGCTCGCGCCGGCGACCAGAAGTCCCAGCGCGAGCGCGCCTAGGATCAACCCGGCAAGTCTCGAAGGCATGGGCTCGGCTCCAGCAGCCGCCTTACGCGAATCGCTTGGCGTCTTTGCGCCGACATTTGACGCAGCTTTGCGGCGGGCGCCAAGAATTTAAGAAGCATTGCCCGCCGCCCGCCATCGCTGCGATAAGGAGCGAGCGATGGAAAGGGAGACGAAGCACATGCCGATTTACGCGCTCGACGGTCAGCGCCCGGTTTTGCCGGCGATGGGTCGCTATTGGATCGCGCCGAATGCGAGCGTGATCGGCAATGTGAAGCTTGGGGAGGATTGCGGCATATGGTTCGGCGCGACGCTGCGCGGCGACAACGAGCCGATCACGATTGGCGCGCGCTCCAATATTCAGGAGGGCTCGACGCTGCACACCGATATGGGCTTTCCGCTCGATATCGGCGAGGATTGCACGATCGGCCATAATGCGATCCTGCACGGCTGTTCGATCGGCGCGGGCTCGCTGATCGGCATCGGCGCGATCGTGCTCAATGGCGCGCGCATCGGCAAGGGCTGCCTGGTCGGCGCCGGCGCGCTGGTGACGGAGGGAAAAGTGTTTCCCGACTATTCGCTGATCGTCGGCTCGCCAGCCAAGCCGATCCGCGGGCTCGAGAAAGAAGCGGTTGCCAAGCTGAAATCGTCGGCCGCCTATTATGTCGAGACGTGGCGGCGCTTTGCCGAAGGCATGGTCGAAATAGCATAAAAAGAGGCCGGCCTAGGGGGAGGCCGGCCTCAGAACGAAGCGGGACATTGGGGGCGAATCCCGCTTCGAAGCTTTTCGATTACGGTCTAGCGCGCGGTGTAGAGCGGCGCATCGACCGGCGCGCCGAGCATCACCCACACATTGGGATTTTCCTGGCTTTGACGCTTGACAAAGCGATAGGCGGCCGATGTCCAGGGTTTCATGTCGTCGTTGAGATTGTCGAGCACGAACTCGCCCTTGTTGGTCTTGAGCGTGAGGATCGCATGGCCTTCCTGGCTTTCGTCCTTGACGACCGTCATCAGCAAAGCCTGGCGCGGGAAGCCGAGATCGATCAGCATCTTGCGCTTCAACAACGCGTAATCCTCGCAATCGCCCTTGCCGTCGAGGGGATAGTCCCAGCGATCGACGACGCCCCAATGATCCATGTCGCTGATCGGCTCCACATGCGCATTGACCCAGCGGTTGATGCGGGTGATCTCGCGGAAGGCCTTGGCGGAAAGATTGATGTCGACGGCGGGCAGGCGCTCATCATTGCATTCGCCCTCATAACGGCCGCAGAAGTCGACCCAGCCGTAAGGCACGCTCGTCTCCTGGCCGACGGCCGCATAGCTCGCCTCGAGCGCTCCAGCGTTGGTTGGCCGCTCCAAAGCCAACCAGCCGCCGCAGATCACCATCGCCGCCGTGCCGGCGCGGATCAGACGTGAAATCATCGTCGTCCCCTGTCATTCCCAGGGGAGGACGATAAGGACGGCGATTTTCCAACGGACCAAGTAAAAGCGTCGAATTATAACGATCGGGATTCACGTTGGTGACCGCGATATAAAGAATAACCGAAGTTTAATCGGTTCGGTCAACAATATCTAAAAGGCCGGTATTTGGCGCTTTGAGCGGGTTGTTTGGGGCCGGGTAACGTTTGCTTTGCTTCGGCTTCACCCGATGGCAACCATGGCGCGGCCGGCCAAAGGTTAATTCGGGCGAATGGCGCGGTTTTGCCGCGAGATTTCAGTCGCAGAACCGCTGAAATGGTTAGGGATTTCTGTCGGCGGCGCCTTATCTCGGCTTTGCCGGCCTCGCCCGCGCCCCGAATTCCTCGTTATGCTCGCCGAGCGCCGGCGCCGCCAAAGCTTCTCCGGCCCTCGATCGAAACGCCGCGTCGATCGGCACCGGCAGGGCGGGCAGGGAGGCGCCCGCCTCGTTGACGAGGCGATGCGCCATCAGGCCGCGCGCGGCAAATTGCGGGTCCTCAAGCGCTTCGCGCAAACTCGCGACAATCGAGCAACAGCAGTCGCGCCCGGCGATGCGCTCGCGCCAATAGGTCGAGGGCTGGCCTTTGACGATCTCGCCGACGCGCGCGATGGTCGCCGCCTCGAACGGACGGTCGGCAAGCTCGGCCTCCAGCCCGATCATTTCGCAAAACTGCGCCCAGAATTTTTCTTCAAGCGGCGCGGCGGCGAGGATGCGGCCATCGGCGCAGGGGTAGAGGCGATAACGCGCGGTGCCGCCGGTCAGCAGATGTTCGCCATTGCCGCGCCATTCGCCGCCCGCCAGTCCGTCGCCCAAAGCCCAGAACATGAAGGGGAACAGATTGTCGGTCATCGCAATGTCGAGGCGGCGCCCGCGCCCGGTGCGCAGCCGCTCCTGCAGCGCCATCAGAATGTTGATCACAGCGGGATAGGCGCCCGCCGCAATGTCGGCGATGAGCGCCGGCGGCACGACGGGCGCATCGGGGGGGCCCATCGACAAGGCGAGTAGGCCCGCATCGCCGATGTAATTGAGATCGTGACCGGCCCTGTCGCGCGCGGGACCCGTCTGGCCATAGCCGGTGATCGAGCAATAGATCGCTTTCGGATTGAGCGCGGCGACATGGCCGGGACCGAGGCCGAGCCGCTCCATCACATCGGGCCGGAATTGCTCGACGATCACATCGGCCCTGGCGAGCAGCGGCTCCAGCGCGGCGCGGTCCGCCATATCCTTGAGGTCCAGCGCGAGGCTTTTCTTGCCGCGATTGAGCAGCGCGAAATAGATGCTGTCGCGCCCCCAGGACGAGGGATAGGCGCGCATATCCTCGCCCTCGGGCCGCTCGATCTTGATCACTTCCGCGCCCGCCTCGGCCAGCAGCAGCGTCGCCATCGGGCCGGGCAGCAGCGTGGTGAAATCGAGAACGAACAGACCTTCGAGGGGGCGCATCGGAGGCTCCTGCGGCGCGGGCGGCGGCATATTTGCGGACAGAGCGCGAGCCCAGAGGGCGACGCCGGGCGCGGATCATAGCGCCCTTCAGCTCGCCAGGACGAAACTGCCGCGCTTGGCCGACAGGGCGCCCTGCGTCACATGAGCCTTTATCTTGTCGGCCCGCCCTTGCGAATCCGTCATTTTCGATTTCCTGCCGGCGGTCAGGCGCGCGGCGAGATAGGCGACAAGGATCGCGCTTTCGTCGGCGTCCACCCGAGACATCGCCAAGGCGACCTGGGCGCGGCGCAATTGCGGATCATGCGCGGCGCGCCAAAAGCGATAGGCCCACAGATTGCCGCGAAGCTGCGCCTTCAGCGTCGCGGAATTCAGCTTTTGCCCATTGAGGACGAAAAATCCCGTGCGCAAGGCGCCGGCCGGGGCGGCGTTCATCGCCACATCGAGCCCGACCGAGCCGAAATAAGCAGCGAAAGTCGCTGCGGATCTCATGCGGACAAGATCGAGAAGGCCGGGTAGTTCTCCCGCTCCGGCGCCGGCGCCGGCCGTCCATTGGAAAATGCCGCAGGACAGGAAGGAATTATCGTAAGTGTTGATCGCTTCGATGTGGCCTTCATTTTCGGAGACCGATTGGATCACCCGCTGCAGGCTGGCCGGCGTGTCGGGAAAGGCCTGGGGATCCTGTTTGAAGAAATCGGCGATCGATGTGACGCCGTTGTTGAAGAGGCCGGGACCCGATGTCGTGCCGAATTTGACGTTGCCCGGCCCCAGAACCGATTTGCCGACAACCTTGATGTCTTGTTCGGTGGCGTCCGGCGGAATCGACGGCGCTGGCGGAATCGGCGGCTGCGCCCCTGCTGCTGGCTGAACCATCATCTACCCCCCCGACAGAACTTCCCGGCGCATTGTGACCGCGACCGGCGTTTTCGGCAACGCCCGGTCTTGAGAATCCGGCCTCCCGTGACGGCAAAGCATATTCAGCCGTCACAAACGCTTATTCCCGGCCGTCGCTTCCGCATTTCTTGTGATATCGTCGCCGCCAAAGCCATTTCGAACATCGAGGAGAAGACGGGTCAAACTTTCGCGGGAGGTTGCGATGCGGGCAATTTCTTTGAGGTATTGGCTGGCCGTCTTGCTTGTCCTGCTGGCTCCCTCTTTGGCTTTGGCGGCGAGTTGCTCCAACGATTGCGCGCGGCTCTGCGGCGCGAAGCCCGCGTGCCTCAACACATGCAGGGCCGAAGCGGCAAGAACTTGCGCCATTGCGCCGCCGTCGCCGAGAACAGGCGATGCCCAACCGACGCATTGGGGCTCGGGGCACAGCGAAGTCATTCACCATTCGACGCACTCGGCGTCCAGACCGGCAGAAACGGCCCGGCCCAATATCGTGGAGCCGACGCAGGCGTCGAAACCAGCGCCGCCCCACGCGCCGACGCTGTCAGGCGCCTCGGCCGGTCCGCCGGCGGCGAATAGCCCCTCCAATCCAGCGCCGACGGCGAGCGGGTCGTCCAATCCGGCCGCGGCCAAACCGGCCGTCGTCGACACGGCCTATGCGCCGCTTTACAAATTAGGCGGGGATGCGCCCGGCTGCTGGATCGTCTCTGCGCCCAGCCTGCGGAGGGAATGGCGAGCTTTTGCAGTTCCGGATATGGCAAGGGGCCTTTCCTGTTCACCTATGTGCATCCCGATTCCGGGCTCGGCAATCTTCCGCTACCGCCTCCCTTCCTGTTCGTCGACCTGTCCACCGTCGAGCCGGCGGCATTTGCCGAATATGTCGACGCCTATAAGGCGCAGGTCAAAAGCGAAGATATCAGCGACCGCAGCAAGATCGATACGATACGGCTGCGGGTGCTCAAGGTGATCACGGCAGCCGCCAGCCTCCTCAATCCGATCGACACGGCGATGGCCAATATCCTGCACGCGCCCGGCGCCGATTCCGACAAGTGATTTTTGCGAGGGATTTGCAATGAGGAACGCCGCTCTCGCCTTCATCCTTTCGCTGCTGATCGGCGTCGTCTACGGCATCATTTTCACCAATGTCTATCCGCTGGTGAAGATCGACAGCGGATTGGCTCTTGGTTTTGCGATCGCCGGGCTATTAACCTATGCCGCCGCAAGGAGCCTTCTGCGGCTTTTCAAAGCCGGGCCCGCGCCGGCGAACGATGAAAGCGCTCCATCGAAAAGCGCCAAAAGCCCACCGGATAGTTCGCTCGTCGAATGAGGCCGCGGGCAGACTCGAGCCCCTCGCAGGCTCCAGGGCGGCGCCTGGAGGCGAAGAATCGCGCAGCGCCGCCAGTCTCGCCCCTTCCTTGGCCACCACGGCGAAAAGCGTCTCGGGTTCGTGGCTGCGCAATCGCAAGGCGGCGGCCGGGGCCTCGCGAGCGACAGAGCGGCTGCGAACTTCTAGAGATCGAGCGCCCGCCGGCTGATGCGTTCCCCATGTCGGCTTCGAATGGCGACAAGCCCGTCGGCGCAACGCGCAAAAAATTCGGTCGCGGGCGTAAAGCCGAGGCCGGCGCAGAAAGTGTGGTTCTCGTCCTCGATGGCGATGGCCGTATTGCGAGCGATCTCGGCCTGCATCGTTCGACCGTAAAGGTAGGCCGCGGCGCAAACCAGCAAGGCAATGAGAACCACGACCGCGGCGCCAATTCGGTGTTGGATAAGAGACGGCGAAAGAGAACTCGCTTGATCGGAAGCCATAATATTGCCCCCCGGCGGTTGAGTATTCGCCGAGGCTACCGAATCGCGAGGCGAATTTCCATAATAATTTTGGCTATCGCCGCGCCTTTAGTTCGAGGACAGCGCGCCGAAGGCCCCTCGCCAGGGTTCGGCGCCGCTCTTGACGCGGGCCTCGCGCGCGCCGTTTGCTTCCGATAGGCTTGGCGCAAAGCAGTCGGGGGAATGCCATGAAACTTGAAGGCGGGTGCTATTGCGGAACCTTGCGCTACGAGGCGGAGGGCGAGCCGATGATGAAGGCGCAGTGCCACTGCCGCGAATGCCAATATATCAGCGGCGGTTCTCCAAACATGTTTCTTCTCATGCCGCTCGACGGCTTCCGTTACACCGACGGGGCGCCCAAGCAATTTGCGCGAAGCGATCTCGAACGCCCCGTGACGCGGGAATTCTGCGCCGAATGCGGCACGCATCTAACCACGCGGCGGCCGGGTTTGGCCGCCGTTATTTTGAAAGTCGGCACGCTCGACGATCCTGGTCTTTTCGGGGTCCCGCAGATGGCGATTTTCACCATCGACAAGCAGCCTTTCCATCAGATCCCCGACGGTTTGCCGACCTTCGAGCGGCTACCGAAGCGATGAGGGAGCGACGAAGCGCCAGCGCCGACAAACTCAGCGGCGAACAGGATCGATAAGTCTGTCGATCGACTTGGCGATATCCGGCGGCAGTATTGCAACCGCGCTTTCAACGTTTGCCGTGACGAATTGCCGGGCGTTCAGCAGAGCCGGCGATTGCGGGACGGGTGGTGCATCGGTTTGAATTTTTCGGGCCTTGACGCGGTCCTCGCGCGCGCCATCGGCTTCCGCTATGCTTGGCGGCGAGCACGGAGGATACGATGGCTTCGGAATGGGTCAAGCTGACAAACGATGCCTCAAAGGCGACGATCTATGTGAACCTCGCGAATGCGAGTTCGGTATTCCCTTATGGAAGAGGCGCGGAAATCTGGTTCCTCGCCAATGCCGGCGGGGAGGGAAAAATTCAGGTCAGCGAATCTCCCGACATCATTATGCAGCGGCTTGGCGAGGTCAAAAGCGCCCGCAGGTCCTGAAGGCGAGAAGCGCCGCGCTGACGTAAACGCCCGCGCCGACATGACCGCGAAGATCGCCACGGGCGGCGTCATGATTGGAAGCTGAACCGCCATGGGCGCCCGCTTCACGGCGCTTGCCCGGCCATGAATCGGCGCAGCGCGACGAGCCGGCTGGCCGCGCAGATCGCCATTTCACTTTGCCGGGCATCCCGCATTGAACCGTTGCGATTCGGCGGCCGACGACGGGTTGGCCTCGTGTCCGCGTCTTCCGTCGCGGATCGGCGGGTAGGGGATGTCGCCGCAATTGCCCGGATTCGGCGCCGCGACCAGATAGTCTGGCGTTGTAAGGGGAAACGGCTCGACCGGCAGGCCGAGTTGCGCGCGCGCCGCGTCGGCGCCCAGCAAGAAAACCAAAGCCGCCAGTCCGATGCGCATCGGGCGCCCCCAAGCTCCAAAAAAGATCGCGCGCCGACGCTCGCCGCTCTAATGTCGAGGTTCACCCGCCAGTCCGTCCGTATCATAATCAGGGGCGCGTTGTCCGCGTTCGAACCGAAGAGAATCCGCCAATGGTCGCCTATGTCGTCTTCACGCGCGAAAAGATGCGCAATTCCGAGGAATATGAGCGCTACCGCGAGACTTCGCGGCCCGCCGCGGCCGGCCACCCCGTCAAGCCGCTGGCGCTTTACGGCAAGCACGAAATGCTCGAAGGCCCGGCGATCGAGGGCGCGGTGATCCTGGAGTTTCCAACCATCGAGGCCGCCAAAGCCTATTACCACAGCCCCGCCTATCAAGAGGCGGTGAAGCACCGGTTTCTTGGCGCGGACTATCGGGTATTCATCGTCGAGGGGGTGTGAGGGAAGGGGGCGGAGGAGGGCGAGCTACCGTGGTCGGAGACGATTTAGTTTTGAGGGGGCTCGGCGGCGATCTGTCTTCAAGACCACTCGGCGCAACCGCTTGGGGCGGCGCCGCAACATTCGGACGGCGCGCCGCGTTGCGAAAGTCGCGCCCTGATGCTCTCGCTGCTATGCTTGCCGAAAAGGAGATGCAAAAATGGATGTCAAGGAATGGCTCATTCGTTGGGCGTCCGACAATATTCACGAAGGCTATACGGACAGCGAAGCGTCGATGGAGAAGGCGGCCGCCGACTGTTTGAATGCGGCCGAGGCGGAGGGCGTGCCGCCCTCGGAGGTCATCGAGGCCGCGGATGGCGATCTGGCCGCCTATTTGCGAGATTTCAAAATCGACAATGCCGAGGGCGACTAAGGCCCAGGGCTGAAGGGCCTCAAGGCAGTCGAGGAACGCGATGAAGCCTGAAGGCGGGTGCTATTGCGGCAAGCTGCGCTATGCGGCCGAGGGCGAGCCGACGCTGAGGGCGCAAAACGATAAAGCCGACATCGTCCGCAGCGCCGTTAAGGCATCGACTCAAATTTCAAACGGACGCGCTACCAGACGCTGAGTAGCATCTCCGTTTGGATTTTCTCGCCCTTGACGCCGGCCTCGCGCTCGCCATCCGCTTCCGGTATGCTTGACGGAAAGCAGGGACTGGCGTGATGAGGATTCTCGTTATTATTTCTTCGTTGTTAGCCGTGCTTCCAGCGCACGCCAGCATGCTGGGGTGTGAATTAAAGACCGCCGATCCGCAATATTGCCATAACGGCGAACGCCGCCCAATATGCGTTGAAGGCGGCCGTCTGGTCTGGGCTGACAGCCGCGACCCTGTTTCCAATGGAGAAGTCAGTTTCTTGGCGTCGGACGGCCCGGTTCTTAAGCCCCGCTGCGCCCAGGCCCCAGCTAAGTGAGGGATGCGCACGACGCCCCGAAGTTTGCGTTGATCGACGCGCAAGAAGCGCTCGGCTCGGACGTCAAAAATGACGGGAATGCCAATCAACTTTCAAACTGAGACGCTACCAGCAAACGCGGTCCGTACAAGAAGCCTTCCGGGAGCGGTCAATGACGGTGCTGAAGGTCGATTTCGTCGGACTCCGAAGTGATCGGCTACACAGAACTGTTGCGCTGTTCCGGGATGTCCTTGGCGTACCGGTCAGTAGGCAGACCGATGACCTAGTCGGGTTCAGACTTGCCGACGGTACGGTTTTGGAGCTCTACGGTCCGACCAACGAATTTCACGCCTTTTTCACTACCGGCCCGGTGGTCTCATTCCGGGTCGACAATTTTGATGTCGCGCGCCGCGCGATGCTCGCCGCTGGCGTCAATTTCATAGGTGATGTTCAACATACCGATGGCGTCAGCTGGCAGCATTTCTACTGTCCGGACGGCGCGGTTTTGGAAATCAGCGGCCTCGGGGACGAAGCAAACGCGCCAGCGATTTCAACCTGAGGGCTCTATTCCAAGAAAACGCTCAAATTTCAAACTGAGACACTACCTTGATGACGATAAACTTGACAAAGAACAAAACATGAACATACTGGCGCTTTCACGCAAGGAGGCTGTCATATGCGTCAGGCTGTTGGGGTCGTTGGGGATGTGGCGGAACTGGCCGCGCTGGCGGCGTTTTTGGCGATGATCGCGATGGTGGCGCGCTGCCTTGGCGCGTGAAACGCTGTTGACGAATCAATGCGCGCCCTCGACTGGAGGGCGCGCGGCGCGGACAATGTGGCGCGCAGGAGAAACGCTTTGGACCCGTCGATCGTCAAATCCGTCGGCTTCGTGCATCTGCATGTGCATTCGGCCTATTCCCTGCGCGAAGGCGCGCTGACGATCGAGACCTTAGCCAAGCTCGCCAAGGCCGATGAGATGCCGGCGCTGGCGATCACCGACACCAACAATTTGTTCGGCGCGCTGGAATTTTCCGAGAAACTCGCCAAATCCGGCGTGCAGCCGATCATCGGCGCGCAGATCAAGGTCGATTTTGGCGATGCGCCGGCCTCGCAGGGGCCGCGCGCCGAACAGCGCCTGGCGCGCGCGCCCGTCGTGCTGCTCGCCCAGAACGAGGCGGGCTATGTCAATCTGATGCGCATCGCCAGCCAAGTCTGGCTCGAGCCCTCCGACAGCGACGAGCCGCATATAGGTTTTGACGCCATGGGGGCGATCGACGGCCTCATCGCGCTGACGGGAGGGCCGGCCGGGCCGATCGATCGCGCTCTTACGGGCGGCCTGTTCGATCTGGCGAGGACGCGGCTGCTGCGCCTTCGCGATCGGTTCGACCGGCGGCTCTATGTCGAATTGCAGCGCCACGATCTCGAATCGGAGAAGACCATCGAGCCGCATCTGCTCGATCTCGCCTACGCCCACTCGCTGCCGCTGGTCGCGACCAACGAGCCCTATTTCGCCACGCGCGCCGATCACGAGGCGCAGGACGCGCTGCTGTGCATTGCCGACGGCGCGTTGATCGGGGATGGCGAGCGCCGGCGCCTGTCGAGCGAGCATGGCTTCAAGACGCGCGGCGAAATGGTCAAGCTGTTCGAGGACACGCCGGAGGCGACCGCCAACAGCGTCGAGATCGCCATGCGCTGCGCCTTTCGCACGCTGACGCGCAAACCCATTTTGCCGCGGTTTCCCTCGCTGGCGGGCGGCGTCGTCGACGAGGTCGGCGAATTGCGCGCGCAAGCCGCCGAGGGTCTCGCCAAGCGCCTGCGCGACCATGGCCGCGCGTCCGGATTTGCTGAGGAGGATTATGAGGCGCGGCTCGCCTTCGAGCTCGACGTCATCGTCAACATGAATTTTCCCGGCTATTTCCTCATCGTCGCCGATTTCATCCAATGGGCCAAGCGCCAGGGCATACCGGTCGGGCCGGGCCGCGGTTCGGGCGCGGGCTCTTTGGTCGCCTATTCCCTCACCATCACCGATCTCGATCCCATCCGCTTCGGCCTGCTGTTCGAGCGCTTCCTCAATCCCGAACGCGTTTCGATGCCGGATTTCGACATCGATTTTTGCCAGGACCGGCGCGACGAGGTGATCGCCTATGTGCGCCAGCGCTATGGCGCCGACCGCGTCGCGCAGATCATCACTTTCGGCTCGTTCCTGGCGCGCGGCGTGATGCGCAATGTCGGGCGCGTGCTGGAAATGCCGCTTGGCCAGGTCGACAAGCTCGCCAAACTGGTGCCGCAGAACCCGGCCAGCCCCGTGACGCTGAAACAGGCGGTCAAGGACGAGGCGCGGCTCGGCGAAGCGGCGGGCGCCGACCCGCGCGTCGCCAAAATGATCGCCATCGCCGAGCGGCTTGAAGGGCTTTATTCCAACGCCTCGACCCATGCGGCGGGCGTGGTGATCGGCGATCGCCCCTTGGTCGAACTGGTGCCGCTCTATCGCGATCCGAAATCCGATATGCCGGCGACGCAATTCAACATGAAATGGGTGGAATCGGCCGGCCTCGTCAAATTCGATTTTCTCGGATTGAAGACGCTGACCGTCTTGCAGAGCGCGGTGCGGCTGCTGGCGCGGCGCGGCGTGGAGGTCGATCTGTCGGAAATCCCGCTCGACGACGTCAAGACCTACGAAATGCTGGGGCGCGGCGAGACGATCGGCGTGTTCCAGGTGGAAAGCGGCGGCATGCGCAAGGCGCTCGTCGAAATGCGCGCCGACCGTTTCGAGGATATTATCGCTCTCGTCGCGCTCTACCGGCCGGGCCCGATGGCCAATATCCCGCTTTATTGCGCGCGCAAGCTCGGCCAGGAGGCGCCCGACTATATCCATCCGGCGCTCGAGCCGGTTTTGCGCGAGACTTTCGGCGTCATCATCTACCAGGAACAGGTGATGCAGGCCGCGCAATTGCTGTCGGGCTATTCGCTGGGCGAAGCCGATATGCTGCGCCGCGCGATGGGCAAGAAGATCAAGGCGGAGATGGACGCCCAGCGCGCCCGTTTCGTCAACGGCGCCGTCGAGCGCGGCGTCAGCCGCGGCAAGGCCGACGAAATCTTCGATCTCTTGGCCAAATTCGCCGATTACGGCTTCAACAAGAGTCACGCGGCGGCCTATGCGCTGATCGCTTATTGGACCGCGTGGTTCAAGGCCAATCACCCCGTCGAATTCCTCGCCGCGTCGATGACGCTCGACAAATCCAACACCGACAAGCTCGCCGAATTTCGCGGCGAGGCTTTGCGCCTCGGCATCAAAGTCGCGCCCCCTTCCGTGAATAGTTCGAACGTCGATTTCGACGCGCGCGCCGGCGATGGTGGGGCGCTGTCGATCGCCTATGCCCTGTCGGCGGTCAAGGGCGTGGGCGAAGCGCAGGCCGCAGCGATTGTCGCCGCGCGGGGCGAGCGGCCTTTCATTTCCTTAAGCGATATGGCGCGCCGCATCGATCCGCGCGCCGTCAACAAAAAGGCGCTGGAGAGTCTGGCCGCCGCCGGCGCCTTCGATGAAATCGAGCCCGATCGCGCGACGGCTTTTGCCGCCATCGAGCCGGTCCTTGCGCTGGCCAATCGCGCGGCCCTCGAAAAGGCGGCGGGGCAGAACGCTTTGTTTGGCGAGAGCGACGCCGCGCCGTTGAAAGTGCGCGCCGCCGCCTGGCCGGCGGCCGACCGGCTGCGGCGCGAATTCGACGTCGTCGGGTTCTTCCTGTCCGGCCATCCGCTGGAGGCCTATCAGGGCGTATTGGAGCGCCTGCGCGTGCAGCGCTGGGCCGATTTTGCGCGCGCGGTGCGGCGTGGCGCGACATCGGCGCGCCTTGCCGCCAGCGTGCTCGATCGCTCGGAGCGGCGCACCAAATCGGGCTCCAAGCTCGGCATTGTCCAGCTTTCCGATCCGTCCGGCCAATATGAGGCGATCCTGTTCGCCGAAGGTCTGGGGCAATATCGCGATCTCCTGGAGAAGGGATCGGATGTGCTGGTGACTTTGCAGGGCGCGGTCGAGGGCGAGGACGTGCGCGCGCGCATCGTCCATGTCGAGGCGCTGGCGCTCGCCGCCTCGCGCATTCAAAAAGGCCTGCGCATTTTCCTGCGCGACGAGGCGCCGCTGGCCTCGATCGAGGAGCGCCTGCGCGCCAAGGGCGAGGGCGAAGTGTCGCTGGTGGTGTTGCTCGGCGCGGCCGACGGCGAGGTCGAGATCAAACTGCCCGGCCGCTTTGCGGTCTCGGCCTCGATCGCCGGCGCGCTGAAGGCGATCGCCGGCGTCGTCGCGGTCGAGCATGTCTAAGGTCTGACGCGTGACCGTTTCGATCTATCGTTATGCTTTAGGTCAGCAGTTCCGTGTCGCCTGGATTCTCCGGATCGCACACGACCGGCAGGATGTCGCCGGGGCGGGGAACCGCGAGGCGCGGAACAGTCGCCTCGATCGTCGCCTCGAAGGGTCGTTCGCCCGGCGGAATCACGCGGAGCGTCAGCCGCGCGACGGGATCCTCGTTGATCGTCTCGCCGGTGTCGCCGACGTGGAGGACCTTGGCCGTGCAGCGCAAAGCGTTGGGGCTCTCGGTGAAACTCGACTCATCGACATTTCCGTCGCAGCCCGCCAGGGCCAAAGCCGCCGCCAATAGCCAGATCGCTCGCATCGAAGCTTCCCCTCAAGCCTATCCGAGCGATGAATGCCAATTTCCTCGCCTTCATCGCGGGATCGATGCTGGCTTACGGGATGCTTTTGCCGGTCCCTCGTGGCTCGGCCGCCCTATTTCGCGCCGTCCCAGGAAACGACGTTATCGGCGGATTTGACCCAGGCGCCGGGCAGCGTCGCATCGCCCTGGCCAAGCGAGCATTGCACCATCACGCTGTCGCTCCAATGGCCGAATTTGAAGCCGACCGAGGCGAGCCGCCCGACGCGGACAAAGCCGCAAGCCTCATGCAGGCGCAGCGAGGCCTCGTTGGCGCCGTCGATATAGCCGATCATCTGGCGATAGCCGGCGGCCGCGCAGGCCTCGATCAGCGTCGGCAGCAGGCGGCGGCCAATGCCGGCATGCAGATGATCGGGGTGGACGTAAATCGAATGTTTGACGGTGAAGCGATAGGCCGGCCGTTTGCGGAACGACACGGCATAGGCGTAGCCGGCGACGATACCGTTGAGATCGGCGATCAGATGCGGCAGGCGTTTGCGCGTCATCGTCTTGCGCCGGCGTTTCAAATCCTCGCCGTTCAGCGGATCGGGCTCGTAATCGCCGAGGTCCTCGACGCCGCGCGCGATATGATGCTCGTAGATCGCCAGCATGGCGGGCACATCCGCGTCGCTCGAAGGTCGGATGACAATATTCTGCGAGAGGTCCAACATGCCCGCCATTCGCCTTTATCACAAATCCGCTGTCCACGGGCGCCCGCCCGGATCGGAAAAATTACTCGCGCATGACATAGGTAAAGAAGCGGATCAAGCCGCCCGGCTCGACTTCGCGGTAGAGGCCCTGGATTTCGACCTCGAAGCCCGGAAAAAGATTGGCGCTTTTTTCGAACAGCTTGAAATAGTCGAGCATGGGCTTGGCGCGCGCGCCGATGCGCTCGCCCGGCACGATCGTACCGATCCCCGGCGGATAGACCAGCATCAGCGTCGTGGCGATGCGCTCCTCCGCGCGCTCGATCGGGAGATAGTCGACGTTGTTGCGCGTGAGCTGGCGCACCGCTTCATGGGGCGCCATGACCATTTCGGGCAAATGTTCGGGCGCGAACTGGCCGCGCTGCAGCGCCGACGTGTCCGCCTCGCGGTGGAACGCATGGAACTCGCCGCATAGATCGCGCAGGCGCAGGCCGCGATAACGCTGCGGCCGGCGCCGCACGAATTCCGGCATCGCATCTTCCAGCGGCGCATTGTCGTCATGCAGCCGTTTGAAGGCCACCAGCGCGCTCAGCAAAGTGCCCGCCTTGCTCGATTCGACGCCGGGCGTCAGCAGGAACAGCAGCGAGTTGAGATCGTTCTTTTCCGGCACGACGCGGTTCTCGCGCAAATATTGCGCGACGATCGGCGCGGGAACGCCAAAGTCGGCGTAAGCGCCGGTCTGGCGATCGAAGCCCGGCGTCAGCAACGTCAGTTTGTTGGGATCGGTCATCGCATAGCCCGCGCCGACATGGGCGAAACCGTGCCAGGGCGCGCCGGGCGTCAGCTGCCAATATCCGGGGTCGGCGGCCAGGTCGTCGGTCGGCACGCTTTCCCAAGGAACGCTTTCTCTGAGCATGCTTTCGGCCGTCTCGTCGGCCGATGAATCCTCATGCGTCGCCGGCCGCGCCACCCGGTCGGCGACGAAAGGATCGAAGAACCAGCGCCGCGCCGGGTCCTTTTCCTTTTCCTCGAATTCACGCCGGATCGTGCGCACTTTCTTGCGCAATTCAATGCCGAGCTTGATCGTGTCGTCCCACAGAATGACGCCAGACCGCCCCTTCATCATCTGGGCGCCGACGTCGAGCGAGGCGAAGATCGGATAGAAGGGCGACGTCGAGGCGTGCAGCAGGAAGCTCTCGTTGAAGCGGCGGTGCTCGACGCGGCGCGTCTGGCCGCGGATATGGCTGTCCTTGGTGTGAATCTGCGAGGCCTGCGAGAAGCTGGCGAGCTGCTTATGCGCCGATTGCGTCGCGATGATGCCGGGCGCGTCGGGGCCGAGATTCTTCAACCCCATCGCAAAACGGCCGGCAAACAGCGGGTGGAATTTCATGAAGCCCGCCCAGGCCTCGTCGAACAGGATGTAGTCGCAGAGATGGCCGATCTTCTCGACGATCATCTCGGCGTTGTTGATGGTTCCGTCATAGGTGCATTGCTCGATCACCGCGACGCGGAACGGGCGTTCGCGCCGCCAGGCCTCCTTGTCCTCGACCAGCCGATTGTCGCGGATTTTCTGGCGGATCGCGGTCTCGTCGAGCGCCTCGTGATAGATCGGTCCGATCAGGCCATAGGCGTTGCGGTCCGTCTCCAGAAAGATCGGAATGGCGCCGCCAAGGAACAACGCGCCGTGAACGGCGGCTTTGTGGTTGTTGCGGTCGAACAAGACGAGGTCGCCCTCGGCCACCAGCGCCGACAGCACGATCTTGTTGGAGGCTGAGGTTCCGTTGAGCACAAAGTAAGTTTTTTCCGCGCCGAAGATTGTCGCGGCCTCTTTCTGCGCCTGCAGGGCAGGGCCCTCGTGCACGAGAAGATCGCCGAGCTCCAGCACGGAATTGTCGAGATCGTCGCGAAACACCGCCTCGCCCAGATGCTGCACGAAGATGCGGCCGATCGGGCTGCGATTGTAGAAAATGCCGCCGTTATGGCCGGGACAGGTCCAGAGCTGATTGCCCTCCTCGGCATAATCGACGAGGGCGCCAAAAAACGGCGTCTTTAGCGTCTCGGCATATTGCTTGAGGCGGCTGACGAGGCCGCGCGCGATGAATTCGGGCGTCTCCTCGGCCAGGAACACATAGCCATCGATAAAATCGAGCACTTCAACCGGGATGTCCTCGAGCCTTTTCCGGCGCACCATGATGACGATGGGCATTTCGAGGCCGCGCTTGCGCATCAGATTGATGAGCGCGGCCGCCTTGCCGTCGATGCCGCGTTTGCCCCAATCGACCACCATGCAGCCGATCGCGGCGTCCGTCTGGACCGCGATGGCGGCGTCTTCAAAACGGCGGGCCCGGATCACCTCGAAGCCGAGCCGCTCGACCGCCGTGATGATCTGCTGGACCCTCGCGCCTTCGAGATCGTCGGGATCGAAGGCGGGCGCGCAGATGAGGACGGTCAGATGTCTGAAAAAATCCATGCGTTCGCGAGTCTCCGGTAAAGTTCACCGTTGCAGTCTAAAGAACCCCCTTATTTCTCTAGGGAATTCGCCGCTATGGGCCAACCATGCGCCATTCACTTGAACAGGTCCCTGCCAATCCGGTCCATTGCCGCTTGATGGTCGGGGCTCGGAAACAAATGGCCATAGCGATCATGCGTAATTGCCAGGTTTGAATGCCCGGCGAAGGTCTGGACCGTCTTGGGCGGAAGGCCCGCCTCGATCCAGGTTGACACGGCGAAATGGCGCAGCCCGTGCCAAGTGAAGCCTGGTTGAAGCCGTGCGAAGCGAACCGCGAACACTGAGTGGCGAGTGTAACCGCCAGCGCCATCTGGAAAGATGAGATCGTCGTCGCGGCTGAACTTCGATCGAAGCCGCCATGCCTTCAACACCGCGACTAGCTGGCCCGACAGTGGCACGGAGCGGATGCCCGCGCGGCTCTTGGGCGGCCCCTCCGCCAAGTAGGCGTCAACCCGCCGTTCGATACGCAGCATGCCATCCTGGATATGCCGCCAGCGTATAGCCCATTGCTCGCTTGCCCGGCATCCCGTCGCCGCGGCGAATTGAATGGCCAGGTGCATCCAGGGGTCGGCCGCCGCCAAGACCTGCTGGAGCGCCGCCTTGGTCGGCGGGACAACCTTCTTGCCGCCTTCGTCGCGCGTTCCGATGGTGCGCACGCCGCGGGCACTGTTCACCGCGATCCAATCTTGGCCGATCGCGAAACCGAGCACGCCTTGCAATGTGCCAAGTATCTCACGCGTCGTAACCACCGTGACGCCAGAAGAGCGCAAGCGATCGCGGAACGCCCCTACCTCGCGCGCTGATAGTTGGGCCAGCGTCTGGGAGCCGACGCCATGTTCGGAATGCAGAACGTGATTTTTGATATGACCGCGATACGTCGAGAGCGTGTGGCGCGTCATTCGTTCGTCGCGCTCATGGCGGCCCTCACAATGCTGTAGGAAGGCCGCGCAAGCCTGGCGCACCGTCACCTTATCCGCGCCGGCTCGATACGCGCCAGACTGCATTTGTCCTTCGACATCGATCCGGAAAGCGTCGGCGGCTTTCTTTGTTGGGAAGTGCTTGCGTTGGCGGGGATGCCCGTAATCGACAAGCCAGGCCGTTTTGCTTTCGCCGTTGGGCGCTTTCCAGGTTCGTTTGCGGACGCTGGCCATGGCTATTCGCCTTTCTTCAATAGCCCGCGACGATGCAGAACCTGTCGCGCCATATTTCGCCCGACACTCTCAGCCGGAACGTCCCGCCAGGTGAATTTTTTGCTGACGCCGAGTGGGGCGGGCATCAACTCTTTTGGCTTGAAGAAATCGAGAATCTCATTGACCCCGGTCTTTAGCGCCGCCCAAACGTAGGGGTCGCCGTGCCACGGGTTCACGTCCATATCGTCATCAATCAAGCCGGAGTTTTCGGCATAGTCGATCAGGGTTTCGAGCAACTGGCGCGTCTTGGGATCGTCCGTTGTCGTCTCCACTTTGGCATCGAAGGAAGCCTGCAATCGCTTCCTGATTTCCTCGCCCATGCCACGATCGCCGCCGGCTTCGCGCAAACGCCCATATAGATCGGCCGGCAACCGCAATGCCGACTGCCGCATCGGGATTTCAGTTCCGAATGCCTCGGTCATAATTGGCTTCGGTTGCCGCCTGGGTATGTCGAATGCCTTTGGCTTTTTCATGAAGGTTCCCAGCGCACTTCGATGCGCCCCGTAACGGATTTGCAAAATGGAGCACGATGGAGTATATAGCCGAATGCGCTGGGCTTGTCCAGCATGAAATTGGAGTTATCTCAATGGAACTCGAACGCCAAACATATACCGTCGAACAGGCCGGCAAAATCCTTGGCCTCTCACGCGGCTCCACCTATGCCGCCGCAAAGGCCGGAACCATCCCGGTCCTCAAATTCGGCAAGCGCCGACTGGTTTCAAAAGCGGCTCTAGCCAAGCTTTTGAGCGGCGAGAGCGGGAGGGCGGCGTGAGCGGCGCACTCGCCTTGACCAAAGAAGATGAACTCAAAGAAATCGTCACCAAGGTCAAGGCGACCGAACGCGCAATGGTGAGCGCGATATTCAACGCTGGTAAGGCGCTCTTACGCGCGAAAGAAATAGTAGGCCATGGGAAGTTCGGAACTTGGCTCAAGACGGAGTTTGGCGCGAGCGCCCGCACCGCTCAGAATTATATGCGCGCCTTCGAGGCCTTTGGGGGCAAATACGAAACCGTTGCGCATTTGCAGCCCGCCATAATTTATGAAATCGCCTCGCTCGATCCTTCGGTCCGGGGGGCAATCGTGCAACGTATCGAAACCGGCGACGGCGTTAACGAAGCGCTGGCCGACGCGAAGAAAACCAGACGTGAAGCCGCTGAGGCGGCCGCTGCGGCGAAGTGGAAGGCGGAGTTTAAGACGCGGGAAGTAGAAAGGGTCGAGGCTCAGGCCAATGCCCCCGCGATGCCCCTGCAAGAGAGCCTTCGAGCGCCCAAACGGGCTCATGCGTGGGAGGTCGCGCGGCGAGCGAAAGAGGGGTCGTTTGCTGACGTGGCGGACCGTGCCGTTGCGTATCTTCGGGACAATCTCACCAAAGCTCAGCTTGAAGAGTTTGTTGGTCTGTTTGAAAAAATTCGATACTCGAATGGTTTCCATACTGCACTGTGGCGCGCTGGCTATTTTGTTCACAATATCGAGTGCGGCACTCCTATCAACCCGGAGACGGGCGAAGTCGCCAGCGTTGGAATGGACGGCTCGCGTTGGGTCGAGAAGAAAGGCGGGAGGGCGGCATGAATTGGTTCAATTGTATGTCCTGCCGAAAACTCACGCTTCTATTCGAGGGCGAGGAAGCCAAGTGCCATACTTGCGGCGGCCACGGCGAAGTGTTGTCCGCTGAACAATTTGAAAAAGGCCATGCGTCAGGGGTCTTTTTCGGCATCGGCCCCAAAGGGAAAAGGACAAAAGTCGAGCCTGGGCAGCAGCTTTTAGTGAAGTGGAATTTGTGGGCGCGGGAAAAAGGCCTAACCAACGCCAACGTTACCGACGATCACCGCTATGAATTTTTCCAGTCTATTGAAACCGTCCCGTATTTGCTCGATTTTGTCCGGGCTAAAAACAAGTGGAAAGGCGTAATGGGATTGCTCCGGCGGCCTCTAATTTATTAGGTGCCACGCGAATAACCCGGAAATCCTAGGAATGAAGCCTAGGCTACACTTTGAAGCCTATGACAAATTCCCTTGTAATCTCAACGGTTTGTAATCGAAACGGGGTTGTGCTAGGTTTTGAATGCAACCGGGGCAGTCGTTGTGAAGACGACTGCCCCGTTTTTCAGTGAAACCAAGCGCTTGACAAGAGCGCTTCAACAATCGGATCAAGACAATGGACACTCTACAGAAAACTATTCCCGGCGTCAAGCTCGATCTTCACGCCGCGGCCCTCCAATACATCAGCGAGGGCCGGCCGATCTTCCCTTGTCTCCCAGACGGGAAAAAGCCCGCGACGCAGAACGGCTTCAAAGACGCCTCGGCCGACCGGGCCGTAGTCGACGCGTGGTGGCGCGACAATCCCAATTACAATATCGGCGCGGTCCCCGAGGACTTCGGTCAAGCCGTGGTCGACCTTGACGCGCATAAGGACGGTATCGCCGCCTGGGCGGCGCTCGATGGCGACAAGCCCGACACTTTCACCGTCGCGACGCCACGGGGCGGGCGGCACCTCTACTATGCGGGCTCATTGCCTGGCACGGTCGACAGGCTCGCGCCAGGCGTCGACACGCGCGGGGTAGGAACTTACGTCCTGCTACCCCCTAGCGTCGTCGGGGGGAAGGCCTACGCGGTCATCAAGGATGGTATCGAGGCTCCCCTACCGGAATGGATATCCGCCGCCTTGCGCCGAGAGCCACGCGAGGCGTCGCCACCCCCGGACGGGTTCGAAGTCGATCAGCCGCGGAATGTCTACCGCGCGATCCAAAGCCTAAACTTTCAGGATGAGGCTGTCGAGCTCCAGGGTTCAGACAATGAGACGATCGCCGCCGCCAATGTGCTGGGCGATCTCGGGCTATCCTGCGAGAAGGCGGCCGAGGTGATGCAGAAACATTTCAAGTTGACGCCGGTTCAGCCGGATCGGGATGAATGGATCGCTGAAAAGGTCCGCAACGCCTACGCCAGTCGCCAGAACGAAATAGGCTGCCGGGCCCTGCAATCGGCCGAGAAGGTCTTCGCCCATGTCCTTTTGGAGTGGATCGAGGATGAGAAGGCGAAATCCGAGCAAAATGCGGGGGAGCGCCCGTTCAGCGCCAAAGAGCTTGCCGCCGGAACTTACCCGCGCGTCGATTATCTCGTGGACGGGCTTGTCATGCGCGCGCACGTCAATCTGCTGTATGGCGATGGCGGCACCGGCAAGACGATACTGGCCGAGCATATGGGAGTAGCGATCGCCGCTGGCGTCCCGCTGTTCGGCTCCACCGTCAAACAGGCCCCCGTCCTAATGATCTTAGCCGAAGACGGTTACGGCGAGACCAAGGCGCGCCTTCAGGGCATTTGCCTGTCGCTGGGCCAGGTTTTAGGCGACCTACCGCTCACGTTGTGGTGCGAACCCAACGATCCGTTGCTCGCGCACATTGACGACTTGGGCAATTATACCGAAGGCCCCTTCATGCCGGCGCTGCGCCGGGAGCTGAATAAGGTGCGCGGCGGTTTTGTCGTGCTCGACACCGTCAGCGACATTGCCGCGCTTGACGAGACCAAGCGCCTGCCCGTCAATGCATTGTGCAAGCGCGTGCTGCGGGGGCTCTGTAAGGAATTCGATGTGACGATCCTGGTCAATGCGCATCCGAGCAAGAAGGCAATGGAGGACGGATCGAACTACGCGGGCTCAACGGCATGGAACAATGCTGTCCGCAACCGCCTCAGCCTCACGCGCATCAAGGATGCGGATAGGAGCGATCCTAGACGGGTGCTGAAGGTCGAAAAGGCGAACTATGGGGCGGAGGTAGCGCTCGACCTGCACTTGGCGGCCGACATGACGTTCCGCCTCGGGGCCATGGCAGGGCGAAGCGAGTCCGATATACGACTTGCCGTGCTGGAGACGGTGGTCGACCTCCTAAACAAAGGCGTCAATGTGGTCCGCACTCAAGGCTCAGGGCATAACGCCAGCGACCTGGCGGACATCATTCGCCATGAACGCAAGATCAGTATCGATAAGCGGGAGGTCCTGAAGATTTTGAAGAGGCTGGAGACCGAGGGCAACCCTTGGATCGAATATCATACCAGCGACGGCCACGGTGGGGCTGGCTATGCGCTTATCAAAAGACGGGCGTGAACCCGTCTCTCTTGCCTGGCCAAACAAGGGCCAGCCCTGGAGCGTCCAGCGGAGGGGCGCAGCCCCTAGGGGTGTGGGGATCGCGCGCACCGCACCGCGCATGGATCGCGCCCTTATTCTTCTAGGGACATGCGCAGTCGGGGCGGTAGGCTCAAATTAGATCGCGCACAACGCGCATGTCGCTAGAAGAATAAGGGGGTTTCGGGCAATTTAGTGACATTCTGCGCGCGGTCGGAGTGATCTTTAAAACATGACTGCGCAACAGTTTTTTTATGTGGAATAGGGCGAAAAACCTAGCATCAAATCCTTGGAGACGCCGTTAATCCCTCGCCCCTTGCCCCCTGGCTCTTAGCAAAGGTGAAAATCGACGGTCCGAATGCGCTCTAAAAATGCGATCGGCACAACATCGTCGATAAGCTGCTAGCATTTTTAACGCTAGGGATTTCTGGCTCCCCCAGTTCAGGGGAATGCTAAGGTGCTGGATCGGCGGATGCTCATTTCCAAATATGCAATGGTTGCGCATTTGCCCCGCTGGGGATGAATTTTCAATATTTTCACGCGCCTTGGCCCTACATCGCCGGCCCCAAAAATTTCACGACGCGCAAAAAAAAAAGAGGGCCGGCAGTGGACAATCCTCTAGTCGGCGCAGCAACCTTGCCCGCTCGCGAACAGGCACCAACATGGCGCACGGCCCGGTGCAGACGCCACCACGACCGCTAGGGCGATGCAAGCGACCGCGACCACCGCACCGGCCAAAATCAGCCACAGCCTCGTTCGCACGGTCACGCTGCACCCCTTCGTGGTATCAGTGGATCGATTCTATCCCAGGGCAACATGGCCCTACGATCAGTCGCGTGCGAAAAAATGCAGTCGGGCGCGCCCCTATCTTCGATAGTAGTGGCTCGTGACCAGATTTGATTAGAGCCGTGCAGCCGGCAATGGATATATCGGGGTCTTCGTTGAAGCATAGGTCGGACTGAGCGTCAGCGCGAGCCGGAGCCGTGCATGCCATGACCGCGAAGATGCTCAGGAAAACGAGCCGGAAAGCCGTCGGCACCATGAGCCTCCGTGGCACGCGAATCGTTGCGCCACGTTAGCATGGCCTCGCACTTAATGCGTGGCGGGGCCGCTTGGGCCGGATGCCCTCAGAAAACCTCTCTGAGCGCGCAAGCCAACATGCGCGACACTTGCACGGGAGCCCATGTCGAGGCACCGCGCGCAGTTGGAATGCCGCGCGCCGTCAGTTCGCTGGCGATGCCATGTAGCGTCGTCACGCCGCCCGCCCTTATGTCGTCAAGGGTCGGGGCAAGATCAGCCGCCCGAGCTATAGAAAGCGCCTGGCGGGCCGCTGAGCCGGCCTTCTGCGCCTCTGGCGTGAAGTGGACGCCTCGGAAGCCGCCCAGCCTCACGCCTCGCGCCTTGGCCGCCTGAAGGGCTTCCTTCGTGCGCTTGCTGATCATCTCGCGCTCAGCTTGCGCCACAACGGCCATGATGCCGATGGTCATATCGTTGGCGCTCGGCATATCGGCCGCGACGAATGGCACTCCGGCCTTTTGCAGCCCAAGCAGAAAATGTGCATCGCGCGAGAGGCGATCGAGCTTGGCAATGACAAGCTTGGCCCCGAATACGCGGCACGCCTTGATCGCCGCGGCAAGCTGGCAACGGTCATCGTTCTTGCCGCTCTCGATCTCCGTGAACTCGGCGCGCAGTTTCCAGGCACCGCCATTGAGATAGTCCGCCACGGCCTTGCGCTGCGCCTCAAGGCCAAGGCCAGATGCGCCTTGCCTTGCCGTGCTGACCCGATAATAGGCGACGAAATTGGCCTTGCTCATTCGTGTAACCTTCCGGTCAACGGAGGTAGAGCGGAATGTAATCCCCGCCTTAGAGCCCTAATGGCCGAAGCGCCTCAGAGCTCGATGACGAGCCAACGAGCCGCATCGATGGTCCTTGGCTGATGGCGCGTGGCTGAGGGGTGACGACCTTCTGGCCGTCGATTGCGACGTGAAGCAGCCGGCCGAGCTCGCAAGCCCCAGCGTCGCGCTTTGTCCCGATTGCCGCAATTCACATAGGCAAGGCTCTTGGCCAATGCCCGACTAATCGCTGATCTATCAATGGTCATTGCATCCTCCGTTACGTGTAGCGTGTAAGAGGATGCGTCATGTTTCTAGAATGTCAAGGTATTTCTGCGCGTTATGCAAATATATCTAAGGCTTCCCACTGGCATGTGAGGCTATAAAGACCCGGGCGGAGGGGGCATAGGCATGACATCGGAAACTAAACCTGTGATCGGCTGCAAAGTGTATTTCGCGCGAATTTTTGGCGGATTTCTTTACTTGTAATTCGAGTTCACTATCTGTTCTATATCTTTTGGATCGATCAAAATCCACGCTCGCCGGCCAGTCCGCAAGGGGCCGATTTGACTTCTCTTTATGTAATGTTATAACATAACGTAATGATACACACTGAACTCACCCTCCCTCAGGTCGCCCGCCTACTTGGAATTTCCAGGCAAAGGGCCTGGACCTTGGGGCATGCGGAAGCCTTCGGACCCCTCCGAGGGGATGCTGTCGGCTGGAGAAAAATACGTCTGCGCGACTTGGAAACGGCTACTGGCCAAACCTTCAGCGCTGAACGGCTGCGCGCCGCCATCCTACCGAAGGAAACCAGAGACGCCCTCATTGAGCGGGAAGTCCGGCGACGCCTTTTGGCCGCGCTCCGCGACCTTGAGCGCCGAGGCGACAACCTGGCGAACGTAATTCTTCAAATGAAAGATTGACCATGGCCCTCTTCAACAAGAAAGCCGACAAGTCCGAAGCCAACGCCAGCGTGATCGACAATATCCGAGCCGCCGAGACCTTGGTCCAGAAGATCAATGACGCCATTACGGTCAAACAGTCGGACGTTGACCGCCTGGTTGCCGTGGTCGCTGCCCTGGCCCTCCAGATTGCCGATGGCGCAGACCCCAAATCGGTCGACGCCAAGCTTGATGAATTGACGGTGGCGAGACGTGATCTGCAAATTCTAGCTGCCGCTGTTGGCCCCGCGGCTGAACGCCTTGCGCAAGCCCACAGGGACCAACGCGCCCATTCGATGGCTGGTCATGTGGCGACCTGTAGGAAGTTCAACGTTAAGCGTCTGCAGGCTGCTACCGCGATGACTTCCGCCATCGAGACCTTGGACACCGCTTGGCGCACCTTCCACGAAGCGACTACCGCCTTGTCGTTGGCATGGCCCAACGGCAGCCTGCCGCAGGCTTCCTTGACCGCAAACGCCAGCATTGAGCGCGCCTTCGCCCACGAATTGTTTCGCCTTGGTGGACGCCCGGCCTTGCTCGGCGGTCAGAACTTCCAAATTCCTTCCTTGCCTGGCGCTGCGCCTCCCGAACCCGGCCGATCAATTGATCCTTCGACGGTCAAGCCTCTGGCCGTTGAGGTGGAAGCCGCCAATCAAGTCCTTCTCGGCGCTCTGACGGGCCAGAAATCTGAACCCGTCACCCTGATGCGTCACACAGACCCCTCCGCCCACGGCCGGCGCGATGAACCTGAATTACCGCCGCCACCGTCTGGCCCAACAAATTCAGCGGCCCAGGTAACGGCGTCCCTGCCGAAAGTGAGAATGGGATGAGGGGCGCAGCTCCCAAGGGCCGCGTGATCCCAGAAAACACCCCCGAAGCCAACAGGCTCCGCATCGCTGAAGCGCAAGCCGAAGAGGCCTTGAAAGAAAAGTCACTGGCCCAGCAAAGAGAAATACAGAGCCTCGCAAGATTTCGTGCGCTTTTACGCGAACAACGGGAGAAGACCCCAGGGTTCGCCATAGACGAGAAATAATCGCTTGCTGTTCGGCGGGGCTTTTCAACCATCAGCCTCGAAATTTGGAGCAATCCATTCCCGACTGCGAGACCCCTTGGGTCCCATGCTGGAGCCCAAGGGGTTTAATTCAATAGAGGAATACGAACATGGCTTTCATTACTACAGACAATTCGGCTCAAGCTGAAAAACCTAAGCGCAACTCCAGCCGCCTTCGGGTTGCTTGGCGGGTTATATGGCGTCCTGGCCCAGGCCACGTGGGGCGGCGGAAGCGTCACGCTCCAGGCTCTTTCGCTCGACGGCTCAACGTTGATTACTTGCCTAACGGCCTTTTCAGCGAACGGATATGCAACCGTTTACTTGCCTCCTGGCCAATACGTTTTAACTATTGCCACGGCGACGGCGGTTTATGTCGCAGTCACCCCAATCCCGGTGCCGGCATGACCAAAGCGCTCAAGACGCCACATTCGGCTTTCGCTACCGCCTTACAGAACGCCGCCACTGGCCACGAACAGCGCATTTCCGCCGCCACGCCATTGTGGACGGCCGCGATGGTTGAGCAGGCTTTGACGAGGCCGGCCGACCGCGCGACCATTTACCGAGGCGCGGATATGGCCTTACGCCAGGCGGCGGATAACTCGATCAGGCTATTGATCGAGGATCGTCAAAACGCAATAGCGGCCTTCTCTGTCGCTGTAGGAACTCCCGGGGTGCTTCAGGCTCCAGTGGAGAACCACGCCCAGCTTGTTGACCGCTTCCTCGCCATTCCCGAGCACGAATGCGGCGGCTACACGAAATTCTCAGGACTGTTCGACCGTCGATATTTCGACCTTGTGTTCGACCACGAGGCGGAGACCGAAGGCATGGCCGCTCAGATCGCCAATGGTATGCGCTCACTTATCGAACTGGCCAAAGGCGTCAAGTTCGAAACCGGCACTCCGACCAACATCGCCTCTCTGGAAAGGGGCTTGCTCCAAAATATCGGTTCGGCGCTGCGGCTCATTGCCCGTAGTCGGAACATTGCGGGCGACGTGAGGGCCGAGGCCGGCGATCTTGTCGAGAAATTAAGAGCCAGGGGAAGCTGACAAATGTCCGCAATAACCGAGGCTCTTGGCCTTACCCCTCCCCAAGACTCAGAGAAGCCCGCTGGCGGCCTTGCACCGCCGGTTCCGGCTGCTACGGTAGCTGACAGCATCGCCGCCCAGGATTCCGTGGCGACCGGGACTGCCTCTCTATTGTCTGAGGCGCAGATCGCCAGCGCGAGAGCCGATTGGATCGGACGAGGCCTCTCGGCCGAGAAATTCGATGAGGCGGTTAAGCCGGTCGAAGAGGGGCGCGATCCGGCCTCAGGGCAATTCACCGCTGAGGTGGAATACCCGCCTTCTGCCTACCGGCCAGATTTTGGCCCATTGGCCCGCGGGCTGGATGTTGCCGACTTGGGCAAGTTCTCTGGAATGGCAACCAAGTGGCTGTCCGGGGTAGGCGTGGAGCCTTCCCTCGGGGCCAGCCTGTTGCAGCACCTCATGGCCAACAGCCGAGCATTCTCTGAGCAGACACCGGCGCAGCGCTCGCTTACCGCCAGATCGGAACGGCTCGAAGCCCTACGCATGTGTGGGGGCGATGAAACAGCCCTGGCCGAACGGCTCCAACTGGTAGGCCAGGCCCTCCGACGTGGCGATGCGGAATTCAACAGCGAACTGCTTCAGCGCAACGCCTTCGCATCGGCTTTCGCCATTATGACAATATCGACGGCCGAGAAAATTAGTGAAGCCCGCGCCACGGCGAGGAAGGCGGCCAAGCCATGAAGGAAGCCACGCTTGGCCCAGCGATGGGAGCGCTGCTACCGCGTCAGCGAAGCTTCGTGGATCACCTGTTCATTGGGCCTCAGGGCCCTGGTCGATATTCCCGCGCCTACCGGCAAGCTGGCTACGCATCAGGGAATGCCGAGGCCGTGGCCGCCAGCGCCAGCCGTCTGATGGCGGACCCAGGTATTCAGGCTGCGATCAGTGAAGTTGCCCGCAAGACCGCTGTTGGAATGGCGCCGGAAGCCTTGGATATCTTGAAGCAAATAATGAGAGACCCGCAAAACAAGGATCAATTCAAGGCGGCGAAAATGTTCCAAGAGGCCGCGGCGCCACCTGAGAGCACCCAGAAGATCGAAGTTACTCACCGAACGGTGTCGAACGCCGAACAGGACCTAATCGACTACCGCGCCATGCGGGCCCTTGGCGTCGCGCGTGAGAAGCTCATTGAAATGTTTGGCGACGCCCTCCCTCGATTGGAACGCGTTGAAGGTAATGTTGTCGACGCGGAGTTTGTGGAAGTTGAACCGGCCGACCCGGATCGGGGTTGGTAATGGACGAAGATCAGGAACACGCGCCCGACCCGGCCGCGCTACGCAAGGCCGCCGCCGGGGCGATGAGCCGCCAAGACTACAGGCGCAAATTCAATGCCGTTGATTATTTTCGCCCATATCCGAAGCAGAAAGAGCTCTTTGCGGCTGGCGCGACGGTGCGCGAACGATTGCTGAAGGCCGCTAACCAGAGTGGCAAGAGCTACGCGGCGGCCGCTGAAGTTTCCTATCACGCGACGGGGCTCTATCCCGAGTGGTGGGATGGCTGGCGCAGCGACAAGCCGTGTCGCATTTGGGTTTGCTCGGAAACGAGCCTTGTGCTGCGCGATGTAATGCAGACACTCTTATTTGGACCTTGCGGTATCGACGATGACTTCGGTAGCGGTTCGGTGCCGCTTGATGCGATTGTAGGCAAGCCGAGCATGGCGCGCGGCATAACCGACGCCTACGACACTTGCCAGGTTAGGCATGTGAGCGGGGGAATATCGACAATCAAATTCCGGTCCTATCAAGCCGGCCGGAAGGCTTTCCAGGGCGCAACGCTTGACCTGATTGTCTTTGACGAAGAGCCGCCGCTTGACGTGTATGACGAAGGCCTAACGCGCATCACCGCCACGGGGGGCCGATCTTTGATGATCTACACCCCCATGGGCGGTAGTGGCGAGGTGACGCGGCGCTTTACGGACCATGCGTCGCCCGACCGTGCGCTGATACGAATGACGCTTTATGACGTGGCGGGCCATCCGGGTTCGCATATGACGCTCGAAATGGTCGAGGACATCAAGCGCAACACGCTCCCGTCGAATATGCGGACCCGCGTCTATGGCGAAGACAACACCTTCGAAGGTTCGGTTTTTCAAGTCGACGAAGACAGCATCAAGGAGCCGCCCTTCCGTGACGATGAGGTGCCGCTGCATTGGCGCAAAATTTGGGGCATCGACTTCGGCATCAATCACGCCTTCGCGGCCGTGCTGTTGCTTTATGACGCCGACGCCGATTGCGTTCACGTTCACGCATGTATCAGAGAGAAAAACCAAACCCCGCTGCAACACGCCGTGCCAATCAAGGCGCGCGCCGCCAATGTGCCGATCGCCTATCCGAGCGACGGCGACAATCGAGAGAGCGGCACCGGCAAGACCCTGGCCGCGCTGTATCGAGAGCAGGACCTACCGTTGCTTGGCGGGCCGGCGCGCTTTGAAGATGGTTCGGTGTCGACCGAACGCGGCGTCCTGGAGATTTGGAGCCGAATGACAACCGGGCGCTTCAAGGTCTCGACAACCTGTTCGACATGGTTCGAGGAATTTCGTTCCTATCACCGAAAGAATGGCCAGATCGTCAAGCTCTATGACGATCTACAGTCGGCCACGAGAATTGGCGTTATGTGCCTTCGATCGGCCCAAGCCGGCGCTCTCGGATCGCGCCGCGCTCGCCACTCGACGAATGCCGAACTTAACAACCCCCACGCGATCGCCGCGCGCAATGATTTTAATTTGTTCACTGGCGTAGGCGAGGCGCGCGCTCCCGTGGGCCGCAACGGCCTTCCTGAAGGAACGTCCTACCTCTACGCCTCAAAGCCGCGAGTGCAGGTCGATAACAGCGACCCTTGGGGGGATTGAACATGCCAAGCGTGAAAATCAAGAGGGCTGAAGCGGACGAGCGCATTGAGCATCAGCGCCGCCAGAAAGCCGCGAAGGCGGCAAAGGCTGCCAAAGCCTTGCAGCGCACCCCGGATGATCCTGCAAGTTCCCGATAAAACGACAGACAGGACGCGGTGAGCGACGCCGCGAAATTCTTTGCATAGTTATTTCAACATCGGCCCCGAGGAATATTTGCCGAAAGTAATTGGTCCGTCAGCTTCTTGCTGCATGCAGTCAACAAGGTAGAAGGCAAATGCCTCGCGAGGATTGCTGCCACTTACTGAAACCCTGAATAAAGCGCTTTGCGCCAATTTCTGAGTAACAGCTTTAACGTCCAAATTCTCTCTCATGAGAAATCCGAGAGCATTGTTTGCCAATGCGTTGCTGCCCAAGTCCGTTAGGGGGAAAAACGACGATACCTCTTTCAGCATCCTCTCACAAAATTCCTTCAGGGGCCTCTTCGGCTTACCGTGGAAATAGACTTCGGTTGAAATGACAAGCCTTCCTTTGTAGAAGCGAACGTCAGACTCTACAGAGGGGGCAGTCTCTGTTTCAAGGAAATCGCTAAACAAAAATTTCACATAACTCGGCAGATCAGCGTTCAATTTAGCATTTATATTTAATAATACTATGTCTAGTCGAGTCGCGGGCTCGTTCAGCCATTTATCATCTTGGATGATCGCCCTTGGGCTGATGCTCGAATAAAGCTCCTGCGGCGATTCGACAATCTGGTTATCTTCCGAGAACAAAAAGGAAGGGCTTTTATCCGTGTCCGCGGCGAAAACGGTAGAACACGACCAAATCGTCGCAATGATAGTCGCAACAAAAATAAATTTGGTCGTCATTTCTCTGCCGCCCTGATTCAAGTTGCGCATGCATCTTAGGGGCGTCGAATATTCGCTGCAATTCACCGACGACGGAGGTCCGGGTTTCCGCAATCTGACGGAACATCGGCCGAACAAACAGCGCCCCATTCCATGTGCCATCCATGGGACATGGACTAACCGATACTGAATGACACAGAGCTGCATCTTACTGAACTTATTGATCTTTTCCGGTAGCATGCCATCTGCCGATAATTGAGGCTCCAAACTGGCGGAAACCCTAGTAGAATAAGGGCTTTCCAAGGATTTCCCTCGCCTATGACTTCAGAGTTGCAGCGTGAATACGACGGTTTCGCGACAGAGACCCGGGCGCGGCGACTTTCAGCACACGCTTAGCGGAGATGGAAAGACGAAAGGCGGATCGAAGACGATTCCGCTTGCGGCCGGCAGTTTCGCCGTAGCCGAACATGTCGATGGCCCGCGGCGATCGACTCGAGTTTTCCTCGCCGGCGGAGCATCCCCCGCCGGCGAAGACTAAAAGCAATCAGGCGATCAGACGGCCTTGAGGTTCGTCGCCGAAGATTTGCCGGTGCGCTTGTCGGCGGTCTCTTCGTAGCTGACCTTTTGACCTTCATTCAGGCTGCGCATGCCTGCCTGTTCGACGGCGCTGATGTGGACGAAAACGTCCTTGCCGCCATTGTCGGGCTGAATAAAGCCGTAGCCTTTTTCGCCATTAAACCACTTCACAGTTCCCGTAGCCATGTTAATTCCTTGACGTCAGTATCGAATTTGGCCCTGCTTGCGCGAGGCCGGCGTGAATCGCGTTTTGATAGAGGTCTTGAGCGGGGCCGTGAAAGGCGCAGCAAAGTCTTCGGCCTAAACGTGATGCGACCTTGTAGCGCATGGCGGCTGCAAAGTCCATGTTGCGCCCGCGAGCGTTTTTTGACGGTTGCGAACGAAACTTTTTGGCGGTTAACTTCGTAACTTCGCGCGGGAATTCTTCGCAGGAGGCGATCATGGCAGGCGCAGGCCCTCGCGCGCTTTGGATGCTCGGTTTGGTTTTCGTCCTCCTCGCCGCTCCTGCATCGGCCGGCGATAATTCGCTCGGCGGGCAGGAGGCGCGGGCGCTGATCGAGCGCCAGCTCGACGCCTTTGCGCGAGACGACGCGGCAGGCGCTTACGCCTTGGCCTCGCCCGGCCTGAAGACGGTCTTTGCAGATCCCGACACGTTCATGGAGATGGTGCGCGGCAAATATGCGCCGGTCTACCGCCACCAGAGCGTGGAGTTTGGCGAGACGGAAGTTGACGGCGACAATGTCTCGCAGGTTCTCACCATCGTCGATGAAAATAACCAGGTCTGGAAAGCGCTCTACAAGCTTGCCCGGCAGCCCGACGGGACATGGCTCATCACGGGTTGCGTGCTGATCAAATCGACCGACACGTCGACCTGACGCAACGGCCTCGTCGCAATTCGCTTGACTTATTGCACTGCATCATTCATGAGCAGGCCACCACTCGTTGGTGGTCGATGCGCGCCGGCTGCGTGAAGGACATTTAGACGTCCTCCTGCTGAGCGCTTGTTTGAATGCCGCTCGACAGCCCAGACACGCAGGGCGTCCCCTCTCCACAAATCTCATGCCGCAGCGCCGGAATCCTCCAGCGCGGCACGCGGCTGTTTGAAAGAAACAACCTTGGAAAATTTTAACGGTTTCGGCCTCGCCGCACCGCTCGTTACCGCCGTGACTCAAATGGGTTACACCAAACCGACGCCGATCCAGGCGCAGGCCATTCCCGCCTTGATGGCGGGGCGCGACCTCATCGGCATCGCCCAGACCGGAACCGGCAAGACCGCCGCTTTCGCTCTGCCCATTCTCAACCATCTCCTCAGCCATCCGCGCCCCGCGCCGCGCGGCGGCGCTCGCGTGCTCGTGCTGAGCCCGACGCGGGAACTTGCGAGCCAGATCGCCCAGAGCTTCCGCGACTTGAGCGCCGGACTGCCCTTCGCCATCGCCGTGGTGTTCGGCGGCGTGCCGCATGGCGCGCAGATCAAGGCTTTGGGGCGCGGGCTCGACGTGCTGGTCGCGACCCCCGGCCGCCTCGTCGATCATATGGACGCGCGCGTCGCCCAATTGCGCGAGACCGAATTCTTCGTGCTCGACGAGGTCGATCAGATGCTCGATCTCGGCTTCGTCAAATCGATCCGCCGGGTCGTGCGCGATTTGCCGAAGAAGCGCCAGAACCTGTTCTTTTCGGCGACCATGCCGACCGAGATTCGCAAACTCGCGGTCGAATTGCTGCACGATCCGATCGAAATCGCGGTGACGCCGGTCGCCAAGACCGCCGACCGCGTCGAACAGCAGATCATCTTCGTCGACGGTCCGCGCAAGCGCGACATGCTGGTCGAATTGTTCAAGGACGAGAAGCTTTCGCGCGTGCTCGTTTTCACGCGCACCAAGCGCGGCGCCGATCGAGTCGCGCAGACTTTGGATGAGGCCGGCATCAGCGCGCTCGCCATCCATGGCAACAAGAGCCAGGGCCAGCGCGAACGCTCGCTCGCCGCCTTTCGCGGCGGCAAAGCGCGCGCGATGGTCGCCACCGACATTGCGGCGCGCGGCATCGACATTGACGGCGTGACCCATGTCGTCAATTTCGAATTGCCCGACGTCGCCGAAGCCTATGTGCACCGGATCGGGCGCACCGCCCGCGCCGGCAATGGCGGCAACGCCATTTCGCTGGTCGACGGCACCGAGCGCGATTCGTTGCGCAATATCGAGCGCCTCACGAGATTGCGCCTGTTCACGATCGATCGGCGTGGAATCAACGGCCCGGCGCCGGCGCCGGTCATTCGCAAGGCGACGGTCACGGCCTCGCCCGAGCGCCCCCATCACGCGCCCCATAATGATCTGCGGCGCTCGCCGGGCGCCCGCCCCAGCGGCCAGCCCCATCGCGCCCGCCAGGGCCAGCGCACGCGCCCCGCCTTCCAGGCGAGGACGACGCCAGCGCGGTGAGGCTCAGCAGTCTCAACCTCAAACGCCGCGCTGCCCCTCATCCGGCGCTTCGCGCCATCTTCTCCCCGCTTTGCGGGGCGAAGGGAACGCGCGCCCCTTCGCCCCGCGAAGCGGGGAGAAGGTGTCATGCAAAGCATGACTGCGGACGAATGCCTTGCATTCGCCTTGGGATGAGGGGCAGCGCGACGTTTAAAAGTTAAGCTTACTTAGATTCGCTTCGCCAAATAAAGATGCGCTTCATACTCAAGCTCGAATTCTCCGCCATGCGCCGCCACGACTTCGGCGATGGCGTTCAGAAGCCGCTCGCGATGCGCGGGTTCGAGCAGCTGATAATCCGATTTGGTGCGCAAGAGGTCGGCATAGCCTGACGCGTCGAACTGCCGCGTCCAGGGATAGCCCCTGTGCATCGCCGGCGCGAAACCGCCCGCTCCCTCGAACAGCTTTTCGATCGGTCCGCCCGCTAGATAGCCGCGCTCGGGCGGCGGTCCCGCCAGATGCGGCGCGTGGCGCGCATAGACGACCGCCAAAGCTTCGCCAAGAGGCGGGGCGATCGGCATCGCCACATTGCCGAACACCGCCAGAGCGCTCGCTGGCGCAAGCGCCGCCGCCGCTTTGGCAAAGCCGACGTCGCGGGCGACCCAGTGCCAGCTTTGCGCGGCGGCGACGAGCTTGAATGCGGCAGGCTGCGGCGGCCATGCCTCGAAGGTCGTCTCCACAAACTGGACGTTGGGAAACCCCGCGAGCCTTTTGCGCGCCGCCTCGAGCATCGCCGGCCCCGGGTCCAGCGCGAGGATGCGCAAATCCCGCTTGGCGAACCCTTGCGTCGCCTGTCCCGCGCCGCAGCCGATTTCCAGCATCGCATCGCCCGGCGCCAGACCGGCGGCGGCCACGACATCGTCGAACAAAGCGTCGGGATAGGTCGGACGCACGGCGTCGTAAAGAGAGGCGATCGCGTTGAAGGTGAATCTTTGTTCCACGAGGCTTCCAGCTTTGTCGTTTGATTGCGCTTCTGCCCGACGCTTGTTGGCGGCTATCGTCGACGATGAAGCATATATTGAGATGGGGCGGGTACGGAATTCGCGACAATCTCTTTCTGCAAAACAGCATTCGTGCTAGCTTCTCTTAGATTTTTTTCGAAGACCTCAGAATTGAGGAGACGGCCCTTGAACGAACCCGCCAAGCGACGCTTCGTTCTTGCAAGAATCAATGACTTAGCGCGGGTCTCGCGGTTGTCACGGAGGTAAATTTAAGCGTTTGGACCCTTAAAGGCGTCCCTGTTCACCCCATCGCATAATCGATCACCGAGCGGATCGACTTGCCTTCGTGCATGAGGTCGAACGCTTTGTTGATGTCGGCGAGCGGCATTTTATGGGTGATGAGATCGTCGATGTTGATCTTGCCCTCCATATACCAGTCGACGATTTTGGGCACGTCGGTGCGTCCGCGCGCGCCGCCGAACGCCGTGCCTTTCCACACTCTACCGGTGACGAGTTGGAACGGGCGGGTGGCGATCTCCTGGCCCGAGGCGGCGACCCCGATGACGATGCTCGTGCCCCAGCCGCGATGGCAGCATTCGAGCGCCTGGCGCATCGTTTGGACATTGCCGATGCATTCAAAGGAAAAATCGGCGCCGCCTCCCGTCAGATCGACGATCGCCTGCACGACCTTGTCGCGCCCGACCTCATCCGGGTTGATGAAATGCGTCATGCCGAATTTTCTGGCGATTTCCTGGCGCGCCGGATTGAGGTCGACGCCGATGATCTTGTCGGCTCCAACCATGCGCGCGCCCTGCAGCACGTTGAGGCCGATGCCGCCGAGCCCGAACACGACGACATTGGCGCCCGGCCATACTTTGGCGGTCCAGATCACCGCGCCGACGCCGGTGGTGACCCCGCAGCCGATGTAACAGATTTTGTCGAACGGCGCGTCCTCGCGCACTTTGGCGAGCGCGATCTCGGGCAGCACCGTGAAATTGGCGAAGGTCGAACAGCCCATATAGTGGAACAAGGTCTTGTCGACGCCTTCGCAGGCAAAACGGCTGGAGCCGTCGGGCATCAAGCCCTTGCCCTGCGTCGCGCGGATCGCCGTGCAAAGGTTCGAGCGCTGCGACAGGCAGGTTTTGCACTGGCGGCATTCGGGCGTGTAGAGCGGGATGACGTGATCGCCAACTTTGAGATTGGTCACGCCCGCGCCGATTTCGCGCACGATCCCCGCGCCCTCATGGCCGAGCACAGCGGGAAACAGGCCCTCGGGGTCGGCGCCCGACAAAGTATAGGCGTCGGTATGGCAGGCGCCCGTCGCCATCACCTCGACGAGCACTTCGCCGGCGCGCGGGGCCCCGACTTCGATCGTCTCGATGGTCAGCGGTTTTCCGGCTTCCCAGGCGATGGCGGCGCGCGTCTTCATCTCTAAACTCCCTTTGGTCGCGGCGGCGATCTGGCCGGTCGGGCGCCGCTCGCCCGGCGTCTTGATAGCAGCGCCGGCAGCGGCCCGAAAGGCTTGCGGGCCCCTCCCGGCGCGGAAAGCTTGTCGGATAGGGGTGGGCCTGCAATCATCGCCGATCGGCCTCGCTCTTGCATGACGGCGGCCAATATCGATGCGGCAGTTTTGACGGGCGGCGCCATGGCCGATTCCTCCCAGACAAGCGCGACTTCCCTGCTCAATGACCCCAGGGTCAGGGGATACGCCTACCAGGCTCTGCTGGTTGCCGCGCTGATCGGGCTCGTCTGGAGCGCCAGCCACAACGCCTACGTCAATATGGAGGCGCGCGGCATTCCCATGGGCTTCGGCTTCTGGGACCAGACGGCGGGCTTCGACATCAACCAGAAGCTCATCCCCTATTCGGCGCTGTCGACCTACGGCCAGGCCTTCTGGGTCGGCCTTCTCAATACCGCGCTGGTCGGGGCGCTCGGCATTGCGCTGGCGACGCCGCTTGGCTTTGCGATCGGCGTCGCGCGCCTCTCGCCCAATTGGATTCTCGCTAAAGTCGCCATGGTCTATGTCGAGATCATGCGCAACACGCCGCTGCTGCTGCAGCTTCTGTTCTGGTACAACGCCGTTCTCAAGGCGCTGCCCAATCCTCGCCAGTCGATCAGCCTTTACGATCTCGCCTTGCTCAACAATCGCGGCCTCTATGTACCACGCCCGGTGTTTGGCGGCGGCGCGGGCTGGATCGGGCTCGCTCTCGTCTTGGGCGCCGCGGGGGCGCTCGCCTATCGCCTCTGGGCGCGCCGGCGGCAGGAATTGACCGGCAAGCAGGCGCCGGTCGCCGCGATCGCCGCGCTGCTGTGTCTCGGGCTCCCGGCTCTCGCTTATTTTGCGGCGGGACGGCCGATCGATTTCGACCTTGCCCATCTCGCCGGATACAACCTGAGCGGGGGCGTGCAAATCTTCCCAGAACTGGCCGCGCTGGTCTTTGGCCTTGTCACCTATACCTCGGGGTTCATCGCCGAAATCGTCCGCGCCGGGGTTCTCGCCGTATCGAGCGGCCAGAGCGAGGCGGCGAGCGCGCTCGGCTTGCACCGCGGCCTGACGATGCGGTTCGTCGTCATTCCCCAGGCGATGCGTCTCATCACGCCGCCGTTGACCAGCCAATATCTCAACATCGTCAAGAATTCGTCGCTCGCCGTGTTCATCGGCTATCCCGATCTCGTGCAGATTTTCGCCGGCACCGTGCTCAATCAGACGCAGGCGGCCGTGCAGGTGATGGCGATCACGATGGGCGTCTATCTCGCGATCTCGCTGGCCGTCGCCTTCGCGCTCAACATTTACAACGCGCGTCAAGCCCTGAAGGAGCGCTGATTTGATCGATGCGCCGGCACCAATCCCGCTTGCTTATCTGCGCACCGCGCCCGAACCGACACTGCCGGCGCCGATCTTCTCGCGCGGCGCGCTCGCCTGGATGCGCGAAAATCTGTTTTCAAGCTGGAGCTCAAGCGCGATGACGCTGATCCTGCTGGCGCTATGCCTCTGGCTGATTCCTCCCGTGGTCGCATGGGCGACCATCAACGCGATCTGGTTGGCTCCCGACGGCGCGCTGTGCCGCGCGCATCAGGACGGCGCCTGCTGGGCCTTCGTCGCGCAGAAGATGGACTATTTCCGCTACGGCTCCTATCCGCAGAGCGAGCGCTGGCGCGTCGATCTGACGGAGATCGTCGGCGCGGTGTTGATTGTCTTGCTGCTATGGCCGCGCGCGCGCCGGCGCGACATTGGCGCGGGGTTGTTCTTCGTCGGATTTCCCGTTCTCGCCTTCTTCCTGCTGCGCGGTTCGGATTGGTTGGGCCTTCCCGTCGTCGACACCGTGCTGTGGGGCGGCATTTTCGTGTCGTTGCTGACGGCGCTGGTCGGCATCGTCTTCTCGCTGCCGCTTGGCGTGCTGCTGGCGCTGGGGCGGCGCTCGTCGCTGCCGGTCGTCAAGCTCGCCAGCATCATCTATATCGAATTCGTGCGCGGCGTGCCGTTCATCACCGTGCTGTTCATGGCCAATTTCATGCTGCCGCTGTTCCTCCCCGAGAACTGGACGCCGGATCGCCTGCTCCGCCCACTGATCGGCACCGTGCTTTTCGCCGCCGCCTATATGGCGGAGGAGGTGCGCGGCGGCTTGCAATCGATCAACAAGGGCCAGTTCGAGGGCGCGATGGCGCTCGGCCTCAACTTCTGGCGCATGATGGGGCTTGTCATCCTGCCGCAGGCCCTGACGCTGGTCATTCCCGGCATCGTTAATAATTTCATCGGCCTGTTCAAGGATACGACGCTGGTCTCGGTCGTCGGGCTGCTCGATTTTCTGGCCACCGTTGAAAATGCGTCCAAGGACACCGTCTGGATCGGGCCGACCATCGCGCCGACCGGCTATGCCTTTGCCGCCTTGTTCTATTTCGTGTTCTGCTTTGCTATGTCTCGCTATCAAGCCTTCATGGAGCGCCGGCTTGCGGCGGGACGACGGCGCTGATGAGGGATCGGGAGGGGTCGATGACGGATCTCCAGCAGTCGCCGACTTCAGCGGTTGTCGAAGGGGCGGGGGCGGCCGGCAGCGCCGCCATCGAAATGATCGGCGTGCACAAGTGGTACGGCGCGTTTCACGTGCTGCGCAACGTCAATCTCACCGTGCGGCGCGGCGAGCGCATCGTGATCTGCGGTCCCTCCGGCTCGGGCAAATCGACCTTGATCCGATGCGTCAATCGTCTCGAAGAGCATCAGCGCGGACAGATTCTGGTCGACGGCGTCGAGCTGACGCAGAATTTGAAGCGCATCGACACGGTGCGCCGCGACGTCGGCATGGTGTTCCAGCAGTTCAATCTGTTCCCGCATCTGACCATCCTGGAGAACTGCACGCTGGCGCCAATCTGGGTGAAGAAGATGCCGAGGAAAGAAGCGGAGGAACTCGCCATGCGCCTGCTCACCCGCGTCAAGATTCCCGAACAGGCCGGCAAATATCCCGGCCAGCTTTCGGGGGGCCAGCAGCAGCGCGTGGCGATAGCCCGCGCTTTATGCATGAATCCGAAAATCATGCTGTTCGACGAGCCGACCTCGGCGCTCGACCCGGAAATGGTCAAGGAGGTGCTCGACACGATGACCGGGCTCGCGCAGGACGGCATGACAATGATCGTCGTCACCCACGAAATGGGATTTGCCCGTCAGGTCGCCGACCGCGTCGTGTTCATGGATTATGGCGAGATCGTCGAGATCAATGCGCCCAAGGAATTCTTCGAAAACCCGCAACACGAACGCACGAAGCTGTTCTTGAGTCAGATCCTGCACTGAGACGCTTTTCCGGGAGCGCGGGCGGCCCGCTCTTGAAACCTCGAGGCCGGCGCCGTCTTACCGCGGGTTAAAGAGCGACCGGGACGGTCGCGGTCCCAAAGGCTTATTCCCGCTCGATGCGCTTCCAGCCGTCCATGCCCAGCCGTTCCTGCGGCAGGTAGCGGCCCTTATAGGCCATTTTCTTGGAGCCTTCGACCCAATAGCCGAGATAGACATGGGGCAGGCCGAGGCGCCGCGCCTTGTCGATATGGTCGAGAATCATGAAAGCGCCGAGCGAGCGATGCTGCTCGTCGGGGTCGAAATAGGAATAGACCATCGACAGGCCGTCGGCGAGCTGGTCGGTCAGGCACGCGGCATAGAGCCGGCCCTCGCCGCGACGGGTTATGAAATGGTCGGGTCCCTTGCGGCGATATTCGACGATTCGCGTCTCGATATGGCTGTCCTCGATCATCATGGAATAATCGAGCACCGACATGTCGGCCATACCGCCGTCGGGGTGGCGCGCGTCGAGATAGGCGCGAAACAGCGAATATTGTTCGGCGGTCGGCTTGGCCGAGCCCATCGCGCCGATGAGATCGTCGTTGCGGCTGCCGATGCGGCGCAGATTGGCGCTGGGCGAGAAGTCATCGATCAGAACCCGCACGGAAACGCAGGCCCGGCATTGTTCGCAAGCCGGCCGATAGGCGATGGTCTGCGAGCGGCGAAAGCCGGTTTGAGTCAGCATGTCGTTGAGCGCGGCGGCGCGGCGGCCGACAAGATGGGTGAAGACCTTGCGCTCCTCCATGCCCGGCAGATAAGGGCACGGGGACGGCGCGGTCAGGTAGAACTGCGGGGCGTCGCGCGGCTCTTTTGTCACGCTTTCCCACTCCAAACCCCGGGGGCGAAACGCAAGGCTAGAACGGATTGCGTCGAACGGGAATGGCCCGACGCAAATTCTTTATCAAATTCCTGTGGGCTCAAAGCCGGCGCAAAATAATGACGCCCGCCAGCATGTCATGCACGCAGCGCTTGTCCGGGTCGACGAGGCTTACCAGAAAGATCGGTGGCAGCATCCAGCTCAGATAGAAGAACAGCGCATGCGCCGCCGCATTGATGAAGGGAACTCGGGCGCCATTGTCGAACAGGCGCATTTCGAGGTCCATCAGCCGCATGCCCGGGGTCGCCATGCGATAGCCCGAGACGGTCAGGCCATTGTAGAAAAACGCCACCAGGGGGTAGATCGGCGGCAACAGAAACAGCGACAATCCAAAGGTCAGAACCAGAAGGCCGATCCATAGGATCACTGCGAGGATCGACACCAGGAATAGATCGATGCATAGGGCCAGAACGCGCCGGGTGCGCACGCCGACGAACGAATCGGCGCGAAACGCCGGCGCTGACATCGCCGCGGTTGCATTGGCGCCAGGATAATTCGACATCGAGAAGACTCCCAAGAGTTCCAACAACATGTGGGGCGCGCGAAAAGTCAATTCAAGGGCGGACGCCGCGCCGCCGGGCTAACGGCGCGGGGTGAACGCGCTCATGCTCATAATGCCGCCCGGCCGCAACACGAGCAGGATCGCCAGCAGGCTGAAAACCGCGACATCGCGATAGTCGATGGGAAGGAAGGCGGACCATCCCGCTTCGAAAACGCCGATGAGGAGGCCGCCGAGAAACGCGCCGGGAATGGATCCGATGCCGCCCAGAATGGCGGCGATCAGCGCCTTCAATCCGAGCGTCGTCGAGGCGCCATAGCCGACGCCGCCGTAATAGATCGTCATGATGAATCCGGATAGGCCGGCGAAGGCGCTGGCCAAGGCGAAGGTCTTGGCGAAGATCGCGCTGGGATTGATGCCGAACAGTTCGGCGGCGATCGGATCGTCGGCATAGGCGCGCCATTGGCGCCCAAACTTTGTCCATTTCATCATCGCCAACAGCCCGAGCGCGGCGACAAGCGCGAAGGCGCCGACGAGAAAAGCGATCGGCGTCGCCGCCACGACGAAATCGCCGGCGCGCAAAAGCGCGAAGGGTTCGTTGAGAATAGGGTTCACCCAATGGATGCGCGCGCCCTGGCTAAGGCGAAGGAATTCCTGCAGGAACAGCGACAGGCCGACAGTCGCCACCAGCGCCTGCTGGCCGCTCGCCCGATGCAAGGGCGCAAAGACCAGGCGGCCCGAGGCGACGCCAAAGGCGCTCGCGGTCGACACGGCCAGAACCAGCGCCAAAGCCAATAAGGCGAGGGGCGCCTGGCCGACCGCCAGCAACACGCCGAAGGCCGCGGCATAGCCGCCCGCCGCCGCAAGCTCGCCAAAAGCCAGATTGATGCGTCCGACAAGGCCATAGACGAGCGAATAGGCGGCCGCCAGCAAGGCATAGATGGCGGCGAGCGGTATTCCATTGATGGCCTGCTGCACGCTGTAGGTCAGCAGCATCGGCGCGCTCCATACCGATTCAGCGCCGGCGAGCGGCAAAGGATCAGCGGCCTTGGCTTCTGGCGTCGCCAGCCAGAAGCGAATCAGCGTCGCCAATTGATAGTCGCCAAGCGGGCCGCGGTCGGTGGCGACCGAAATCAGATCCTGCGATTTCCTGGGACGGCCGGGCGCAAGGAAACGGCATTCGGCAAAATGCGGCTTTTGCGCCTCGGCGGCCGGTCCGGCGAGATAATCGACGCGCAGGCCGCGCCCGTCGGCAAAAGGGGTCTGGCGAACAATCCGGATCTTTGCGTCCGCGTCCTCGATGGCCGGCAACGCCATCCGGCACAGCCGCGCCTGATCGGTTTCGAGCAGCGTGGCGCAGCCGGCGAGCATGGCGGCGAGCGCGAGGAACAGCAAACAGCGCGACACGCCGCCAGCATGACGCAGGACCGGCCGCATGGAAAGGCTTGGCGCCGCGACGGCCAGCGTCAAGCGCCGTGAATCCTCGCGCTGTGGCGCCGCTGCTTGGCGCGATTGCCGCACACTTCCATTTCGCACCAGCGGCGGCTCTTGTTTTTCGTCGTGTCGAAAAACAGCCAGCCGCATTTGTCGCCCTGACATTGCTTGACCCGCGAAAGGTCCGCCTGCGTCAAAGTGGCGAGCGCAGAAAGGGCGATGGGGCCGAGCACGGCCTCGATCGCGCTCTCTTTGGGGATCCACGACCAGAAATATCGGCCTTCGATCAGCGTCAGTTTGGCGCAGGCGATGCAGGCGGCGTGCGTTTGCGCGAGCTTGTCGACATGCTCCTTGGGCGGCGCTCGGCCGGCCGCGATTTCAACGGCGATCGCGTAAATGCTCTCGCGAAGCCCCAGCGCGCGCGCCAGCATTTGCGCTTGGAGTTTCGGGTCCGCGCCTACAGCTATCCGCAGCCATTCTGAATCTTCAGGTCCCAGCAGTTTGGCGTGCTGCGCCCAATCGACGACATTTTGCACCGTGCGCAAATGTTCCTGGTGCGTCGGCCAGCCGCGGCCGGAACTTGTGTTGGTAAAGTCGAAAGCGAGTTCGCCCCCGATCAAGGCGAGCGAACCAGCACGGGATTCAGCGAAGGATTGAGAAATAACCATCTAAATCATCTTTACAGGTTATGGTCGCGGCGTTAGCTTGCCGATCTCACTAATCATATGGCTTTAGGAGGTTAGCATGAACTTCGCATTTCTCAAGGCCGCAGCGCTCGCATCGGCGCTGGCGCTCGCCAACAATCCTGCCGGGGCGCAGGTGCGGCTGGGCGTCGCCGGTCCGATCACCGGGGCGAACGCCTCGTTCGGCGCGCAATTGACGACCGGCGTCGCGCAAGCCGTTGCCGACATCAACGCTGCAGGCGGCATTCTCGGCCAGAAGCTCGAAATCGAGCCGGGCGACGACGTCTCCGACCCGAAACAGGGCGTTTCGGTCGCCAATAAGTTCGTCGGCGACGGCGTTAAATTCGTGATCGGCCATTTCAACTCCGGCGTCACCATTCCGGCGTCCGAAGTCTATTCCGACAATGGCATCCTCTTCATCACGCCTTCGGCCACCAATCCGAAAGTGACGGATCGTGGGCTTTGGGACGCGTTCCGCACCTGCGGGCGCGACGACCAGCAGGGCAAGCTGTGGGCCGATCTGGCTCTGACCAAGCTCAAGGACGCCAAAATCGCCATCGTGCACGACAAGACCACTTACGGCCAGGGTCTTGCCGACGCCGCCCGAGGCTTCATGAACGCCGGCGGCAAGAAGGAAGTGCTTTATGAGGGCGTCAACACAGGCGAAAAGGACTATTCGGCGATCGTCTCGAAGATCAAGGCGTCAGGCGCCGATTATCTGATGTGGGGCGGCCTGCACACCGAAGGCGGCCTCATCGTTCGCCAGATGCGCGATCAAGGTCTCAAGACGGTGATGATATCGGGCGACGGCATTACCGATAACGAATTTGCCTCGATCGGCGGGCCGGGCGTCGAAGGCACGCTCATGTCGTTTGGTCCCGAGCCGCGCAACAACCCCAACGCCAAGGACATTGTCGCCTCGATTAAGGCCAAGGGCTTCGAACCGGAAGGCTACACGCTCTATTCCTATGCCGGCGTGCAGATCATCAAGCAGGCGGCGGAAAAGGCCGGATCGCTCGACCCGAAAAAAGTCGCCGAAGTGATGCATTCCGGCATGACGTTCAAGACCGTCATCGGCGACATCGCCTATGACAAGAAAGGCGACCGCACGACCGTCGATTATGTCTGGTATGTCTGGAAGAAGGACGACGACGGCAAGATCACTTTCAAGCAACTGTAAGCCGCCTTAGCCAGTCCCGCCGGGAGCGAAGGCTCCGGCGGGATCGGCGTTACCACTGCCTAGCGTCGAGCCCGCTCTTTCAGCATTTGCGCGGCCCTCGGCGCAAAATAGGTGAGAACGCCGTCGGCGCCGGCTCGCTTGAAGGCGATGAGGCTCTCCATCATCGCCTTTTCGCCGTCGAGCCAGCCGTTCTGGGCGGCGGCCATGATCATCGAATATTCGCCCGAGACCTGATAGGCGAAGGTGGGCGCGCCAAACGTGTCCTTTACCCGGCGCACGATGTCGAGATAGGGCAGGCCGGGCTTGACCATCACCATATCGGCGCCCTCGTCGAGATCGGCGGCGACTTCGCGCATCGCCTCGTCGCTATTGGCCGGGTCCATCTGATAGGTGCGCTTATCCCCCTTGAGCACGCCCGACGAGCCGATCGCATCGCGGAACGGGCCATAGAAAGCCGAGGCGTATTTGGCGGCATAGGCGAGGATCTGCACATCCTCGAAGCCTTCGGCGTCGAGGGCGGCGCGAATGGCGCCGACCCGGCCGTCCATCATGTCGGAAGGGGCGATCACATCGGCGCCGGCGCGAGCCGCGACGAGGGCCTGGCGCACCAGCGCCGCGACGCTTTCATCGTTGAGAATGCGTTCCCCCGACATCAACCCGTCATGGCCATGGCTCGTATAGGGATCGAGCGCGACATCGGTGATGAGGCCAAGCTGCGGAAATTCCTTCTTGATCGCGCGGCAGGCGCGGCAGACGAGATTGTTGTCGTTGAACGCTTCGCTGCCAAGCTCGTCCTTCAGCGCAGAATCCGTATGGGGAAAGAAGGCGATGGCCGGGATGTCCAGCGCGATCGCGCGCTCGGCTTCGCGAACCGCCTCCTCCACGCTCACGCGATCGACGCCCGGCATGGCGGCGACCGGCGTGCGGCGCTGCGCGCCATCGGCAAGAAACAGCGGCCAGATCAGGTCATTGGCGGTCAGCACATTCTCGGCCACCAGCCGGCGCGCCCAGTCGGCCTTGCGGTTGCGGCGCAGGCGGGTCGCAAGATCGAGGCGCGGGGCGGGGGGCGGTTCGGCGGCGGGCGCGCGCAGCGGGCGGATCTGGGTGGGCATGGCGGGGCTCTTTGATGGTGAACCTCAAACATAGCACGAAACGATCGCCGCCGACAGGGGCGCGAATGTCGCGCAGGGCGATCTTGCCTCTATGAAATAAGGGATATCAGCGGCTTGCGGCGAGCCGCTTAAGGCATTGCTCGAAGAGCTTGAGGTCGTCGATCGGTCGGTCCACCCCGTCCGTCGGTCGGGCCAAGCCTCCGCGCGGGCGCAGCGCCTCGTCGATCATCAGATTGTCTGCGAGACCAAAGCCCTCGATCGACATGCCATCGCTGGCGATTCTGCGCCCCGCCGATCCCTCCGTCACCGGCGCGAAGGCGGCGGCGACGCGCGTCTCCAGGTTAGAGCTGACATTGGAATAGCCATAGGCGGGCTTGCCGGCGCCATCAAACCAGCCAAGCTCGAACACGGTGCCCGGATCCGCGCTGATGCCGCGAAACGGCGTCAGATTGGCGATGATGAGATCGGCCTGCCGCATCAGCGCCAGATTTCGCGCAAAAATTCTCTTGGAGGTCGGGTCGTTCTTGGCGGTAATCTCGACGTCAAGCGGCGGCAATCCGAGAAAGCCGTAATGCGCGCAGAGTGATTTCTTGGCGCCAAGCACATCGAGCGCGTTGGGAAAGAACACGTCCGGTCCCGCCAGATAAATTCCTTGCAAAGCCATTTGCCTCTCCGATGAGATGGACTTCAGGGAAACGCCGCCGGCCGGTCAGCCTCGCGCCGCCAGTGGATCGTTCGCCAGCAGAATCGGCGCGCCATGCGGCGTGGCATGTGCCGCGCGGCGCCAGGCTTCGGCTCGCGCCGACAAGTTCGGCTTGGCGACGAGCCCCTTCTCGGCCACCAAACGCTCCAACGCTTGGAGCCAGCATCGATAATAGGCCGAGCCGCCCTCATGTCGCGGCGAAGCTGCCTCCGCCTCGATTGCCGCGGCGAGCGTTTTCGCCCATTCGCCCCAGGTGAACGCTCCCTTTTTATGCAGCGCCACAGTGAGCGCGAAAGCTTGCGCCTCCCACGGTTCGGCAAAGACCGGCTCTCGCGGCGGCTCACTCACGCTCAAGATAGCTCTCCCACGCGTCGATGGCGACGAAATGCCCGGCGTCAGCGGCTTCGCCCCATAATTCGCGGGCAGAAAAGCTAACCGTATAAAGCCATTGCGGCTGCTCGCCGGCGCCATGCGCATTGGCGTCCGGAAAAACGAAGGCGCCATGGACCCGCTCGATCACGCCGCTTTTGGCGCGGGCATAGCGCGGCAGCCGGGTGTGGCCTTTCGGGTTGAGGTTGCGCGTGCGCACGGCCTCGCCCGGCTTGAACGCGGCCGGCACATCGGCTGGCCGGTCGCAGGGACTTCCCTTCGCCAGGACAGCTGCCACCTCTGCGCGCCGCAGCACCCGCTTGACCGATGCCGGCGCGGCCAACGCCTTGCCGAGGCGAAGCTCATCCGGCGTGGCGAGTCCCTTGGCGACAACCAGCCGCTCCAGGCCTTTGATCCAGATTTCATAATAGCTGGACGACAGATAGTCGGCCGGCTCGATGGATTCCCTCTGATATCGGCTGGCGTCGATCGTCCAACTGCCGGTCGCGCCCATTGCGATAGTGAGGCCGAGCGCCCGCTTTTCCCATTGCGCGTGGAAGCGAACCTCCTCGGGCTCGTTGACGATGGCGCCAAAGCCCATCATGCCGCCGAGATCCTGCGCGCCGTTCATGCCTGCGTTTCCGAAGGGTTACGCGCGAGACCGACGCCGATCATCGAATCGCGCGTCACCAGGGCGGCCAGCGCCTCCTCGCTCCAGCCATCGCTTCCCTTGGGGCGGCGCGGCACGACGAGGTAGCGCAGTTCCGCCGTCGAATCCCAAACGCGAATCCGCGTGGCCGACGGCAATTGCAGGCCGAATTCGGCCAGCACGCCGCGCGGATCGATCACCGCGCGCGAACGATAGGGCGCCGATTTATACCAGGTCGGCGGCAGTCCGAGCACCGACCAGGGATAGCAAGAGCAGAGTGTGCATACGACGAGGTTGTGTTCCCCGGCGATATTTTCGAGCGCGACCATATGTTCGCCCTGCCGGCCGGAAAAGCCCAGCGAGGCGATGGCGGCTGTCGCGTCGCGCATCAGCCAATCGCGGAAGGCTGGATCGCTCCACGCTTTGGCGACGACGGCGGCGCCGTTGCGCGGGCCCACTTTCGTCTCATAGGTCTCGACGATGGCGTCGATGGCGGCGGGCTCGACATAGCCTTTTTCGACCAGCAACGATTCCAGCGCCCGCACGCGCAGATCCATTTCGGACAAATGATTGTCGTGATCGTCGTCGTGGTCCGAAGAATCGCGGTGCGGCGAGCCGGTCATGGGCGTTGTCCCTATTTCTTGACGGAGAAATGCTGGCAAATCGCGTCCCAAAAGCGCGCTTTCCCCTCAATTGAACCAGAACGCATAGCCGGGAAAATTGTCGTTGAAGATATGTTGCCAATTCTGCCATTCGGCGCCGGCCAATATGGGTCCGTCCTCCAGATAGGGCGCGGCGGCATGGCCGGTGACCCACAGGACGAGATCGAACGGGCGCGGATCGAAGAACACCTTCTTGAGATTGACGCCCTGCGCAAAGCGCCAGTGCGGCAGCAGCTTCTTGCCGTCGAGCACCGCGTCAAATTCGTCGAGCGCCTTGAGCCAGGCGTCGAGCTGCTCTTGACTCACGGGCATGCTGGCGATGACGCCGTGTTTTTGCTGGGGCCCGGGAATCCACACGCGGTCGTCGTCGGTCCGGGCGAGGATCGCCTTCCACATCCGGCGATTCAACGCGATCACCTGTTTCAGATGGGCATGCGCGCTTTGCAGCCGGGCGGGTTCGGCGACCGGCCAGCGGATTTCATGGATGAGCGCGATGAGATCGGCGATCTGAACGTCGTCGCCGAAGAATCCGCCGCTTTGGAGCGTGGGCGAGGGCGCGGCCTTGGCGAGGGGCGCCGGTGAAATGCGCGGATAGAACAATTGCCCCGCGCGCTCGAACGTCAAATGCCAATCGTAGGCAAGAACGAATTCGATCGAGGTCGACAAAAGATGCGTATAGCCGCGCAGCCAAAGTGCGTCGGCATTGTCGAACGCGACGTCGAAGGGCTCCGGCTTATCCGCGCTATCGGCCGGCGTCATCCGCAGACTGGCGAGGATCGACGAAAGCTTTTCCGAATCGTCGGGCTTGCCGTCGCCGCGCAGGTCGAACTTGATCGCATTGAGATCGAGAACGATCTTGACGCGGCTGTCCGACATCGGCGCCAACGTCGCCTCGACATTGGCGAGATCCTCGAGCATGGCCTTCAGCGCGTCGCGTTGCTTTTCGTAGGTCAATTCCTCGGGTGCCGGATTGATCGGAACGGGAAAGCGCAGCAGCGGAATGTTCATCGAATGGGGCGCGCGCAGGCCGTATCGATATTGGCTCTGGCCGTAGCGTTCGATGGCGCGCGCAAAGAGGATGAGGCCGAGCCCGAACCGCGCCTCGTTATTGCTCGGATCGGCCGAAAGCTGCGCCGCCATCGCGAGTTCGCCGACTGCGATCTGCCCGGTCTCCAAGGTCTGTCGCGTGGAGGCGGCATAATCGCCCGCCCATGCGGGCGCGGGCAGCCAGGCCAGGGCAATGAGGGCGACGACGAAACGGTTCATGGGGGCCTTGAGAGAGGAAAGAGCCGCCTAGCGCAGAAAAGCGACAATAGGGGCGATCGCGAAGGCGAACAAGATTGTCGCTGGGCGATGCGCTCATTCCGTCCCGCCCAGCGCCCTTACCGCCTCCATCCTTTGCCAGATCAGCAGCGCCGGCGCGCCGATGGCCAGATCGCGGGCGCGTTTGATCAGTGACAGAGCGAGCCCGTCGGCGGGCGTGAGGCCGACAAGGGGCGCCAGCAGGGCATAGGCGCCTTCCTGAACGCCCAAGGCGTTGGGCGCGAAAAAGGCGAGGCTGCGCGAGGCGAACAACAGGCTTTCGATTGCCAGCGCGCCTTCAAAAGAAATCGGCGCGCCCATCAGCCGCAGCGCAAGCCAGGCCTCAAGCGCGACGCCGAGCCAGGCCAGCCAATGCAGCGCGAAGGAAGCGGCGAGCGCGCGGGGCCGCGCGACGATTTCGCCCATCGCGAGGAGCGCCTTGTCGACTTCGCCATAAGAGGCGAGCCATCGCCGCATGCCCGCGCGCGCCAGCCAGGGGTTGGCGCGCAGAAAAAGCGCCAACAGTCCGATCAAGACGATAATCGCGATAAGGCCGATAAGGGCCGGGCGCAGGATTGCGGCGCCCGGCCTCAAATCCCAAAGAGCGAGAAGGCCGAGCGCGAGAAAGGCGAGCTGCGCGGCGGCCTCCGTCGTCAGATCGATCAGCGTCGAGGCGGCCGCCTCGGCGCCCGGGACGCCGGCCAATACCGCCGCACGCGCGCCGATCACGAAGCCGCCGATCTCGGAAAACGGCAACACCTCGGCGCCGGCGTCCCGCAACACGCGCGCCCAGATAATGCCCAACGCGCAAGCTTTGGCGCCCGGCGCAAAGCAAACGCGCCACCCGAGCCCAAGCAGGGCGGCGATAGGCGCATGGGCGAGGCACAGCGCGAGAAAACCGAACCAGCCGAGCCCGGCAATCGCCGCCGCGATCGCGCCTGCGCCAAACGCGACGACGAGCGCAACGGCGCTGATCAGCCCGGCGACCAGCGCAAGAACGGCGACCCGGCTCATGGCGCGCGGCGCTGGTTCACGTCCCGGCGGACCCGGCAAGCCAGAGGCCGCGGTCCGCCTCCAGCGCAGCGCCGATTTCGAGGGCTCTGGGCTCATGGAGGCCGGGAACGGCGATCTGTATGCCGATCGGCAATCCGTCCTGCGTTGCGCCCATCGGCAGCGACAGCGCGGCCAGATCGAGATAGTTGACCCAGCGCGTGAACAGGCTGGGGACGGCGTTTTCGTTGTTTTCGGCAAGGGTCGGCGCGGGAAACGGCGTCGTCGGCGTCAGGATCGCGTCGAACCGCTCGAACGCGAGCGCCAGCTCCCGCTTCTTTTCCTCGCGGTCCTCGAGCAGGCTCATCAACCGATGGGCGGGAATATCGCGCCCGCCGAGGATTCGCTTGCGCACCGGCACGCCCAGCAGATTGGGGCTGGCTTCGGCAAGATGGCCGTAGAGACGATAGGCCTCGATCGCCAGCAGTTCGCCGCATGGCGCCCCGAGCTCGCGCAAATTCTGCGATAAATATACGGCCGTTTGACTCGCGCCCAGCGCCTCTAGCCGGTCGCGCGTCTGATTGAGGACGCGCGCCGTATCGGGGTGAAGGCTGACGCCGAGATTGGCGATTACGGCGATGCGCAGACCGGCGACCCCGGCGCTCTGGCCGCGCGCGAGCGCGTCGAGCCGCTGCGTCCAACCGGGCCGGCGCGCGTCCTGCGTCGGCGCCAGAACGCCGAGCAGCGCCGCCGCGTCCGCGACGCAGTTGGTGAGCGGCCCGATCGTGTCGAGCATCGGGGTCAGCGGCACGACGCCGCTTTTGTCGATGAGCCCCGCCGTCGTCTTGAGGCCGACAATGCCGCAGAACGAGGCGGGCAGGCGGACCGAGCCGCCCGTATCGGAGCCGAGCGCGGCGACGCAGAGCCTGGCAGCCACCGCGACCCCCGAGCCGCTGGACGAGCCGCCGGGGACGCGCGGCCGGGCCATGTCGCGCGGATTGTGCGGCGTGCCGATCGTCAGGTTCGTGCCCCAGCCGCCGAAGGCATATTCGACCGTATGCGTCTTGCCGAGGATGATCGCGCCGGCCTCGCGCAGGCGTTGCACGACGGGCGCATCCTGCGCGGCGGGCGCCGCGTCGCTTCGCGTCAGCGAGCCGGCCCGCGTCGGCAGGCCGGCGACGTCGATAATATCCTTGACGCCGACCGGCGCGCCGGCGAGCGGGCCGAGCCTCACGCCGAGCTTGCGCAGAGCGTCGATGCGCCGCGCATCGATCAGCGCGCGCTCGCCGTCAAGCGCGACGAAGGCATGCAGTCGGCCGTCCTGCCGCTCGATGCGCGCCAGGGCCTGGCGGGCAATTTCCTCCGCGCTCGAAGCGCCGCTTTCGAGCACGCTCCTCACATCGGCCAATGTCCATAGTTCGTCGCTCATCCCGGGCCTTTTGCGCAGAATCGCGAAACTCGCCGATCGACGCGGCAGTGGCAAGGCGGCGTCGGGGATCGCGCAACAAAAAGCCCTCCCCCAAGGACAGGGGAGGGCGGCTTAAATACGGCCCGGCTTCTTACATCTGGGTGAGCGAACCATGGCCCTTCGGGGTCATCATCGCATCGCAGGTGCCCTTGGCGACATATTTCCACGCGTGGGCGTCATAATCGACGGTGGAGGTGCCGGCGCAGGACGTGCCGGCGCCGGCGGCGCAATCATTCTTGCCCGAAAGCGAAACGCCGTAGCACCTGTCGGCGCCGGCCTGAACGGGGGCGGGGCCGGCCTTGGCGGCGCTGACCATCGCGAGGGCGGCGGCGAGCGAACCGGCGAGCGTCAAAGCGGTGAGAGCGGTCTTGGAGTTCATGGCGATAACCTCATGAAGAATGGAGACAAGAGAGCGCTTAATCCGTCCCGCGCCCGCCAGAGCGATGTTTCGGCCTGACAAAGGCTATACGGGCGAGGCCGGAAGAAGATTACGCTATACGGATATCACGAAAAGGTGAACCGCGGCGGCGAAGCTGCGGGAGGCCTCAGCCGCTCGGCTTGTCATTTAGGCTCCATTGGTTCATTTGCCCTGATAAAGCCAATCTGCTGCGTCGAATCCGACCGATTCGGCGCGCCCTTTCAAGAGCCCGGAACCCCATGCGTCTGTCTCGCTATTTCCTGCCCATCGCGCGCGAAACGCCCAAGGAGGCGGAGATCGCCTCGCATCGCCTGATGCTGCGCGCCGGCATGATCCGCCAGGAGGCGGCCGGCATCTACGCCTGGCTGCCGCTGGGCCTGCGGGTGCTGAGCAAAATCAGCGCGATCGTGCGTGAGGAGCAGGACCGCTCGGGCGCGATCGAACTGCTGATGCCGACCATTCAATCGGCCGATCTCTGGCGCGAATCGGGGCGCTATGAGGATTACGGCAAGGAAATGCTGCGCATCAAGGACCGGCATGATCGCGATATGCTCTACGGGCCGACGAACGAGGAGATGATCACCGAGATTTTCCGCGCCTATGTGCGCTCCTACAAGGACCTGCCGCTCAATCTCTACCATATTCAGTGGAAGTTCCGCGACGAGGTGCGGCCGCGCTTCGGCGTGATGCGCTCGCGCGAATTCCTGATGAAGGACGCCTATTCCTTCGACCTCGATGCGGCCGGCTCGCGCCATTCCTACAACAAGATGTTCATCGCCTATTTGCGCACTTTCGCGCGTCTCGGCCTCACCGCCATTCCCATGGTCGCCGACACCGGTCCGATCGGCGGCGATCTCAGCCATGAATTCATCATCCTGGCCTCGACCGGCGAGAGCGAAGTCTATTGCCATAAGGATTATCTGAGCTTCACGCCCCCGCCCGAAGACATCGCGTTCGACAATGCCGAAGCCGTGCAGGCGATCGTCAGCAAATGGACGTCGCTTTACGCCGCCACTTCCGAAAAGCACGACGCCGCGGCGTTCGGCGCGTTGGACCCGGCCTTGCAAGTTTCCGCCAGGGGGATCGAGGTCGGCCATATTTTCTACTTCGGAACCAAATATTCCCTGCCGATGAAGGCCGTCGTCAACGGCCCCGACGGCAAGGAGCATGCGGTGCATATGGGCTCTTACGGCATCGGCCCCTCGCGCCTCGCCGCCGCCTTGATCGAGGCCGGCCATGACGAGGCCGGCATCATATGGCCCGATGCCGTGGCCCCCTTCGCGGTCGGCCTCGCGAACCTCAAGGTCGGCGACAGCGCGACCGACGCCGCCTGCGCGCGCATTTACTCCGCCTTGAGCAAAGCCGGCGTCGACGTGCTTTATGACGACCGCGACGAGCGCCCGGGCGCGAAATTCGCGACGATGGACCTCATCGGCCTGCCCAATCAGATCATCGTCGGGCCCAAAAGCCTTGGCGAGGGCAAGGTCGAGATCAAGAACCGGCGCAGCGGCGCGCGCGAACTCGTCAGCATCGCCGACGCGATCGTGCAGCTCGGCGGCGCCGCGTGAGCCGTTCAGCGACCAGGGCGAGCGCGATGCAGGTTGTCGGCGCATGAGCGAGGCGGTCCTTGAGACCACCCTTGAGGCGACGCCCAGCCTCTCGCCGACGCGCCCGTTTTCGGCCTTCGAATGGATGATCGCGCTGCGCTATTTGCGAGCGCGGCGCACGCATGGCTCGGTTTCGGTCATCGCCGGTTTTTCCTTCGCCGGCATTGTGCTGGGCGTCGCCGCCCTCATCGTGGTGATGTCGGTGATGAATGGCTTCCGCCATGATTTTCTCGACAAGATCATCGGCCTCAACGGCCATATGTTTCTGCAAGGGGTCGACACGCCGCTGACCGATTACGAGGCGGTGACGGAGCGCGTCTCCAAGGTTCCTGGCGTAAGTTTCGCGCTGCCGCTGGTGGAGGGCCAGGCGCTCGCTTCGTCGCCCTACGGTTCGTCCTTCACTTTGGTGCGCGGCATTCGCGAGGCCGATTTGAAACGCCTGCCGGGCGTCGGCGCCAATGTCAGGCAAGGCACGCTCGACGGCTTCGACGGGGGCCAAGGCGCGGTGGTCGGCGCAAGACTCGCCGAACATTTGAGCCTGCGCATCGGCGACAAGATCACGCTGCTGGCGCCGGGCGGCGCGCAGACGCCGTTTGGCGTCACGCCGCGCCGGAAATCTTACGACGTCGCGGCCACTTTTCAGGTCGGCATGTCTAATTTCGACAATACGTTCATTTTTCTGCCGCAGGCCGAGGCGCAGGCCTATTTCAACAAGGATGGCCGGGCCGATGTCATCGAAGTCTATGTCGATGATCCCGACCATATGGACGGCATGCGCGAGCGCATCGAGCCGGCGCTGCAGCGCCCGATGATCGACATCGATTGGCGCGAGCGCGACAGGACATTTTTCGACGCGCTCAATGTCGAGCGCAATGTAATGTTTGCGATCCTGACCCTGATCGTGCTGGTCGCCGCGCTCAACATCATTTCCGGCCTCATCATGCTGGTGCAGGACAAGGCTCACGACATCGCCATATTGCGCACGATGGGCGCGACGAGAGGCGCGGTGATGCGCATTTTCCTCATCACCGGCGCAACGATCGGCATTGTCGGCACGACCTTCGGCCTCCTTCTCGGGCTGATCGTCGCGCATAATGTCGAGGCGATCCGGCAGGGGCTCAATTGGCTGCTGGGCGCCAATCTGTTCTCCGCCGAGATTTATTACCTGTCGCAATTGCCCTCGAGGGTCGAACCGGGCGATGTCGCGGCCGTCGTCGCGATGACGCTCGTCCTGTCGCTCGCCGCCACGATCTATCCGTCCTGGCGCGCAGCCAGGCTCGATCCGGTGGAGGCGCTTCGCTATGAATGAGGGCGCGCAGACGCCGGCGCTGTGGCTGGACAAGGTCGAGCGGCGGTTCGGGCGGGGCGAGGCGACAATCGAAGTTCTGCGCGGCGCCGACCTCGCGCTCTGGGCGGGCCAGTCGGTCGCGTTGATCGCGCCGTCGGGGGCCGGCAAATCGACGCTGCTGCATCTGGCGGGTTTGCTGGAATCGCCGGACGCCGGCGAGGTTTATGTCGGGGGGGCGGCGACAGCCGCCATGTCGGACGAATCGCGCACCGCGCTACGGCGAAACGAGATCGGCTTCATCTATCAGTTTCACCATCTGCTGCCCGAATTCTCGGCCGCCGAAAATCTCATTCTCCCGCAGATGATCCGCGGGCTGACTCGCGCCAAGGCGGCCAAACGCGCCAGCGAACTGCTCTCCTATCTCGGCCTTGGCGCGCGCGAAAATCATCGCCCCGCCGAATTGTCGGGCGGCGAACAGCAAAGGGTGGCGATCGCCAGAGCGGTAGCCAATGGTCCGCGCCTCCTGCTGGCCGACGAGCCGACCGGCAATCTCGATCTCAAAACAGCGGACCAGGTGTTCGGGACTCTTACCGCGCTGGTGAAAGCGAGCGGCCTTGCCGCCCTCATCGCCACGCATAATCTGGATCTGGCCGCGCGGATGGACCGGCGCGTCACTTTGCAGGAAGGGTTTGTCGTGGAGCTCGCATGACCCGTGCGCGCAAGATTGCGCGCAGGTCGACGCCGCTCTGGCGGAGCTACAGCGTCGTGTTCTCGTCGAACGTCTCAGCCGGGAAGGGACGGTTGAATTCGACGGCGATGCCGCCCACGAAATGGCGCACGACCTGCGCGCCGGTCTCGCCGATCACGACCGGCGAGCCGATCGGCGGCGTCGCCGCCACTGTGAGCGCGGCGCCGGAAAGCGAAATGTCGACGAGCTTGGCCAGATATTCCTGGCCATTGGGCAGTTTGAGGGTGGTGTGCGAGATGCGAGGGGCGATGCGCTCGTGCTGGCGGTCCTCGGCCATGCCGAGCGCCTGCCGGTTGACGAGCCAGGTCAACTGGTCGGCGAGCTTTTCGCGCTTGATGAAGGGCAGCTTCATCGCGATCGCAAAACCCCGCTCCAAATGGCGCGCGACGGTTCCCTCGACGCGCCCGATCTGGTTCAGATAGGCGACGACGCGTTCGCCGACGCGGGGCGTCGTGGCGCTCGCGAAGGCGACGCCGCCGGGCGAAATGTCGAGGGTCTGGCAGGGATATTCGAGGCGGTCTTCCAGCATGTAGCGGCCAGGCAAGACTACTTTGACGCGTTGATGGCGGCGCCGCTCCTCGAACTTGACCGCTATCAAAGGCATCGCACTGGTGTTCACTAGCGCACCTTCCTCAATCGCCTGAATGTTTTGCATGTCCCACCTTAGCCCAGCGAACATATTGTCCTTTGGGTTAATGGCCGATTACCGCGCTGCGGTTTAAGGCCATTCAGCGGCGCTGAGACGCGCCTGTGATGACAAAAAGATGGCCGCGGCGATCGACAACCGGCGTGCGGCCGAATTCGACCGCGATCGCCGGTTCATCGGGAACGGGAGCCGATCGCATTTTCGGCGCCGAGTCGGCGCGCCCCAACACCCGAAACGACGACAGACTCATCGGCGCGGCGGGCAAAAGGCCGATCCAACTCGGCAAGGCGGCTGGCAGAAAGGCGCCCAGCACGCGAGAATGCGTATTGCCGTGATGACGAAGCGGCAGCAATAGAAGTTCGAGCTCGAGCGGTTGCAGGCCCTGAGGACAGGCGCTCGCGCCCGCCAATACGGCGACTGAATCGCCGGTGACGTTGGCGAGCATGGCGGCAATCTCGCGCTGTTCCGGCCCCTGCCAGAGATCGAGAAAGCCGCCCCCCTTCAATTCGCGCAAAAACAAGGCGTTGGTTCGCGTCCCGGCGATGCGGACGGGGTAGCGCCGCGAAATGTCGACTTCAAGAATGAACGTGTCGGCCAGAACGCCCCTGATCGCGGCCGGATCGATCTCCGAGCGTTCGGGCGCGCTGCGCGCGCCGCGCAATAAATTCCAATATGAATGCAATTCCCGACTTGCCGCAAGCTTCACCCTGATCCCCCGATCCCAACTCAAGGCGCGCTGTTCAACTTTGATACAGGGGGGAGGTCCCCGGGCGGCCATGACGGGAGGAGAGCAGGGCGCATGCCATCGCGGCGCGCCCGCGTTTGCGTCGTCCTTAATCGGGTTGGAAAGACCCGAACGGCGAAATTAACAATAAACTAAGAAATGGATTGTCTGCGGGCGGGCTATCGGCGACATTGTCGTTACTGAAGTTGAAACGAACTTGCTTCACTTGCTGCGGTGACGGCGGCGCGTTTCGTAAAGGGTCGATCGTCTCGTGGGTTGCTCCCCCGTTTGAAGCGGTCGAAACCCTGGCGGGTGAATAGGATTGGGGAGGGCCCTTGCTCCAGGGTCCTCCCTTTCTATTTTCAGGCGCGCGTTTCCCGGATTCATCATTTGTCGTCGCGCGGCTCGCAAGGCCGTGTTATCGGAGGCGTCTTTTTCCGGGATCAGGCTTTCCGATGTCGTCTGACGAAATACCGCCGGGCGAACGCTTCCGCGCAACCAAAACCCGGGAGCCGATTTTCGACGCGCCGTTCGTCGTCGTCGCGCTGGTCGCGGTCCTCGTCCTCATCCACGCGGCGGTGAGCCTAGTCTCGCCGCAAATGCAAGATCCGATCATCCGACAGTTCGCGTTCATTCCGGGCAGGCTTACCTTGGTTTTTTGGCCGGAGATGTTCGATAATCTTCGGGCAAGCGTCAATATCCATCCCGAAGCTTTGCGGCAGGCCAGAACAGCGAGAGAGTTTCTACTGCAGCAAAACGGCGCAGAATTTTGGACGCTGCTGACGTACGCGTTTCTCCATGCTTCCTGGGTGCATGTCGGTTTGAATTCGATCTGGATTCTCGCGTTCGGGCCGCCGGTCGCGCGGCGCCTTGGGTCCTTGCGCTTTCTGGCCCTGTTCGCCGCCACCGCGATCGCCGGCGCGCTGGTCCACTGGGCGTTCAACGCGATGGATTTTACGCCGCTGATCGGCGCTTCGGCGGCCGATTCCGGACTAATGGCGGCGGCGGCGCGTTTCATCTTCGAGCCCGGCGGGCCTTTGGGCGGCCCAAGCGGCTATTCGCGCTCCTCGACAGGCGCCGCTTACGACATGCCGGCGCCGCCACTCCACCGATTGCTACGCGAACGACGCGTGGCGATCTTTCTGGTTGTCTGGCTCGCGACGAATTTCATTTTCGGCGCCGGCGCGCAAGACTTCGGCCTCTCCGATGCGCCCGTCGCCTGGCTCGCCCATATCGGCGGCTTTGCCGTCGGATTGCTGTTGTTTCCGCTGTTCGACCGGCGCCCGGGCCGCGTCAGCCGCTGACGGGCGCCAAATTTTCCGCCTTCGTCTCCGTTTCCGACGCCGCCTCCGCGGGCAGGCGCACGAGCAGCGCGATCAGCGCGCGATCGTTGAGAAGCGCCATGCGCTCCTTCGGCTTCAGCCAGGCGATGACTTCCTCGAGCGACTTCGCATCGTTGAGTTTGGCCGTCGCGACGGCCTCCTCGACATCGACCTCGCCACGCCGCCGGCGGGGCGCCGAGGGGAGGAAAAGTTCGTGCTGCAACCGAAACGCCGCATCGCCGTGCACCGAGCGCAGGCCATCGTCGCCGTCATGGCCGGTGCTGGCGAGTTCGAGGGAAAGCGCATTCGAGCGCTGGACGATATTGGGCGCCAAAGTCTCCTCGGGCGTCGTCAAAAGTCCGAGGCGGCGCAAGGCGACCCCGATCCACAATTGCCCGCTCGCCCAGGACAAGGGAATCGCCAGGATGAGGCCGACGATCGTCGGCGACATCCACGCGGCGAGCGAAGGCGAGATGAGCAGGCTGGCGAATAGGGTCAGCACCCCGAGCGCGGTATGGGCGCGATGGCGGCGCACAATGCTGCGGAACGGGATCGAACCATCGTCGCTCCGCTGCGGATTCCAACCGGTGTCGCGGCCCGACAGGATCTGCACGACGGAGCCGGACTGGATCAACATCATGATCGGCGCCAAAAAGGCCGACATGATCGTCTCCAATAGCGCGGAAAGGACCAGGCGGATGGTCCCGCCGCAGGCGCGGCGCGTCCGCCCGTCGATCAGCGCGGCGATGAGCCCGAACAGTTTGGGCGCGAGCAGCACGCCCATCGTCAGCTCGAATAGTTGCAGCGCGCGCTCGGCGTCGAAGCGCGGCCAGGCGGGGAACAGCGAAAAGTCGGCGGTGAAATATTCCGGCCGGATATAGCTCGTCTGCAGGACGAGCGCGATGCCGACCAGCAATTGCGTCATCCACAAGGGCGAGGCGAGATAGCCCATGATGCCGTTGGCGAAATGCTGGCGCGAGGCCAGCGTCAATCCCTTCGCCCCCAGCACGCGCAGATGCTGCAAATTGCCCTGGCACCAGCGCCGGTCGCGCGCCGCCAGATCGATGAGGGAGGGCGGGCTTTCCTCATAGGAGCCGCCCAGTGTCGGCAACATATAGACCGCATAGCCGGCGCGGCGGATCAGCGCGGCTTCGACAAAATCATGGCTCAGAATATGGCCCCCGAACGGTGGGCGGCCGCGCAGATCGGGCAGGCCGCAATGGGCCGCGAAGGCGCTTGTGCGGATGATCGCATTATGGCCCCAGTAATTGCCGTCCCGCCCCATCCACACGCTGAGGCCCGAGGCGACGACCGGGCCGGCGATCCGCGCGGCAAATTGCTGCACGCGCGCAAACAGCGTGTTGCGATTGATGATGAGCGGCAAGGTCTGGATGATGCCGGCGTCGGGGTCGGCCTCCATCGCGACGGCCAGCCGCAGGATGGAATCGCCGGTCATCAGGCTGTCGGCGTCGAGCACCACCATATGGTCATAGGCGCCGCCCCAACGCGTCACGAAATCGGCGATATTGCCGGCCTTTCGGCTCGTGTTCTTGCGCCGATGCCGGTAGTAAATGCGCTCGGTCGGCATTCTCTCGCGGATCGCCAGCAAGGCGCGCTCTTCGGCAATCCATATGTCCGGATCGGTCGTGTCCGACAGAAAGAAATAATCGAAAGCGTCGCCAAGGCCGGTGGCGCTAATATCCTCGCAGATCGCCTGAATCGCGGCAAACACGCGCGCCGGCGCTTCATTGTAGATCGGCATGACGACGGCGGTCTTTTTGCCTAGAGTCTGCGGAAGCGGACCGAAAACGGGCGCGCGGAACAACAGCCAGAGGAAGCCGACGACGCTCGATGTGAAGGCCAGCGCGATCCAGGAGAAATTGGCGACGAAAAGGACGACCAGCACCCATTCGAGCAAGGTGATGACGCCGACCTCGACGACCCGAAACATCTGGTAGGCGCCATAGAATGTCAGCGCCAAGGCGCCGCCGAACACGAACAGCCGCGCCGCCCAGGGCGTGTAGTCGAGAAGGGGCGCCGCCCATTGCCGCCGCTCCTTGCGCGAAAAACGGGTCAGCGATTGCACGGGCATGACGAGCGGCGCCTCGGGCGGCGTCGCCGGCAGGGCCGTTTCCGCGGCGGCGATCAGGCTGTCCATCGATAGAGCCATGTTTCGCTGGCCGGCTGGCCAGAAATTTCAAGAACGAGGCGCAATTCCGAATAGACTTCCGAACCCGGATCGAGGTCGAAGGCGACGCGCACGCTCTTGCGCTCGACCGATGCAATGATCCGGCTCCAGGCGATCTGGCCTGGATGGGCGCTCAAATTGGTTGTGATCTGCGCTGATTTGGCGGCATCGGCGAACGCCTCGCTCGAAAACTCGACCACGAAACGCCGCTTGGCGCCGATCTTTCCCGTGCGCGCGCCCGTGCAGGCGGCGAGGGTCGGGCGGGCCGGCGGCGTCCAGCACCAGAATTGGCGATAGGCGAAGGATTGCGCCGCCCCCGCCTCGAGACCGGCCTTGGGCAGCCATTGGGCGATGATATTGCCGTTGTTTTCGGACTGCGTGGGTATTTCGAGCAATTGCACCTGGCCATCGCCCCAATCACCGATCGGCTCGATCCACAGCGAGGGGCGCAATTCCCAATGCTGGTCGTCGTCCTGGAACGTATAGAACGAACGGCTGCGCTGGAGGAGGCCGAAGCCGCGCGGATTCTTGTCGACGAAGGCGGAAATCTGCAGCGTGTCGCGATTGGCGACGGGGCGCCAGATCCATTCGTTTTGGCCGCTCAGCATTTGCAGCCCGTTGATCTCATAAACGGCGGGGCGAACATCCTCGGTTTTGGCGCGATCGAGCCCGCCGAACAGGTAAATTCCGGTCATCGCCCCAAAGCCGATATGATCGACCGCGGCGCGCGCCACAATCGTCAGTTCAGTGTCTATGATGGTCGCCTCGCCCGGATGCAACGTGAAGCGGAATGCGCCTGCAACGCTCGCCGAATCCAGCAGCGCATGGATGACGAGAGCATTGGCCGCAAGCGTCGGCTTTTCGATCCACACTGAGCGAAAAAGCGGAAATTCCTCGCCTTGCGGATCGCCAGTGTGAATGGAAAGGCCGCGCGCCGTGACGCCCAGATTCTCGCCGCGCGCTTTGGCGCGAAAAAAGCTCGCGCCCTGATAGATCGCCACTTCCTGAAAACCCTGGCCTTCGACCGCGTTCAAGATCCGAAAGCCGGAAAAGCCGATATCGGGCAGATCGGCCGGCGGCTGCAGCTTGCCGAAGTCGAAAGCGGCGCGGTCGTAGGGAACTTTTTGCGCCAATCCGTTCTCGACGACGTAGATGTCCATCGGCGTCGTGAAAATGAGCCCGCGGTGCAGCGGCTCGATCGCAAATCCGACATTGTCGCCGCTCCACAGCGCCGAGCCTGGCTGCGCGCGGATCGCGACATATTGTTCGTAGGTGAGACTGGGGAAAGGATCGGGCAGCGCACCCTTGGGCGCCTTGAATGGCGATTTGGCGAGTTGGCGCGCCATGTCGATGACATTGCCGGGCGCGAAGGGATAAGGCGCCGGCGCGGCCGGCGCCGCGACGGTCGCCTCGCCTTGCGCGGCCGCAGAACTCGCGCCGAGGCCCGACAAGGCGCCGGCGAGAGCAAGCTTGAGAAAGTCGCGACGCTGGCGCATCAACTCTTCAAACATCATGGCCTGGCCGAGCGCCGATCGGCTTTACGCGGGCGAATCCGTGCAAGCCGAGCGCCTTCCTTCCTCTGGAATCCGTGTTAAAACAAACGCTTGACGGCAAGTCCGGTCCCCTGGGGGAGATGACTCGGCCCTCAGCGGGTTGCCTTCTATATCCCATTATTGCGGCGCGGCGAGACGCTTTTTAGAACGATATTCTGGACTCTCGCGCGAAGCTGGAGTTAAGGCGGGTTAAACGCCTCGCGCGGACAATGGTTCACGCGGGAGAGCGCGATTTGCGGACAGGATTGAAGCGATGAGGGAACTCGAGCCGCGCCGGCGCCTGGCGATCGTTCTTGCCGCGGGCGAGGGAACGCGCATGAAATCGGCGCGCGCCAAAGTACTGCATGAAATCGCCGGCAAGACGATGCTCGCCCATGCGCTCGGCGCGGCGGCGGGCGCCGGCGCACAGGATCTTGCCCTCGTTATCGGGCCGGGTCGCGAGGATGTGGCCGCCGAGGCGCTGAAAGCTGCGCCGCACGCCCGGATATTCGTCCAGGCGCAAAGGCTTGGCACGGCGCACGCCGTATTGGCGGCGCGCCAGGCAATCGCCGAGGGCTATGACGAAATTCTGGTCGCCTATGCCGATATCCCGCTGATCGAGGCCTCGACATTGGCGGGGCTCTTTGAAGGTCTTGCGGAAGGCGCAGATATTGCGGCGTTGGGCTTTGTCGCACGGGACCCAACCGGCTATGGGCGTCTCGTCGAGAAGGACGGCCGCCTAGTGGCGATACGCGAGGACAAGGACGCAAGCGCGACCGAACGCGCCATCGCGCTTTGCAACGCCGGGCCGATCGCGATTGACGGCGCGCGGGCGATCGAAATGCTCGAGGCGATCGGATCGGACAATGCGGCGGGAGAATTTTACCTCACCGATCTCGTCGCCATCGCCGCTGCGCGCGGGTCGCACGCGACGACGCGCGTCGCCTCCGAAGATGAGGTCATGGGCGTCAACGACCGCGTGCAGCTCGCCGCCGCCGAGGCCGTGATGCAGCGGCGCCTGCGCGAGCGTGCGATGCGCGAAGGGGCGACGCTGGTCGCGCCGGATACTGTGTTCTTCTCGCATGACACGAAGATCGGGCGCGACGTGCTGATCGAGCCGCATGTGGTGTTCGCCAAGGGCGTCGAGATCGCCGACGGCGCGATCATTCACGCTTTCTCGCATCTCGAAGGGGCGAAGGTCGCGCAAAAGGCCTCGGTCGGCCCCTATGCCCGATTGCGTCCCGGCGCCGATATCGCGGCTGGCGCCAAGATTGGCAATTTCGTCGAGGTCAAGAACGCCGCCATCGAGGCGGGCGCCAAGGTCAGCCACCTCAGCTATATCGGCGATGCACGGGTTGGCGCCGGCGCCAATATCGGCGCGGGGACGATCACCTGCAATTACGACGGCTTCTCGAAATTCCATACCGACATTGGCGCCGGCGCCTTCGTCGGCTCCAATTCCGCGCTGGTGGCGCCGGTGACGATCGGCGCGGGCGCCTATATCGGCTCGGGCTCGGTCATTACCGAGGACGTCGAGGCGGATGCGCTGGCGCTGGGGCGCGGCCGCCAGGTCGCCAAGCCCGGCTGGGCCAAGGCGTTTCGGGCCAAGCAGAAGCCGAAGAAAGCCGCCGAGTGAAAGGACGTCGCGCTATGAGCCGGTTCAGGACATCGTCATCCACTTTGGGCGCCGCCATTGTCGGGGTCTTGTTCGCGCCAGGCATGGCGGCACCCGCTTGCGCCCAGACGCAGCCGCCCGCCGACCCGGCGGCCAATTGCTTCGACGGCGGACAGCCCTACCGGGTCGGCGCGCATCTCTGCACGAGCGAGGACATCGTGGAGATCTGCCTTCGCGCGAACCAGAGCTACGGGCTGCACGGCGTTTACGTCTATGACGGCAAGGACAAGGGCGGGCTGCATTTCGACAAGGCGCATTGGGTCAGCACGACCTCCGCCCGGTGCTCCAACGCCAATCGGGGCAGGGTGTATTACTGACGATTGCCGGCGTGTCGGCGGCGGGTTTGCAACGCGGCACAGCGGGAATGCCGGCAGCCTCAAGCCGCCGGCCGAAACACAAACCGCGCCGAGGTGACAAAGCTGACGATCGGCACCAGGAAGCAGGTCGCCAGGATCGCGAAATAAGGCGAGGGGCCGAAGAATTGCGCGAACAGCAGCGGCATCGTCAGCGCGACGAACAGCCCCGCGATCGTGGCGACGAAAAAGCGCGGCGCCTCCGCCGAGTGCAGTCCCATCGAGGCAAAAGTAAAGCGCTTGTGGCCGAGGTAGGAGCCGCAGCCGCAGATGGCGTAGGCGATCAGCGAAGCCAGCACGGGCCTCAGGCCGAAAAAGGCGAGGCCCTCCGCGATAACCGCATAGCCGATCGTCGTCGCGGCGCCGACGGTCGCAAAAGTGGCCAAGCGCCGGAGCGTGGGCATCCGGGTCAAACCTCGCCGCAGGTGAGATATTGCGCGCCGAGCGGAGCGGCGCTGAGCCAGCTCTCGAAGCGCCGGGCAACGGCCTTTTTGCTGGGCAACAGGAGGAAGAAGCGCGTTTCGATGTTTTTTGCTCCCTGGCCTCGTAGCAGCGCCGCGGCCTGGCCCGATCGCAGCAGCACAGCGTCTGCGTCGAAAGGGCAGCGATGGACGGCAAGGCGCGTCAGGGGGTTCAAGGGATTGTGCTCGATGAGGCAGACGAGGCCGCCCGGCCGCGTGACGCGAACCATTTCGGCGACGAACGCCCGCCAATCGGCCGGCGGCACATGATGGAGCGTGCAGACGGCGAGCGCGACGTCGTATCGCCCGTCGGGCAGCGGCGCGCCGGGCGCGGCGACGGCATAGGAATTGTTCGGATAGCGCCGCTTGGCCTCTTCGACGCAGGCGGCCGAAATATCGACGCCGCTGATCTGATTGAACAGCCCGGCAAGATAGGGATGCAGCGCGCCGATCCCGCAGCCGACATCCAGGAGATGGCCGGCATGGGCGCGGCCGAAACGCTGGCGCAGCGCGCGGGCGAGCCAGTCGGCCTTGGCCTGCAGAAAGAAATCATGCGGCAGACCGGAAAAATCGATCGACGATTGGACGGTTTGGCGATAATTGGCGTCATAGGCGTCAAAAAGCTGGCTCAAAACCAATCTCCTTGGCGGCGAAATCAGGCGTAGCCCTGCCAGTCGCCGCGAAAGCCGGTCCAGGGCTCCGCGACCCCTCAGGCGGCGCGATCTAAGCGCGAAATGGTTACGTCCGGTATAAGGCGCGTTTGGATTTTGGCGATATCAGGGGCGGTCGTCGCCGAAAGAGACCTTTGGATCGGTCGCGAGAGATCGCTAATCGGGCGCCGGGAATAATGGGTTATGGCGGTCGCAAAACGCCTTGCATCGCAAAACTTTCGGCCGCGTCCCAACGTTCGCGGCAATATTTGGCCGACAAGCGGCAAGGATCGCTGCGAGCCAGCGCCGGTAGACGGCCCGCCGCTTGAGGGCTCGCGCAACGCTTTATTTGCGATTGCCCGGCTGCGGGGGAATGTAGATTCCGATCTCCAGGTCTCCCCGCCACCGGACCTCCGCCTTCAGCGAGACTTTGAATTCGTGGTCGTAGAACCAGATCTCGTGGGGGACCGAAACATTTTTCGGCAGGCGAAGCCGCGCGCCTCTTGTCGAACGGTCGCGGATCACGCAATCGCAGATGAACTTATGCTGCCGATCGGCGATCTCGCCGCCGCGCAGATGCACGCGACGGCGCGGCTCGGTGCGATCGTCCGAGGGCCGGGCAGATCGCGGCAACGCGCCTCGCCGGGTGAGGGAACCGCCGCCGACATTGGTCTCGATGAATCGCGCCATCGATTCCTCTATTGCGCAGTATATCGCGCTCTCACGCCAGTTTCCGTGAGGATGTCTCCTAACGGAACATGATGCGTTTCGTAGCAACAAGAGCTGAACGGCGTCTTAACCCAATTTTCTTAAGTTAATTCCTTCTCGGGCTGCCTTCCTCATTGCCGTCGCAGCGCTTCACCGATGAATTGGCTCGAATGGCGCCCCTATACCGTCGATCGTCTCAATAATGATTCCAACGCGCGACTTTTGAAGGGGCTCAACTCGCACAGCGAAATTGTGGAAAGCCGCGTTTCCGGCCGGGCTTTGCCAAATCCCCGATAGAGCGTGCATATGGACTTTCCGATATCGACTTGCTCTTTCCGACTATCGCCACATGCCGGTCTCCAGAATTGCGTTTGTCCGCTCGACAGTGCTGTTCCTCCTTCTGGGGTTGGCGGCGCTGCTGGCGATCGTGGGCGCCATGTTCTGGCTGGTCGGGCAGACCCAGACCTATTCGGACACGGTCACCAACGCGCGCCAGCAGCGCGCCGCCCTTATCGATCTGCGCGGTGTGGCCCAGGATGCCGAGACCGGCCAGCGCGGTTATCTGCTGACCGGCAACGAGGACTACCTGAAGCCTTATCTCGACGCCGAGGCGAAGCTGCCTGCCCAACTGGAACGGGTTCGCCAGCTCTGGGCGGGCGAGGCCCAAGCGCAGGGTCCGCTCGAGCGCCTGTCGACCATTCTGACAGGAAAAATGAGCGAGCTGCGGCGCACGATCGATCTCGATCATGCCGGGCGCCACGATGAAGCGATCGCCGTCGTCAAAACCGGTCTTGGCCGCAATCTTATGGATGACGCGCGCGACCTCTTCGATCAATTGATCGGGGTCGCGGAATTGCGGGTCAGCGAGACGGTCGAACGGCAGAGGCTCAACATTTCCTATCTGCGCTGGATCACGCTCGCGAGCGCGCTCGCGATCCTGCTCTTCATGGGCGGCTCGGTCTGGACGGTGCTGCTCTATACGAGGCAGCTCATCCGGGCCGAGGCCGAGGTCACCGCCCTCAACGCCGGCCTCGAGGAGCGGGTGCGCGAGCGGACCGCCGATCTGGCGCGCGCCAACGAGGAGATCCAGCGCTTCGCCTATATCGTGACTCACGATCTCAGAGCGCCGCTCGTCAATATCATGGGTTTCACCAGCGAATTGGAGACGAGTCTCACCGCGATCAAGGCCTATATCGATGCGACGGATGCGGCCGGCGAGGAACCCGTCGCGAGGCAGGCGCGAATTGCGGCAAAGGAGGATCTGCCCGAGGCGATCGGCTTCATCCGCTCGTCCACGGTGAAGATGGACGGGCTCATCAATGCGATCCTCAAGCTCTCGCGTGAAGGACGCCGGACCTTGAAGCCGGAAAGGATCGAGCTCGAGCCTCTGCTACGAAGCGCCGCCGCCAACCTCCATCATCAGGCGATGGAGGCGGGCGGCGAGATCGCGATTGAAGTCAGCGCGCCGCCGCTCGTTTCCGACCGGCTGGCGCTGGAGCACATCTTCGGAAATCTGCTGGACAATGCCGTCAAATACCACCAGCCCGGCCGCCCCATGAAGGTTCGCGTTCGCGCAAGCGGGCAGGGTGGGCGGCGCATCGCGGTCGAAGTCCAGGATAACGGGCGCGGCATCGCCGCCCAGGATCAAGAGCGGGTGTTCGACCTCTTTCGCCGGTCGGGAGCGCAGGATCAGCGCGGCGAGGGCATCGGGCTGGCCCATGTGCGCGTCATCCTTCGCAATCTGGGCGGCGAAATCACGCTGAAGTCCGAACTTGGACAAGGAACGACCTTCACGGTAAGCCTTCCCCGGGACTTGCGGGGATTCACCGGAGCCATTTGAAATGAACCACGACGCCAAGCCGGTAAGCATCGTCATGATCGAGGACGATGAGGGCCATGCGCGACTGATCGAAAAAAACATCCGGCGCGCCGGCGTGGACAATGAGATCATTCCCTTCGCCAACGGTACGGAAGCTCTGGCCTATCTGTTCGGCACGGACGGTTCGGGAAAGGCAAGTTGCGGACGCCAGCTTCTCATCCTGCTCGATCTCAACTTGCCCGACATGACCGGCGTCGACATACTCGAGAAGCTGAAATCGAACCCGCACACGCGCCGCTCGCCCGTCGTCGTCCTCACCACAACGGACGACGCGCGCGAGATCCAGCGCTGCTACGATCTTGGCGCCAATGTCTACATCACCAAGCCCGTGAACTATGAGAGTTTCGCCAACGCCATCCGCCAGCTCGGCCTTTTCTTCGCCGTCGTGAAAATCCCGGAGACCGAGTAATCCATGCCGACGCCGCCGGTGTTGGTTCTCTATATCGACGACGACCCCGGTCTGGCGCGCCTCGTGCAGAAGGCCCTCGGGCGGCGCGGCTATGCGGTCGAAACGGCGTCGACGAGCGATGAGGGATTGGCGCGCGTTGCCAAGGGGGGCGTCGATGTCATCGCGCTCGATCATTTTCTGCCCGTCGGCACGGGCCTGGATTTCCTCGACCAATTGCGCTCCCATGCGGGAGCGCCGCCGGTGGTCTATGTCACCGGATCGGCCGAGACGGCGGTTGCCGTCGCGGCGCTGAAGGCGGGCGCGGCCGATTATGTCCCCAAGGCGGTCGGCGAGGAGTTTCTCGAGCTTTTGGGAAGCGCCATCGATCAGGCGATCGAAAAGGCGCGGCTCGAACGCGCGAGGGATCGCGCTCAGCAGGAGGTGCGCGAGGCCAAGGACCGCGCCGAAATTCTGCTTCACGAAGTCAACCATCGCGTTGCCAACAGCCTAGCGCTGGTCGCCGCCATGGTGCGCATGCAAGCGAACGCGACGGTCGATCCCACGGCCAAGGAATCCTTGGAGGAGACGCAAAGCCGCATTTCGGCGATCGCCGGCGTGCACCGGCGCCTCTACACTTCCGACGACGTCCGTTCGGTGGAGATTTCCGACTACCTCGCCAAGATGCTGACGGAGCTGGAGACGACGTTGAACGCGACGGGCAGACCGACAACGATCCGCCTGATCGCCCAGGCGATTACGCTCACGACGGACAAGGCCGTGGCGATCGGCGTGATCGTCACCGAACTCGTCACGAACGCCTTCAAATATGCCTATTCCGATGAAAACGGTGGCGAAATAAGGGTCCGCTTTCACAAGACCGGAGAAAGCCGCGTCAATCTTGTTGTCGAGGATGACGGGATCGGCTGGAGCGGAACCGGCCCGTTGAAAGGCACGGGCGTCGGAAGCCGCATTATCGCTGCGATGGGCCGAAATCTGGGGACCGACATTGAATACAAGGGCGCGGCCGGCTGCTGCGCAAGCCTCGAATTCGAGATTTGAATTTGCAACGACGGCCTTGCGTCTGGCCAATAAATCACATCTTTGTTTTGTTTGATGCCAAATTGAGTAAAAGTACTGGGTTGCCAGCTTTGTGCGCCTCATGAATTATGCGCCGCGATGACTTGGCACGTTCATTACTGCGACGGCGAAATGGAGCGCATCGAAAGGCATCCCAGCCCCGAGATGGCGATCGAATTTGCGTGCCGCCTTATCGAAGAAGGCCGCGACGTTTATGGCATCGGCACGGGGTCCCTCGATGAATCGATCACCAGAGAGGAAATCGCCCGCATCTACGTCCTCTGGGTGCGAGCGAAATATCCATTCGGCATTCGCGCCAAGCCTTCGGCGCCCGCGGCCGCCTTCGCTCGCCCATTGCAGCTAAGTCCCGCTTCGTCCGCCGACTGAGTGTCGTCGGGGCGACGACGGTCAGCGTTCCGACGCAATATCTGAGAACCGGCGCGCAAATTTCTGCGCCGCGGCGATGACTGCCGTCTGGACGAATTCAGGAATTTTCCTCGGGTCGGTCAGCCGGTCGGCGCTTGTCTTGACCAGAACATTGACGTTCAGCACTTCACGCGTCGTTTTATCGCCCATGTGACGCCGAAAACGACGGTTCCCTTTCCTGCCAGGCCAAGAAACGCACCTGCATACGAAATTCCCCATGCTTGGCGACAAGTCTAGCACGCGAGGTTGGCGGCGCGCGAGGGTCGCGGAGCGTCAAATTTGCGACGGGCCGGCAACACGAAAATGACTCGCCCGGCCCCACAATGAGAGCCGCACGCCGCGCGTCACGCGCGGTCCCGCCACGCCGTATATTTCCCGGGCTGCAAATGGAAGGCTTCGATGCAGTCGGACGGAACCGGGCCCACCGCCTGCACTTTCTCGTCGAGAATGGTTTCCACTCGGACGATATCTTCGGCCCTTCTGGGATCGGGCTCGGCGACGACCTTGAGCGAATAGGTGCGCCGCCCGCCCGAACCGCGTAGCTGATGATGAAAACAAGCTGGCCGCTCGTGGAGGCCGCGTTCGGTCGGATGGGAACCATGCCATCAATATGACATGCCGGTGCGTAAGCTTCCATCGCGCGGGCGCTCAAGATTCAAAAGAATCGCCCGTCAGACTTAGCGATTCCTTGCCGGTGTAAACCCCGCCGCGCGCCTGTAATTGCGCGCTCAGCGGCGGCTTAGCGCGTCGCAAATCAATCGCGCTCGATCCTGCTGACTTCCGATTGCGTTCCGTCGCGCCAGGTAATCTGCAGGCTGATCGATTTGGTCTTGGGGGGCGCCTTCAGAAAGAGCTTGGCGTTTTCGGGCACGGAGAACGGGTCCTTGGCGTTGCATCCGGGCAAATCATAGCGTTGCAGCGGCTGCCCATCATCGAGTCCGTAACGCAGTTCGGCGATCGCGCATCGATAGGTCACCAAAGTCGTAAAATAGATCAGCGTGCCGTTGAAATCGCGGAACTCGACCCAATTGGTCGGCATCTGCTCCAGGATCTGCTTTTGCTCGCGAAACAAGGCGACCTGCGGATCGAACCAGATCGGGAACGGCCCGACCGAGCCGCCATCCGGCGTTTCATAGCGCACCTGGATCAGCGTCGCGCCAGTCTTGCTCGAGATTGGGAAGGAGGGATTGGGCATGCGCTCGCCGGTGCGCGGATCGAGCGTGTCGGTGAGGCTCGTCGTCTTGAACTCGCCCGCATCGCCCAGGCGATAGGAGATCGCCGTCGCCGGTTCGGGCAGCGACAGCGTCACCGTCCAGCCGGCGTTCGAACGCGTGAAATTGGCGATCGGAGCGGCGCCGCCGACCTTCAGCGCATCGGCGATCTTCGGGTCTGGCGTGAGGGCGGCGAGCTGTTGGCGGGCGGGCGGCGCGGCGTCCGGGGTGGGTTGTTGGCGCGTGGGCGGCGCGACATCCGGGGCGAGCTGCGCCACTTGCTGCGCCGGCGGGTTCGCGCTCGCATCCGGTTCGCCGTCGGACAGCACGATGTCGCCGATCACCTGATCGTAATAGGCGGGCGTTTGTTCGTAGCCGATCGTGGCGGCCAGATTCTTGACGCCGACCTGCGTCGCCTTGGCGATCTGCACCAGCGTGCGGCCGGGCTTGGCGAGTTCGCGCAGGAAGGTGCGCGTGAAGACCGAGTTCTTCTCGTCGTCGATGTTCGACAGGCGGTCCAGCGCTTCCTGCTTGGCGCCCACCGACATCAGCACGAAAACGCCCTCGGGCGCATCGACGCGCGCAAGGCCCCCAGTTGTGGCGGCGGCCCGGGTTCCCGGCGGCGCGAAGGGATTGTCGCGGCATGCGTCGAGCACGAGCACGGTGACGCGCGCGCCGCGCTCGCGGATGGAATCGATCACGTGCTCCACTGGAAAGGCCGCGTCGCGCACGAGATCGGCCTGATTGGTCTGCGCGGAGGGAACGTCGACCGGCAGAAGATAGTTTGCGCCGGAAATCTCGAAGCCGTGGCCCGAATAAAAGAACATTGCACGGTCGCCCGGCTGCAGTTCGGCCTCGAAAGCGGCCAGCGCCCGGCTCATCGAACGTTGATCGACGTTAAGCGCGCGCCGCACGACAAAGCCCATTTTTTCCAGCTGATCGCCGACCGCCCGCGCGTCGCCGCCCGCGGTTTTGAGCGCGGTGACATTGACGTAATTGTCGTTGCCGATGACGAGCGCCAAGCTGCGCGCCTCAGCGACAGCCACGGAGGCCAGAAGCGCCGCTGCGGCGAGCGCGGCGGCGGCAAGACGCCTCCACACGCCTTTGGGCGAGCCAAAACGCCGCGCGGGCGCAGCGCCGGCGGTCGGCCTCGTCGCTGCAATCAATCGGCTGGGGGCCTCGGCCATGGCGCTTGCCTTAAAACAAGAACTTACGGGATGAAGGCTTGGCGGCGCCGAAAATGCCGCGTTCGACGGGTTTTGGCAATGCCAAAACTCGATCGCGAGCCGTCTTGGCCGGCGGACTTGTTTCACATTCGGACACCCAAGTTGATTTGAGCGGCGCCGTGGGGCTGGTCTAACCCTTGCTTCCGTTTCGATTCTGTCCCTCTCAAGGATCCTCTCATGTGCGGCATCGTTGGCGTTCTGGGGACCGGCCCCGTCGCGGGGCAGATCGTCGACGCGCTGAAGCGCCTCGAATATCGCGGCTATGATTCAGCCGGCATCGCCACCTTGGAGCCCGGCGGCCTCACGCGCCGGCGCGCCGAGGGCAAGCTGCGCAATCTCGAAGCGCGCCTTGCCGCCGCGCCTTTGACCGGCTCGATCGGCATCGGCCACACTCGCTGGGCGACGCATGGCCGGCCGAGCGAAGCCAATGCGCATCCGCACGCGAGCGAGAAACTCGCCGTCGTGCATAACGGAATCATAGAAAATTTCAAGGCGCTAAGAGAGGAGCTTACGGCAAAAGGTCATAAGTTCGCGACCGAGACGGACAGCGAAGTCGCCGCTTTTCTGGTGACCGACGAACTGGCCGGCGGTAAGAGCCCCATCGAGGCGGTGGAGGCCGCGCTGCCGCGCATGCGCGGCGCCTATGCGCTCGCCTATCTCTTTGCCGGCGAGGACAATCTGCTGATCGGCGCCCGCCGGGGCGCGCCGCTCGCCGTCGGCTATGGCGCCGGCGAAATGTATCTGGGCTCCGACGCGCTGGCGCTCGCCCCGTTCACCGATCTCATCGCCTATCTCGAAGAGGGCGACTGGGTGGTGCTGACGCGCGAGGGGGCGGTGTTCCACGACGCCTCCGGCAAGATCGTCACGCGCCGCAAGGTCCGCAGCCAGGCGGACAGTCTGCTGATCGAGAAAGGCAATTATCGCCATTTCATGGCCAAGGAGATCCATGAGCAGCCCGAGGTCGTCGGCCATACGCTCGCCCATTATGTCGACATGGCCGAGCAGCGGGTGCGGCTATTTCCCTGGCCGGTCGATCCGGCCGAATTGTCGCGCCTCACGATCTGCGCCTGCGGCACGGCCTATATGGCGGGGCTCACCGGCAAATATTGGATCGAGCGTTTCGCGCGGCTGCCGGTCGAGATCGACGTCGCCTCCGAATATCGCTATCGCGAGGCGCCGGTCGATCCTTCCGGCGTCACCCTCGTCATTTCGCAATCGGGCGAGACTGCCGATACGCTGGCCTCGCTGCGCTATGCGAGCGAGCGCGGCAGCAAGATCGTCGGCATCGTCAATGTTGCGACCTCCAGCATCGCGCGCCTCAGCGACAGCCTCGCCCCGACATTGGCCGGGCCCGAAATCGGCGTCGCCTCGACCAAGGCTTTCACCTGCCAGCTTGCCGTGATGGCGGCCCTCGCGATCAATCTCGGGCGGGCGAGGGGAACGCTCGACGACGCGGCGGAGGCGGCGCTCGTCGCCGAACTGATCGCCGTTCCCGGGCTCCTCGCGCAAGTGCTGAAGCTGGAGCCCGCCATCGAGGCGATCGCCCATTCGCTGGCGAGGGCCCGCGACGTCTTGTATCTCGGGCGCGGAACTTCCTATCCGTTGGCGCTGGAGGGTGCGCTGAAGCTCAAGGAGCTGTCCTATATTCATGCTGAGGGCTATGCGGCCGGCGAACTCAAGCACGGGCCGATCGCGCTGATCGACGAGGCTATGCCGGTGATCGTGCTGGCGCCGCGCGACGCCGTATTCGAAAAGACGGTGTCCAACATGCAGGAAGTGGCGGCGCGCGGCGGGCGCATCATCCTGATCGGCGACAGGACGGCGGCGGAGGAGGCCGCCGTGCCCCTCGCGCATTTCCTCCCCATGCCGGAAATGGGCCATGAATTTGCGCCCATCGTTTATGCCGCCAGCGTGCAGATGATCGCCTACCATACCGCCGTCATCATGGGCAAAGACGCTGACCAGCCGCGAAACTTGGCCAAATCCGTGACGGTGGAGTAGGGCGAATTACGTGAAGACCGCGAGGGCGGCGGTTTCGTGGGGCGGAACCTAAACGACGGACTCAAGTTAATAGCTGAACCTCTGTTTTCCTATTAATTTGGAAGGCCCAGCCATGGCACGCAATGTCCTCATCGCCGCCGCTGTAATGATTGTCCTTGTGGCGCCGATTGACGCTTTTGCCGCCACGGCGGCCCCGGCCGCCGACGCGCCCAACCCAACCGCTGCGCCCGTAGCGCCCGCGCCCAGCGGCATGGCCGCCCCAGGAACAATGGCGCCCAGCGCGTCGATAGCGCCTGCCGCTCCGGTCAACCCAAGCGTCACCGCTCCGAATGCCGACGCGGGGACGCCCCAAGTCATCGTTCCGCCCAGCGGCGTCACCAAGCCCGCAAACTGAACGCCCGGCCAGACACGCGATGCGACTCACACAATTGGGATCGTTTACGCGCCGCGCGTCGCTCCATGCGGGCAGCGGCGGCCCACAGTCCACCGCGACGGCTTTTGCGAGCATGCGTAGCGAGTTTCGCGTCGGCGCTGCGTTTGGCGCGCCCCCTCACATGCCCTGCAGCGTAACATGATGAACGCGCGGGCCACCGCTTCCCCTACGGGCTTGACCAGCGAGGAGGCTCGCCGCCGTCTTGCAGCGGATGGAGCGAACGCGGTTCAGGATGTCGCCCAGCATCCGGTCTATCGGGCCTTGCAAAAGCTCTGGGCGCCGGTGCCATGGATGCTGGAGGCAGCGGTCGTGCTGCAACTGGCGCTCGGCGAATATGTCGAGGCCGGCGGCATCGCGGTTCTTCTCCTATTCAATGCTGCGCTCGGGTTCTTTCAGGAAGGCCGCGCGCAGGCGACGCTCGATGCGCTCAAGACGCGTCTCGCGGTCACCGCTTCCGCGCGGCGCGACGGCGCCTGGAAGGCGCTGCCGGCGGCCGAACTTGTGCGGGGCGACGTCGTCAAGCTGTCGCTTGGCGCGGTCGTGCCCGCCGACGTGCGCCTGATCGAGGGCTCCGTGCTCGTCGACCAATCGACGCTGACCGGCGAATCCGTGCCGATCGAGGCGGGAGCGGGCTTTGAAACCTATGCCGGCGCGCTGATCCGGCGCGGCGAAGCGGTCACCGAAATTCTCGCCACCGGCGCGCGCACCAAATTCGGGCGCAGCGCCGAACTCATCCGCGCCGCCCATGTCGAAAGCACTGAGCAGAAGGCGATCTTTCGCGTCGTTCGCAACCTCGCCTTTTTCAACGGCGGCGTGACAATCCTGCTGATCGCCTATGCCGTGCATCTGGCGATGCCGGTTTCGCAGATCCTGCCGCTGGCGCTGGTTGCGATCCTCGCCTCGGTCCCCGTCGCGCTGCCCTCGATGTTCACGCTGGCGGCCACCGTCGGCGCGCGCGCTGTGGCGCGGCGCGGCGTCTTGCCGACCCGCCTTTCCGCGCTCGATGAAGCGGCCGGGATGGATGTCCTTTGCGCCGACAAGACGGGAACGCTGACGCGCAACGAACTGGCGGTCACCGATTGCCGCGCGCTGCCCGGCTTCGACAAGGCGCAAGTGCTCGCATTAGCGGCTTTGGCCAGTTCCGATGGCGGCGCCGATCCGCTCGACGCCGCCATTCGCACCGCCTCGGGCCCTGCGAAGCCGGCGGGTTGGACGCTGAGCAGTTTCACCCCCTTCGATCCCGCGCGCAAAATGTCCGAGGCGACGGCGACGGATGCACAGGGCGCGAAGACGCGGATCGTCAAGGGCGCTTTCGCGGTTGTCGCGGCGATTGCCGAATCGTCGCCCGCCGCGGCGGCGATGGTCGCGGAACTGCAGGCCAAGGGCTTCCGCGTTCTGGTCGTCGCGCTGGGCGCGGTCGAGCCGCTGCGCATCGCCGGCATCATCGCGTTGAGCGATCCGCCGCGCGAGGATTCGGCGGCGCTGATCGCGCAATTGCAGGGAATGGGCGTGCGCACGGTAATGGTGACGGGCGATGCGCCGTTGACGGCGCGGGTCGTCGCCGACGCGGTCGGCATCGCCGGGGCGATCTGTCCGACCTCGCCGCCGCCCCGCGATATACAGGCCGAACAATTCGGAGTCTTCGCCGGCGTCTTGCCCGAGGACAAATATGTGCTGGTCCAGGCGTTCCAGCGCGGCGGCCATGTCGTGGGCATGTGCGGCGACGGCGCCAATGACGCGCCGGCCTTGAGCCAGGCGCAGATGGGCATCGCCGTCTTCACCGCGACCGATGTCGCCAAATCGGCGGCCGGCATCGTGCTGACCAAGCCGGGCCTTGGCGGCATCGTCGTCGCCGTGAAGGAGGGCCGCACGACCTTCCAGCGAATCCTGACCTATACGTTTCGCTCGCTCATCCGCAAGGTCGCGCAAGTGCTGTTCCTGCTGGCCGGGCTCGTCGTCACCGGCGGCGCGGTGCTGACGCCTTTGCTGATGGTGATGATGATGGTGGCGGGCGATTTCCTCGCTTTGTCCTCGGCGACCGACAATGTGCGGGCCTCGGCGCTGCCCAATGTCTGGCGGGTCGGCAATCTTACCATCGCTGGGATCATATTGGGGTTTTGCGATCTCCTCTTCTGCATCGCGATTATCGCGATCGGGCGCTTCGACCTTGGCCTCGACGCCGACGCCTTGCGCACGCTCACCGTCGTCACGCTGGTGTTCAGCGGCCAGTCGATTTTTTATATCTCGCGCGAGCGTCGGCATTTGTGGAGCTCTTGGCCGGGTCCCTGGCTGGTCGCTTCGTCCGTCGTCGACATCGGCGTCTTCGCGACGCTCGCGATCCGCGGCGTGCTGATGACGCCGCTGCCGATAGCCATTGTCGCTGGCGTCCTAGGCGCCGCGATCGTCCTGGCCTTCGCGCTCGATGTCGTGAAGGTCGCGCTGTTCCGGCGCCTCGCGATCGCCTGAGCGGGTGGAAATGGGCTCACGGCGGCGCGTCAGGCGGGTTGCCGCACGGAGGCTTCAATCCCGCTCAAGCTTCGATGATCACCTTGAGCGCTTTCGTGTCGGCCGCGTGGCCGAAAGTCTCGTAGGCATCGAGGATATGGTCGAGCTTGAAGCGATGCGTGATGAGGCGCTTGGGGTCGATCTTGTGGGAGCGCACCGTGTTGAGCAGCATCGGCGTGCTGACCGTGTCGACCAGTCGAGTTGTGATGGTGAGGTTGCGGTCCCAGAGATTCTCCAGATGGAGATCCACTTTCGTTCCATGCACCCCGATATTGGCGATGACGCCGCCCGGCGCGACGATTTTCTCGCAAAGTTCGAATGTCGCGGGGACGCCGACCGCCTCGATGGCGGCGTCGACGCCGCGCCCGCCGGTCATCTTCAGGACCGTCTCGACCACCTTGCCATCGGCGCTGTTCACGGTCGCCGTGGCGCCGAAGCGCTTGGCCACTTCGAGGCGATTATCGTCGAGATCGATCATGATGATCTCGGCGGGCGAATAGAACTGGGCGGTCAACAGCGCCGCCAGGCCGATCGGTCCCGAACCGACGATGGCGACCGACCCGCCGGGTTGAACTTTGCCGTTGAGCACGCCGCATTCGAAGCCGGTCGGCAGAATATCGCTCAGCATCACTAGCGCCTCTTCATCGGCGTCTTCTGGAATGGGATAAAGGCTGGTGTCGGCATGGGGAATGCGAACAAACTCGGCCTGCGTCCCGTCGATCTTGTTGCCGAGAATCCAGCCGCCGGTTCTGCAGTGCGAATACATCAGTTTGCGGCAATAGTCGCATTTGCCGCAGGCGGTGATGCAGGAGATCAGCACGCGGTCGCCCGGCTTGAACGCCGTGACGGCCGGCCCGACTTTCTCGATGATTCCGACGCCTTCGTGGCCCAGAATGCGGCCGGGCTCGCAGGTCGGCACGTCGCCCTTGAGGATATGCAAATCGGTGCCGCAGATCGTCGTTTTGGTTATATTGACGATCGCGTCCGTCGGCGCCGTGACTTCTGGCTTCGGACGCTCTTGGAGGGCCTTCTTGCCGGGACCGAGATAGACAAAGGCTTTCATCGCCGACATTCCTTTTGTGGTGAATCGCGCAAATGAAATAGGTCGCGGCCCGTCTGGCGGGTCGCGGTCGGTAAGCACTGAAATCAGCTGGTGTTGGCCGGGACCCTAGGCGCCGGCGGAGCGGGAGGGATAGGTTCGGAAACTACTCAGAGCGGCCGACGAAAACCGACTCGGCTCGGCCGGCGCGGCGACTCCAGCCGATTGGCTGCGCCGCCGATGGTCGGTCACATCGATGTGATGGCTTGCGCCTGCAATGCCGGCGCGTCGCGGCGGTCGCGACAGTTCGAACGCCGCCTGTCAGGCGCCCGGCCAGCGCCCCATGCCCAGCCAGCCATAATGCCCATGCAGCCGCTTCATGTAGGCTTGATCCATCAGTTCGAGCGGGTCCCAGGGCGGGCTCGCCTTGACCTGGCCGCGCGTCACATCGAGTTGCACGTGGCGATCGAACCAGTTGATCTCCTTGACGGCTTGCAGCGACATCAGCACCGGCTTTTCCAACCACCAATGCCCTGTGTCGACGATGAGGTAGCGGATGTCCAAACTCGCGCTATCGACAATGAAATTCTCGACATGGCCGATATCGCCGTCGACGGCGTGGATGTGATAGCCGACGAACTCGGCAAAACTGCGCAAATGCGGATCTCCCTCACGCAGAGCGGGCCCGGCGTCGGCGCTCTCGTGCGCCATGTCGAGGCTGAAATAGGGCGGCGCCGACAATGGCGCGGCGATCGCGCCCGGGGTTGCGCCAAGAAAGCTGCCGTTCAAAAGGGGATCCCACCCATAATGGTCGTAGGTCTGGCGCTCCAACTGCCGCGATACTGGCTGGTCCTCGAGAATATCGGGGCTGCCCTCGACCTGAGCCTTCGTCAGCTTGACCCTGAGTTCCGCCTGCTCGTAATCGGTTCGCTCGATGGCCTGGGGATGGACCAGCACCTTGCGTCCGGTCAGCCAGGTTCCCGTATCGACGACGAGCCAGCGCACTTTCCAGCCTCGGTCGTCGAACAGGAAATCGTTTATCGTTCCAACCCCGCCGTCGCTCGCCTCCACGCCATAGCCCTTCAGGGCGGATAGAACCTGCAGCATGGCGTCGCCCCTTGAAGAGAGTGGATCGACCTAATCGTCAGATTGATCGGGCGGCATTCTACAGCCATCCGTGGAAACCCGCCTCCCCTTTCTGCGCCTCAGGTTGACGCGAGAGAGTCGCAATCCGGCGAGCGCTTATGGCGAGGCGGCGGCCGGCGGCTGTTGCGATTTGCTGGCGGCGGCGGCGTTGCCGGTTTTGATTTCGATACAGACCAGCACTTCGACGTAGCTGCCGACGATCCCCCCTAATTGCGCGCAATTCTCGCGCGTGGCGGCCGGATAGGCCGTCCAGTTTTGCTGAAGCTCGGCTTGCGCAGCCTGCTCGTCGTGAAGGCAGCCCTGATAGACGCTCGCCTGCTGGTCGGTGGCAATACCCGCCCGCTGGTCCATCGTCGGCATCGAAGCGGCAATCGCGACCAGAAAAACCACCGGCGTCATCGCAATCCCCTCAAAACGTCCACCGCCAGTTGGCGTAACGCGGCCAAGGCGCGCTCGTTCCAACCCGCCCAGCGACGGCTCTCGATTATTTGACATTGCACCGGCGGCATCCATTCGCGGCGTCTTGCGTTAACGCCTTGCCCGCGAAGCCTCAAGCGACCAAATGATCTGGCGGCCGATGAGCGGCGCCAGGCGCGTAAAGGTTGGAGGCGACATGTCCAAATATTGCGCGTTGCTGATTGCTCTTATCGCGCCGATCGCCGCCCACGCGGCCGGCGACGACAATACGTCGCCGCCCGCCGTCATAACGTCGCCGACTACCGACGCGCCGCAGACCCCGGCCTATCCTCCGCCGCCGATCGGGGCGGATATACCGGGAGTTCAGCCGATTACGCCGCCAAGCGTCCGTCGCCCACTGCGCTGAACCGCCGAATGGGAAGCTATTTCAGTATTGCCGCCGCCTTGCATTCGGGGCCGCGCCCCGGCATTGTTCGTTTGGCCTTACGGCGAGCGCCTCAATGGCTCTGCCGGCCGAAGGGAGGTAGCGTCGCCTCGCCTTGACTTCGCGCGAAGCGGCGTCCATTTCGAATCGAAATACGCCTCACGGGACTGCCATGACCTTTGCGCCAAAGCCGAGCCCCATTGCCCTTGAATCAGGCCCCGCGCCGCCGCGCAGCCTCGGCTCCCGGCTGCGCACATGGTTCTTCACCGGCCTCGTCATTTTCGGTCCCGTCGCGGTGACCGTCTATATCGCCTGGTGGTTCATCGACACGGTCGACAATTGGGTCAAGCCGCTGGTGCCGGCCCGTTACTGGCCCGATTCCTATCTGCCCTTTCATGTGCCCGGCTTTGGCGTCGTCATCGCGATCGTCGGGCTGACGCTGCTCGGGTTTCTGGCCGCCAATATTGCGGGGCGCACGTTGGTCAGCATCGGCGAGGCGCTGCTCGACCGCACGCCGGTCGTGCGCGGCATCTACAAGAGCGTCAAGCAGATATTCGAGACGGTGTTCAGCCAGAGCGGCACGCAGTTTCGCAAAGTGGGGCTGGTGGAGTTTCCGGTGAAGGGCTCGTGGTCGATCGTGTTCATCACGGCCGAGCCCGCCGCGGCGGTCGCCGAGGTGCTGCCGCCCGGCGCCGGCGATATGACCTCGGTGTTCCTGCCCTGCACGCCCAACCCGACCACCGGCTTCTATTTTTTCATTCCGACCGCCGACGTGATCGAATTGCCGATGACGCCCGAGGACGCCGTCAAGCTCATCATTTCGGCCGGCGTCGTACAGCCCGAGGGCCAGGCGGCGCTGGCGGCCATGGCGCAGGCCGCGCGGCTCGAAAAGGCGCTGCAAGAGAGCGAGCCCCGGGCGGCGGAATAACCGGGACCGCGGGCGTCGTCGCCCCCCACCCTTTGCCCGGTCTGAAGAAGAGGCGAGCGGCACGCTCGCGGCCCCGAGGAGCCCTACATGACGGTTCGCGCGCTTGCCCCAGACGCCGCTACGGCGCCGCTTCTCGCGGGCGCGGGATTTGCCGACGCCTATCGGCTGGTCGTCTCCGGGCCGGCGCTTGACGCGACCGCCGCCCAGCGCATCTTTTCGCGCACGCCATGCTGGATCGCCGCCTTGCTGGCGTTGCGCAACCGGCTCGGCGCCGTGATCGGCTTGAAGAGAACCGACGAAACGCCGTTTGAAGCAAGCCTGCCCGCGGACAAAAGACGCCGCATCGGCTTCTTTCCCATCGTCAGCCAGGCCCAGGATCGCGTCGTGCTGGGTTTCGACGACTGGCATCTCGATTTTCGCGTCGTGGTCGACGTGTTGCCGCTCAGCGCGGATCGCCAGCAGTTGACCGCGACGACGCTGGTGCGCACGCATAATGGGACCGGCCGCGCCTATCTGGCTTTCATCATGCCGTTCCACCGCGCGTTCGTGCGCGCGATGCTGGCGCAGGCGGCCAAGCCTTAGCCCGCCTCCAGCAGCCGCACCGCCTCGTCGCGTTCGAAGAGATAGAGCAGGGTGCGCAGCGGCCGGTTCTCGTCGCCCGTCAGCTTCGGGCTACGCGCCAGCGCCGCCTGCGCTTCCTCGCGCGCGTGGCTCAGCAATTGGCCGTGCAGGTCGAGACGGGCGAGGCGGAAGCCGGGGGCGCCGGCCTGGCGGGCGCCCAAAACCTCGCCTTCGCCGCGCAGGCGAAGGTCCTCCTCGGCGATGCGGAAACCGTCTTCGCTCTCGCGCAGGATTTCGAGCCGCGCCCGCGCGACTTCCCCGAGCGGCGCCTTATAGAGCAGCAGACAGGTCGAGCGGCCGGCGCCGCGCCCGACGCGGCCGCGCAATTGGTGCAATTGCGCCAGGCCGAAGCGCTCGGAATGTTCGATCACCATGATGGTCGCCTCGGCGACATCGACGCCGACCTCGATCACGGTGGTGGCGACCAGCACTTTGGTCTCGCCGCGCTGGAAACGCTCCATCGCCGCATCCTTGTCGGCGCCTTTCATGTGACCGTGAATGACGTCGACGGCATCGCCGAAAATCGCGCGCAGAGCCTGCGCCCGCTCCTGCGCCGCCGCGACGTCGATCGCCTCGCTCTCCTCGACCAGCGGGCAGACCCAATAAGCGCGCGCGCCCGCGGCGATGGCGCGCCCGATCGCGGCGACGACATCGGACAGGCGCTCGAGCGGGATCGCGCGCGTGTCGATCGGGGTGCGGCCGGGCGGCTTTTCGGTCAGCGCGGAGACGTCCATATCGCCGAAATAAGTGAGCACCAGCGTGCGCGGAATCGGCGTCGCGGTCATCACCAGCAGGTCGACCGCTTCGCCCTTGCCCGCCAGGGCGAGGCGCTGATGCACGCCGAAGCGATGCTGCTCGTCGACGACGGCAAGGCCGAGATCGCGAAAGGCGACGCTTTCCTGAAACAAGGCATGGGTGCCGATGGCAAGATCGATCTCGCCCTGCTCGAGCGCCGCCAGGGTGCGGTTGCGTTCGCTCGTCCTGTCGCGCCCCGTCAGAATGGCGATGCGCAGGCCGGCGGCCTCGGCAAGCGGCGCCATGCGTTCGAAATGCTGGCGCGCGAGGATTTCGGTCGGCGCCATCAAGGCGGTCTGGCGCCCGGCCTCGACGACGCCGGCCATGGCGAGCAATGCGACGATCGTCTTGCCCGAGCCGACATCGCCTTGCAGCAGCCGCAGCATGCGCTTGGGCGAGGCGAGATCGGCGCGGATTTCGCCGAGCGATTTGACTTGGGCGGTGGTGAGGCGGAAGGGCAGGGCGGCCTCGATCTTCGCCGCGATACGCCCGTCTCCCGCATTGGAGCGCCCCGTCAGATTGCGCATGCGCGCGCGCACCATCAGCAAGGCGAGTTGATTGGCGAGCAATTCGTCATAGGCGAGCCGCGTCGCGGCGGGCCCGGTCGGATCGATGTCGTCGGGCCGCTGCGGATTGTGCATCGCCGCCAAAGCGGCGGCGAAGGTCGGCGCGCTGAGGCGCTGCGCCGTCTTGTCGGCGATCCATTCGGGCAATCGCGGCAGCCTCGCCAGCCCGCCTTGCACCGCTTTGGCCAAAACGCGCGGGAAGAGGCCTTCGGTCAGTCCATAGACGGGCTCGACGGGCGGCATTTTGGCGAGCGCGGCTTCGTCCATCACGCGGTCGGGTTGCACCATCTGCAAATGGCCGTCCCACATTTCGAGCTTGCCCGATATCCAGCGCGTGGCGCCCAGCGGCAGCGATTTGCGTATCCAATCGTGATTGGCGAGGAAGAACACCAGTTCGACATCGCCGGTCTCGTCCTCGACGAGCACTTTGAACGGCGCTTTTGAACGCGCATTGGGCGGGGGACGGTGTTCGGCCACGCGCACTTCGAGCGTGGCGATCGCCTCGCGTTGCGCGTCGCGGATTTTCGGCCGCGCGCGACGATCGAGCGTCGAATAGGGCAGGTGGAACAAAACGTCGATCACGCGCGCGCCGCTTGAGCGATCAAGAAGCCGGTCGATGAGCTTGGCGATCTTGGGGCCAACGCCAGGCAAGGTGGCGGCGGGGGCGAACAGGGGATCGAGCAAGGCGGGGCGCATGACGGGGTTTATACGCGAGACGCAGGCGGGCGCCAGTTGCGGGCTAGGCTCGGCTTGTGAGCGGCGCCCCGCTTAACGAGACGAATCCCGCTCGGCGCCCACACCCTCCAGCCAGGCCAGCGCCTCCGCAACCCGCGCCTGCCAGCCGGGCTCGCCGAGCATCCAATGCGCGTGCTCGGGATATTCGCGATAGTCGATCTGCTTGCCGTACCAGGCCGCCATGCCGCGGCTGGCGCCGACCGGCACGATGCGGTCGCGCGCGCCCGATAGCGCCAGCATCGGACAGGCGATCTTTTCGCGGTTCACGCGGTTCGATCCCGCCAGATTGAGCGGGCCGAAGCCGAGCTGATAGGCGACGCGGCCGGATTCGGCGGCGAGCCCGGCAAAACAGGCTGCCTTTTCCTCTTCCGGCAGCGCCGTGAAAATCAGATAATCGGCCTCCCAGCGCGAAAGTCGAAACGCCTTGCGCCAGAGAGCCCAGGTCGAGAAAGTGCGAAAAGTGCCGGGCAGCGTCACAGGACGAAGCGGAAAGATCGGCGCCGGCGTCGCGCTATTGACGAGCACCGCCGCGCTCAAGGACGCGCGCGAGGCGACTTGCTGGGCGATCCAACCGCCCATGGAATGGCCGACGAGTATCGGGCGATCGAATTGCGCCGCGGTCCGCATTACCGCTTCCGTGTAATCGGCGAGCCCCTTGTTCTCCAGAGAGCTGTCGCCATCGCCCTCCGCGTGGCCGGGCAACGCGATCGCCGTGCAGGAATAGCCGGCCGCCTCGAACAGCCCCCGCCATTGCGTCCAGACCCACGGCCGGCTCCACATGCCGTGGATGAAGATGACCTGCGGTTTCATCCTTCATTCCCCCGCAGTGGAAAGAGCCGGCGCCATTTTGGCGACCGATTTATAGCGGTTCTTATTGCCGGCCGGCGGCGCCCCGATATCGACGCCGGCTTTCCGCAACTCGGCCTTCAGCTCGTTGCGAAGTCCGTGATAGTCGACCTCCATCGCATGGCGCTGGCCGCCTTCGAAATCGAAATGCGGATGTTCGATTTCATGTTGAATGGCGCTCTTGAGATCGTCGGGACGCCGGTATCGGCCCAGAATTTCGAGGCAGGCGAGCCGGGCCTGATAATCAGCTAGCGGCCAGATGCAGCCGACGGGTTGGAACAGGCCGATGAAATAGAGATTGCGATAGTCCGGGTGCATCATCTTGCGATAGAGCGGCACCTTTTCGACATGCTGGAAATCGATGAAGGATTTGTCGAAGAACGGAAAGATCGTCCAGAATCCCGTGCAGAGGCAGAGGATGTCGAACGCCTCCTTCTCGCCATTGACGAATTCGACCTCGCCGCCAAGCAATTGCTTGATGGCCGGGCGCGGCTTGATGCGGCCATGGCGAATGAAATCGAGCAGATCCGAATTCAGCGTCGGGTGGTGGCTGAGCGGCGGGCGGACGTTCTCGGGCAGACCGTAGCGGCTATAGGGCCCCTGCAACATCCGCAGCAGCATTTTCAGGACGGTTTGCTTGATCTTGACCGGAACCCAGGCCGGCGTTCTGGCCGCAAACACGTCGGCCGGCATGCCGAATATGAATTTGGGGAAGAACCATTGCGGATTGCGCATGGAAAGGCAGACCTTGTCGGCGACGCGCGCGGCTTCGACCGCGACGTCGCAGGCCGAATTGCCGCCCCCCACCACCAGCACATTCTTGCCGCGCCAATCGTCGTCGACGCTCTTGAAATCATGCGAATGCATCAATTTGCCGGTGAACCTGCCGGGATAATCGGGATATTTCGGGTTCCAATGGTGGCCATTGGCGACCATCAGCACGTCGAATTGCTCGACATGACCCACGTCCTCGGCGTCGGTGAATTCGACGCGCCAATCGCCGCTGGGCAAGCGCGTAATCTTTTGCACGACATGGCCGAAGCGGATGCGCTCGTAGACCCCGAAGCGCCGGGCGTAGGATTCAAAATAAGCCTGCAACTGCCTCTGGCTGGGATAATCGGGATAATCGTCGGGCATCGGAAAATCTTCATATTCCGACCAAACTTTCGAACTGATGATGTGCGTGTTTTCGTAAACGCTGGAATGCCCGGTCTTGGAATTGAAGACCCAGTTGCCGCCGACCTTGTCGCCTTTCTCGAAGACGACGACGTCGAGCCCGGCAAGGACGCAATTCTTGGCCGCCGCAATGCCGCTCGGGCCGGCGCCGACGACGCAAACGCGCTTGTTCGGGCTCATGATCGCTTCGCTCCCTGGCCGCGCGGTTTTTCGCGGGGGCTGATTATTATCGAGGCGCGCCTCGACGCTTGCAGAGCCTAAACAGGCGGCGACGGATTTGTCGAGCCGTGAAAGATCGCATTGGGGCTGACATCCTGGCCTCCTCCCGCTATAAGCCGCGCGGCGGACGGCCCGCTGATCCCGCCGCCCCATTCCCAACGAGGATTCCCATGACTGGCTCGGACCTGTCGAGCGCTGGGCTCGACGCCCGCCGCCGCCGCATTCTGTTCCGCGCCTGGCGGCGCGGCATGCGCGAGATGGACCTTGTGATGGGCCAGTTCGCGGATGCGCAGTTGCCTGGCCTCTCCGAGGCCGAACTCGATCAGTTCGAGCGCCTGCTCGATGCGCCCGATCCTTCCGTGCTCGCCTGGATCACTGGCGAAGAGCCCGTTCCGGCCGATCACGACACCCCGTTGTTCGCGCGGCTGCGCCTTGCGCCGCGCGAGGCTTTGGCGAGGGAAGCGCGGCGTCCGTGAACAAGCTCGTCCCGCCCGCCGGCCGGCTCGGCCATGCCGTCAGCCGCCTTTCCGAAGGGGGCGCGGTCACGCTTGCCGCAGCGCCCGAAGGCTTTGACGCTTTCGTCGTTGCCGATCTCGCGCTGGCTCTGGCGAAAGCCGGCGAGGCGCGCGCGGTGGCGCTGTGCTTCGTCGCGCGCGATGGCCAACGCGCGCAGAGCTTCATCGATGCGCTCGCCTTCGCCGCGCCGCAGATCGAGGCGCTCCACCTGCCCTCTTGGGATTGCCAGCCCTATGATCGCGTCTCGCCCAACGCGGCCATTTCCGCCCAGCGCATGACGGCGCTGGCGCGCCTCGCGCGCACGCGCGGCGCGCTGGAGCGTCCGCGCATTCTCGTCACCACGGTCAACGCCCTAGTGCAGCGCGCGCCCCCCTTGAAATTTGTCGCCGGTGCGGCGTTTTCGGCGGCGCCTGGCAACAGCGTCAATATGGAGGCGCTCGCGCGCTGGCTCGAGACCAACGGCTTTTCGCGCGCCAGCAGCGTGCGCGATGTCGGCGATTATGCGATGCGCGGCGGCATTCTCGATCTCTATGCGCCCGGCGCCCCCACGCCGGTGCGGCTCGACTTCTTTGGCGATGCGCTGGAATCGATCCGCTCGTTCGATCCCGAGACCCAGCGCAGCGTTGGCCAATTGCGCGCGCTCGATCTCGTGCCGATGAGCGAGGCGCAGATCACGACCGAGACGATCCGCCGCTTTCGCCAGGCCTATGTCGTCGAATTTGGCGCGCAGACGCGCGGCGATGCGCTTTACGAGGCGGTCAGCGAAGGGCGCCGCCACGCCGGCTTCGAACATTGGCTGCCTTTGTTCTATGAATCGATGGATTGCCTGTTCGATTATGTCGCCGACGCGCCGCTGGTTCTCGACGCGCGCGCCGAGGAAGCGGCGCAGGAGCGCCTGGCGCAGATTGCCGATTATTATCAAGCGCGCAAATCCGCCTATGAGGAAGACGCGGCCAAGGCCAATTACCGGCCGCTGAGGCCGGACCGGCTCTATCTGTCGCCGGACGAGTGGCGCGGGCGCCTGGCCAAGGCGCCGGTGGCGCGCCTCACCCCCTTCGCAGCCCCGCCGGGCGCCGCCAATGTCGTCGATTGCGGCGCGCGGGTCGGGCGCAATTTCGCGCCCGAGCGGCAGGACGAAAACGTCAATGTGTTCGAAGCCGCCGTCGCGCACATACGCGCGCTTCGCGAAAGGGGCCAGCGCGTCATCGTCGCCGGCTGGACGGATGGATCGCGCGAGCGTCTGTCACATGTGCTCGCCGAGCACGGCCTGAAATCGCTGGAGCTGGTCTCCTCCTATCCTCAGGCGAAGACCGCGCGCGCCGGCGCGTTGCCGCTGGCGGTGATCGCGCTGGAGCAGGGCTTCGAGGCCGCCGACGTCACAATTATCGGCGAGCAGGACATTCTTGGCGACCGGCTAGTGCGCCAGCGCAAGCACAAGCGCCGCGCGCAGGACGTGTTGGCCGAGGCTTCCTCGCTCGCGGCGGGCGACCTTGTCGTGCATATCGACCATGGCATCGGCCGCTTCGTCGGGTTGAAGACGATTGAGGCGGCGGGCGCGCCGCATGATTGCCTCGAAATCCATTATGCCGGCGGCGACCGCCTGTTCCTGCCGGTCGAGAATCTCGAGCTTCTCTCGCGCTACGGATCGGAAGGGGGCGAGGCGCAGCTCGATCGTCTGGGCTCGTCGGGCTGGCAGACGCGCAAGGCGCGGCTGAAGAAACGCGTGCGCGAAATGGCGGGCGAATTGATCCGCATCGCGGCGGCGCGCCAGTTGCGCGAGGCGCCGCGCCTACGCGCCCCCGAAGGGCTTTACGACGAATTTTGCGCGCGTTTTCCCTATGATGAAACGCTCGATCAGGCCAATGCGATCGAGGCGACGCTCGACGATCTCAACTCCGGCCGTCCGATGGACCGCCTCATTTGCGGCGATGTCGGCTTTGGCAAGACCGAGGTCGCGCTGCGCGCCGCTTTCGCGGCCGCCATCAACGGCAAGCAAACGGCGATCGTCGTGCCCACCACTTTGCTGGCGCGCCAGCACCATAAGAATTTCGTGGCGCGCTTTGCCGGCCTGCCGATCAGGATCGGCCAGCTTTCGCGCATGGTCGGGGCCGCCGAGCAGCGTGAGGTGAAGAACGGACTGGTCGAGGGCTCGGTCGACATTGTGATCGGAACTCATGCGGTGCTCGGCAAGACCGTCGCGTTCAAAGACCTCGGCCTGGTGGTGATCGACGAGGAGCAGCATTTCGGCGTCGGCCACAAGGAGCGGCTGAAGGATTTGCGCGCCGAAGTGCATGTGCTGACTTTGTCGGCAACGCCGATTCCGCGCACTTTGCAGCTCGCGATGACCGGGGTCCGCGATCTCTCGATCATCGCCACGCCCCCGGTCGACCGGCTCGCCGTGCGCACCTTCGTCTCGCCTTTCGATACGCTGATCGTGCGCGAAGCCTTGCTGCGCGAGCGCTATCGCGGCGGCCAATCGTTCTATATCTGCCCGCGCATCGAGGATCTCGAAGAGGCCGCCGCTTTCCTGCGCCAGAATATTCCGGAGGCGAAATTCGTCACCGCGCATGGGCAGATGGCCGCTAGCGAACTCGAGGACCGGATCGGCGCCTTCTACGACGGCAAATACGACATCCTGTTGTCGACCTCGATCGTCGAATCCGGCCTTGATATCCCGACCGCCAATACGCTGATCGTCCATCGCGCCGACATGTTCGGCCTCGCCCAGCTCTATCAATTGCGCGGCCGGGTCGGGCGCTCGAAGACGCGCGCCTATGCGATTTTCACCGTGCCCGCCAACAAGCCTGTGACGCCGCAGGCCGAAAAGCGGCTCAAAGTGCTGCAATCGCTCGACACGTTAGGGGCGGGCTTCCAGCTCGCCAGCCACGATCTCGACATAAGAGGCGCCGGCAATCTGCTGGGCGATGAACAATCGGGCCACGTGCGCGAAGTCGGCTACGAGCTCTACCAGCAGATGGTGCAGGAGGCGGTCGAGCGCTTGAAGAGCGGGCTCGACGAGCCGGCGCAGGAAATGTGGTCGCCGAGCATTTCGCTGGGCGCGCCGGTCACGATTCCAGAAAGCTATATTCCCGACCTGCCGACCCGTCTCAACCTCTACCGCCGCCTCTCCGCGCTCGAGCAGGACGAGGAGATCGAGGCGATGGGCGCCGAGATCGTCGACCGTTTCGGGCCGATGCCTGACGAAGTGACGCTGCTGATGAAGCTGGTGAGGATCAAGGCTCTGTGCCGGCGCGCCAATGTCGAAAAGCTCGACGCCGGCCCGAAGGGGGTCACCCTCGCTTTCCGCGACAATTCCTTCGCCAATCCTGCCGCCTTGGTGCGTTGGGTGACGAACCAGGGTTCGATCGCCAAAGTGCGCCCCGACATGCGCATCGTCGTCGCCGCCGATTTCGAGGAGATTCCCGAGCGGCTGGACGGCACGTTGAAGATCATGCGGGAGCTGGCGAAGATCGCGGGGAAGAAAGGGTAGGGAGCGAATGATGGGCCTTATGTTTCGCACGCGATCACGATTAAGAGCGGTCGCCTCGCAGGGAAGATTCACTTCGCCATCGTGACGCCCCAAACAAAACCGTTCGTCGCGTAATCCTGCAGCCGCTTCTGGTCGACATCGCCGATTGCATCGTCGGCAAAGACGCCGTTGGGCTCTCCCGCCTTGTCGAACGAAGCCAGCGCGTGACAAGTGATGCACGACGAATGGGCCAGCGGGATGCGGCCGTTGAGGCGATCGATGAAGGAATTGCCCAGCAGCGTCGGGCGGCCGTCCTTTTGCGCGAAGTCGACTTGCGCGCCCTTCAGGCAATAGTTGAGCCACACTGGACCCAGCCCGACATTGGCGAACATCGCTACCAGTTCGGGGCTCTTTTGACAGTCGCCATAGTCCTGGTTCGCCGGGTCCCTGCCGATCACATGGGCGATCGACGCGCCAAATGTGTCGTGACAGCCCATTTCATCGCAGCGGCCCGGGTTTCCGCGATGCTCGAAAGTCGCCCAGACGAGATTCTTCCAGCGTTTGGAATTGAGGCTCAATCCCATCAGCGCATATTCCGTCGATGTGGCGCCGTCGTTTTCGATCTTCGTGTAGTAGATTTTGCGAACGTCCTCTTCCTCGATCGACAGCCAGCGCGTCAGATCGCCGATCTTGATCCAATCGGCCTTGACCTGAACGGCATCGGCGGGCAGGTCGACTTTGATGCCCTGCTGGAACGCCTTGGCGAGGCCCGCTTTCGAATAAAGCTCCTGCGAGACGATATAGCGGTAGGCCGCCCAGTTGCGCCGCACCTCTTCCAGGATACAGGAATCGTCGGGAAAGCCGATCGCCTTGGCGGCGTCGCGGTCGAAAACCTGTTTGCATTGGCCGGGAGACTGCGGCGCGCCAGAAATCGGCCATTGCGGCGGCGATTTTCCGTAGAGGTCGTCTTCGGAGGCCCAGGTCTCGAATTCGAGCTGCTTTGCGCCCGGCGCGCCCGAAGAGGCCACTGCTTGGGCGAAGATTTCCCAGGCGACCATGTCGGGCGACTGGCCAATATCGGAATAGGCCGACGCCGCGCGAGGCGCGAGGAGCGCGGCGACAGCCATGGCGAGCGCGGCAAAGAGGCGCGGAACGGAACAGGTTTGGCGGGTCAAGACGCGAATTTTTCTCCTTGCCGGTCTGTTGCGCGAAAGGCGCCTCGATTCTCGGCGTGGAAGGCGTCGAGATCGCGAACGCAAAGGGCCTTGCATAAACAATCGGGGCTCCGAAATATTCATCGCCGCTTTGGTGCCAATGTAATAGTAACCACGGCGAACTCCCATGCCAGGAACTCGGGCGAGGAACCATAAGTGAACAAACCGGTCGCCACGCCCGCCAACCCGCTGCTCGAAGCCTGGACCGGGCCGTTCGAGGCGCCGCCCTTCGATTTGCTGGCGCCAGAGCATTTCGCGCCCGCCTTCGATATCGCGCTCCCCCAGAAGCGTTCGGAAATCGCTGACATCGCCGCCAATCGCGAACCGGCGTCCTTCGCCAATACGATCGAGGCTTTGGAGCGCAGCGGCGCCAGGCTCGATCGCGTCGCTTCGGTGTTTTTCAATCTCGCCGGCGCCCATAGCAATGACGCGCTGGAGGCGATCGAGCGCGATATCGCACCGGTCCTCGCGCGCCTCAATAGCGAAATCTTTCTCAATGAAGCGCTGTTCGCCCGCGTCGAGGCGTTGCATTCGGCGCGCGACGCGCTTGGGCTGGAGGGCGAACAGGCCCGCGTGCTTGAGCTTTATCATATCGCCTTTATCCGCAACGGCGCCGCCCTTGCGCCCGGCGCCAAGGCGCGGCTCGCGGAAATCGATGAGCGCCTCGCCACGCTCGGCACGCAATTTGGCCAGAACGTGCTGGCCGATGAAAAAGCCTATGCGCTGGCCCTGGAGACGCCGGAAGACGCCTCGGGCCTGCCCGATTCCCTGCTCGCCGCCGCGGCCGCGAACGGCGCCGAGCGCGGATTGCCCGGCCGCGCCATTACGCTGTCGCGCTCCAGCATCGAGCCGTTCCTGCAATTTTCGGCCCGTCGCGATCTGCGCGAGAAGGCGTTTCGCGCCTGGATCGCGCGCGGCGAGCATGAGGGCGCAAGCGACAATCGCGCAATCGCCGCCGAGACGGTGCGGCTTCGCGCCGAGCGGGCCAAGCTGCTGGGTTTTGCGAGCTACGCGCATTTCCGCCTCGACAATACGATGGCCAAGACGCCGCAGGCGGCGCTGAATCTCTTGCATTCGGTCTGGGCGCCGGCGCGCGCGCAGGCTTTGCGCGAAGAGGAGGCGCTGGAGGCAATCGTCGCGCGGGAAGGCGGCAATTTCCGGCTCGCGCCGTGGGATTGGCGCTATTACGCGGAAAAGCGGCGCAAGGCTTTGTTCGATCTCGATGAGGGCGAAATCAAGCCCTATCTGAAACTCGACCAGATCATCGAAGCGGCCTTCCATGTCGCGGGCCGGCTGTTCGGCCTGAGCTTTTCGGAGCGCAAGGATATCAAGCTCTACCATTCCGACGCGCGCTGCTGGAGCGTGACGGGCGAGAACGGCAAGGAAATCGCGCTGTTCATAGGCGATTATTTCGCGCGGTCGTCAAAGCGCAGCGGCGCCTGGATGAGCGCGTTCCGCGATCAGCAGAAGCTCGACGGCGCGGTGCTGCCGATCGTCGTCAATGTGATGAATTTCGCCAAGGCGGGCGCCGGCGAGGCCGCGCTGCTGAGCTTCGACGACGCGCGCACTTTGTTTCATGAATTTGGCCATGGCCTGCACGGCATGTTGTCTGATGTGACCTATCCCATGATTTCGGGAACCAGCGTGGCGCGCGATTTCGTCGAATTTCCCTCGCAGCTTTACGAGCATTGGCTCGAGCGGCCGGAAATCCTGCGCCGCTTTGCCGTGCATCATCGCACCGGCGAGCCGATGCCCGAGGCTTTGCTGCAGCGGCTCATCGCCGCGCGCCAGTTCAACCAGGGTTTTGCGACGGTCGAATTTACCGCCTCCGCTTTGGTCGATCTCGACCTTCATCTGGAGGCGGCGCCGGGCGAGATCGACGTCGTCGCTTTCGAGAACAGCGAGCTTGAAAAGCTTGGCATGCCAGGCGCGATCGTCATGCGTCACCGCACCCCGCATTTCCAGCATATTTTCGCGGGGTCGGGCTATTCGGCCGGCTATTACAGCTATCTATGGTCGGAAATCCTCGACGCCGACGGCTTCGAGGCGTTCGAGGAAAGCGGCGATATTTTCGATCCGGCGCTCGCCCAAAAACTGCGCGACTATGTCTATGCGGCCGGCAACAGCCGCGAACCGGAAGCCGCCTATGCCGGCTTTCGCGGCCGCGCGCCGAAGGCCGAGGCGCTGCTGCGCAAGCGGGGGCTCAGCGAGGCGGGCGGGAAAGATTCTGTCGCGCCAGGACAGCCGTGAGGTAGCTTGCCATGAGACGCAAACTCATTCGACTGACCGTTGAAGAGGACGCCCGCATTGCGGCCGGCATCGCCGCCGACCCCGATGCGGCGCCCGATTTGTCTATTCCGACGACCGGCATCATCCGCAAGATTGGCCGATCGCCGAAGGCCAAACGGCATTGAAGAGAGCCGCGCCCGCTAGCTGTCCTTGTTGCCCCCGAACAGGCCGCCCAGCAAGCCGCCCACGACGCCAAGCGCCGCGCCGGTGGCGACTGCGCCGCCCGTCGAAGATGCGCTGCTGTCCGTGCGGGTGGGCAGATAGCGGCCGATTTCTTCGGCGAGATTGATGATCGGCATGCTCTGCAGCCAGATATGGCCGGGGCCGGTCAGCGTCGCCAGAAACAGTCCCTCGCCGCCGAACAGGACGTTCTTGAAGCCCTTCACCATCTGGATGTCGAAGCCGACGTTCGGCTCGAATATGCCGACATGGCCGGCATGGACGAGGAGACGCTCGCCCGCCGCCAGATCGCGCTCGACGACTTCGCCTGACAGATCGAGCCAGACGATGCCGGGGCCCGTCACTTTTTGCAGGATGAAACCGTCGCCGCCGAAGAAGCCGGCGCCGAGGCGTTTTTGCCAGGCAAGCTCCAGCGTCACGGATTTTTCCGCGACCAGGAACGTCTCCTTGCGGCAGATCAGCGATTGCCCGGCCTGCAATTGGGCGGCCAGCACGGCGCCGGGAAAGCGCGGCGCGAAGGCGACATGGCCGGCGCCCGTCGCGGTGAAATCGGTCACGAAGAACGAGCCGCCCGCAAAGGAGCGCTTGAGGCCGGCCAGGAAGCCTCCGCCCGTATGCGTGTCCATCTGCACCGCGTCGTTCATCCAGGCCATCGTATTGGTCTGGCTATAGACCGTCTCGCCGGGGCTGAGATCAATCGCCACCGTCTGCATGATCGTGCCGGAAATTTCATAGTGCATCGACGTCGTCCCCCTCCTGCGAGCCCCCGCGAATCGCGACGGCGGATTATGAGCCAAGCACTTGACGAAAGTCAGTCCCGAAACGGCGGGACAAACAAGTGTTTTCCGAAAAACAGAATCAATGATAATCTATCCATCCGCCGCCTTTCAACGAAGCTCGTCGATGATGCCCGAACGCTCGGATTCGAACTGCCGCATTCCCTCCCTGTGCGGAGTCGCGCGAGCTCGCGGCGTCGGGTTCGGCGAAAAATTTCGTTTTCTAACGCCCAAGGGGAGGCAAGTCTTTGATATCGCTCGATTCGGGGATTTATCCGACGCTTCGCTCCACGAGGAATCAATGGGTTAACGGGAGTTGAGCGCGCCGCGCCTCGCCGATCCATCAGAACACCGCCGGGGCTTCACCCGTTCCTTTCGGCATATTGCGCGATCCCAAGTCCGAACGACCAGTTTTCCGGCAGAACTTCAACGAGGTTGATGAAGACGTCTTCGGGCCGCAGACCCGGATTCTGGCTCAATCGCTCGGCGATGCGCCGAAACAGCGCCTTCTTCTGCTCGACCGTGCGGGTATTGCTGATGGTCAGCTGGATCATGACGAGATCGTCGCTGCGCGCGACGCCGAGATAGTTTGCATCATAGACGAAGTCGTCTGCTCCATGCTCGCTGATTGTCATGAAGCGGTCGCCATCGGGAACCTCGAAAGTCTCGCGCATCGCGAGATAGAGACCTTCCATGATCGCCTTGCGAAAGGCGGGCGGTTTTCCCGAACGCATTGAAATCCGGATAAGCGGCATGGGACGAACTCCTCGGCGGGATCAGGCCGCGACCGTCCGCACAGCGGCGCCGCGGCGATAAATCAGAGCCGCGCCGGCGATCGAACAGAGCGCGGCCGCGCATAGCCATAAGGCGGGCGCCGAATCGCCGAAGCTGCGGATCAGCAGCTTGGATACGATCGGCGTCGAAGTACCGAACAAAGCGGTGGCGAGCGAATAGGCGAGCGCGAAGGAGGAGGCACGGATATGGCTCGGCACGACTTCCGTCAGCGCCGCCACCATCGCGCCATTATAGAGGCCGTAGGCGCAGGACAGCAGCATTTCGACGCCGATCAATTTGGCGAAAGTCGGCTCGCTCGCCAGCCATGTCAGCGCGGGATAGGAGGCGACGAGAACCAGCGCGCCTGTGGCCAGCAGCACCGGCTGGCGGCCGATGCGATCCGAGAGCGCGCCACCGATCGGCAGCCACAGAAAATTGGCGAAAGCGACGAGCAGCGTAACGAGCAAGGCGTCGCCCGGCGCCAGATTCAACGACTTGCCGAAATCCGGCGTGTAGACGGTGATGAAATAGAACGAGACGGTGGTCAGCACGACCAGCATCATGCCTTGCAGAATCACGACCCAATTGAGAGCCACGCTGCGGTAAATCTCGGCGGGCGTCGGATGATGCTTCTTGGCGAGAAATTCCGGCGTCTCCTGAAGCGAGCGGCGCAGCACGAAGATGAGCGGGACGATCATGCAGCCGATGAGGAAAGGAATGCGCCAGCCCCAGGCCACGATCTGATCGGCGGTCAGAAACCGGTTGAGGCCATAGCCGATCAGCGCGCCGGCGAATACCGCCACTTGCTGGCTGGCCGATTGGAACGAAGTCGTGAAGCCCTTGTTGCCTGGCGTCGATATTTCGGCGAGATAGACGGAGACGCCGCCAAGCTCGACGCCGGCCGAAAATCCCTGCAACAGCCGGCCGATCACCACGATGATCGGCGCGGCAAGGCCGATCGTCGCGTAACCCGGCGTCAAGGCGATGATGATCGTGCCGCTCGCCATGATCGACAGCGTCACGATGAGGCCCTTGCGCCGGCCAACGCTGTCGACATAGGCGCCCAGAAAAATCGCGCCGAGCGGGCGCATCAGGGCGCCGAGCCAGAACACGATGAGGGCGAGCGAAGTGTCGGTGAATACATCGCCCGTCGCGAAAAAGGCCTTGCCGATCGGCGCCGCATAAAGGCCGAACAGGAAGAAATCGAACATTTCGAGGAAATTGCCCGCGGTCGCGCGCAGCACCGCGCCGAATTTCGATTGAACGGGCGCACTCTGCCGCATTGACTTGCCTCCCCGGCCGACGGTCATCTGGGCCGCAGGCGATGTTTATGATGCGGCGGAGATCGTAGCTCAACAAGCCGCGCGTGGCGACCTAGATCGGAACGATCCCCGAGGTCGGCGCTGTCCATGTGAGCTGATCCTCGACCGATCGGACGCCCGGCGTATTCTCCGCGATGACGCGAAGCGCCGCCCGCTCGCGATCGTCCAATATGGTGCCGCTCAACGTCACGATTCCATCGCGAACGCCGATCTCGATCAGGGCGGTCGGCGCCCAGGCCTGTTTGTCGAGCTGATCGAGAATGGAGCGGCGGATCGCCGCATCGGGAACCGGCGTCTGCGCTATCGGCAGCAGGTTCGCCAAGGCGCGAATGAGGTCGGCGCGCGTCAGAATGCCGACGACGCGCCCTTCGAGCGTGACGGGCAAGCGCTTGATCCTGTGGCGGTTCATCAGATCGACCGCCTCGCTGAGATCGGCGCCGGGGGCGATCGTGATCGGCTCGGCCGTCATCAATTCCTCCACCTTGCGGCCGTGCGTCTGAACATAGGTTTCGGCCGCCTTGCCCGGGCCCAGCAGGATTTCGATCCACCGCGCCCTCGGCTTTTGCGTGCCCAGTTCCGCGCGACGCAGCAGATCGCCCTCGCTGAGTAGGCCGATCAGCGTTCCCTCTGCGTCGACCACCGGCAGTCCACTGACATGGGAGCGCAGCATCAAGTCGATGGCTTCCGCGATATTCGCGTCCGGCTGGATAGCGATGACTTTGGTCGACATGGCTTGGCTGACTTGCATGGGGACTCCGGGCGATTAGCGATAGATGGGCGCTTGGGGCGACTTGCATAGCACACGCGGCCGCGCGCCATCCGCTCCGGCTGCGCCCTCGGCCTTCAAATTCTTGCAATTTCATCGAAATTGCCCTTCTTTGAGGCTGCTTGCTCCTTTGTCAGTCCCCGGCGCCCGTGAGAGCGAAATGAAAATCGATACAAAAGACTTTTGCGTCGGGGAGGGCGACGCCGTCGACCTCAAGAAATGGCCGACCCTCGTCGAACCTGTCTACAAGTCAAAAGAGCAATATCAGGAACTTCTGCGCGATCACGTTAGCCAGATGAGCGAGCAACAGCAGCTTCTCTACGCTTCGGACCAATATGCTTTGCTGCTGATTTTCCAGGCGATGGATGCGGCGGGAAAAGACGGCGCGATCAAGCACGTGATGTCCGGGATCAACCCGCAGGGCTGCCAGGTGTTCAGCTTCAAACATCCCAGCGCCGAGGAATTGCAGCACGATTTCCTGTGGCGCACCACAAGGAACCTGCCCGAACGCGGACGCATCGGCATTTTTAACCGGTCCTATTACGAGGAAGTGCTGATCGTGCGCGTGCATCCCGAGATATTGCACGGCGAGGCGCTCACCGACCCGCCGCGCGACGAGAAGAAGTTCTGGCGCCAGCGCTATCGCTCCATCGCCAATCTGGAGCGGCATCTCCACGTCAACGGCACGCGCATCGTCAAATTCTTCCTGCACCTCTCCAAGGAGGAGCAGCGCAAGCGCTTCCTCGCCCGCATCGACGAGCCGGAAAAGAACTGGAAATTCAGCCTAGCCGATGTCGAGGAGCGCAAATTCTGGAAGGAATATATGCATGCCTATGAGCAGTGCCTGAGCGAGACGAGCACGGACGATTGTTCCTGGCATATCGTTCCCGCCGACGACAAGCTCAACGCGCGGCTGATCGTTTCGCATATCATTCTCGACAAGATGAAGGAACTCAAAATGACCTATCCGAAGACGGACGCCAAGCGCCGGGAGGAATTGCGGCGGATCGGCGAGCAGCTTTCTTGAGGGGCGGGCGCGTCCCGGCCACGACGGCGCTGTTGGGAGCCTTGCGCGGATCGTGCGCATTTTGATAGGAAGCCGGGGCCGAATGTGAACCGTTACGCCGTCTATTATGCGCCGGCCGCGCGCGATCCCTTATGGACGTTCGGATCGTCCGTGCTTGGCTATGACGCGGCGAGCGGCGCAAGGCCAGGTTTTCCAGATCATCCGCTGTTGCGGGACGCGCCGCTTGAGGCCTGGACGGCGGAGCCGCGCAAATACGGATTTCATGCGACGCTGAAACCCCCCTTCGCGCTGGCGCCGGACGGACGCGAGAGCGCGCTGATCGAGGCTGCCGGCGATTTTGCCGGCAACCAGGCGCCGTTCAAGGCCGGCGAGTTGCGCGTCGCGCCGATCGGCGCCTTCGTCGCGCTGACGCCGGCGGGGCCGGCGCCGGCGCTTTCCCGTCTCGCCGACGCCTGCGTAGAGGCGTTCGACCGTTTCCGGGCGCCGGCGAGCGCTGCGGAGCGGGAGCGCCGCCTGCAGAGCCCGCTGACGCCGCGCCAGATCGAAAATCTCGACCGATGGGGCTATCCTTACGTCTTTGCCGATTTCCGCTTCCACCTGACGCTGTCGGGTTCGTTGCCAGAAAAGGATCGCGAACGCTTTGCGACAGCGATGGCGGAGCTCTATGCGCCGCTCGCGCGCCCGCTTGTCGTCGACGGCGTCGCGCTATTCGCGCAGCCGGAGGCGTCGAGCGCTTTCGTGCTGCTGCAACGATTTGAATTTAACGGGGCAAGGTGAGGCGTCGATCCTCGTATTTTTCGACAAACGCTTCGATGGCGAGGGTGCGAAAATCTGGCAGCGCGCCGCGCAATCTTTCATGATCCCAGTCCCACCATGCCAAAGCCTCCAGCCGGGCGGCGATATCGGGCGCGAACCGGCGTTTCAGCGGCTTGGCCGGAACGCCGCCGACGATCGCATAGGGCGCGACATCCTTCGTGACCACCGCGCCGGCGGCGATCACCGCGCCATTTCCGATCTTGCGCCCGGGAAGCATGATCGCGCCATGGCCAATCCAGACGTCGTGACCGATCATCACGCCGGCCGCCCGCCGCGTGTCGAAAAACGCCTCCTCGTCCGCCTCGCCGGGAAAATAAGTCGAGGCGCGATAGGTGAAATGGGCCTGGGAGGCGCGGTGCATAGGATGGTTGCCCGGATTGATGCGCGTATGGGAGGCGATCGAACAGAATTTGCCGATGCGCGCATAGATCACATCGCAATCATTGACCAGATAGGAATAGTCGCCAAGTTCCGATTCCTCGATCGTCGTCCGCGCGCCGACCTCCGTGTAACGGCCGAGCCGGCTCGCAATCACTTGCGCCAGCGGGTGAATGAGAGGTTCCGGGGATAGCGTCTTTTTCATCGGGGCGATCCTTTGGCGCCGAACCGGCGAGACGCGTTGGCTTAGGCGCGCGACGGTCCAGTGACAATCCCAAGACAATTTTACGCCGCGGGGCGCGCGACTCCCGCCCTGTCACGAAACCTTTGCTTGGGAGGGCTAGTCAACAGGCATCGAGGCGGACCTTGGGACCTGAGGATGCTGGTTTTTGAAGGGGTGTCGCGGCGATTTGGCGCAAAGACGGCGGTCGACGATGTGAACATCGAGATCCCGACCGGCGCCTTTATTGGAATCATCGGACGCTCGGGCGCCGGCAAGTCCACCCTTTTGCGAATGACCAATCGTCTGGTCGATCCTTCGCATGGCCGCATTCTGTTCGATGGAGCGGACGTCACGAAGCTGAACGGGCAGGGCCTGCGCGACTGGCGCGCCAATTGTGCGATGATCTTCCAGCAATTCAACCTCATCGGTCGGCTCGATGTGCTGAACAACGTGCTGATGGGGCGGCTCAACAAGATTTCGACGGCGCGCGGCGTGTTGCGGATGTGGAGCGCCGAGGACAAGATCATCGCGCTTTCCGCGCTGGAGCAATTCGATATCGCCAACCTCGCCGGCCAGCGCGCCGACCGGCTTTCGGGCGGCCAGCAGCAAAGGGTGGCGATCGCGCGGGCGCTGGTGCAGGAGCCGCGGCTCATTCTGGCCGACGAGCCGATCGCCTCGCTGGATCCGCGCAACACGAAAATTGTTATGGATGCGCTGCTGCGCATCAACAAGCATTTCGGCATCACCGTCATTTGCAATCTGCATTCGCTGGATCTGGCCCGGGAATATTGCGACCGACTGGTCGGCATGGCGCAGGGCCGCGTCGTGTTCAACGATGCGCCGGCGGCGTTGACCGAGAGCGTCGCGCGCGAGCTCTACGGCCTCGAGGCCGGAGAGGCGATGGCCGCACCCGAGGCGGCCGGTATGGGCGCGTTCGCGGCGCCGGCTGCTGCGTAAGGCCGGCGCGGATTCGCGTCGGCGCGACGATTGAATCGTAAAAAACCAGAGCAGGAGAGACTTATGTTTACTCGCCGTTTGATGCTTGGCCTCGCGGCCGCTTTCGCTTTGACCTCCATCGCCCATGCGCAGGACTGGAAGGCCAAATATCCCGAACTCGTCTTCGCGGTCATCCCGGAAGAGAACGGCGCCGGCGTGATGGATCGCTATGCGCCCTTCGTCGACTATCTCTCCAAGGAGCTCGGCGTGAAAGTGACCTTGCGCGTCGCCAACGATTATGCCGCGATCATCGAAGGCCAGCGCGCCGGCAATATCCAGATCGCCTATTACGGGCCGGCCTCGTTCGCCAGGGCGCGCGTGACCGGCGTCAAGACCGACGCTTTCGCCATCGACGTCAACAGCGACGGCAGCAAAGGTTATTATTCGGTGTTCTACGTGCTCGCCAAGAGCCCCTACAAGACGATCGACGACCTCAAGGGCAAGAACCTCGGCCTCGTCGATCCCAATTCGACGTCCGGCAACAATATGCCGCGATACAAGATGAATCAGATGGACATCAATCCGGATACTTATTTCAGCAAGGTGCAGTTCACCGGCAGCCACGAGAATGCCGTTCTCGCCCTCGCGCAGGGCACGGTCGACGTCGCCGCCAACTGGTGGAACGCGCCCGACGATTCGAACCTCACGCGCATGCTCAACAAGCACATGCTGAAAAACGCCGACGGAACGGAAATGACGAAGGAAGATTTCCGCGTCATCCTGAAGTCGGATCTCATCATCAATTCGCCCTACGCCTATTTGTCGGAGCTGCCCGATGACCTCAAGGCGGCGATCAGCAAGGCCTTCCTGGAAGCGGCGACCAAGGACAAGGCCGCCTTCGCCAAGCTCTCGGACGGCAAGAACCTCTCCTGGCAAAAGGTCGAGACCAAGGACTACGACCCGACGATAAAGCTCATTAAATTCGTCGATTCGCTGAAGAAATCCTGACGCCTGACCGCCGGCAACGAGGCGCGGTTTCCAGTCGCGCCTCGTTTCCCATTCTTTTTGACCGCCCCCGCCTCTCGCCGTAGAGGAACCCATTTTGGCAAGCGCCATCCATCGGCTGCCTGACGCGCAGGCGGCCGTCCTAACGCGGTCCTACCAGACCCAGGTCGCCGCGCGCCGGCGCCAAGCCTATCTGGGCGCGGCCGTGGTGATCGCGCTGATCTATCTGGCGGGCTATGTCGGCGAAGTGAGCCTGACCAAATTCTTCGCCAATATCAGCAATTTCTCGGATTATATCGGGCGGCTGTTTTACCTCGACAGCGGCGCGTCGGTATTCACCGACGTCTCCGAATGGTTCTGGGGCGTCACGCAAAAATCCAAATGGCTGCCGTTGCTCGGCCAAACGCTGATGATCGCCTATGTCGGCACGATCACCGGCGCTGTCGGCGCCTTTATCTGGAGCTTTCTGGCATCGCAAAATCTTGTGCGGTCGAAATGGCTGCGCGTGTTCGCGCGCCGTTTCCTCGAATTTTGCCGCACCGTTCCCGAACTTGTCTTCGCGCTGATCTTTGTCGTGGCTTTCCATCTCGGGCCGCTGCCGGGCATTCTCGCGCTGGCGATCCATACGACGGGCGCGCTCGGCAAATTATTCGCCGAAGTGGTCGAAAATATCGACATGAAGCCCGTCGAAGGATTGGTCTCCACGGGCGGGTCCTGGGTGCAGATGGTGCGTTTTGCCGTGCTGCCGCAAATATTGTCGAACTTCGTCAGCTATACGCTGCTTCGCTTTGAAATAAACGTGCGCAGCGCCGGCATTATGGGCTTCGTCGGGGCCGGCGGCATCGGCCAGGAACTGCTCGTCAGCGTGCGGAAGTTCTACTATTCCGACGTCAGCGCGATTTTGTTGCTGCTCATCGGCACGGTGATGGTGATCGATCTGTTGACCGAGCGTCTGCGCCATTCGCTGATCGGCCAGGAGGCCGGAGCATGAGCGCGCCCGCCGCGACCTCCGTGGCGCCCGGCGTCGCCCTGCGCGAGACCGCGCTTACGGGTCGCGCCGACATCGAGGCCCGCTATCCCAAGATCTTCGCAATCAATTGGACGCGCCGCGTCGAGACCATCGGCGCGCTGGCCGCCGTTTTGGGCGCCTATGTCTTCGGCCTTGCGACGCTGGACATTTCCTGGAGCGCGGTCTTCGGCGGCGTCGGACGGCTCGGGCAATTCGCCGCGCTGATGTTCCCGCCAAGTTTCGGAACGACCGCGAAACTGTCGCTCTATATGTGGAGCCTCGCGCAGACGTTGGCGATCGCCTTCCTCGGCACGCTGCTGGCCGCGGTTTTTGCGCTGCCGTTCGGCTTTCTGGCCGCCAGGAATGTCATTCCCAATATTTTCGCGCATTTCATCGTGCGCCGCGCGCTCGATACGGTGCGCGCCGTCGATACGCTGATTTGGGCGCTGATCTGGATCAATGTCGTCGGATTGGGGCCTTTTGCGGGAATACTGGCGATCATGACGTCGGATTTCGGCGCCTTCGGAAAGCTGTTCTCCGAGGCGGTCGAGGCCACCGATTCGAGGGGCGTCGAGGGCGTGGTGTCGACGGGCGGGAGGCATTTGCAAGCGGTGCGCTTCGGGCTGCTGCCGCAGGTGCTTCCGGTATTCCTTAGCCAGATCCTCTATTTCTTCGAATCCAATACGCGCTCGGCGACGATTATCGGCATCGTCGGGGCTGGCGGGATCGGCGCCAGTCTTTACGAGGAAATCCAGCAAAATGAATGGCCGCGCGTCGCTTTTCTCGTTCTGATGATCCTCGTCACCGTCGCGATCATCGACATGATTTCGACACGCCTGCGCATTGCAATCATCGGGAGCGGCGCGAGCTAGATTTGAGGCTCCCGCGCCGCTAGAAAGGCGCAAGATCGCTGTCGCGCCCCATTCGTCAATCGCGGAAAATGATGCAGGACCGTCCACAAAACCAGGAAAGCGCTACGAACGGGCGCCAAGATCTGATGGCGGTCCTCGCCGGGGCCAGCGCGGCGGAGATCAGGCGTGGCCTCGCGCGCCTGTCCGATCTGCCGGAGCCATCCGAATTGCGCCGCCCCGAGACGGGTCTGGTCATGCTGCGCGGCCGCATCGCGGGGCAGGGCGCCCGCTTTAATCTGGGCGAAGCGACGGTGACGCGAGCCTCAGTGCGCCTGCCCAGCGGCGAAGTCGGCGCTTCCTACCTGTTGGGGCGCGATTCCGAGCGCGCGCGCCTGGGCGCCTTTGTCGACGCTCTGTGGCAGCGCGAGGATTATCGGGCGGCCGTGGAGACCCATATTCTGGCGCCCTCGCGGGTGCGCCAGGAGGCTGAACGTCAAGCCAAGGCGGCGCGGACGGCGGCGACCAAAGTGGATTTCTTCACTCTGGTGCGCGGGGAAGACGAGATATGAGCGCCGTTCTGGACGAGGGCTTTGCCGATCTTGCCCGCGATTCGCAGCGCGTGTTTCGCGCGGCGATGAAAGCCATGTCGCGGCCGGGTTCGATCGTCGAAATCGATATCGCGCTGTTTCCGCCTGAGCCCTTGACGCCAGGCGCCGCGGCGCTGGCGCTTGCCCTTTGTGATTTCGAAACGCCGATCTGGCTCGACCCGGCGCTTTCCACCGAGGCGACGCGCGACTATCTGCGCTTTCACACCGGCGCGCCAATCGTCGATGCACCCGCCAAGGCCGCCTTCGCGTTTCTCGCGGATCCGCTCGGCCTTCCCGATCTGAACGCTTTTCCGTTGGGTTCGCTCGAATATCCCGATCGCTCGGCGACCTTGATCCTGCAGGTGCGCAGCCTGTCCACGAACCCGGGCTGGCGGCTGACCGGCCCCGGCATCGATGGCCAAGCGCAAATGGCGGTCGCTCCCCCGCCCACGGATTTCGTCGAGCGCCGGCGCGCCATTCAAATGTTGTTCCCGCGCGGCCTCGACTTCATTTTCGTCGCGGAGGCGCGCATCGCTGCGTTGCCGCGCACAACGCGGATCGAGAACTGACATGTATGTCGCGGTCAAAGGCGGCGAGCGCGCCATCGACAACGCCCATCGCTTGCTCGGCGCCAAGCGGCGCGGCGATCCGGCCGTGCCGGAGCTTTCGGTCGCGCAGATCGGCGAACAGCTTGGCCTGGCGGTCGATCGCGTCATGGCGGAAGGATCTTTGTTCGATCGCGATCTGGCCGCTTTGGCTATCAAGCAGGCGCGCGGCGATCTGATCGAGGCGATTTTCCTCGTTCGCGCCTATCGCACGACTTTATCGCGCTTTGGCCATAGCGAGCCGGTCGACACCGGCGCGATGGATATTTCGCGGCGCATTTCCGCGACATTCAAGGATCTGCCGGGCGGACAGGTGCTGGGCCCGACCTTCGACTATACCCATCGCCTGATCGATTTTTCGCTGATGTCGGAAGGGCCGACCGAACCACCCGCGATGGCGGCGCCTTCGGGCGCGGCGAGCCCGCGCGTGGCCAGCCTGTTGTCGGGCGAAGGCCTGATCGAAAAGGCGGCGGCCGTGTCCGATGGGGAGCCGGTCGGCGATCTGACGCGCGATCCGCTGGCTTTTCCGGCGGCGCGCGACCTGCGGTTGCAGAATCTCGCGCGCGGCGATGAAGGCTATCTTCTGGCGCTGGCCTATTCGACGCAGCGCGGCTATGGCCGCACCCATCCGTTCGTCGGCGAAATCCGCATCGGCGAGGTCGAAGTCGAGTTTTGGACCGAGGAGCTTGGTTTTGCCGCCCCGCTCGGCCGGGTTGAACTAACGGAATGCGAGATGGTCAATCAGTTCAAAGGCTCGGCCGAGGCGCCGCCGCAATTCACCACCGGCTATGGCCTCGTGTTCGGCCAATCCGAGCGCAAGGCAATGTCGATGGCTTTGGTCGACCGCGCTTTGCGCGCCGAGGAGCTCGGCGAGGACCTGACCGCGCCCGCGCAGGACCAGGAATTCGTGCTCTCCCATTCCGACAATGTGCAGGCGACAGGCTTCGTCGAGCATCTCAAACTGCCCCATTACGTCGATTTCCAGAGCGAGCTTGGCCTAGTGCGAATGTTGCGCGCCGAACATCGCGCGGCGTCTGAGGCGCGCGAGATCGTCGAGACGCGAAAGGCCGCCGAATGAACGACGCCACAGCCGCCGGCGGTCAGGCGACCGGCTATAATTTTGCTTATCTCGACGAGCAGACCAAGCGGATGATCCGCCGCGCGATCCTCAAAGCGATCGCCATTCCCGGCTATCAGACCCCGTTCGCCTCGCGCGAAATGCCGATGCCCTATGGCTGGGGCACCGGCGGTGTGCAGGTCACGGCGGCGATCCTTGGCCCCGAAGATGTGCTCAAAGTGATCGACCAGGGTTCCGACGACACCACCAATGCGGTGTCGATCCGCAAATTCTTCGAAAAGACCGCCGGCGTCGCGACCACCACGCGCACCGCGGAGGCGACCATCATCCAGACCCGCCACCGCATCCCCGAGACGCCGCTTGGCCCGCATCAGGTGCTCGTCTATCAGGTGCCGATCCCCGAGCCTTTGCGCTTTCTGGAGCCGCGCGAGACCGAAACGCGCAAGATGCATGCGCTGGCCGAATATGGCCTCATGCATGTCAAGCTATACGAGGACATCGCGCGTCACGGCCATATCGCGACGACCTACGCCTATCCCGTCAAGGTCGCGGGGCGCTATCTGATGGACCCCTCGCCGACGCCCAAATTCGACAATCCGAAAATGCATCGTTCGCACGCCCTGCAACTGTTCGGCGCCGGGCGCGAAAAGCGCATCTATGCGGTGCCGCCCTATACGGAGGTCGTCTCGCTCGATTTCGACGACCATCCCTTCGAGATCAATCGCTTCGAGCGCCCCTGTGCGCTTTGCGGGGCAGGGGACGTCTATCTCGACGAGGTGATTCTCGACGACAGCGGCCGGCGCATGTTCGTGTGCTCGGACACCGATTATTGCGAGGAGCGGCGCGCTGCCGGTCATCGCGGCGAAATGTCGGGCGACGCGCAAGTCATTGGCGAGGAGCCATGATCGGGCTTGAACAGCCCCTGCTCGCGGTCGAGGGCCTCAGCCGCTATTACGGCGCGCGGGTCGGCTGCCGCGACGTTTCGTTCGAACTCTATCCAGGCGAGGTTCTCGCGGTGGTCGGAGAATCGGGCTCGGGCAAATCGACGCTGCTCTCGCTCTTGTCGGCGCAGTTGGAGCCGAGCGCCGGCTCGGTCTCCTACCGAATGCGCGATGGCGTCATGCGCAATGTGACCGAACTCAACGAAGCCGAACGGCGATTGTTGATGCGCACCGATTGGGGCTTCATCCGCCAGGACCCGGCCGAAGGCTTGCGCATGAGCGTTTCGGCGGCCGCCAATGTCGGCGAACGCCTGATGGGGGTGGGCGCGCGCCATTACGGCGCCATTCGAGGCGAGGCCCTTTCCTGGCTCGATCGCGTCGAGATCGACGCCGATCGCATCGACGATCTGCCGAGGACCTTTTCCGGCGGCATGCGCCAGCGTCTGCAATTTGCACGCAATCTTGTCACCCATCCTCGCCTGATCTTCATGGACGAGCCCACCGGCGGTCTCGACGTCTCGGTGCAGGCGCGCCTACTCGATTTGCTGCGCGGACTGGTGTTCGATCTCGATCTTTCCGTGGTGATCGTGACGCATGACCTGGCGGTTGCGCGCATCATTTCACACCGCATCATGGTCATGCGATATGGCCAGGTGATCGAGACAGGCCTCACGGACCAGGTTCTGGACGACCCTAGCGAGCCCTATACCCAACTCCTCGTCTCTTCCGTGCTGCAGGTTTGAAATGATGAAGGCGGCCATCGTTCTGTCTGACGTGACGAAGACTTTCACCATGCATCTGCAGGGCGGCGCCCGCTTGCCGGCGGTGGCGGATATCAGTTTTGACGTCGGCTTTGGCGAATGCGTCGTCCTGCACGGACCTTCGGGCGCGGGTAAGTCGTCGATTCTCAAAATCATCTACGGCAATTACCGCTGCGATATCGGCCGCATCGCGGTGCGCGAGGGCGAAGTAGAGACGGATGTGGCGATCGCCGCGCCGCGCCGCATCCTCAGCTTGCGCAAACATACGATCGGCTATGTCAGCCAGTTCCTGCGGGTCATGCCGCGCGTCGGCACGCTCGACATCGTGGCGGGCGCCGCGCGCGAACAAGGCGCGAGCGCGCAGGAAGCCGAGACCCGCGCCGCCGCCATGCTGGCGCGATTGAATGTGTCCGAACGTCTGTGGCGCCTGCCGCCGGCGACCTTTTCGGGCGGCGAGCAGCAAAGGGTCAATATCGCGCGCGGCTTTGTCGCGCGCCATTCCATTTTGTTGCTGGATGAGCCAACCGCCTCGCTCGATGCGGCGAACCGCGCCTGCGTGGTCGATCTCATCGCGGAAAAGAAAGCGGCGGGCGTCGCGATATTAGGGATATTTCATGATGAGGACGTGCGCGCGCGCGTCGCCGACCGCGTTATCGCGCTGAAGATCGCCGCATAGCCTTTCTGTTGCTGAGCGCAGGATGCATCCTGCTTGAGGAGAAGACCTTGGATAGCCCGAATAGCTTCGTTCTGAGCAATGCCAGGATCGTGTTGGCCGACCGCGTGATCGAAGGCTTCGTTTGCGTCGCCGAAGGTCGCATCGTCGAATTTGGCGAAGGGCGCGGTCCCGAACTCGGCCTCGACATGAATGGCGACTATGTGCTGCCCGGCCTCATCGAACTGCATACCGACCATCTCGAGGCGCATATCCAGCCGCGCCCCAAGGTGCGCTGGGACACGATGTCGGCGATCCTCGCCTATGACGCGCAGATAGCGGCCTCGGGCGTGACGACGGTTTTCGACTCGCTTCGCATCGGGGCGGCCTCGCGGGCCGACGCGCTGTCCAACTATGCCGAGGAAATTGCCACGACGCTCGACGAAGCCAAAGCGCTCGACGTGCTACGCTGCGACCACCTCACCCATCTGCGCTGCGAGATCGCGACTCCCGATGTCGTCGAAGATTCCACGCGCTTCCTGGCGCGCCGAAAAGTGCATCTGATCTCGCTGATGGATCACACGCCCGGGCAAAGGCAGTTTCGCGATCTCGAAAAAATGCGCATCTATTACGCGCGTCACGGCTATGTCGACGACGCCAGCTTTGACGCTTTCGTCGTCGAACGGCTCGCCATGCACGGCGAGTTCGCAGTGGGGAATCGCAAGGCTCTGGTCGCCATGGCTCATCGCGCCGGCGTCGCGCTGGCCAGCCACGACGATGCGACCCACGAGCAAGTCGCCGAGGCGATCGCCGACCGCGTTTCGATCGCCGAATTTCCCACCACGCGGGAGGCGGCCGAGGCGTCGCACGATTCAGGGGTCAAAGTGCTTATGGGGGCGCCCAATATCGTTCGTGGCGGCTCTCATTCCGGCAATGTCGCGGCCCAGGAACTGGCCGAGGCCGGGCGGCTCGACATTCTGTCGTCCGATTATGTTCCGGCCAGCCTCATTCTTGCGGCGTTCGAATTGCCGCGCCTTGTCCCCGGGATCGATCTGGCCCATGCGCTGCGGCTGGTGACGAAAAATCCCGCCGAGGCGACGGGCCTGCAAGATCGCGGCGAGATCGCGTCGGGCAAACGCGCCGATCTCGTTCGCATTCGCTATGCCTCGGAGCGGCCGGTCGTGCGCTGCGTCTGGCGGGCGGGCGTGCGCGTGACCTGAAGGCCGGGAATAGCCCGCGGCATGAACGCCGGAGAACAACGTCTGGGTCCCGGATGCCTCGTGCTGGTGGTCGGGCCGTCGGGAGCGGGCAAGGACACGCTGCTCGCCATCGCCGCGACCCGGCTTGCCGCGCGCAAGCGCATCGTCTTCGGGCGCCGGATCGTCACGCGCGTGGCGGATGGGTTCGAAGATCACGACAGTCTGACCTCGGACGCCTTTGACGTCGCGCAAGCGCGCGGCGATTTCGCGCTGGCGTGGCGCGCGCACGGCCACGGCTACGGCGTTCCCTATGACGCGGCGCGGCGCGTCGAGGCCGGCGACACAATCGTGTTCAATGTTTCCCGCGCAATGATTGACGCGGCGCGGAAGCTTTTCGCGAGGGTCCGCGTGGTCTATGTGACCGCGCCGCCGGAAATTCTCGCCCGCCGCCTCGAGGCGCGCGGCCGCGACGGCGACATTGTATCGCGACTGGCGCGGGCCGAAGATGAGGCGCTTCGGCTCGACGCCGATCTGCTCATCGAAAACATCGGCGACCGTAACGTAAATGCCGGAATTCTCGCGGAGTTTCTCACGAAGACGCTCGCCTGACCGGTGCCTCCCTCACAGATGCGGCAACCAGACGTCGAGCACCGCGCAGCGTTTCTCCTCGCGCACGATGCGAAGGCCCTCGGCGATAGCGGCCTCGACTTCTTCGGGACGGTTGACGATGCGCGCGAAAGCGCCGCCGGCCGCTGCGGCGATCGCCGAATAATCTGGCGGCGGATCGAAGCTCGTGTCGACATCGTTGGCGCGGCTGGCGTAGCCGTGCGGATGGACCGCGAGCGCCGAATATTTCGGCGCCTTCCAGCCACGATTGTTGTAGACGACTTGCAGGAAAGGCGTGCGATATTGCCGCGCCATCCAGTGCACCGTCGAGGGCGCCGAAAACATGTAGGAGCCGTCGCCGGTCAGCGCGACGAATGTCTTGTCGGGCGCGGCGAGTTTCATGCCGATCGCGGCGCCGCCGTTCCAACCCAATGAGCCGCCGCCACTGGTGAACATCGTGCCGGGTTTTTGGCGGGCCATATGATCGCAAATCGCGGGGTAATTGGTGATGCCCTCGTTGACGATGACCGTATCCATGTCGACGTGACGGCGCACGCAAGCGGTCAGAAATTCGGGCGTGATGATTTCTCCGGGCGCCTCGAGGCGCGCGAGTTCTGTTGCCCGTAAGCGATGCTTTTGGCCATAATGGCGACGCCGCCGCTCGGCCGCTTCAGCATCGACGCCGATGCGATCGAGATGGGCGTTCAATTGGGTAAGCGAGGTCGCGGCGTCGGCGCGATAAGAGCCTTTCGCCTTGATATACCAAAGCGGCATCGATTCCTTCAGCGGATCCACATCGAGCATGTAGATCGACGCGCGATCGCTGGGCTTGTTGATCGTCGGAATCCACGGCACGTCGCTGTCGACGACAAGGACAAGATCGGCATCGGCCAGCGCGGCGTTCTGGAACGGATGGTTCCAATGATTGCCCTGATAAAGCTCGTCGTTATGGGGATAGTTGACGTAATTGGGCACCGATTCCAAGACGCCGACGCCAAGACGGTTGCAGAAGCGCATGAGTTCCTCGACCGCCGTTCGATTGCGGCCGAGATAAGAAGTGACGACGAGCGGCCGCTCCGCCTTTTGAAAGGCGTCAGCGAGGGTCTCCACGGCGTCGGCGGCAAGCGGCGTCGGCGCGATGGGCGACCAGTCGGCGACATCGATCGCGACGTTCGGCGCCTCCTCTTCCATCACTTCGCGAGCGCCGACGAGATAGACCGGCCCTTTGGGGTCGCTATGGGAAAATTGCATCGAGCGATGTACGATCTGCTTGATGTTGCGCCCGGTGCGAAACTCATTGTCGTATTTCATATATTGGCGCACGATGCCGCGCTGGTCGTAGACATCCTGAATCCATTGGATGAATTCGTTGCGGCTGCCGGTCATCTCGCCTTCTTGCGTGAAAGGCGACAGGCCGGCGAAGATGAAGATCGGAATGCGCCCCTTGGCGGCGTTGTGAACCGCGCCGCCCAGCGATTGGGTGCCGCATTCGACGTGAATGACGACGGCCTGGGCGCGGCCCGTCATCTGCGCATAGCCATGCGCGCAACTCATCGCGACCATTTCGTTCGGGCAGGTGACGACGGCGGGAATCTGCCGGCCATGCGCGCGCGCCTCGGCGATCGCCTCGACGAGGGCTGGGTGATCGCTGCCGAAATTGGCGAAAATATAGGAAACGCCCGCTTCCTGCAGCGCCTCTAGCATGGCGGTGCTGGCCGTATACATCAAAACGCCCTCCGATTTTCGCTCATTTGTTTCCTCGGCGCTCACACGCTCATGCCGCCGTCGACCATTAGCATGGCGCCGGTGGTGAAGCTGCTTTGGTCGGAGGCCAGATACAGAACCGATTGGGCGATTTCGTTGGGCGAGCCATGGCGGCCAAGCGGGATCATTTCGTTGAAGAAGGCCGCTCCGTCCGATGGATGAGTTTTCCCAGATCGGTTTCGACGGTCTGTTGAAAGCTGTTTTCGATTGGCCCGGGATGGACCGTGTTGACGCGGACGCGGCGCGGCGCCAGCTCCTTGGCGAGGCACCGCATCAATCCGATCTGCGCGTGTTTGGCGGTGATATAGGCGTAGACGCCGGGATCGCCGCGCATCGCCGCGACGCTTGAGGTGATGACAACGCTGCCGCCGTCATTCATACGCGGGGTCGCATATTTGCAGGCCAGGACGCGCCTTTGACATGCACGGAATAGACCGCGTCGAACACGTCCTTGGGATAGGCTTCGATCACCGCCACCACGCCAAAATTGCCGGCATTGCTGAAGAGGACATCGATCTTTCCCCAGCGCGCGACCGTCGTCGCGACGAAGCCGGTGACATCGACCGCCTTGGCGACGTCGGCTGCGGCGATCGCGACATTCTTGCCGCCCAGTCGCGCCGCCGCATCCGCCAGGGCCGCCTGCTTGAGATCGACCAGCATTACTTTGGCGCCCTCGTCGAGGAACAATCGCGCGCTCGCCATGCCGATGCTGCCCGCGCCGCCCGTGATAAGGCAGACCTTGTCCTTCAGCCGCGTCAATTTCACCTCCCCTTGGTTGTCTCTGTGCGCTCTTTAGATCGGCGCGGATCAAGCCGGCGTCCCGTTCGCATAGAGGATCAGGCCGCGATAGACGGCCGAATTGGCGGGCGTTGGGACGCCCAGTTGCAGGCCGAGCTTGTGCACCCGGCCCGACAGCCATTCGAGCTCCAGCGGCTTGCCGCGTTCGAGATCCTCGGCCATCGACGAGCGGGCCTACAAGTGTCGAGCGCGGTACGGATCGCCGGATCGAGCGCGGCGCTGGTCAGATGGCTGCCGGACGCTTTCAGATTGTCTTCACGCTAAGGTCGCCCAGAACCTGATGGCCTTCCGGGACGGCGGCGACACCGAGGCCCCGCACGATTTCGGGACGCAGGCCGGTGATGGTCCGTCCCTTGAGCACGACCTTGCCGCCTGACGCGGGCAGCGCGCCAGCGATGGCGAGCACCAGACTGCTCTTGCCGGCGCCATTGGCGCCGAGCAAAGTCGTGATGCGGCCTGGCTGGATATCGAGATCGACGCCATGCAGAACCTGCTTGCCGCCGCGCGCCACCGCGCGCCGCGGCATTCGGCAGCGCCGCGAAGTCGGCGCCGAGCCATGATCCTCTTAACCCAGGTCCTGAGCAATGCGTTTGAGGATGCGGATGAACTCGGTTTTGCCGTCGCCGACGATCTCGTCCAGCCTCCGGTCATGTTCCTGCGCCTGGCTAAACAGCGCGCGAACCATCGCCTCGCCGGCCGGCGTCAAAGTGAGAACGAAGCTGCGGCTATCGTTAACGGGGGCCCGTCGCTCGACAAGGCCTTGGCGCTCGAGCCCCTGCAACAAGGGCGTGATCGTCGACTTGTCGCGCGCGATGGCGCGCCCGAGTGCGGTCTGGTTGATGCCGGGATTGTTGTGAATGACCATCATCGCGGCAAAACGTCCCGGCTTCAAATCGAGACGTCCCGATCTTTGGGCAAAGCCGCGAAACGAGGCGTCCTGGGCAAGTCGGAGATGGAAGCCGATGAATCCGTCGAGCACGCCAATGGCGGCTTCGCTGGCGCCGCCACTGGGCCGCTCTGGCCTGGCGTGGGCCAGAGTCGGATCGGAAGCGACCGCTCGCGTGCGGCGGGATGCTGATTTGACCATATCGGTCTTCTGCCTATCCCCTGCGGCGCCGTCAATCGCCGCGCGGGAGGGCCGCGCGCCGAGCGACCTGCCGATCACGCGGCGGCCAAAACAGATCCATTGCGAAATTGGTTTGCCATCAAACTTGTCGCGCCTTATCCTTTGCGGCCATCGTACTAATTGGATCGCAAGCGTTCCAGCTCCTGGCCGCAACGCGACGCATCGTTTATGAATCTATAAATCGCGCCGGGGAAAAGCGGCGAAACCGGGAGGAAACCATGGACATCAGGTTGTTGATCAACGGCGATGAAATCGGCGCGGCGAACGGCGCGACATTCGAGCGGAACGATCCGTTCACCGGCAAGGTGGCGACAAGGGCGCCGGCGGGCGGCGTTGCCGACGCGAAGGCGGCCGTCGAGGCGGCTGCGGCGGCGTTTCCGGCCTGGTCGGAGGTTGGGCCCAACGAGCGGCGCAAGCTGCTTTTGAAAGCCGCCGACATCCTGCAATCCAAGGTCGCCGAATTCACCCGACTGGTGGTCGAGGAGACGGGCGCCACCGCCCCATGGGCGGGATTCAATGTGATGTTCGCCTGTAAAATTCTGCAGGAAGCCGCTTCGATGACGACCCAGGTCAGCGGCGAAGTGATCCCCTCCGACAAGCCCGGCACGATCGCCATGGCCGTGCGCCAGCCCGCCGGCGTCGTCGTCGGCATCGCGCCATGGAATGCCCCTGTGATCCTCGGCATGCGCGCCGTGGCTATGCCGCTCGCCTGCGGCAATACGGTGGTGCTGAAGGCCTCCGAACTATGCCCGGGCACGCATCAGTTGATCGTCCAGGCTTTCATCGAAGCGGGTCTGCCCAAAGGCGTGGTCAATGTCGTCACCAATGCGCCCGCCGACGCTGCGGCGGTCGTCGAGGCGTTGATCGCTCATCCCGCGGTCAAACGCGTCAATTTCACCGGCTCGACGCGGGTCGGGCGCATCATCGCGGAAATGGCGGGCAAATATCTCAAGCCGGTTCTGCTGGAACTCGGCGGCAAGGCGCCGCTGATCGTGCTCGACGACGCCGATCTCGACGGGGCGGTCAACGCCGCCGCCTTTGGCGCCTTCATGAACCAGGGCCAGATCTGCATGTCGACGGAACGCATCATCGTCGATGAAAGCGTCGCCGACGCCTTCGTCGCCAAGCTCGCCGCCAAAGCCTCCAAGCTCCCCGCCGGCGACCCGCGCGGCCATGTCGTGCTGGGCTCGATGATCGATCTCGCGCCGGCCGAGCGCATGGACGTCTATATCAAGGATGCGGTGGACAAGGGCGCCGTGCTGGCCTGCGGCGGCAAGCGCACCGGCACCGTGGTGGAAGCAACGCTGCTCGACAAGGTGACGCCGAAAATGCGGATTTATAACGAGGAATCCTTCGGTCCCGTCAAATCGGTGATCCGCGTCAAGGGCGTCGACGAAGCGGTGCGGGTCGCCAACGACACCGACTATGGCCTTTCCTCGGCGGTGTTCGGCAAGGACATCATGCGGGCGATGGCGGTGGCCAAGCGCATCCATGCTGGCATCTGCCACATCAACGGCCCGACCGTGAACGACGAGGCGCAAATGCCGTTCGGCGGCATGGGCGCCAGCGGTTATGGGCGTTTTGGCGGCAGGGCGGCGATCGCCGAGTTCACCGATCTGCGTTGGATCACCATCGAGGACCCGCAGCAGCACTATCCCTTCTGAATCGAGCGATCCTCGCGCGTGCGCGTCGCGGCGAAGGCTGGATCGCGGCGGCGCGGGTCTCACGAGGCCCGCAAGCGAAAGATCGGCTGCAGCGCGGCGTAAAGCGCGCGATAGTCGCGATAGGCGCGCTCGTAAACGGCGGCGTTGGCGGGATCGGGAAGGATGGTGTCGCCAAACCGCGCCAAGCGCCCCGCATCCGCCCAATCGACATTGCCGCCCGAGGCGACCGCGGCGACAAAGGCGGCTCCGATCGCCGAGCCATGCGCGGTTTCGACGAGCCGCACGGGCGCCTGAAGCACGTCGGCGACGATCTGCATCCAGACGCGGCTGCGCGTGCCGCCGTCCGAAGCGAGGAAGCGCTTCGGCCCATAGCCGATTTCGGCGAGCACCTCGACATGATGGCGAAAGCCGAAAGCGACCGCCTCCAGCAGCGCGCGCCAGAGATGGGCTTGCGTATGGCCGAGGCTGAGGCCGGTGAAGGCGCCGCGCGCGAGCGGGTCCTGGATAGGCGTCTTCTCGCCGAGGAAATAGGGTAGGCAGAGAACGCCGTCGCTGCCCGGCGGAACCGATGCGGCGAGCCGGTCGAAGGCTCGGTGTGGGCTCTCGCCGCGCTCATCCAGCTGCAGAATCCCCGCAAGCCAGTTGAGCGCCGAGCCGGAGGCCGCCATGCAGCCGTTGGGCGCGTATAGGCCGGGCACGAGATGATAGTCGAGGAACAGCCGCCAGTCGGGGCGCGCGACGTCGGATGCGACGACGATGTCGCCGGCGCCGCCGAATTTCAAAAGCACGTCGCCGGGATTGGCGAGGCCCGCCGCCAGCGCCGAGGCGATGTGGTCGGCGGCGCCGCCGAACACCGGCAGCCCTTCGGGCAGACCCGTTTCGGCGGCGGCGGCCGCCGTCACTTTTCCGAACACGCAATGCGAGATGTGCTTGGCCGGGAACGCGTCGCGGGCGACATGGGTGAGCGCGACGAGGTCGTCGCGGATCGCGTGATCGGCGAGATCAACGATGCCGGCCTCCAGCGCCCAGTTCTGCTCGACGCCGCGCAGATTCGTCAGCCGCCAGTTCACATAATCATAGGAGCCGAACACCGTCCGGATGCGCGAGAAGACGCCGGGCTCATGACGCTCCAGCCACCGCAGCTTGGTCGCGATGAGCTGCTGATTGATTCCATTGCCGGTGCGCGCCAGGAATGCGGCTTCTTCGACCTCAGAGGCGAGCTCGGCGACTTCGGCCGCCGCGCGACCGTCGCTCTGCTGGATGCTCGGCCGCAGGATATTGCCGGCGCCGTCGAGAAGGACGAGCGCGGGGACCATGCCGGTGACGCACACGCCGCGGATCGGTCCCGAGCCGCGCGGCAATGCCATAACGAGTTCGCGCAGGATCGAACAGCTGTTGCGCCACCACTCGGCCGGGTCCTCCTCGGCCCATCCTGGATGCGGCGAGGAAAGAAGCGTCGCGCGGGAGGCCACGGCGAGGATCGTATCGGGCGGCCCGATCAGGACGCCGATCGTCGAAGTCGTCCCGATATCGAGGCCGATGACGCAATCGCCCGCCACAATCCGCTCCCGCTGTCGCTTAACCGAGCTTGTCGACGACATCCATGAAGCGCTTCACCCGCTCGCTGTCGACGACGTTCCAGGTGTCGCCGTCGATCTTGAAATGAGTGCCGATGACGCAGCCGTCGGCGATCGCAAAAATTTCGCGAACATTGTCGATGCGCACGCCGGTATTGGCGAAGAGCGGCGTGCCGGGGACGGCCTCGCGCACCTTTTTGAGGTCGGAGGCGTCGACCGCATGGCCGGTCAACGGACCCGACACAAGGATCGCGTCGGCGAGCGAGGAGAATACCGCGCTCTTGGCGCGCAGCTCGATCGGCCGGCTGTCGAGCGAGGAAGCAAATTCGGCATTGATGTTGAAGAGCAGTTTCAGGTCGGGCCGGCCAAGGTTGCGGCGAAGCGCCAGCGCGTCGGCGGCGTTGGGCCGCCACAGGCCCATGTCGGAGGCGAACAGGCCGGTAAATATTTCGCGCGCGAAAGCGGCGCCAGTCGCGCAGGCGATCGCGACGCTCGCCGAAGGGTCCCAGAGATAGTTGACGCCGAACGGAACCTTAAGCGAAGGTTTGATCGCCATCACGACCGCGGTCATCGCGGCAAGGGCTTCGGGCGTTGCAGAAAAACGGTAGGGACGGTCGTTCTCGTTGCCGAACATGATCGCATGCACGCCGCCCTGCTGCAGTTTTTCGACGTCGCGCGCGACCGCTTCGATGAGCCGATCCATGCCGCCGTCGGCGTCGTAGAGCGGCGCGCCGGGAAGCGCGCCGATATGGGCCATGGCGATAACGACTTTCGCTCGCGCGCTGAAGAAATCGAAAGGCATCGCAGAATCCTCTTTGATTTGGAGGTTGATTAGGCGGTCGCCGAAGTCTCGACCGAGTTGGCGATTACGATCTTGACATTGACGCGCGCGAGAGCGTCGGCGAGATGGCGGGGCGGCGGGCTGTCGGTGACGAGCGTGGCGACGCGGCCAAGATCGCATACTTTGGACACCGAGCGATGATCGAATTTCGATGAATCGCAAAGCACGATGACCTCATCGGATTGCTCGATGAAGACGCGCTTGATCTCGGTATCCTCGGGCGAATAGTCGAAGAACCCGTCCTCGATCACGCCGGAAACGCCCAGAAACAGTTTGGCGACATAGAACTGGCGGATCTGCTTGATCGGGTTCGAGCCGACGACGGACAGTTCGGGACCACGCACCAGGCCGCCGAGCACGTGAACCGGGCAGCTTCTGCGTCCCAGCACGGCCGCCGCATAAAGATTGCTGGTGAACACCGTGATGTCCTGGCGGCCGGCGATCTCTTCTGCCAGCGCCAGCGTCGAAGTGCCGACGTCGATGCCGATGGATTCTCGGACTCCGATCAGCTGGGCCGCCGCCCGCGCGATCGCCGCCTTGGCGGCGGCGTTTTGACGGCGGCGGCTCGAAAAGGCCGGCTCCGTCGCATCGAACACTTCGCGGCGGCCGATGCCGACGGCGCCGCCATGGGTGCGCACGAGCATGCCTTTGTCCTCGAGCGCCCAAAGGTCGCGGCGGATCGTCATGTCCGAGACGGCGAAAGTCGTGGCGATTTCGGAGACCGAAACAAAGCCGTTGCGGTCGACGAGGCCGAGAATGCCGGCGTGACGCGCGCCGGCGGGGATGCGCCGGAACTCGATGCCGGCGTCTGTGATCAGGGGAGCGGCGTTGCGGTTCATTTGTCGACACCTTACGAGCGATTACGATCGTATGAGAACAAAATCGATAAGTCGAGAGCGCCGACGGGTTGAGCTTCCACGCAACCTGTGAAAATCTGAAATGATCGACAGGAGCGGGACGAATGGGCGACGTGTTTGACCTCGAAGGCCGAAGGGCGATCGTCACGGGCGGCGCGCGCGGCATTGGCGCGGCGATCGTGCGGGCGATGGCGCGCGCCGGCGTCCGCGTGGCGATCGCCGACCTCGATCTTGCCGCGGCGCAGAGCTTGGCCGAGGAGGTCGGGGGCGGGGCCGCCGCGTTCGAGATCGACGTTCGAGATCGCACATCGACAGAGCGGGCTTTCCAAAGCGCCATCGGCCATCTGGGCGCGCTCGACATTCTTGCCGCCAATGCCGGGGTCTCGACCATGCGCCGCGCCGTCGAAATTACCGACGAGGAGTGGGATTTCAATCTTGCGGTCAATGCGCGCGGCGTTTTCCTCAGCAACCAGATTGCGTGCCGTTATTTTCTTGAGGAAAAGCGCGCGGGAGCCATCGTCAACACGGCCTCGCTCGCCGGCAAGGTCGGCGCGCCGCTGCTCGCCCATTATTCGGCGAGCAAATTCGCGGTGCTAGGCTGGACGCAGGCGCTCGCGCGCGAAATGGCGCCCCATGCGATCCGCGTCAACGCGGTATGCCCCGGCTTCGTGCGCACTTCGATGCAGGAGCGCGAGATCGTCTGGGAGGGCGAATTGCGCGGCATGGCTCCGCAGGCGGTGCTGGCGGAATATGTGTCGTTGACGCCGATGGGGCGCATCGAGGAGCCGGAAGATGTCGCCGACGTTGTCCTGTTCCTCGCCTCCGACGCCGCGCGTTTCATGACGGGGCAGGGGATCAATGTCACTGGCGGCGTGCGGATGGACTAAGGTCGCGTAGACGCGATGGTCGCGGTCAACGCTCCGTCGCGCGCGACGACGCGACCGCTTTTCATTACCAGCGCGCGTGGGGGATGGGCGGCGACCGCCTCGGCGATTGAGCCTGCGGGGATTGCGACAAGATCGGCCTTGGCTCCGCTCCGCAAACCGTGATCGGTAAGACCTAGAACCTGAGCGGCCGCGCCATTGGCGAGATGGAACGCAAGTTCGAGATCGGAATCGGCGAGCAAGCCCTGGCGATAGCCGATCAGCATCGCGCGCTCGAGCATGTCGCCATTGCCATAGGGCGACCAGGCGTCACGAATATTGTCGGAGCCGGCGAACACGCGCACGCCGGCCGTGATGAGCCGCATGACCGGCGGCATCGGGACCGGGCCCGGGCCGTTGGTCATGATCGCGATGTCGGAGCGCGCCAGCGCCTCGGCGGTGCGCCCGAACGCGGCGTCGTCCACGGCGCCAAGTGCGAAGGCATGGCTGACGGCGACGCGGCCGGCGAGCCCCGCCGCCAAGGCGCGCGCGGCGATCTGGCGCAATTCGAAGCAGCCAAGCTCGCCCGGATCGTGCAGGTGAATGTCGAGGCCAACCCCGCGCCGCTCGGCGATGGCGAAAATCGCGTCGAGATGCGCGTCGATGTCGTCGTCGATGCCCGCCGGATCGAGGCCGCCGACGAGATCGGCGCCCTCGCGGATCGCGTGATCGAGCAAATCCTTGACGCCGGGATCTGCGATGATTCCGCTTTGCGGAAAAGCGACGATCTGGATGTCGAGGAGATCGCGCGCCGCTTCGCGCATGCGGAGCAAAGCATGCAGGCTGGACAGGCCGATTTCCGTGTCGATGTCGACATGGGTCCGCAGCGCCGTCGTGCCATAGGCGACGACCTGCTCAATGAGGCGCCGCGCGCGCTCTTCGACGGGATAGCGCAATTCGCGCCGCAGCTCCTTCTCTCGCGCGATGCGCTCGCTGACCGTGTCGCCGGCGCGATGGGGCTGGAACGGCAGGCCGATGAGCGTCTTGTCGAGATGGATATGTCCGTCGACCATGCCGGCAACGAGCAGCGCGCCGTTAAGGTCGATCCGCTGCGCGTCGGCGAGCGCGGGAGCACCCGCTTCGGTCAAGGCGGCAATGCGGCCGTCCTTGAGACGAACGTCGACGCGGCGGCCGTCGGCGAGAAGCGCATTGGCGAGAAGGCTCGGTGTCACGGCCACTGGCGTCACGGGATCAACTGGACGCGGCGCGCCGCGACCACTTGATAGAGCCGGTCGCCGAACATTCTGAATTCCTCGCGGGCCGAGAAGACGAGGCTCAGATCATGCTCGTCGTCGGAGCGCGCGGCGGCCGCCTCGATCGAGGGCCAATCCGGGCACGGCAGACGCCGCCACTCGTCGAGCGCGCGCGCATCGGGCAAATCCGCAAAGCCGATCTTGGGATAAAGCGCCGCGATCGCTTGCCAGAAATAGCGCAACGCAAGGTCGGGGTCGGGCGTGACGGGTTCGAGGAGCCGGAGCCAGTGGCAGCCGGTGACGGCATGCAGAGCACAAAAATCCATCGTTCCGGCATGGAGCGCAAGCGAAGCCGCGCGCATGCGCTCGAATGTGCCGGGGCCGACGGCGAGCCAATCGACGAGGGGGCGAAATTCCGGCTTGGCCGCCACCGCGCGCATGAAATGCCAGAGAAGATCGAGGTCGGTCTCGACATGATGGAACGATTCGACCCCCCGCATGCGCAGAAGGATTTCGGCGGGGTCGTCGGTCGTTGGCGCCGCGTCGGTGGCTTGGCCGAGTTCCAGATAGGTCGCCGCCCAATAGCCGAGCGCGGTTGAGATCTCGGCCGCATCCGCGCGCATCACGCCATAGGCAAGCCGCATCAGGCCATGGGTGGCGCTCGCCGCAAGGCCGGGAAGCAGCGTCGGCAGATAGGCGGCGATCGCGGCGCGGTCGCCGAGGCGCCCCACCTCGCCCTGAAAGAACGAACGATAGTCGCTCTCGCTGGCGCGATTCCCGAGCGCGGCCGACCAGTTCGCGCGCTCGATCGGCGCGAGGGGCGGCGGTGCCGGCGGAAGATGGTTCGCATCGCGATATCTAGCGAAATATTCGCGCAGCCGCGCAGCCGAGGCGCCCAGCCCATGCAGGGCGACCAGCACCATCGGTAGGTGGTTGGCGAGAAGCACGGGAAATTCGGCGCTGAACCGCCGCCCTTCGGCAAGCAGCCGTTCCAGCTCCGCCTCGCCGCGCGCGGCTTGGCGAGTTTCAGTTCGCAGAGCCAACGCCATTGGGCGCCTCCATTACGAATTCGTCGGCGCGAAAATGCGTCACATCATAGCGCATCAGGCCTTCGATATGTTCATCGGCGTCTTCGAGAAAAAAGCCTCTCGCGATGCCGGCGACGATTTTCGGCGCTCCATATTTTAGGCCGGTCACGCCGTTGCATACCGGGCCGAGGCTCGGCACCGCGCCATTGTTGAAAATATGGATGCGGCCAAGATAGGGCGCGGCGCCGGGCGTGCGTTCGGTGAGCTCGAAAGCGTGGCCGAGATAGGGATAGCGCGCGAGTTGAGCATCTTCTTCGCCGGGCGGCGGCGTGAAGCGATCACTCCACAACGCGATCTGTTCGATGAAGCCGGCAAGTTCAGGCCGGCGCGCGAGATCGGTCTCGAAGCCCGTGCCAAGCAGAATATGATCGAAGCTCCAGTTCGCCTCGGCGGTCTCGATGCGAATGCGCGTCCCCGCCATCGCCACGCGCCGCCAGGGCGCGCCCATCGCGAGACGGAAGCCCGGATGGCGCGCGGCGCGCTCGAACATATCCTGGGTTGGCGGCGGTTGCAGTTCGAAGAAGCGGCGCATGAAGCGCCAGCGCCGCGCATCGTCGAGTTCGGAGAAGCCGGTGAGGAAGCCGGGAAAATTGGCCCAGGCGAGAGCCTCCGTCTTAGGCAGTTCGCGGCGGCGCGCGAAAACGACCACGGAGCGCGCGCCGTTCTCCAGCGCGCTCGTCGCCCAATCGAACGCCGAAGCGCCGGCGCCGAGCACCCCGATGTCGCGGCCCGAAAACACGGCGGGGTCGATCTCGGCGGCGCTGTGGGTGTAGCGATCGGGCGCCAGCGTCGCGGCGATCAATTCCGGGACGTGGGGACGCCCGCTTCGTTCGAGCGCCGCGGTTCGGGGCGTAGCAATCTTATTCATGCGGCGCCGATTCCTCTGCAAGGTTCGAAGAGCGACCATGAACGCTTCCGCCGAAAGAGAGAACAGAAAACCGCCCATTTTCGTCGTTTGTCTAGAGCCATCAGAGGCAAACGAACACGAAGCAAACGAACCCGTGAACATTTGAGGCTAAACGCATAATAAACCAGCAGGATGCCTTTCGTTAGACCGGCAAGCAGACGCCTAAACCGTGTGGACATTACTTTGGAAACGCGCGATGCTGCGGTTAAGAACGTGTATTCTATGCACGATCTTATGTTTTGCCAACATCATAGCACCGAGGGGATGTTCGATGAGTAAGCGATGGATATTTGAAATCGCTGCGGCGGTTTCGCTTGCCGCGCTGGCGCCGGCCAGCGCAGCGGACAAGCCGTATGACGGCGTCACGCTGACGCTCGCCTCGCAAAACGATCAGTTCGGCGCTGTCATGGCCGATCTCGCGCCGAAATTCAAAGAGGCGACCGGAATCACGGTCAAGGTCGACATTCTCAGCTATCCCGAGCTTCTCACCAAAGTGACCGCCGATTTCGTCGGCCACACCAAAGGCTACGATCTCTTGACGATGGACAATGTCTGGTCCGGGCAATTTGCCGAAAGCGGCTATTCCGTCGACCTGACCGATTGGATCAAGCGCGACGCGGCCGAGATCAATGTCGGCGACATTTACCCAGTGCTGATGTCCTCGCTTGGCGGTTACAAGGGCAAACAGATGGCGTTTCCGTTCGCCGGCTACGCCAATGTGCTGGCCTATCGCACCGATCTCTATGCGGCCGCAGGCTTGAAGCCGCCCGAGACGATGGAGGACATGGTCGCCAACGCCTACAAGCTTACTGTCCCGCCCAAACAATATGGCTTCGTCGCCAACGGCCAGAAGGGGCCGGCCGTCGCGCAAGACTGGATGCAATATAACAACGAGATGGGCGGCTCGATCCTCGACAAGGACGGCAAGCCGGCGCTGAACTCGGACGCCAACATCAAGAGCCTCATCGTCTACAAGGCGCTGTTCGACAAGGCCGCGCCTCCCGGCGCCGCTGACTACGACTGGGGCGGGCGGGAGGAGAGCTTCCGCCAGGGCCTGGCCGCGCAGATGCAGACCTGGTCGGTCGGCGCGCCAGGCTATTTCGATCCCACGATGTCGAAAGTCGTCGGCAAGGTAGCCATTACCGTGGCGCCGCCCGGCAAGGGCCAGCCCAAGAAATATGGCATCGGCGGCTGGGGCATGGCGATCAACGCGGATATCGATCCCAAGCAAAAGGAAGCCGCCTGGCTGTGGATCAAATGGCTGACGAGCCCCGCCATCCATAAGGAGTTCAACCTGCGCGGCGCGGGCAGCTATCTCAGGATCAGCGAAACGCATGATCCGGAGCTTCTAGCCAAATATCCCTTCCTCACCGTCATCGACGAAGTGTTCGCCAATGGCGATGGCGAATATCGTCCGCGCATTCCGCAATATCCGCAGATCCAGGATGTGCTCGGCACCGCCGTCAACGCCGTGCTGATCGGTAATGCGGATCCCAAGAAGGCTCTTGACGGCGCGCAGGCGGAAGCTACGAAACTCTTCTGACAAGGAAGGGACTTCCTGACAGGGAAGGGACTTGGCGATTGGCCGTCGCGCCAGCAGACCGCGTTTTGAGGGACGGCCGGGCCTATGGTCCGGCCGTCGCTGTTCCTGTGGCGCGTAAACTCACGTATCGGCGAAAGCGGCAAATCTTTCTCGTTCTCCTGGGTGCGCCCGCGCTGATCTATGTGCTGGCGATCGCCATCTGGCCGCTCGCGCAAGGCGTCAGCTACAGCTTCTACGATTACAGCCTGCTGCGGCCGGCCCGGACGGCCTTTATCGGCTTCGACAATTATCGCGCTTTATGGGCCAACGAGGCGGCGCGCCATTCGATCCTCACCACGGCGATCTTCACCGTCGCCGCGGTCGGCATCGAATTCCTGCTCGGACTGGGCCTGGCGCTGCTGCTGTGGCGCGACAGCCCGTTCCAGCGCGCCTGCCTCGCGCTGCTACTGATCCCGGTGACCGTGACGCCGGTCGTCGTTGGCCTCGTTTTTCGCGCGCTGCTGGCCGCCGACTACGGCCTGCTCGGCTATTATTTCTCGGCCTGGGGGCTGTCCAATCCGCGCGGCTTTCTTGGCGATCCCGGCACGGCCTTGCCGACGCTGGTCGTCGTCGACGCCTGGCAATGGACGCCCTTCATGGCGCTGATCCTGCTGGCCGGCCTCAAATCGCTGCCGACCGACATTCTGGAGGCGGCCGAGGCCGATGGCGCGACGCCGCTCCAGCGCTTGCGCATCATCGTCCTGCCGATGCTGTTGCCGGCGATTTTTCTCGCGCTTGTGCTGCGCACGATGGACGCGTTTCGCGTCTTCGATATTTTCTTCTCGACCACCAATGGCGGACCGGGCGACGCCACCAATGTGCTGATGATCTATGCCGTGAAGGAGGGCCTTGAATTCTTCAATGTCGGCTTCGCCTCGGCGATCGCCAATTTGATGATCATCTGCGTCGCGATTTTCTCGGTTGCGTTCATCGCGCTCGTGCGGCGCGCCGATAAAAGGGCGAACGAATTGTGAGCCGGACCGCCTCCACCCGGATATTGCTGAGCGAGCGAAGCGCGCTCGTCGTCATCGTTGCAATCTTTCTGGCGCCGATCGCCTGGATGATCTCGACCGCCTACAAGCCGGCGCGCGACATATTCAGCATTCCGCCGACCTTTCTGTTCACGCCGACGCTCGCCAATTTTAACGGCGTTTTCCGCTATTTCGACCTGGCCCGTCTCCTCGAAAGCAGCCTCATCATCAGCCTTGGCTCGGCGGCTTTGTCGCTGCTGATCGGCGTGACGGCCGGCTTCGCTTTGGCGCGCGCGCGCACGAAATGGGCGATCGGCATCGCCTATTTCTTCCTCGCCGTGCGCACCGTGCCGCCGGTGGCGACGCTGCTGCCTTTCTACATGATGATGCGCGACATCGGGTTGCTCGGCACCTGGTGGGCGGTGATCCTGCTCGACACGACGCTCAACACCGCCTTCGTCGTGTGGATGATGTTCTCTTACTTTCGTTCCCTGCCCAAGGAGATGGAGGAGGCGGCGCTGACCGACGGCTGCACTTTGTTCGGCAGCTTCTGGCGCGTTGCCTTGCCGATGGTGAAGCCCGGCATGGTGGCGAGCGCGCTGCTCTGCCTCATGTTCAGTTGGAACGACTTCCTCTTTTCGTCCTTCCTGACCCGGGCCGACAGCAAGCCGATCTCGGTGGCGCTGCTGACCGCCTATGGCACGAAGGACATCACCTGGGGGACATTGGGCGCGCTCGCCCATTTCTCGACGATTCCGATCGTGCTGATCGCGCTGCTGCTCAACCGCTATTTCGTCCAAGGTCTGACGCGCGGCGTCAATTGACCGCGCTTAAGACCGGCCGGGCGCCGATCGCGAGGCCAGTGCGCCGATCGAACAGATGCAGGCGTTCGAGGTCGATAGCGATCGGCAGCCGCTCGCCTTCGCGGACCGAAGCAAAACCGTTGACCATGGCCCGCACCCGCGCGCGATCGCTGCGCTGAACGAATTCGGCGGTCTCCTCGCCGAGGCCTATGCCGTCGCCGTCGAGGCGCGGCGGCGGCGCGTCGACGTCGAAATGGACGAGCAACGAGGCGCCGAGATCTTCGACAAACGCGACGACGCCCATCAGCGCTCCCTGCGTGGGATCGTTGGGCGCGCCGACGGTGAGCGATTCCGGGCGGATGCCGACGGCCACCGTCCGACCGACATAATCGGCAAGGGCGGCCTTGCGCTCAAGCAGGGCAGGGGGCAGCCGCACGCGTTCGCTCGCCAGCGCCAATTCATAGCCATTGTCGCCGGCAAAGATTTTGCCTTCGATCAGGTTGATGGCGGGCGAGCCGATGAAGCTCGCCACGAAAAGATTGGCCGGCTCGTGATACAGCAGGCGCGGCGGCCCGAGCTGCTGCAACACGCCGCGGTTCATCACCGCCACGCGGTCGCCCATCGTCATCGCCTCGACCTGATCATGCGTCACATAGATGGTGGTGACGCCAGTCATCTTTTGAATCCGCGCGATTTCGACGCGCATCTGGACGCGCAGCCGCGCGTCGAGATTGGACAGAGGCTCGTCCATCAGGAAGGCGTGCGGTTCGCGCACGATGGCGCGGCCCATCGCGACGCGTTGGCGCTGACCGCCCGAAAGCTGCGCCGGCTTGCGATGGAGGTAATCGGAGAGTTCGAGAATTTGCGCGGCCGCCTCGACCTTGGCGGCGATCTCATTCTTCGGGATGCCCCTGACGCGCAGGCCAAATCCGATATTATCGGCGACGCTGAGATGCGGATAGAGAGCATAGCTCTGGAACACCATTGCGATATTGCGATCGCGCGGCGACAAGTGGTTGGCGACCGTCCCGCCGACGAGAATATCGCCCTCGCTGATATCCTCGAGGCCGGCGACCATCCGCAACGCCGTCGACTTGCCACAGCCGGATGGGCCCACCAGCACGAGGAATTCACCATCCTCGATTTGCAGATCAAGCGAGCGCACCGCATGCAGTCCGTCCGGATATTGCTTGCTGACGTTTTTGAAGACAATTTGAGCCATTGCGCCTTGACCGATCCTCGCGAAATTTTCGTAGCGGATCGTGACATGTGCGCTTCACGCGGTCAAAGCGCGAAGTCGTTCTTGCTCGCAATCGGCGCCCATGGCACAGTTGACCGTCGGCGTCGCGCCCCGGGTTCAGTCGGGTGGGGATCGCCGCATGGGAGGATATCGAATGCTCAGGAGACTGACTCTACTCATTTGCGGGGCGCTTCTTGCGCTCGCGCCATTGACCGCGCAGGCCAAGACTTATTTTTGGATCTCGCACGGTTCGCCCGCCGATCCCGTCTGGACCTATTTCCTCGCCGGCGCCAATCAATGGGCGAAGGATACGGGCAATACCGTCAAGACTTCGTTCCACAACGGCGATGTCGCTTCGCAACAGGAGGCCGTGCGTTCGGCGATCGCCGCCAAGGCGGACGGCATCGTCACCACCAGTCCGGACCCCGGAAGCCTTGTGCAGGTCGCCAAGGAAGCCAACGACGCCAAGATTCCGATCATCAATTTCAACACGCCCGATCCGAAGGCGAGCTTCAACGCCTATGTCGGCGGCGACAATGTCGTGTTCGGCCGGCATTGGGCGCAATATCTCGTCGACAAGGGCCTAGTGAAAGCCGGCGACTTCGTCTGGATGCCGGTGGAAGTGCCGGGCGCGACCTATGGCGTCCAGGAGACCGAAGGCATTTCGAGCGTGTTCAAGCCGCTCGGAATCACCTGGGAAGTGACCGAGACGACGCTCGACCAGGGCGAGATCATCACCCGCATGGCCGATTACCTCACCGCCAACCGCAAGAAGATCAAGGCGATCATCAGCCTTGGCGATCTTGCCGACGGCAGCATCAAGCGGGTGTTCGACCAGGTGCATGTCAAGCCGGGCGAAATCCCGGTCGTCGGCTGGGGCAATTCGCTCGACACGACCCAGGAAGTGCTCAACGGCTATGTCAACGCCGCGCAATGGCAGGACCCGCAGGCGACCAGCTATGTCGCTCTGTCGCTCGCGGCCATGGCCGCCAGCGGCATCCCGCCGGGGTTCAACATCATCACCGGCGCGCTCTATGAAAAGGACAAGGCGTCGGTCTACGACCATATCCTGTCGGGCAAATAAGCCTCTGACGCGGGCGTTCGCGGCTCCCCGGTCGCGAACGCTTTTCTTTGACCGGCTGACCAGGGGTCAGTTTCGCGCGCGATCGGCAGGCTCATTTGGAACAACGCTCTCTCATCCAGCGCGCGATCGCGCGGCCCGAATTTGGGCCGCTTGTGCTGCTGCTCATCGAACTCTTCGGATTCTGGGCGATCAACCCTGACTTTTTGTCGGGCCAGAACATCAGCAATACGCTGGCCTTCACGGTCGAACTCGGCCTCATCGCGCTATCGATGACGCTGCTGATGACGTCGGGCGAATTCGATCTTTCCGTCGGGTCGCTGTTCGGTTTCTCGCCGGTGCTGATGTGGACTTTGTTCAACGCCGGTCTCACTTCGCTGGAGGCGGCATTCGTGATCGCCTTGGTCGTGGCCGCGCTGATCGGCCTCGTCAACGGCTGGTTCGTCACCCGGCTCAAGATCCCCTCGTTCCTGGTGACGCTCGGCATGCTGCTGGTCGTGCGCGGCACGGCTTTATTCGTCACCGACGGCTTCCCGCAGCGAACCTGGAGCGCGGGCGGCCATTGGCTCGCGCAGGCGCTGGTCGGCGATTTCTATCTCGGCGGCTTTCGCATCTATATGTCGCTGTTCTGGTTTATCGGCGCCGCGATCGCGCTCAATTACGTGCTGACCCAGACCAAGGCGGGCAATTGGATATTGGCGACCGGCGGCAATGCCGGCGCGGCGCGGGCGCGCGGCGTCAATGTCGACCGCACGAAGGTCGCGCTATTTGTCCTCTCCTCGCTGATGGCCTCGCTGGCGGGCGTCATCAGTTCGATCCGCACCTCGGCCGCCAATCCCAACAGCGGCACGGGTTATGAGCTGGAAGTGATCGCCATGGTCGTCATCGGCGGCACCGCGTTGACGGGCGGGCGCGGCACGATCATTGGAACGGTGCTCGGCATATTCATCCTGCGCGTGATGCGCAACGGCATCGTGCTGATCGGCGTGCCGGGGCTCGCCTATAATATTTTCATCGGCGCTATCATTCTGGGGATGATGGCGCTCCACTCGTGGCTGGAACGCAGACACCAGGCGGGGACTTAGCCGATGGCCGATGATCTCATCCGCATGGAGCATATCAGCAAGTTCTACGGCCGCGTCCAGGCGCTGGAAGACGTCAACCTGCGGGTGACGGGCAGCGAGATCGTCGGGCTGCTCGGCGACAACGGCGCGGGCAAGTCGACGCTCATCAAGGTTCTGTCGGGCGCGGTGCCGACGACCAGCGGCGACATTTATGTGCGCGGGCGCAAGGTGAAGATACGCAGCACCACCGATGCGATCGCGCAAGGGATCGAGACGATCTATCAGGATTCGGCGCTCGTCACGCAATTGTCGATCGCCCGCAACCTGTTTCTCGGCCGCGAGCCGATCAAGGGACCACGCTTCCTCAACCGCATGGACCATGCGCTGATGGAAGAAGTCGCGCGCGATCTCTTGAAGAAAGTCGGCATCGGCAAGGACATTCCGCCGGCCACGCCCATCGGCTCGCTATCGGGCGGCGAGCGCCAGGCGGTGGCGATCGCGCGCGCGATGCATTTCGACAGCGACCTCATCATCCTGGACGAGCCGACCAACAATCTGGGCGTCGCCGAGACGCAGGGCGTGCTGCGCTTCGTGCGCAACGCGCGCGATTCCGGCCATTCCTGCATCTTTATCGCCCATAACATCCACCACGTCTTCCAGGTCGTCGACCGCATCGTCGTCATGCGGCGCGGCAAGATCGTGGCCGATGACATTGACCCCAAGCGCACCAGCGTCGCCGAGGTCGAGGCGGTGATTACAGGAGGGTGAGAGGGCCGTCATTCCACTCTACCCGCCAATTGACGCCGCCGCCCGGGTCGCAGACCCGTCAGTGGTCGTCAGATCGCCTGTTTCCGTCGAAGTCGAACATGTCCATCATGTCGCCGATCGCCGGCGAATTGACGGGGACGTAGGGACTCCGATCGGTGAGGGGATTTGGCAGATTGTCACGGCTGCGGTTGGTGATCGGTTTGAGACCCCAGTTCCTTTCGAAGAATTTCAGCGTCGAGACATGGTCGGTATAGCTGTGCGAGATATGACCGCCCTTGCTGAACGGCGAAACGACGATCATCGGAATGCGCGTGCCGTCGCCGAAGAAATCGAGCGGCTGCACATAGCCGGAATCCCAATATCCGCCGCCTTCGTCGAACGTGACGAAGATCGCCGTATCCGACCACAGCTTGGGATTGGACTTCACCAGATCGACTATTTTTTTGGTAAAGCCTTCGAACAGATCGAGCTTGGACGACGCGGGGTGTCCATCGACAAGGCCGCTTGGCTTGACGTAAGACACCGACGGCAACGCGCCGCTTTGTATGCCTGCATAAAGCGCCGTGGTGTCGAGCAAGTGTTTCGTGCGCTCACCAGTATTGGTCATGATCGACGTCGAATACTGCGCCCAGTTGCAAATGTTGCAATATACGTCGGCCGCGTTCTTTTGATATTTGTCTGTCAGATAGAGACTGAACTGGTCGCCGTAATACGCCCAGGATATCTGCTTGGCTGTCAGTGCGTCGCCGATATTGCGTATGCTCGACGGCGGAATCGTATAGACATAATTGTGCGGGTTTGCGTCCGTGTAGGCGTCAGAGCCGTCGCCGAAGTAGCCGGGGTTGTAATTGTTGAGGAGATAATAGCGCCCGGCCTCGCATCGGGAAGCGACTTTGCGCTCGAGCGAATTGAGATAGTTCAGGACGGCGGGAACGCCGGGCTGCGCGGGATCGGAGCAATCGCTGTAGGACCCGCCGCCGTAATTGGCGGCCGGAGGCGCCGCGGTGGGGCTGCCCGAACCGCCGCCATAACCATCCTCGGTATAATAATTATTGGTGCCGGGCTGCGGATTCGGATTTTCGATTTCGCTAAGCGCCGTGGAATGGCCGGGCAGCGGCGTGCCGGGCATGGTCGGATCGACGCCATTGTTGGGCGGCGTCATGGGATTGCCAGCGCCATCGCTGAACCAGATCGCGTCGCCGGTGCCCAGCATGACGTGGTTGGCCCCGGTGCCGCCGTTGACGGCCTGATGATAATTGTCGCTCATCGTATAGGTGTCGGCGAGTTCCTTGAGATACGGCGCATCGCCGCGCTGGACGTTGTAGAAGCCCATCGAAGTCGAGCCTTCGCCCGTCGACGTATTGGAGAATCCCGTCGGTTGCGCCTTGCCGTTGGAGCCGGCGCCGATCGTGACTTCGACCCACGGAAACAGATCGCGGGCGCAGCCCGACCCGTTATGAGCGGTGGCGGCGGCGGCGTCGCAGTCGAGCTGTTGCCACATCTGATAGAAGCGATGCACAGGGCTCGCCGCATAGGCGTCATAGGGGAAATTCTTCGACGTAATCTGGAACGGCCCCGGGGGAAGAGTGCTCGCATCCTGGCCGTCGTAGGAGATGCGCGTGTCGGGAGTCCCGTTCTTTTGGCCGGTCCCGCCTGTGAGGAGAAATTGATAATAGTCGTCGGGCAAGCCATTCTCGATCGTCTTGGCGGCGGTCACATTGGCCGGGGTGACGCATGAAGTGCCGGTCGTGACTCCGAAAGCTTCGCAGACATAAGGCGTCGCCGTGCCGCCGACCAAAGCGGGCGGCAAGGTCACATATGGCGACTTGGCTGGAGTCAACTGGTACTTCGTAGTGTCGTACGCTTGGTATTGCAGGGCTTCGCCGTAGTTGGCGCCGGGCGAGCCGTCGGGCCGGACGATCCGTTTGGACAGCAAGTTGGATATTTTTTCGTCTTTGTTCATGGGCTCGTAGGTTGCAAAGATGTGATCAAAAGTGCGGTTTTCGCCGATGATGATGATCACGTGTTTGATGGGCGTCGTTGTCGCGGTATCGTCGGCGAACGCCGGGGCAATCGAACTGCCCGCCAGCGCGCTGAACGCTGCGCAGGCCAATAGTCGGTTTCGGAGATTTCTGCATCGCAAAGAACCGGTTTGCATGACTCACCTCTCGCGCCGCTAGGAAATATATCCTTCGCGCTTTCATCTTAGAATCCGCGTTTTTCGGAACGGTGACAGGAAGATGATCGTCTTGCGACAGTGGATAAAGGCTGTGACGCCCGCATCGATAGGCAATGAAAATCGAACGGAGAATCCGCAACATCTTTGATTTCAATGCGTTGCTGTCGTCTGTGTGGCTAGTGCCCCGCCCGCGCGGACGAAACAGCCTCGTTCGCGTCAGATCGGCCCGTCGAAATCGTCGCGCCATGACAGCACGCGATAGGGTTCGTCGCCGTCCTCCAAGAGGAGGATCACCACTTCGCCGCGCCCATGGCGGCCGTCGTCGAGATCGACCCGAATCTGCGAGCGCGTCGCTTTGGCCGGCGTGGTCGAAACATGCGCGCGCGCCGGTCCCAGCGCCTCCAGCAGCGCCGGGCCATTGGTCGGGTCGCGCTCGCGTTGCGCCAAGACGCCGTGCAGGAGCTGCGGGTCCATACCCGGCAAGGAGGCCAGCACTTCGGGCGCGGCGCTCAGCGCGTCGATTTCCGCGCGCCCGTTGAACACCGTCACGAAGGGGAGGATGCGCTGGACGATCTCATCGGACAGGCCGAGCACGAGCGGAAGTTCGCGCACGTTCTGAAACGGCGCCTGACGCGGCGGATAGGAATAGCCGGCCGACCCATAGGCGAACGCCTCGTCGTCATCCGCGCCGAGATTGCCCTTCTTTCGCCAGGCGATAATGCGGTCGGCGCAATAGGCGGCGCGATTTCCATCGAGGCCGACGGTCATGAACAGGCCGGCCAGCAGCTCCTTGGGCGCTGCGTTGAGATCGATGCGCCCGCCCTCGGTCTGATAGGAAACGCTGATTTTCGATCGCCCCAGCCGCAACGCGAAGGCGCCGAGGGAGGGGCGCGACGCCTCCGGCGCGCCCGTCAACTGGGCGGTGACAAGTTCGACGCCCGCGAGCATGGAAGCCTCCGTCTGCAGGCGGTCGTCGGTCCCATGCGAGGCGGCGGCGCTGTTGGAGGCGTACACCGAATAGATCGAGGCCAGGGTCGCCAGCGCCGCCAGCATCCAGAGCACCGCGACGATTATGAAGCCGCGTTGCGGGCCTCTGGACATTGGCAAACCGGCGCTCGGCGACATGGTCAGAGCTCCTGCGCCGCGGGCTTGGCGGCGGCCGGCTGGGCCGCGTCAGGCTTCGGCTCGCCGGCGGCGGGCGCTCCGACAAGTCCCTTGGCGCAATCGCCGGGCGATTTCTGCCGCACGCAATCGGGGGAGATGTTTACGCGCAACAGCGCCGCGGTCGAAACCGCCAGGATTTGATCGCTCGCCGCATCGCGCACCAAGATGCGGATGGCGACCGGTAGCAGCTTCTCGTCCACCCAGGAATCGCGCCACAGCCGGTCCGGTCCCGCGAAGGAAAACGACACGCGGAACGGCGCGCGGATAAGCACCACCGGCGCGTCGAAATGCAATTGGCCGTCGATCGGCGAACCCGCCGCCAGAGGTGTGAAAGGCGCGCGCGCCCGCAAGAGCCCAAAGCCGCGCTGATCGACCGTCTCGGCCAGCCGGACGATCTCCAGACGCGGCGAGGCGTCCGGACCGATCGCGTCGCGCACCAGCGTGACCGAAGTCGCGCGGCCCTCCCTGCGCGCGCGTCTTGGCGCTCAGCGCGCCGACGATGTGCCCCTCGGCAATGTTGAGCGCCTCGCCTTTTGTGGACGCGAACGACGCCCGCCGCACGAGCTGGAGAAGCAGGCTGCCGTCGGATTGTTCGGCGATGCGCACTTTGCGCATGGGCCGGAACGCCCTGCCGAGGGCGAGAATAGCGGCGGCGACGTCGTCGATCCAACGCGAAATCCACAGCGCTGCCCGACGTATGGAAGCAATCACGCGATTATGCCTCCCTTGACGCGACGATCGGGTGGCGGGTCCGACGAGCCCAGCAAACTCATCCGGTCATTATAGGACAGGGTCGAACGCGTCGCCATCCCCCGCGGCCGATGGTCGGGATTGGCGTCTTTGGCGCCCTGAAGGGCGGGATGGCGCGGCCCGCTCGGCCGGATCTGACCGCGACGAGGACAGGGTCATGCGCCCGCGCCAACTGTCCGGATTCGGGAGGCATGCCGCTTGCGTTCGAGAGAGGAGCCTTTGGAATCGGGAACCGAGCCGTGCAGACCATCCACAAGTTGTCACAAGATGACGCAATTATTCGAGCAAGCGCGGCCGAACGGGCCGTAATGTCCAATGTGGCGCCGCCGCCGCGGGTCTATGACGAGAGCCCAGGAGAGAACGCACGTGCTCGATGGCCGATGGCGATCATCGGATTTGGCCTGCTGGCCACCATTGTCTGGGCGGGCGTATTGGTCTGGCTGGTCGCCTATCTCCTCATGAAGCTTTAGCGGCGAGCTCCGCCGGCCACGGCGAAAGCGTCGCGCCTAGCGCATCGTCGGAATGTAGAACGCCTGCCGGAAATAGGCGCGGAAGGCTTCCATCACCGGCGTGAAGCGCGCATTGCGCCGCCAGGCAAGACCCACGTCCATCGGAGGGATCGCATCGCGCGGCACGATGGTCTCGATGCGCTTTCCCTCAAGGGACCAGGGGCGCAGCACCATATCCGAGAGGATCGTGACGCCTAGCCCGTTGGCGACGAGCGATCTTACCGCCTCCACCGAGGAAGTGCGCAACGTCACGCCGGGCTGGTAGGGACTCTTGCTCCAATATTTGAGCGAGGTGTGGGCGGCCTCGTCGACCGTCAGCATGATGTAGGGCTCCTGCGAAATCTCCTTCAGGCCGACGGAGCTTTCGGCAAGGAGGGGATGTTTTGAGGGGACCCAGAGGCGGCGCCTGGAGCTCAGCAACGTCTCGGTCGACAAATCCGGGTTGAGGATATTGGACGTCAATAGCACCGCGATATCGTAGCGGTTCGCCAGCAGCCCTTCCTCAATGGCCTCCCGGCCGAGCTCGAACATTTGGATGTCGAGCTTGGGCAGGCCGCGCTTCATCTTCTCCAGATGATTGGGAAGAAAATAGCCGATTACCGTATAGGTCGCGGCCACCGAAAGGCTACCCTCGAGGTCGTTGGCGGGGATGCTGAGACTGGTCGCCTCCACCACCTTGTTGAGAATATCGTAGGCGTGAAAAAGGAATTGCAGTCCCGTCGGCGTCAGATCCATGCCTTGCGGCGACCGGACAAACAGATCCGCGCCGATCGCGCGCTCGATTTGCTGAATCGCCGTGGTGATGGCCGAGGGCGAAATCGCCAGGTCCAACGCGGCATGGGAAACCTGGCCGTGTTCGGCTGTCGATACGAAATAGCGGATTTGCCTCAGGCTGATCGACATCGCGTTCCTTCTGATTATCGAATATCGAGACGCAGACGCCGCGATAAATGCGACGGCGGCATTTTCACGAGCGGCTCCTGCTTTGCAAATGAGCAACATTTGCAGCAGGCTGCTCTGATATTAAAAGGCTTTTTGGAATCCAACCGAAATTGTGACGTCCGAAAATACGAAGGGAGCCTTCTGACAATTGAATTTTCCAACGCCAGGATGTGACGCTAGCCTCGCAGGGCAGGCAAATGCGGCAGGGCGAAACCATGGCCTGCGGGAGAGGTTCGGCATGGCGGTTAGCGTCGTCGACATCAATTGCGACATGGGCGAAGCGTTCGGCCCTTGGCGCCTCGGCGATGCCGACGATTCCCTGCTGATGGAGCTCATCAGTTCGGCCAATATCGCCGCCGGCTTCCATGCCGGCGATCCGAACCTGATGGATGCGACGGTTCGGCTCGCCACCCGCCACGGCGTCGCCGTCGGGGTCCACCCCGGCTATCGCGATCTCCAGGGCTTCGGCCGGCGCAAGATCAACGGCGCTGGCGACGAGATCATCAACGACATGATCTATCAGGTCGGGGCGCTGCGCGAGTTCGCGCGCCGGCATGGCGCAGCCCTCCAGCACGTCAAGCCGCATGGCGCTCTTTATATGGAGCTTGCCGCCAACGAAGGACTGTCAAAATCTTTCGTAGAATTCATGCGCGCGCTGGCGCCGAACGCCTTCATCTTCTGCATGGGCGTGTCCGAGACCTATCGGCTTGCGCGCGATGCCGGCCATCCAGTGATCCGGGAATTCTACGCCGATCGCGATTACGACCGTTCGGGATCGATCGTTTTCACGCGCCGCGCCGACAAGCTCGATCCAGCCGCGGTCGCCGATAAGGTCGTGCGGGCTTGCCTCGAGGGCCGCGTGCGAACGGTCGAGGGCGACAACATTGAGATAGCCTTCGAGTCGATCTGCTTTCACTCGGATACGCCAGGCTGTCTCGAATTCGCCAAAGCCATGCGCGCGGCGCTGATCGCCAACGGCGTGCGGATCGCGCCTCCCGCGGCGCCGGCCGGGATCGCTGAAGCCTCGAGGGAATCGCCATGAGCAACCTCGAAATCAAGTCGCCGCTACCCGGCATGTTCTATCGTCGATCCTCGCCCGACGCGCCGCCGTTCAAGAACGATGGCGACGATGTCGCCCCCGATGACGTGATCGGCCTCGTGGAGGTGATGAAGTCGTTCCATGAGGTCAAGGCGGGAATCGCCGGCAAGGCGATCCGCTTCGTTGTCGAGGACGCCGACGCGATCATGGCAGGCCAAACCCTGGCGGAGGTCGAGGCTTGAATATCGGCTCCGTCCTCATCGCCAATCGCGGGGAGATCGCCGTCCGCATTATCAAAGCGGCCACGGCGCTCGGGCTGCGCACGGTGCAGGTCTATAGCCAGGCGGATGTGAATTCGCTGGCTGTCAAGCTTGCGGACGCGGCGATCGAGATCGGTCCGCCGGCGGCGAAGAAATCCTATCTCAACGCCGAGGCCATTCTTGCTGCGGCTGCCGCCGCTGGCGTCGATGCGATCCATCCGGGTTACGGCTTTCTGTCCGAAAACGCCGATTTCGCCGACGCCGTCGTGGCGGCGGCCATCATCTTCGTTGGGCCGAGCGGCGCCGCGATCCGTCTGCTGTGCGATAAGGTGGCGGCGCGGCGGGTCGCGGCAAAAGCCGGCTTGCCGACCGTTCCAGGCAGCGACGGGCGGGTGTCGGATGTCGCCGAAGCGCGGGCGATCGTCGCCGAAATCGGCTTTCCCGTCATGATCAAGGCGGCGGCGGGCGGCGCCGGGCGCGGCATCCGCATCGCGCAGGATTTTGGCGAGTTCGAGCGCCAGTTTCCACAGGCGGGGGCGGAAGCGGCGGCCGCTTTCGGCGACGGCGGGCTCTACATCGAGAAAGTTATCGAGAAGGCTCGCCACGTCGAGGTGCAGATCCTCGGCGACGGCGTCAATTTCGTCCATTGTTTCGAACGCGAATGTTCGTTGCAGCGCCGTCGCCAGAAGGTCTGGGAGGAAGCGCCGGCGGTGGGGCTTCCGGTCGCGGTGCGGGAAAGGCTGTGCGCCAGCGCCGTCGCGCTCGCCCGCTTCGTCGGCTATCGCGGCGCCGGGACGGTCGAATATCTCTATGACGAGGCGACGCAGGCGTTCTATTTCATCGAGGTCAATACGCGCATCCAGGTCGAGCATCCCGTCACCGAGATGATCACCGGCCTCGAACTCGTGCAGGAGATGTTGCGCATCGCCGGCGGTCTGCCGCTTTCGGTCGGGCAGGGCGATATCGCCCTCGCCGGTGATGCGATCGAATGCCGGATCAATGCGGAAGACCCCTATCGCAATTTTATGCCCTGGCCGGGCATCGTCGAAAAGCTTCATATTTGATGCCGCGCTCGAGCAGGAGTTCGTTGGTCACGGTCGAGAATTCCCACCACGGCGCGGATCTTGCGTTCAGCAATAACGATTATCGTTTTCGAAGCGTCATGCGCAAACGACGATCCGTCTGTGTAGTCTGGAAAGCCCATACGGCCGGATATGGCTTTGGCCGGCTGGTGAACGTGGGAAGGGCGAAGGCGCCCTGGTTGAGGGTGAAATCATGAGAAATTGGCTCTGACTTTCATTGCCTTCGTCGCAATGTATTCACTCGGCCATGCGGCGAGTCGCCCCTTCAATCCGGCTCTCCCGTGTCGCACGATCGAAAACATGGTCGCCCGCAGCGGGGACATCATGCCCAGCATCGGCGGCGACAAATTCGATCATTATGTGTCCGACCAGAGCCAATGCTCACGCGACGAGCCGTCGACGCCCGGGTGGGTGCAGTCGGCCGACAATCCCAGTTGTTTCGTTGGCTATAGCTGCGAATATTTCTACGATTAGCCGCGGACATGTCGCCTGTGCGTTCGATAGCGGCGCTACCCGCAAGGTCGCCGGTTCCTCCGCTGACGTCTGATGCGATCGGGTCGCTCGCGCGCAGCCCCGAGGCTTTCTGATGTGGCTGGTCGCATTAGCGCTGAAGCGACCCTACACCGTCGTCGCGTCGCTGATTCTCATCTGCATCATGGGCGTTGGCGCGGCGCAGCGCATGCCCGTCGATATCTTTCCTGAAATCGACATTCCGGTCGTCAGCGTCGTTTGGACGTACAGC